>Ga0180435_10006166_pt1 | contig 11498 bp, 3 predicted proteins | sample SS_ome_3_FD_132467 | JGI IMG/M metagenome (GOLD analysis project Ga0180435, IMG submission 132467) | Hypersaline lake sediment archaeal communities from the Salton Sea, California, USA - SS_3_S_1 metaG | ecosystem: Environmental > Aquatic > Non-marine Saline and Alkaline > Hypersaline > Sediment...
CCCAAGACCCAGGCCGCCCTCCTGGAGTCAATGCAGGAGAAAAACGTCTCTGTGGGCGGTGAAACCTACCCCCTCCCCGAACCGTTCCTCGTACTGGCCACGCAGAACCCCATCGAGCAGGAAGGCACCTACACGCTGCCCGAGGCCCAGTTGGACCGGTTCCTCTTCCTCATCAAGATCGATTACCCGTCGCTGAACGAAGAAGAGCAGATTCTCCTTACCACCACGTTGGAGTCGCTACCGGAGTTGGAGCACGTTATAAACGGCCCCTCGATCCTGGACTTCCAAAAAGTCGTGCGCGACACCGAGGTGGGCTCCGATATCGCCAACTACGCCGCGCGGATACCCCGCGCGACCAGACCGGGCAGCGACGATGCACCGGACTTCATCACGAAATGGGTCCGATGGGGCTGCGGGCCCCGGGCCGGTCAGGCTCTCATCCTGGCTGCAAAATCCCACTGCGCCCTTCACGGGAGGCAAAAAGTGACCTTCGAGGATATTCGGAGATTTGTCCACCCGATAATGCGGCATCGAATGGTGTTGAACTTTGCGGCAGTGAGCGAAGGACACAACACCGACGACGTCATCACCATGCTGCTCGAAACAATCCCGGAGACCAGGGAGGTCGCCCAGGCATAAGACCGGCAAGATAAGGTCTGACCGAGCTGTTATTTCTCGTTTTCCAGGATCGCCTCCTTCAGCGCCTTGCGGGCCTCCACGGCCGTGGTGCTGTAGGGGGCGATTTTCTTCAGTTCCCCGTAAATCTTCACGGCGGTTTTCATCTTACCGGCCTCGATCATCAACTTGATCCGCGTGAGAATCAAATGCCTCCGCTGGGCCTCGTTACGGACCATGCCGCTCACCTGGTCGACGAGTGCGATCGCGCGGGCGATGCTGCTCGTTTCGGTGAGTGTTTCTATCTTCGCGATCATGAACGCCGGAACCGTCCGGAGCATCGGGTGTTTGTCCAACCAGGAGTTGATGCTCGTCATCGCCGCCTTGCCGTTGCCTTTCTTGAGCCTCTGACGAACTTGCCGCAGATCGTCGTTCAAGTTCATCTGCACCATCTCTGTTACGGGCCAAGCGCCCCGTTCAAGGTTCATGAGTATCTTCTTGGCCTCTGCCGTTTTTCCCATCCTCAAAAGTGCGTCCGCCTCGATGCGTTTCGCCATCACCTCCGACCTCCTCAAGGTCCGGACAAACGCTTTGGGAAAGGTGAACTCAAGCTGTCTGTGCCCATTCGTATGGAAATAGGTCAGCGTGACCGGATGCACGCCCGCGGCGAGATGAATGGAGCCTCGCTTGACTTGACCCTGGTTACTCTTTGGGTCAGGGGTCCCGTCGTTGTAGACCACCGGTTTCGCATCGATAGTCAACCTGCTTGCGGGCAAAGACTTGAGCGAAAACTCGTAGTCAGCGGCGTCGGTGACCCTGATGAACCCGGTGATCTTTATGCCCGTGCATTGCTCGACCCAGCGATCGCGGTCTTTTTCCTTCACGCGCAACCTGGTTGGAGGAAGAACTCGGTGTACGCCCGAGGGGCAGATGTGCTGAATTATTCCCGTATTGACCGGTTCGATCTTGTCGAAGTCCGGCATCTTGTCCCACTTGTCCCCTTTGTAGCAGGCGTAATTCACGCCGGCTACATCGCACGACCTGGAGGTAAAAAGCTCGACCGGGTAATCTTTATACTTCGGGAGCCGCTTGTAGTCGCGGAACTGTCTGTTCACGCCCTCGCCAAAGGAGCCAATGGAGTTCGAGGACCAACCCCCGCTCACGCGCGTGCGCGGGCCGTGGACCCAGAGTTTTTCGTCTCGCGCGGTTTGATCCGTCATATTAGCGATCTCGCGCTGCTCGGTAAGGGTGTCGCCGGTCCAGAACTTGATTTGGAATCCTACCGAGACCAACTGCTTGCCATCGGGGCTGAACGCGACGGTAGTCACAAAGTTCTTATGCCCGTAGCCCGTAGCCAGCTTTTTTCCCGTTTTCAGGTCCCAGAGTCCCACCAGCCTGTCGTAGCTTCCCGAGGCGAGGCGCTTTGAGTCGGGAGAAAACGCCAGCGCGAGGACCTGGTCGCTCTGGCCTTCGAGGGTGCGAAGCGGCTTTCCGGAGTTTGTGTCCCAGAGCCTGATGTGCGTATTGTCGATCCCCGAGGCCAGGGTCTTTCCGTCTGGAGAAAACGCCAGCGCATAGACCGCCCCCGAATGTCCATCCAGCGCCAGCAGTTCCTTTCCCGAGGCGGTGTCCCAGACCTTGACGGTCCTGTGACGGCTGCCCGAGGCCAGGCGCTTGGAGTCGGGGGAAAACGCCAACGAAACCACCGTACCCGAATTTGCATTCATTACGCGGAGCGGTTTTCCGGACGCCGGGTCCCACAACCTGATCTGCTGGTCGGATCCGCCCGAGGCCAGGGTCCTCCCGTCGGGAGAAAACGCCAGCGATCGCACTATGCCCGAACGTGTATTGAAAGAGAGCAATTCTTTTTTGGAATCCGTGTCCCATATCTTGATGATCCCTCGGCGACTTCCCGAAGCCACGCGTTTTGAGTCTGGAGAAAACGTCATCGAACGCACCTCGCTCAAATGCCTGGGGAAGTATCCTTCGTGCCTGCTCATGCCCCTGGCGTGGTATGCGGTGCCCGTACCGTCGTGGTTGCGAACCAGGTGCTGGAAGTCGGAAGAAATAGCGGGCGAGGAGACCCTTGGAGAAAAACCGTGGCGATTGCGGGGCTGAACCAGCGCCGTAAAGCGGTTTGTCCCGCCCGGCCGCAGCATCGCGGCCGGGACGACGATGCTTCCGTCGGACCCTCGCCGCGTCTCGCCGAGAGGCTCGCCATTGAACCACATGAGCCCGCTGTGGTTGATCGGTCCGGGGTCCAGAACCAGCGGTTTGCCCTTGAAGCCTGAAGGCACTTCGATGTCTCTGGCCAGCCAGAATCCCCGGACGCCGAGGGCGTTAACCTCGAGCGGCAGATCGGTCTTTACCCATTGGAGCCCTTTCGTCAGGTCGCCGAGCTTGTCGGCGGGCGTCAGATCGTGTCGCTTTCGGACCCGGGCGGCCTCCCATCCGACGGTCAGGTCGTTGATCCGCCTGGTTTTTTTGAGTTTCTCGATAAGTTCGAGCCCCTTTTCCGCTTCGTTGCGGAGTGCAACGCGGATGTCGGCCAGCGTTAGAACAGCCCATCTCCAATGGAATCCGCCGGCCGGCGCGCGGTCCATTGCGACCTTGAGGAACTTTTCGGCGGTGTCGTAGTCCGCCGCCTGATTCGGCGCGCTGAGATGCTGCCCCAGGTCCAGCAGACGATGGTACCGAAACGTTTTGATGATCTCGCCGGTTCGCCTGGCCATCGCGGCAACAACGATTTTCCGAAGCTCGAGCCAGTCTCCCTTAACCACAAACGTTGTATTATGCTTGGGTCGCCGCGGGGCCGGCGAGTTATGCGTCCAGTAGTACACGTCGACGAGTTCCTCGATCGGCATGATGGAACCGAACTCCCCGGACCTTTCCCAAATCCGATTAAACATGAACCCGACGTCCTCGAACTGACGCGGTTGGCCCCGACTCCTCGTCCGGAGCAAGGCCCAGTTTACGTGCGCGTCGATCTCGCCGGAGGCGCTGGCGATCGGCTTTCCGCCAGGGGCGCTGAGAACATCAAGACGGACCTTTTTTGTCCCGGGACTCAGGAAATCGCGAACGACCTTTTTGCCCTCGACGGCCAGAGCGTTATCGAATCGCCAGCGGAACACCGCGCCGGCGCCAGCGCCCGGAAGGCTCGCGGTAAATTCAAAGGAATTGATATCCTGGGGACAGTATTTTACGGTCTGACCGCGAACCATCCCCTTGAAGTAAGTGTTGAGGTGGGTCCAGGTGAACGAAGCGTGTAACGGGTTTGAGCGGTGTCCGGAGGCGCCGGCGGTCGAACCGGCCATCGGCGCCCAAATGGAGTGTTTTCTGCCAATGGCGGGCTCGTGCTCAATATCGCCAAACACGTCAGGCAAAGCATCCCTCTCGGCGACTCCGGGGGGACGGTGTTTAATGGGCGAATCCCACCGCAGGGCGAGGCCGAATCGTTCCCCCCGACCGCTATAGATACAGAGTTCGGCCCGGTGAAGTCCCTTCTCCAATTTGACGGCGAATGCATTGAATCGCCCATGCCCGTAGGGCATCTCGGAGGCCAACCGGTCGTCAAAGAGCAGGTATCCGCCCGGATAAGCGTGGAAGTGAAATGAGTATTCGCCAGTGGTCGGAACGCTGAAGAATCCGGTGTATCGGGTGAGCGTCGGGGCGCCGGTATGAACGATATTCCAGTAGTTTCGCTTATCGTCGCGACGTGCGGGACCGAACGGCAGGAAGCCCGCCTCGTGGAGCGCCTGGGTCGCGACATCGCGATAGATTGGTCTCGTACCAGCATAGCCGCCACCGCTGACCCGAGCCCTGTATATCGGGACACGTTTCCCGGCGATGAAATCGGTTTTGTCCCAGAGTTTCTGAAATCCCTGGTACGTTCCGACCGCCGGATCGTAACGGTCGAGGAAGCGGGTTTCCTGAATGATTCCCGCCTTTGGAATCCAGGCCAGTCGCGACGGTTTCTTTGCCCGATCCACCATGTAGACCATGTACTGCGAATCTCCGCTGGAACAGTCCAGCAGAATCGACATCGGTTCTCCCGGATACGCCCAGACGATGCGGCAGGCTACGCGCTGGCCAGTGAGGCGATGGACAATCGGGATCAGCGCCGTCGGGTCTCGCCCGGGCAGGCAGAGCGTGGCGCGGGCGACCGAGGGACCTTGCGTGATAAACCCGGGTTGATGCAGGTAACGAGCCGCTCCGTCCAACTTGAGCGTTTTCGCGCCGGGCGGGATGGGAAACATTTCCGCCGCACCAATTAACGACACTCCGTGCGCAGCGCGGCGGTAATCAGAAATCTGCTTGTTGTCGACGTAGAACCGCATGTCTCTCCCGATCCGGGAAAACCACTTGTACTCGGGTTTGACAGCGTAGGTCGCCGAACCCTGTATCCTGATGATCGGACCACCTTCCCTTTCGCCAATTCTACTATAGTAGTATTTGTCCTCCCATTTCAGTTTGTTCTGTTCGAACAGCTTCTTCTGCCTGGCGATGGCCTTGGCTTTTTCCTCCTTCTTTTGGAGATCCCGCAGATTGGCATTCTTGCTCTTCGGATCGAATGTGATGTCTTTAATCGTAAGGGGCTTCAGATCGGCCAGATACACCTGAGGCGGCATGCAGTGCAGGGCTTCGGCTATATCAACGGTAAGCGGGAATCGAATCTCGGCGTCTTTGACGTGCCAGGGAGGAAGGGGTATGCGACAGGCGATCTCCAGGCCGCTGTGCTTGTCGTGCTGGCGGTAGGTCAGTGTGACCGGATGCACGCCGACGGTCAGGTGGATTTCACCCCGCTCCTGGCCCGCGTCGATCACCGTCTTCGAGCCGATATGCAATTTGGCGCGACCGGTGCCGACCGAATCAATATGGAACTTATAAACGCCGGCACACTTGTCGACCTTCAGATAGCCGGTGAACTTCACACTGAAGTTATACTCCCGGCGATCGCCCGGAAGGGCGATGTACCTCAGCTTCCCCTGCTTGAGCGGCTTGGCGTTCTTAGCGTTCAGATCCCCTTCGTAGTAGTCGTAATTGACGCCCTTCTCTTGACATGAATCGGAGGTGTAAAGTTCCAGCGGAGGAGCCTGCCGGGCTTGCTGCTGCCGGGCGGAGGAACTAATCGGCGCACTCAGCAGGATCGCTGAAAACACGAAAACTGTAAAACACATTCCAGGCTGGAGCATCAGAACGCTCTCCGCTTCGTTGTCGACTAGTTCTTCTCTCTTACCAACTCCAGACCGCCGAGGCGCATTGCACTCTTGACCAGTTTTGTGAGCCTTACGATAACGTTGTATACTTCACCCTTCTTCAGGGCGACCTTCCCGGCGGAAAATTTCCCGAACTTATCCGGCGCCCCGGCGCCCTGAACCTTCCCCCGCAGCGACTTTCCGGCGATATCCACGGCGAATTCGCTGCCGGCGTCCTCCTTGGGGCAACCGTAGGAAATAAACAGTTCGTATGTCCCGTCGGCCGGGCTTACAAAATCCCAACGAATCCGGGCCTTGGCGTCCCAACCGCTGACCGCCCCGCCCAGACGCACCAGGCCCTGACCTTTCAACCAGGCCTGTTGCGCAGTGAACTCAATCCGCTCCGCCGACCAGAGGGGCTTCTTCGGCGCGCCTGTCTCGATAGCGGCGTTGCCCCAGTCGCACCAGTCACCCTCGTTTCCGTCGCCGCCGTCGCCGGTAACGAGGCGGACGGTGCGGCACTTGGGCGGGAGGGCCGTATCAAACTGGTGTTTGGCTCCGCGTCGCAGCAGCGGTGAGGATGCAAGCTTCTTGTCGTCGGCGTAAACCGAGAATACGGCCGTTCCCTTATCCCCTGATCTGTCGTCTACACCAACCGTGGCGGTGAATCTCAACGCGCCGTCCCACTTCAGCCTTTTCTCGATCGCATCGATGTTGTAGGCGATATCGCAAGGCGCCGGAGCGCCGATGCCCTTGTCGTGTCCGACTCCGCCGACGACAAGTTGACCGCCCTTGATAGTGCGATTGTACGCCGGGCGATCCTTCCCGCCCGCGGTCGCCCTGGCGTACTTGATATCGCTAAGGAAGAGTTTCGGTCCGCCGACGGGATCGGTCACTTTGTAGACCAGGGGTCCCTGCTTGACGAAACATTCGGCCCGCCCGTCGCTACCGACGAATAGTCTCCCGCCGTCGCCCATCCATATCGATGAGTATTTCCTGCCCACTCCCGCGTGGGAAACCAGGGCGAATGAGTACTTTCCCTCCGAGAGTATCCGGGCGACGTAGCCAGGACCGCTGCTGTCGGGCGCAAAGGTCAGCCCGCTGACTATGGAATCCAGCGCCGGTCCGACATTACCGTCGACGTGGACCCGCCAGTTACCGTCGAGCCCCATCGCCGCCCACGCCGCAGTCCGTCCATCCGGGCTGAAGATCGGAGAGTCCGGCGCGATGCTCAGGTACGGGCCCATGGTCTTTCCGTCGATGACAACGTAAGTCTTCGTATCGTCCTGCGCGTGGTACGCGAAGCGTCTCCCCAACGGGCCGAAGCGGAAGTTCGATACGCGCCGATAGGATGGTCCCTTCCAACCGTTGAGGATCACGAAATGTTTCTTTCCGTCACCGGCCGCATACGCCATTGGCCCGCCGAATATGAGACTGCCCCCGTCGACCTCACCGTAAGAATCGCCCTCTTTTCCGTCTACGGTGACCAGCGAGCGGCCATTCTTTATCGCGGCGTAGATTACGCTGTCGCTGCCCGCGCCAAAGACGGTTCCCGGATGCCGAATCCCGGTATATGCGGGCCCGGCCTGACCGTCCACGAACATCACGATCTTTTCGTCAATCCTGGCGCCGCAGGCCCATCGCCTTCCGGAGGGCGAAGCCATAAGCTCTCCGATCTCGTCGCAGGGCTTCCACTCCTTGTCGCCGACAACCGCCATCCACTTCTTTCCGTTGCTCGCCACAAAACCGTAAGTCCGATTGGCAGCACAAATGAGACTGCCCCGCCGGATGGAGTCGTACATCTTTGGCTTGGCGGTATCCTTCTTGGGTTTGGGCAGGAGGGCTATGAAATCCTTACCGTTCTCTCGGGCGATAAAGGCGAACAGTTGCCCGGCGTCGGCCGCTTTTCCCCTGAGCCAGACCGGACTGCCGGCGCCGATGGTCTTGTATTTTTTGCTTGTGGTCAGAGATATCTTCCCGTCGCGGATCCACCCGCGGCAGGCGACCATACCACCATCGCTCTTGGCGCGATATGAGAAGTAATCCTCTTTGTCGGTGAACCGGAAATCTCCGATACCCGGGATCTTTTCTCCGGAAGTGCTGACCGCGTTGTCGTACGGGCCGAATTCCTCGCCATTGATCACGAGGTAGCTCTTGCCGTCTCTGATGGCCTTGTACGCCAGATAACGCCCGGTGGGACTGAAGATCAGATCGGCGATGGGCCAGAGGTCTGAACTGGTCGCATATCCGCGACCGGCCTTCCCGTCGACCACCACAAAGCACTTGGCGTCGCGCGAGGCGACAAAGGCAATCCGCTTACCGTCCTGGCTGAAAACAGGAGTTTTTTTCGCCACCAGGTCATAGGATTCGGGCAATCTCTTGCAATTTACGGTCACCCTCCGCTTCTTCGTCTGCGGGTCCACAACGACCGCGACGAACCGCTTTCCGTTGGGTCCTACCCTGATGGATTCCGGTACGATCTGACTGGCCTCGCCGAGAAGCTCGCGCCCGCCACTTGCGGAGAACCCCACCGCCGACAGGATCGAACATACTATGGACACCGCGATGAATGAGCGTTTAGGCGCCCCGGACACCCAGCCGACTAATCGACAAAAAGACCCATTTTCCATGGTATAGTAGTCCTTCTCCTCATCAGCATTCGGTCGACACTCTCTAGTTTCCCCCACCGGCTCACAACTCAGGGGGGCGCCGGAATCCAGATTGCGCTATTGATGTTGGCTTGCGATCGTCACCCCGTATTGTATTATCCCCCGCTCCGGGCTGTAAAGGGTTTCACGGACGAGACAGTAACATCCCGCGTGGTCTTCGGGATTCGCCCCGACCTGCTTCAATGTGCCGGTGTCAGTGTGAAATGCTTGATGGTCAGGCCTCTGTTCGGGCATCTGCAGGTAAACTGGAGGCTGTTCTTTCCCTTCTTCAATGCGATGTGCACAGGCCTGGTATTCACCCACATACCTTTTGTATAGGGCAACGGTATATCGACCAGCGTTCGCCTGTTGAGCCTGAGACGGGCTTGCTGTTTCACGGAAACCGTGGCCACCCGCGCGGTTAGTTCGTATTTCCCGGCTACGGGCGCCTCCACGGTGTACTTGAGCATCTCGGGACGCTTGCCAAGGCGCTGGTAGTGCATCTGCGTACCGCCGCCCCAACTCTCCATAAATACGATCTTGTCGGTGCTGTTTGTGGGTTTGACACATGCGGCAACAGGGATTGTGATGACGCCGTCTTTGCCGACGACGATTTTCCTGTCCTCTTCAGGGATCTTGATGGTCTCGCCTTTCTTGTCGCCGAGTATCTTGTCGGACTCCCCAAGCAGCCTGCTTTCTTCCGCGCTGAGAGCCGCAAGTTCCTTTCCGGCTGCAGCCATCCTGGCGTCCTCCACGATGGTCCGCTTCTTGTAGAACGCCAGACCGTCCCAGAACCCGCCGTACGCGCCATAGTATCGAATGCTTACGTCGGTCTCGCCGAGCGCATCGCCGATCCATTGCGCCCGGAGGACCTTCATGTATTCCTTCGGATGTTCCCGCGCCTGCGAATCCAGCAGGAAGTCCAATCCACCCCACGGCCCACACCAGTTGAAGGACCACCAGCCACCGAAACACACGACCCATCCGTCCGGCGTCCAGTGGTTCATTGCCGCGTGCCCTTTCTGCGTCGAACGCCTGGATGGGATGCCGAACGCGCGCGTCACAAAGCGTCCGAAGAACGCCCGCCGCCCGCAAACTCCGCCCAGCGCGATTGCCTGTTGCGCCCGCGTACCCAGTTCCGGATCTTTGCGCGGACTGGTATACGGGACATCGCTTTTCACAATCCCCGTATAACGCCACTTATAGTCGGGGTTCGTGATGTGATCCGGACGGTAAGTGCGCATCATCTCCCGCGCCCAGGCAAGTTCCTCGTTGGTATAAAGGGGGTCGTTGCTAATGAAGCGGCATTCCCAGGCGTTCATGTCCTTGAAGGCGGGATCCAGTTCACCGGCAAGGTGGGCCTTTTCATAATGCAGATAGCGTGCAACCTGCCCGCCAGGGGCTCTGTGATCGGCGTAGACGATCCCATAGACTCCGCCGGCCTCCTTGCCCTCCAACCATGGCTGATGGAGAGCCGTGCCCAGCGCCAGACGTTGTAGGATGCCCGGTTTGCGGGCATGCTCGCTGGCTTTCAGTATGGCGGTATAGACCTGCATCGCCTCGCCGTACTCGCCGCCATTTGCGCCGCCGGCGACGAGCATCTGTTTCATCAGCGCTGCATCAGCGAACAGTTTGTCGAGCAGGGCTTTTTCTTCGGCGCCCTGCTGGGCAAACTCCGCCAGCCCGCGCGGCGTCGCGCGGCTGAGGACCGCGGTCTTCATCAGCCTGGAATCCAGCTTGTCGCTTGCCAGAAACGCGTCGACGCCACTTAGAATAACTCTTGCGGCGCGCAGGGCGCTCGACTCGGACAGGGACTTGGCGGCTTTGTACTTCGCCAGGACATTGGCGCCGGCGCCTTCGCCGGGAGCTTTTAGACCGCCCAGTTTGGCGCGGGCATCAAGGAACGAAGCCTTCTTCTGCGCGTCGATAGCCGGCACGGACGCCGCAATCTCTTTTTTTAGCTCGCCCAGCATTTCGGTGTAGGTCGCCAGCAGCTTTTCGCCTTGAGCAGTGAGCGGGGTGTCCGCCTTCTTTCCGGCCGCTGAAACAGGACACAGGCCCGTTATGACCGTCATCACCAAACACAGCACACTGATATTTGTCCGTTTATGCATTACTTGAGATCTTTCCATGACGGTTGGGTAAGTCTTAACTTCTTCAATTTAGCGTGGAACAGACCGTACGGCGTCGTGTGGTGCGCCGAAGCCGGAACGGCCGCGGCCTTTCGCTCCGCGGCGGCCTCTTCCTTCCGGCCCAGTTGATTCAGGATCGTCGCCCGGACCAGCCGCATCTCCGCCATGGTGTCGCACGGACCCGCCTTCCCGTAGTGAAATCCCACCCGGTGTCCTTCGATCGCGACATCGATGTCGGCCAGGGCGGCGTCCCACTGTTTCATGCCCATATGCGCCAGCGCCCGGCCGTGAAGCCGGGGGACGGCCCACCGGTACCGCTGGTCCCTTACGGAAACGAACGGGGTCGCGAAGTAGCGCGCGGCCTTCCTGAAATCCCCCTGCGCCAATGCGCGGTACCCGACTTCCACATCACAGATCTCCGCGTGGACCCTAATTGCCAGGTAGACCGCAAACGGATAATTGAACTCGTCGCGGTACCGGAGCCCGGATACCTGCCACGCGACGGCGCCGTCGCGGCGGAGGACGAAGACGTTGGCCATGCGATCCGCCGAGAGGATACCCAGCCGCCGCACGAGCGGATTGTCCAGGCCGCCCGAAACCATGGTCGCCCGACAGGTCCATGCGTTCGCTTTCATCAGGGCCTCGACGCGCTGGGCATCGTCGCACAAGAAGGCTGCAACCACATCGACCTCCTTGTTGACATGGTGATCGCGCAGGCGGACGGCATACTCCATGGTGCTGATGGTTTCGCGGGGCAACTCCGTCTTTGTCTTGTCGGCAGGCGGTTCGATGAAGAGCAGGAAGGTCAACCTTCCGGCGGCGTCTTGGGGCAGCTTCAGTGTCCGGCCGTCGAGGGCCTTGAGTTCCAGTTCCGGCAGACGGTCTCTCGTCGGGGGCGCCCCGTGGGC
>Ga0180435_10006167_pt1 | contig 11497 bp, 6 predicted proteins | sample SS_ome_3_FD_132467 | JGI IMG/M metagenome (GOLD analysis project Ga0180435, IMG submission 132467) | Hypersaline lake sediment archaeal communities from the Salton Sea, California, USA - SS_3_S_1 metaG | ecosystem: Environmental > Aquatic > Non-marine Saline and Alkaline > Hypersaline > Sediment...
CGGCGCGCCTGGTAGTCGGTGAAGCACGAGCAGCTCGACACCTCGAGGTACTGCCCCTGCCCCGGCGCCCAGACTTCAAGGTCGTAGGTTTTGGCGGCGGAGAACCCGAGGTCGCCGGTGCAGAGCTCGATGACCCGGTAGTGGAGGTCGAGCGACTGCAGGACGGCCTCGGCGTGGGCGGTGAGTTCCTCGAGGGCCTCGAACGACCGGTCCGGGTGGACGATCTGCACGAGTTCCACCTTGGCGAACTGGTGGATGCGGATGATGCCGCGGGTCTCGCGCCCCGCGCTCCCGGCCTCGCGCCGGAAGCAGGGGGTGTGGGCGGTGAGCCGGATGGGAAGAGCGTCCTCGGCAAGGAGGGTCTCGCGATAGAGGTTGGTCACCGGGACTTCCGCGGTGGGCGCGAGGAAGAGCTGGCCGCTCTCTGTCCCGTACATGTCCTCCTCGAACTTCGGAAGCTGTCCGGTGCCTTCCATGCACTCCCGCTTCACGAGGCAGGGGACGTCGACCTCCTCGTAGCCGTGGTCGCGGGTCTGGACGTCCAGCAGGTATTGGATGAGAGCGCGCTGGAGCCGGGCTCCGGCGCCGCGATAGACCGGGAAGCCGCTTCCCGAGACGCGGGTTCCGTCTTCGAGGGAAATGAGCCCGTGTTGCTCGGCGAGCGCGAGGTGATCCCGGGGATCGGCGAGGGAGGGCCTTTCGCCCCAACTGCGGATTTCGGGATTGGCCGACTCGTCCGCGCCTTCGGGGCAGGCGTCGTGGGGAAGGTTGGGAATGTTGAGGAGGAGTTCCTTCTGGCGGGCTTCGGCTTGGGCCGAGGCGTCGTCGAGCATCTTGATTTCGACGCCGATCTTCTTGACTTCGGCTTCGATGGCGGAGCTGTCTTCACCCTTCGAGCGGAGGGCGCCGATCTCTTTCGAGACCTTCTTGCGCTGCGACTGGAGCCGTTGTTTTTCGGTCTCGGCCCGGCGGCGGGTTTCGTCACAGGCGAGCAACTCGTCAATCATTGCCTCGGACCCGTCGTGGCGGGTGGCGAGGCGGCGCTTGACGAGGTCCGGATCCTCACGGATGGCGCGAATGTCGAGCATGGGTCTGCGGGCCGGATCAGAACCGCGTCCGCACACAAATTCACGCGAAAAGTTCAAAAGGCCGCTTTCCGCGGGACAGAAAGACCTCACCCTCGTATCCGAAGCTTGCCGCGACGCCCGCCTCGAACCGGCGGGGAATGGGAAATCCCGGCGGCCCGGCCCCACACCCGGAGGAAAGCTCCCAAAGCATGGTTCGGACCGGCAGGGATCCGAATCGCAGGAGGAAAGGGGGATGTGGCGGGATTGCGCCGGGCAGGCCGGGATCGCGTTCCAGGTCTCACGGTTCCCATGCGGTCTGTTCGACCATGAGCGACTGACGGGACAGTTCGGCGTAGAGGCCGTCGCGGGCGAGAAGGGTTTCGTGGGTGCCCTCTTCGACGATCCGGCCGTGATCGAGGACGTAGATCCGGTCGGCATTGCGGATTGTCGAGAGACGGTGTGCGACGACGAACGCGCTGCGGTTCTTCATCAGGGCTTCGAGGGCTTCCTGGATGAGGCGCTCGGTCTCCGCGTCGACCGAGGCGGTGGCCTCGTCGAGGAGGAGGATGGGGGGATTCTTGAGGAGGGCGCGGGCGATCGAAAGGCGCTGTTTTTCGCCGCCGGAGAGCTTGACGCCCCGCTCTCCGACATTCGTGTCAAGGCCGCCCGGAAGTTCCCGCACGAACCCCTCCGCGCGGGCGGCCCGCAAGGCCGCCCATAATTCCGCCGTGGTGGCGTCCCGCTTGGCGAGACACAGGTTTTCGCGCACCGTGCCGTTGAAGAGGAAGGCTTCCTGCGTGACGTAGCCGAGCGCGGCGCGCAGGGAGGATTTGCGGATCCCCTGCAGCTCGTGCCCGTCGATCGTGATGGACCCCTCGTCGTACTCGTAGAACCGGCAGAGCAGATGGACGATGGTCGACTTGCCGGCGCCGGTCGGGCCGACCAGAGCGATCGTTTCTCCGGGGCGGGCCTCGAGCGTCACCCCGTGCAGCGTGGGCTGGTTGTCGTAGGAGAAGGAGACGTCCTTGAAGCGGACTTCGCCCCGGACCGGCCGGGGGAGCGGCGAGCCGTCCGAAGCATGCGGCTCGTCCTCCGCGTCGAGGATCTCGAAGACCCGGTCCGCCGCGGCTCGGGACGAAAGCGTCATCTGGTTGAGCTGGTGAAGCCGGCCCACCGGCTCATAGAAAAGCGAGAGCAGCAAAAAAAACATCGTGAGTTCGCCGATCTTCATATCGCCCTCGATGACGGCCATTCCGCCCATTCCAAGGACGAGGACGTATCCCACCATCCCGAGGAACGACATGCCGGGCGAGTAGAAGGCCCACCATTTCATGAGGCGGAGGGTGGCCCGGCGAAACGCCTCGGAATGGGCGTTGAACCGGGTGTGTTCCTCTTCTTCGGCGGTGTAGGACTTGATTTGGCGGATGCCCGCCACGTTGTCGTGCAGAAGGGCGTTCATGTCGCCGGCCGCCTCGCGCTGGGCCCGGTAGCGGTCCCGCGCGTCGTGCGTGTAGATCCATGCCCCGAGAGCAAGGAACGGAACCGGAAGGGTGGCCCACAATGCCACCTCGACGTTGGCAAGATACATCACCGTCCCCACCGCCACGAGCTGGATCACGGCGACCACGCCCAACTCGATGCCGTCGATCAGGACTCGCTCCATGGTGGTGACGTCCTCGGCCACCCGCGTCATGATGTCACCGGTCCGGCGCCCGTCGAACCAGCGGAGCGGGAGGCGCTGGAGTTTCGCGTAAAGCTCGGAGCGGATGTCGAAAATGACCTTTTGCTCGAAGTGGTTGTTCAGGAAGATGCGGGCGCAATTGAGGGCGTCCTTGAGAAAGAACCCCCCAAGGCCAAGCAGCACCCAGAGGGGAAATTGGTGGTGTTTGGAGGGGTTCGGGATGATCTCGTCGAGAACATGGCCGCTGATTTTCGGAAACACGATGACCGAGGCCGCCATCAGGGTGGCGCAGAGCAACTGGGCGCCCCCGAGGAGCGGGTAGCGCCGGAGGTAGGCCAGCACTCGCAGGACGGTCTTCATCAGTCCTCAGGAAATACGCCCCCGGCGAGGATTTTGTAAAGACAGGCGCGAAATTTCGTGTAATTTTATGATTGTCGCGGAAGGAGGGGCGCTTTTAGCTACTCACCACACCTGCAAGAACCTGAATCCCAAACGCATAAGAAAGCAATGGCCAACATTTTCGCGATTCTGACGGCCGTCATCCTGGCGATCGCGGGCTTCCTCGCCTTCCAAAACATGGGGAACTCTGACAGACCGGGAAGAGGGTACAAGGGCTGGATCAAAAAGCGGGAAAACGAACAGGCGGCCTTGGACCGCAAAGAGCGTGAACTGAAGAACACCAGGGAAACGCTCGCAACCACCGAGAGCAACCTCGAACAGGTCGAGGGAGAAAACGCGGAGCTCGACGCCGCGGTCCGGAAACAACTTGAAAAGAACGAGGAGATCACCGCTCGGAAGGACCAGAAAAAAGCCGAATCCCAAGCCAAGGCGGCGGAAGTCCGGTCCAAGGAAGAAGATCTTGCGCCGTTCGGGAACGTCGAACAGGTCGTCGCGGAGATCGAGCAGATGCGCACCGAGCTGGCGGAGCTTGAGACCGAGGTCGATGAGAAGGAAGCGAAGCAGGCGGAACTGCAATCGCGGATCGCCGCCACCACAAGATCCGCGGATGCGGTCCGGGGGCAGATCGACCTGCGAGTCAACAATCGATCGAATCCCGACCTGAGCACGACGGTTCGCAATGTCTACCCCAGCCTCGGGTTTGTGACACTTGCGGCGGGTGACAACGAGGGGGTGGTCAAGGGCTCGCCGCTTGAGGTGGTTCGGGACGGGGAAGTCATGGCGAAGCTGATCGTCACGACGGTCGAGGCGACCACGGCCGCTGCGGATGTCGTTCCGGGATCGGTGGCGGAGGGCCGGAGGGTGATAGCGGGCGACCGGGTCCGCGCGCCGAAGCAGGAGGAAACGGAGGAACCGGCTGGAGGCGCCACGGCAGCCGCGGACTGAACACCCTGAACGACACAATCCGATGAAAACAATCTTCTACATTCTCTCCGTTCTCGTGATTGCGGCGGCGGGCTACTTCACATGGTCCAACCAGAAGAAGATCGAACACCAGATCGAGGTGTTTGAACAGACGCGCCAGACCAAGGTCGACGTGCAGAACACGATCGCCGAGACCAACCAGAAGCTCGAAGACACGGAGGACGCCTTGGAGAAGGCCCGGACCCTGAAAGCGGAACTCGAAGCGAAGAAGAAGAACGAGGAAGCGAAATATGTCCAGCTTCAGAAGGAGTTGGAGGAATACGAAGCCGAAATCGAGACCCACGACGCCCGCCTCGCGCAGCTCCAGAAAGTGCAGGACGAGATCCAGCAGGTTCTGGACCAGATCGACATCCCATGGGCGCAGGTTCCCGGGGAGATCGAGAAACTCAAGGAGGAGCTGAAACAGAAACGCGACGATCGCGACCAGCTCGTCAAGCTCGTCGAGAAGCTTGGAGAGGAACTCGAAACCAAGCAGGACGAGCTGTCCCGGCTGGACGAGCGCCTCGGCGGCATAAGAGAGAAGATCATCCTGAATGCGAAGGAGGGAAAGATCACGGCGGTCAACATGGACTTCGGCTTCGTGGTGGTGAATCTCGGCGAGAAGAACTCCAACATCACGCCGCGATCGGATCTCCTCGTCATGCGGGGAGGGCGGTTGATCGCGAGGCTCGAACCGTCCTCGGTGGAGCCGATGCAGACGGTGTGCGACCTTGATCTCGACGACCTCACCCCGGGGGTGCGGATTCAACCGGGCGACCGCGTGATTTTGGAGGAGTCCTCCGGCGCATAGAAACAACTTGCGTCTTGCAGCGCTGCGGCGGAACGGTTAGGTAATGCCCATGAGGTTCGGCATTCTCGTCGTGGTTGTCGGATTGGTGAGCGGTTGTGCGACGCCTGAGAAGGAACCGCAGGGTCCTCCCGCAAGCGAATACAGCAGCATGCCGTGGAACACCCCCCGGCCCGGCGAAGGCCAGGGCATGCTTGGCGGGATCTTCGATCAGCAGCGGTGATAGGGGCCGCCCCGGCGGAGATCGCTGACGCGGTAGAGCTGTTCGAGCAACACCACGAGGGCCAGTTCGTGCTGCAGAGTGAGCGAGGATAGCGAGAGGACCAGGTCGCTCTCGCGCCGCAGGAGCGGTTCGTGGCCCATTGGCCCGCCGAGGAGAAAGGAGAGCGTCTTGACGGCGCCGTCTTGTTCGAGGGCGTCAATCCGTTCCGCCAGTTCGGCGGTGGTGAGCCGTTCCCCGCGCTCGTCGAGGGCGATCCGGCAGGTCCCCCTGCTGCGGTCGAGCAACTGCCGGCAACCGTCCTTTTCCCGGAGGTAGCAAATCTCGAAATCGCCGCGCCGCGCGAGTCGCGCCCGGTATTCGTCGACGGCGGCGGAGGCGTACCGCAGCCGGGGCTTGCCGATGGCGAAGATGCGGTATTTCAAGGGAGGCGTTCTTTGATATCGAGGAACTCAGGCAAGCTCCGGACAGACCGCAGATGCCGGGTCGAAAGGCGGCGCCGCGGTCCTCCGGCTGCATCCCGGCTCTTCATCCGTTTGTCCGGACGGCGGAGGATGGTTCTCCGGATTCATCGGAGCCTTTCTCCCAACCATGCGGCGAGTTCGGGGATGGGCAGACGTTCCTGCTGCATCGAGTCGCGGTCGCGCACCGTCACGGTGTCCTTCAGGGAGGGGCCCTTCTCGCCGAGGGTTTCGAAATCCACCGTGAAGCAGAACGGTGTGCCGATTTCGTCCTGGCGGCGGTAACGGCGCCCGACCGCGCCCGACTCGTCGTAGAAGACGTTCATCAGGGGGCGCAAAGAGGCCTCGATCTCCCTCGCGATGCGAACCTGGCCGGCGTTCTTCTTGAGGAGCGGGAAGACGGCGGCCTTGACCGGCGCGATCCGCGGCGAGAACCGCATCACGGTCCGGACCTCCGGCTTGCCCTTGGCGTCCGTGACCTCCTCCTCGTCGAAGGCTTCGCAGATCACGGCAAGGGCGGTGCGGTCGCATCCCGCGGAGGGCTCCACGACGTGCGGGATGAACTTCTCCTTGGTCTCCTCGTCGAAGTACTCGAGCGGCTTGCCGGAATGCTCCTGGTGCCTTGAGAGGTCGTAGTCGGTGCGGTAGGCCACCCCTTCGAGCTCCTGGCAGCCGAAGGGGAAGTCGTATTCGATGTCGTAGGTCTTCTTCGAGTAGTGGGCCCGTTCGTCGTCGGGGACGTCCAGGACGTGCAGTTTCTCGCGGGGAATGCCGATCTCCTCATAGAACCGGAGCCGCAGCTCGAGCCATTCGTCGGTCAGGCGCAGCGCGTCCTCCGGCCGGCAGAAATACTCGATCTCCATCTGCTCGAACTCCCGCGAGCGGAAGGTGAAATTGCGCGGGTTGATCTCGTTGCGGAACGCCTTCCCGATCTGCGCGATTCCGAACGGCAGTTTCTGCCGCGAGGTCTCGAGGACATTCTTGAACTGCGTGAAGATCGACTGCGCCGTCTCCGGCCGAAGATACGCCACCGCGTTCGGGTCGTCCTCCTCGGCGGAGGCCCCCACCGTGGTCTGAAACATGAGATTGAACTCCCGGGCCTCGGTGAGGTCGCACTCCGGCCCGTGGCCGGGCCGGCGGGACGGCTTCCGCGGGCATTCCACCCCGTCCAGATTGTCGGCCCGGAAGCGCGCCTTGCACGTCCGGCAGTCGATCATCGGATCCGAAAAGCCGCCCACGTGGCCCGAGGCCGTCAGGATCGCCTGGTGGGTGAGGATCGAGCCGTCGAGCCCCACGATGTCGTCCCGCTCCCGGACGTTTTTACGCCACCAGTAGTTCTTGAGGTTGCGCTTGATCTCCACCCCCATCGGCCCGTAGTCCCAGCACCCGTTCAGCCCCCCGTAGAGTTCCGCGGACTGGTAGATGAACCCCCGCCGCTTGCAGAGCGAGACGATCTTCTCCATCCGCTCGGGGTTGGTGTGTTCCTTGTCGGCCATGGCGTCTTTGGTGGTTGATTCGACGGGGCGCGATGGAAGCGCCTCGGAGCCCGTTTGGCAAGTGATCTGGTTGCGGGTCCGGCCCCTCCCGGCCCGTTACGATGCGATGATCGGAATATTTCCCTGTCTCCTTTCAAACAAATCGTTGACTCGCGCGTCTTGCCAGCGAGGCTCCGGGACATAGCCCGAAAAGAGCCGCCGCCGGCTGGCGCCGCCGCCGGCCTGCAGATCAGACTCGAATCTCTTCGAGAGTGCAGCCAAGCATGTTTCGGATCCTGTGGAGATATAAAATCGAGTCAAGGGGAAAGTGTTGTCTCGCGCCGGAGAGATATGGAATGATCCCACCGTCTGCCGGACGCCCGAAGAAGCTTTCCAGGAAGTGCGCCGGCCAAACACCGAAACGTCCCCCGAGAAACCCCGCGGTTGCGGCTCCGCGAGGAGCGGCAACGGTGTTCGTTCCCATTTCCCGATCTTGGATGTTCGATCCGCAGCGGAGATCCAACATCGAAGAACGCGCCGAAGGGGCAAGACGGGGGCTCATCTTCCAGAGGGGCGATGCTGCCTTGCTGAGCAATGTCGTCTTGCACGAACTGGAGGAAGAACTGGAGCGACGCGGTCTGTCCTCGCACCATTGGAACGGCGGGAGGATGCCCGACACCGTGGCGGGCGGGAAGCCGCGGTGACCATGCCGCTAATGCCTACCCCTGCGGCGCCAGCCTCACAAGCTTGCCGTCGATGGTGGTGAAATAAAGCGAACCCCGCGCCGCGATCAGGCTGTCAAAAACCGGCGGGGAGACGAGGTCGAGGCTCGACTTCCGGGCGCCGTCCTTGGCGGAAACTGCCAGCAGGATCCCGCCGTGCTTGCCTTCCCAGTGCTCGACCTGCGCTGCGCCGTCTCCTTGCTTTTTCTTCGTTTCGTCCATCACGTCCCGGACGCCCGCCACGTAGATCGTGTCGCCCGCCTTGCACATGGCGCGTGCCAGGATCGGGTAGGTCTGCGACCAGATGTATCCGGACGGCAAGTTGGCCTGCTCCTGTTGCGCTTGCTCTCCCTTCTTGCGCCGGACGCCGAGCTTGAGCTGACCGGCCTTGCCGGTGGAGGCGGCGAAAAGATGGAACTCGAGCGGCGTCGTCCAGCGCCAGTACTGCCGGCGGCGCCCGAAGCCGTAGACGTTCTCGTCGTCGAACACCATGATCTTGCCGGCCGGCGTGACCCGGCCCGCGGTCGGGTAACCGGCCCAGCCGCTGTAGAAGTCGCTACCATATATCCAGTAGGTGCGGTGCCAGCCGGTGTCGTCGAGGAAGCCGGTCGGCGAGAAGACGTGGGCGCGGGCCGGATCCTGGTCGGGCGGCGGGGCGCCCTGGTCAGCTCTTCCGTTCCACGGCTTCGCCTTCAACGGCAGGCGTTTGCCGCCCGGGCTGAACGGCTGCGAGCGCATGTAAACGCAGCCGCCCTTGCAGCTCAGGATGTCGGGCTTGCCCACCGGCATGTTCAACCAGGCCACGTAGTCCTGGTGGTCCTTGCCGTCCGCTTTCTCGTGGCCGTCCATCAGCGTCTCGCCGAGGAGTTTTCCGGTCTCGGGATCGAGGCGCACCAGCCGCACCCCTTCATCGAGGAACATCGAGCGTCCCGCCGCGGCGAAGACGACCCCTTCGCGCACCAGCACGCTGCCATGCACCGGCCAGACGGATTCGAGTTGCTCGCAGGCCACCATCCGCTCGTCGAGCGGCGCGGCGCGGAACCTCCACACCAGCGCACCGTCTTCTGCGCGCAAGCAGTAAATGTGGCCATCGCGGCAGCCGAACAGGATGAGGTTTCCGTGAATGGTCGGAGGGGAATCAACACGCCCTCCGGCCGTGAAGGACCAGCGTTGCTCCCCGTTCCCCGCCTCGAATGCCAGCACGCGATGGGCGTCTGCCTGAGCGGTGAACAGCAAGCCGCCGCCCGCCACCGGAGCGGTCAGTTTGCCGCCAAGATCGATTGAATAGGCTTCCCCGAACTTCCCGGAGAGGGCCACTTCGGTGGAACCACTGCGTTCATTGTCGTGCCGGTAGGTCGGCCAATCCGCCTCGTCGCCGGCAATCGCACCCGCCTTCGTCCCGAAGGCCGGCCCCATTTCAAACCGCTCCGGCAAGGTGGCAGGAAGCCGGGCGGTCTTCTTCGCAGGGGCGAGGGCGTTGAACCCGTCCATCTTCGCCTCGAGGTAGCACGCGCATGGATGCTGGGGGGCATAGACGAGGCCGTTGCATGGGACGATGCCATACAGGCAGGCGCCGCGCACCCAGTGGTTCATCTCCCAGTGCTCGTTGCGGAAGTCGATGAACTCGATCCCGGCCCGGCTCGTCAGCAGCCACCTTTCGGTCGCCTTGGCGCGGTGGCAGCGGTGGTGGAAGAAGTAAATGTCGCGGTCCGGCGGGAACTTCACCTTTTCCTCGCCGGTCATGAGGTCGAGCCCGTAGGTGCGGCCCGGCTTCGCCCCGTCGCGGGTGTCGCCGAACCACACCATGTTGTCGATGACGAACACATCCTCCGCCGAGCGGTAACCGCTGTCCGGGTGGTGCGCGGTCCACATCGGCTTTCCGCTGCTGGCGTCCAATGCGGTGAGCGTGTCCCGCGCCCCCTTCGTCGACCACCCCCCGCCGATGCCCCCCTCGCCACCCGCAATCAAGATCACCTTCGGCGTCGCCACCAGCAGGGGAACATACTGGGACGGATACCTGGACGGCCGCGGGACCGCTTCGGAATGCCACCTGGTCTTCCCCGTGGCGCTGTCGAGACAGGCCACCTTGTCGTTTTCGAAGAAGTAGACGCACTCGTCCAGGACGGTCAGCGTTCCCGGGACCACCCGGCGCGGCTCCCTCCAGAGCACTTCGCCACTCCCGGCCCGCACCGCCATCAGCGTCCGCTCGCCCTCGGCAAACCACGGTCCGCTTCCGGAGTGGGAACCGCACACAACGTAGAGGATTCCGGAGGCCAGCAGGATTTCAGTGGCGCCCTCCGTGCCCTTGTATTCGCGGAGCGTCTTGCCGGCGGCGGCATCGAGTTGAGACAGGGGCGCCGCCAAACCCAGCGTGGCGTACACCTTGCCGTCCTTCGCCACAAGCCGCCGGGGCAGCGTGGCCGGGCCCGATTTGAGCCCGAACAAATGGCTGTGCCAGGTCGGAATCTCGCGCCGCCAGAGCAGCTTGCCGTTGAAGGCATCGCGCGCCGTGAGAGACCACTTCGGAGGGGTCAGGATCGACCAGAGCGGACCTTCATCGATGATGGTGAAGATCCGCCCCCCGGCACTCACCACCGCGCTGACCGAGGACATTTTGTCGTGGTGCCGGCCGTATTTCGGGCCCGCCACCCACTGCATGCGGCGCGGGGGGGCCACTTCCATGTCGCTCGAAACCGCGTTGTTGTCGGGTCCGTACAGGTAGTGCGTCCACTCGTCGATCGTTTCCGGGACCGGCTTGACGGTTCGCTTTCCGTTGACGCACGCCACGCCGCGCGGCGCGAGCACCCGGTCGGCCTCTGCCGGGCTGAACGGCATGTCGCCCCCCCGCACCACCAGCAGGTTCACGCTGTTGTCGATGTAGGGAAGCCGGCCGCCCATACGATCCACGCTGACCGGTCCGGCCAGTCCGCGCTTCGTGAGCTGGTCGCGCAGGCCTGCCAGTTTGGAGGAATCGTCGGTCAGTCCGTGCACGAGGAACGGGCCCGCCTCGGCAAAGCCGGTGAGCAGCTCTTCCTCGAGGCCGCCCGCCACCACCACGAGGCCGCCGGTGATCCCGGTTTCGCTCAGAATCTGTTCGGCGGATTGACTGTGGACATCCGCGAGCAGGCAAAGGCTCACCAGTGAGACGAGGAAAGAACTGCTTCTCAACATGCGGATTTCTACCATTCTCCGCCGGCGCGTCTTGCAGGGGGAAGCGGTGGAGCCGAAATGAGTCCCACTGCCGCCGGGACGACCTTGTGCCGGCAAGGCGACGCTTCAGGGTGCGAGGCGCGGGTTGTTGCTTATGGCGAGGAAGAAGAAGAGGAAGGACTCGAAGGTGGGTGATGCATTGCCAGCAGGAGGGGGAATGATCCCCCATCACGGCCTGCGGAACGTGAGGCTCGAGCAAGGCCATGTTTCATGGTACGGTTCAGGCAATGGTGACGGGTTGAAGGCCGGATTGTTTCACGAGGTCGAGGAGCTTGGCTTCATCCACCTCGACCCCGAGGCCGGGTCCGGTGGGGCAGGCCATCCGTCCGCCTTCGTCGGAGATGGGCTTTTCGAGGATGGACGCGGTGAGGAACTGGAGGCCGTTGAGGGCGGCGGGCCTCTTCAGGCCGAAGGCGGTGTAGAGGTGGAGGGTGGCGGCGAGGGAGAGGTCGGGGTCGGTCAGGCCGCTTCCCAACCACATGAGGTTGTTC
>Ga0180435_10006168_pt1 | contig 11497 bp, 8 predicted proteins | sample SS_ome_3_FD_132467 | JGI IMG/M metagenome (GOLD analysis project Ga0180435, IMG submission 132467) | Hypersaline lake sediment archaeal communities from the Salton Sea, California, USA - SS_3_S_1 metaG | ecosystem: Environmental > Aquatic > Non-marine Saline and Alkaline > Hypersaline > Sediment...
GGTTTTTGTGGAAGCGTTTTTTCTCTCCTCTATGCAAGGGATCAAGTGAAGCTAAGCGGGGGGGGTGGAATAAACAGGTACGTGGGGGATCATTTTGGAGAACTTATCTGGATGAGGTATGCGGGGGATACCGAAAAAGGGCAGCAATGGTACAGAAACAATGCTGAGAAATGGGATGCCAATCTGTATCTCAAATCGAACTACCAGCTGACCAATCGACTGAGTCTTTTTGCAGATTTGCAGTACCGTCATGTCAATTACCTGCTGGAAGGTATGGACGACGACGGATATATGCGGGAACTGGACCAGAACCACAGTTTTCACTTTTTTAATCCAAAGCTGGGAGCCCAAATGGAGATCAGTGGTACCCAGTATGCATATGCCTCATTTTCCGTAGGGAACAGGGAGCCTACCAGGCAGAATTTCAAGGATGCCACGGGCGATCCTGAATCTACTCCCAGAGCTGAGCGGCTAAGGGATCTGGAGCTGGGTTACTCCTTCTCTTCATCCCGCCTGGCCGCCTCGGTGAATCTGTACTACATGGATTATAAAGATCAGCTGGTACCCACGGGAGAATTGAGCCAGGATGGGTACCCCATCATGACCAATGTGGAAAACAGCTACCGGTCCGGAGTTGAGCTTAGTTTTGGGGTGCAGCCAGCATCTTTTCTGGAATGGAATGCCAACCTGACCCTGAGCAGGAACCGGATCAGCAATTTTGTGGAGTCTTACGTGGATTACAATTCAAGTACCTGGGAAGGCGCTCCTTCTTCGAGGGAACTGGGAGATGTGGATATCGCCTATTCCCCATCGGTGATCTCCTCCAGCGACCTGGTATTTCACCTGGCAAAGTCCATGGAGCTGCACTTTACCAGTCAGTATGTGAGCGAGCAGTATTTTGTAAATACCAAAAACGATCATTTGAAACTGGATGCCTGGTTTGTCAATAATCTGAGGCTGGATTACACCTTTCCGGTAAAAAAACTGGGAGTGATAGGTCTGCAGTTCCAGGTCAACAATCTCTTTAACACCCTCTATGAAAACAATGCATACGGGGGGACCTGGTGGCAGGATGGGGAGGAGTACTACTGGTCGGCCTACTTCCCCCAGGCTACCATTCATTACCTGGCCAAGGTGAGCCTGAAATTCTAATCTCAGGAGATACCAGGATGTGGATTGAGCTATTTGGCGTTGTTACAGGAATTCTTTATGTGATCCTGGAGGTCAGGCAGAACAAACTGCTCTGGCCCCTGGGATTGATCACCTCTGTGGCCTATGTGTATATATTTTTCACCGGGAAATTTTATGCCGATATGGGCCTCCAGGTCTATTATGTGCTGATAAGCATTTACGGTTGGTATTTCTGGAGCAGGGGAGGAGCCAAAGCGGAGAAGGGGGAACTTCCGGTTGCCCGTATCAACAGGATGCAGTTTTTTATGCTGCTTCTGGCCTTTGGAGCCTCCTGGGCCGGGATTTATTATGTCCTGGACCGGCATACCGACTCTACCGTGCCACTGGGAGATTCTTTTACCACTGCTCTGGCCATTGTGGCCACCTGGATGCTGACCCGGAAGATTATAGAGATGTGGTTTTTGTGGATCATTGCCAATGTTGTGAGCATAGGGCTGTATATTTACAAAGGATTGTATCCCACCGTGATGCTCTATGTGGTTTATGCAGGGATGGCGGCATACGGATATTTTGAATGGAAAAAATCGATGAAAAAACGGATGGAAGATGAATCGGGAGGATAGGGTAGTCATTCTGGCCAACGGGCTCTTCCCTGCGGGCCGGCAGGCCCTGGATCTGCTTCATGGGGCCGACATCCTAATCTGTTGCGATGGTGCGGCTGATAAATTGGTAGCTTATGGCCTGTCGCCCCATGTGATTATCGGGGACCAGGATTCCATTTCCGGAGAAATCAAAAAGCAATATGCCTCCCTTCTGATCCACCTGGAAGACCAGGATAGCAACGATCTGACCAAGGCTGTCGGTTATTGTATTAAGAAGGATTATGCCCGGGTTTCCATTCTAGGGGCAACAGGACTGCGCGAGGACCATACCCTGGGAAACATCTCCCTGATGCTGGAGTATTATCCTGCTATTGAAATGCAGATAATTTCAGATTATGGACTTTTTTTCCTGGTTAGAAGCGGCGAGCAGGTAAAATCTTTTGCAGGGGAAAAGGTCTCCCTGTTCTCTATTGACAACCGGGTTCGTGTGAGCTCCAGGGGCTTAAAATATTCATTGAAAGAGTTCCGGCTTTCCAACTGGTATGCGGCCACACTAAATGAAGCAAGTGCAGATAGCTTCACCCTGTACTTTGAATCGGACTTGCCCATAATCGTGTATAAAGCCTGGTGACCGGGCCCATTAAAAGGAAGGCATGTGGTCTGTCCGGGGGATCACTTGCTGATCCCCAGCTTTTTTTCCAGCTCGAAAGAAGATTGGCTATCGGGACAATCCAGGGAAGAAATCCAGGGTTTGATATCCAGAACCGGAGTTCCGTTAAAAGCATCTATACCACTCACATGTAGCTCACGCCCCGATACTTTATCAAGCTTGATAACGCCGAAACCAATGGAATTCGGTCGGTTTGGGCTCCGGGTCGCAAAAAGTCCAAACTCTTTTTCACTGGCAGGAGGCCTTACAGAAGAGCGCCATTGTTTTGAAACATGCAGGTGGTACAAAACAATGATATATTCGTATTGGCCAAGATCCTGCATAGCCTCCTCGTAGGCCGGATAGATTTCGATGATTCCCTGGTTCTCGGGGGCCAATACGCCCTGACGCGGGGCCCCGGTTTGGGGAGAGAGACCTGTATGGAATTCCCCGATGGCTTGATATTCAATATTCATATTTTCGTTATCCAATGATTGTTTGGGTTTATCATTCGAAGTCTCCTCAAGCAGCAATTCGCCCAGCTCATGGGGATCGAAGTGATTATTTATTAATTCCGGTAACAGACCGGCTTTATGCACATAAATGGCCGCGTGCTGGGTTTCTCTGGAGTTCAGGAAACGATTCTCACTTAGCTTCAATTCCCTGGCCGGTGAGTTGATGGAGAAGCCATATCCCCCTCCGTCTGTCCCATTATTCTCTATTATGTTCCGGAGGAAGGTGTTCCTGTGGGGAGCATTGGCTTCTCTTTCTGCCCGGAGATGAACGCCATCTCCCTTGTTCTCAAAAATGTGGTTATTTTCAAAAAGTACGTCAGAATCTTTATGACCCGTGCAGAGTCCGTACCGGCCGTTGTGATGAAATTTATTGCCTTTTACCCTGCTTTGATATACCCTCCAGCAGATAAACAGTCCATCCCGGTCATTGTGATGCACGTCGTTGTTTTCAATGATGGAAAAGGGCGATCCCGTTCCCGGATGCAGCCCGGTATTGCCACATCTGGCAATTTCGCTGTTCAAAATGCTAATATGTTCCGTAATCTGCCAGCTGATCCCTTCGCCGTTAAAATCAAGTACCCGGACTCCATCGACCGTGATCCACCTGGATTTGAAAATCAGGATTCCTGCACTGTTACACCCGTCGGCAAAATAGTTATTACTGCGCTGGCCGTCGATTACGAGGTTCGAGATGCTGCTGTTCTCTGCTTCGATCACCTCTATGACGGAAGAGGCATTGGAAACCAGACCATTTAAATCGGATCGGTAATCCCGTATCAAACCTTTGTCGATATAAATAATATCATCCACGATATCGGTAATGTAAGCTGTCGAAACATTCCAGCATCCATTATGGGGATCATCGCTTACCTGAACCTTCATCCCGATCTCAAAACCATCCGAGTCTTCCACGGTCAGTTTCAATTCACCAAAGTCTGCATCCACCAAAAACCTTGTCTGTACTCCTCTGTCTCTCTTCAACACGGTCTCATCGCCGCAGCCCACCAGGTGGACCTTGCTCTTTAAACGAAGCGGAGCTGATATGATATAGGTACCCGGATTCAGCATGACCCTTCCTCCAGTTTCCTCAAGGGCATCAATGGCAAACTGGATGGATTGGTTGGTGAATCCGGTGATATCCGCATCCTCTCCACCAACGCGTATCTCTAGTTCAGAAATTTTTGGGAAGACAAGTGCATCTGCTACGCCGGTTTCCTGCGCAAGCAGGCCAAAACAAAGGAACAAATAGCATAGAATGAATATTTTTTTCATGGGGATCACTTATAAGTTAGCCGATATTTGGAACACTGAATGCGCTGTTCAGACGGGTTTGCAGACCTGCAATATTTTGCAGATGCTTTTTAAGGAGGAGGAGTTCGAACTGGTTCAACTGTCGCATATCCTTGGTATTTCCCGGAACCTCATCCCGGGCTATCCTTTCGGCCTGACTTCTGATACGAAGCAGGGTGATGAAGTTGAAAGCCTCTTTAAGTTCTTCAAAGAGGGTGGCGTCAAAGATATTCTTTTCCAGAAGCAGTTGGGCCCTATCCATGCTTCCTGCAACGGTCAAACCTTCCCGCAACCCGTAAAGGCGTATAAAGGAAGAGACAGGCAACAGGATTTTTTTCATATCCATCTGATGGTCATCGGGTTTCCCCGGAACCTTCATCTGAACAATGGAACGGGCCATATGGTAAAAGAAAAGAGCCTGGTCTTTTGAACTCTTAAGAATATGGGTGTATAGCTGTTCAACCAGGATTTTTTCTCCATAGATACATCTGAAATCAAAGAAGATCGCCATATTAAGAATGTCCTGCGGAGTACTGTTTCCAATCCAGTCGGAAAAGTATTTTTTCCAGGTTTTTAATTCGCGGTTCCATTTGGGATTACTGGCCATAATTTTTCCCGGGCACCTCTGGTAGCCTACGGCATCCAGTTCCATATTGACCTTCTCGGCAAGCACCTTGAAGTAGTCCTGTGCTTCCTGCCTGAAACTCTCCTGCAGGTTTACCGTGATAATGGCATTGTCCTGGTCTGTGGCCAGGGTTTGCTCTCCTCTTCCCTGGCTCCCCATAGCAATAAAGGCGAATTTACAGGGGGGTGGTCCCATCTCTTCTATGGCGAGTTCAATCAGGCGTCTTTGAATGGCATCTGCAACGGAACTGATAATTCGGGTGATTATGCTGGTCTGTCCTCCGCTATCTGACAGGGCTTTCACCAGGACGGGTAAGCGCTTGTAGATACGTTTTAGTTGTGCCACGCCCTCGGCATCCAGGATCTCCCTGATCAGAAATCCGGCAAGGTTTTCCTGCATGGCCCCTATCTCTCTGAAACCAACCACACCGGTTATTTTCTTTTTCGAACCCATCAGGGCCATATGGGAAAGCCCCCTTTTCTTCATATCCAGCAGGCCCTCATAAAGCAGCGCATTTTCGTTCATGGAGACAAGGGGGGAGCTCATAATTTCAATTACTTTCTTATCCTGATCCAGACCGGTAGCCAGCACTCTTTCTGTCAGATCATGCTGATTGATCACCCCTACAATTTTGTCGCCGTGACTCACAAATAAGATATCACTACGCTTCCTGGCCATAATTCTTACTGCCTCCCTGACAGAGGCATCCGAGTGAATCCTACGGATGTCCCTGGCAATAGCTTTCAGAGGCTGATGCATCATCAAAAGAAGGGTTTGCAGCTCTCCGGAGAGCAGTTCTCTGTCTTTCTCAAATTGCATATGACTGCTAACTTCCTTGATTACAAAAATATATCCCGTTTGACCTGCAAAAGTGATCTGGGAAGCAGAAATCACTACCTCTTTGTTGCTATTATCCTTACAATTCAGAAGGGTTTCCCGGGAGATGGACTTTTTCGGATCCTGAAATTCCTCTGCGAAAGCCTCCATTTTCATACTGAACAACTCTTCAAACTTCAGGCTTCTTACCTCTTCTGGGGTGTATCCGCTGAGCATACTGAAGCGGAAATTTGAGAAAACAAATTCTTCCTCCACCATCATGAGTGTTCCTTCCGTGGCTGCTTCCACCAGTGATTTATACTTCTCCCTGGAGAGAAGCAGGGCATCTTCCGCCCTTCGCTTTCTGCGTTCGGTCCGGAGACTCTGCCTGATGATTAGTGCCAGAAGCCCGCTGATGATCAGGGTAATGACCAGGACCACCCGCAGCAGCCGGTTTTTCAGGGACTGGATCTCCATCCTTACATCCTCCAGGTAAATCCCGGTGCCCACGATCCATCCCCAGGCCTCAAATTCCCTGACATAAGAGAGTTTGGGTACTATCCGTGTGGAATCGTCCTTCCACTGCCATTTGTAATCAATAAAACCTGCTCCGGACTCCTCCACCATCCGGACCGATTCCACAAACAGCAATTTCCCATCCGGATCCTGGTAGTGGCTCAGATTATTTCCAACCAGCCTGGGCTGGTAGGGGTGCATAAGCATTTCGGGTTCCTTGTTTATGATCCAGAAGTAATCTTTTAACTCATCCCCATACCGGATGCGACTTACCCGTTCAATGGCAAGTGCTCTGGCCGAATCGATAGGGATCAGCTTTTCCTCTGCCTCCTGCTGGTATTCTTCCAGAAGACTGCATACAGAATTGGTCAGTTCAGAGATCATCTCCTTTTTTCCCTCCATGATATTGCGTTCCGATGAGGGAAGGACCACCATAAAGATGGCAATAATGAAAAGTGCAATGGCCAGGATGGAAGGAAGCACGATGAATACAAAAAACCGGTTCTGTTTATCCTGGGACATGCTAATAAAGGTTTTTGACTTTAAGAAGATGACTATCTGTATCAAATATACAAAAACCGCTGCTGCTATGATTACGTGTCACCGGCGGAATCCCCACAACAACTGGAAAATCTTTAAGACGAAGTTTTCTGTAGCCATAATATTTGAAGCCCTTGGGATTTGAGGTATAAAAGCCCCGGACATGGGTATGTCCGGTAAATCCCAGCTTGCAGTTTTGCTCTTCCAGGAGTTGGAAATGGCTTGTGAGCTCCTTTCCCTTGCTGAAGAAGCCTTTGATATACCCGGATATATTGGGTTTAAAATAGTGGCTCAGAAGAATATTGTAATCCTGGACAGGGAGAACGGCGTATTCCGGGAGCCCGGACAGGAAATTTATGTCCTCTTCACTATACCCCGGATCCAGGTCCTCCTCATGCACCCAGTATTCATAGCCGGCTCTATCCGAATATTGGGGGATCTTGCCTGCGGCATGCAGATCGTGGTTCCCGGGGATAATTATCTCGCAGTTCGCCCGGATTAATTCCAGACAGGCAGAAGCATTTCTTGATTTGTCATAGCGGTAATACTTTTCGCTGAATCCGGAGATATCCCCCAGGCAGATGCTGAGGTCGCAACCCTTTTTCCGGATACTTTGCAGCACCCTTCGAAGCCGGGTAAGGTCTTCATGAATATCTGACAGGATGGCTAAGCGCATCGAACCTATCTAAAGCCTTAAAGCTAATGATTTCATGGAAATGTGAAGAACATGTCTGCCAGCTGCTATTTGGAGACTAGTTTATAGGCAACCACCCGGTTGTCAAAAAAGGTGGGGACGAAAAGAACCTGTTCGTCCAGCCTGATTCCGATGTCTGCCGAATTGATACCTTGTTCAGAAGTCTTCAGAAGGCTGGTCTTGCTGAAGTCAGGAGCGATCATGAATATTTCACCCGCCCAGCTGGTGGCGATATAGTAGCCCTCTGTTCCTGTAAACTCTATGCCATCCCCGTGACCGATCTCAGGGGTCACGGTTTTAAAGGAAGCGGTAGATTTGTCGATGATCTTCAGGTCCTCGCTGCCGGAGCAGGTAAGCAGTATTCTGGATTTCTCCACAAAAAGCCCATTTGGTCTTTGCAAGCCATCGGTGATCCAGGCATCCAGTACTCCATCGCTGTAAATCCAGATATACCCGGTATCAGAATCGGTAAAATATACGCTGCCCTTGTTTCCGATGGCCACATCGTTCAGGAATGAGGCCCCTTCGATATCCAGCCTTTTGATGATTTTTGACCTTGCTACATCAATGATTACAAGTTGATCAATATCAGCCACGTAAAGCAGATCTCCACTGACACCCATCCCCTTGGGGGCATTCAGGCCAGTGATCCATTTAAGCTCCTTTATGCTTCCGTCGGGCTTTAGTGCCGCAATAAATCCCTCCCCGTTTTTCTCCGCAGGAGCCCCGTTGATGCAGGAGACAAAGAGCTGGTTTCTGGCCTCGTCGTACAGAACAGATTCACAGGTAGTTAGGAGTGTATCGGTTCTCCAGATTTCTGACAGGGACCAGGAAAGGGCAGCTTCCCCGGCTGCGGGAGACTGCTTGGGACCTGCACTGTTGCAACTGAGCAGCAGGGCGAGACTTGTCATGGTAAGCGCTAGACTTTTCATGTTTTTAAGGATTCAGTTCAGGGATCAATTTACGATTTTTCAGGGGCTTTTATAAAGCCTATTTTGCATTATCTTTGGGCGGTCATGAATTACCTCTCTGCCGAGAATATATCAAAATCCTTTGGCGACCAGGTGCTGTTCGAGGGGATCACCTTCGGTCTGGCAAAGGGCGAAAAGGCCGCAATCATTGCCCGGAACGGTACCGGGAAAACAACCCTGTTGCGTATCCTGACTGGTCTGGAATCCACGGATAGCGGTGCATTCACTTTCAGAAATGATATCCGGGTGGCCTTCCTGGAACAGAGCCCCGACCTCGATCCGGTACTGACTATTGATGAACTGCTTCTTACGGCCAATACCGCGGTACTGGCCGTAATTCAAGCCTATGAGCGTGTGCTGGAGGAGCATGGCAGGCAGCAAACCGAAGAGACTGCGGCTCGTCTCGAAGCCGCCACTGCTGAGATGGATCGTCTGCATGCCTGGGACTATGACCGTCGGCTCAGGCAACTGCTTGACTTGTTTCGAATCACCCGGACAAATCAGCTGGTGGGCGAGCTTTCCGGGGGGGAGAAAAAGCGACTGGCCATGGCCCTGGTATTGCTGGACGAACCCGATTTCCTGATTCTGGATGAGCCCACCAACCATCTGGATATCGATATGATCGAGTGGTTGGAAGACTATCTTTCCCGAAGCACACTTACCCTGCTGATGGTGACCCACGATCGTTTTTTTCTGGACCGGGTCTGCACCCGGATTTTCGAATTAAGCCTGGGTAAGCTGTATCAGTACCAGGGAAACTACGAATATTTCCTGGACAAACGTGCGGCCAGGGAAGACCTTCGCAAGGTGGAGGCTCACCGGGCGGGCCAGCTGATGAAAAGGGAGCTGGAATGGTTGCGCCGGATGCCCAAAGCACGTACGGGTAAATCCAAGTCCCGCATCGACGCTTTCCAGGACATCAAAGCGAAAGCGACGCTGGAAGAGGAGGGCGGGGAACTGGTATTGCAGGTAAAATCGCCGCGCCTGGGAGGAAAAATTCTGGAGATTGAGGAGATCAGTAAACGCTATGATTCGCTTACCGTTGTCGAGAAACTTTCCTATAAATTTTCAAGGGGAGAGCGGATGGGGATTATCGGCCGGAACGGGACAGGGAAGACTACTTTTTTAAACCTGATTACGGGCCTGGAGCCCTGCGATTCGGGAACGGTGATTCGCGGCGAAACTTTGGTAATGGGCTACTACCGGCAGATGGGGCCTGCCTGGAGGGAGGAGCAACGGGTGATTGATGCAGTGAGGGAGATTGCCGAGGTGGTCCATATGGAAGACGGGCGAACCATCTCCGCTTCCCGTTTCCTGGAATACTTTATGTTTTCGCCGGACGCCCAGTATAAACGCATTGCCAAATTAAGCGGGGGAGAACTTCGGCGCCTGCATCTCCTGACTGTCCTGATAAAAAATCCCAATTTTCTGATCCTCGATGAACCAACCAACGATCTGGACCTTTTCGCGCTGAATAAACTGGAAGAGTTCCTGCTGGCCTTTAAGGGTTGTTTGATTATTGTTTCGCACGATCGCTATTTCCTGAACAAGCTTACCGATCATCTCTTTGTATTTGAAGGGGACGGGAAGATCAAAGATCACTACGGGTCTTATTCAGATTATCGCTTTCAACAGGAATCAGGAAAAAAGGCCGGGAGCAAGGGCCGGGAGACGACGAAAAATACCGAAAGAGCCCTTCCCGCACAAAAAACCAGACGTAGCTATAAGGAACAACAGGAGTATGCCGGCCTGGAAGAGGCCATTGAGAAACTGGAGGCTGAAAAGTCAGTCCTGGAAGAGGAGATCAACAGCGGCACACTCGATTATGAAGCCCTGAACAGCAAATCGATCCGTGTCGCCTCGCTTATGGAGGAGATCGAAGCGAAGATGGAGCGCTGGATGGATCTGGACCAGCTAAGCTGATACATCTGTTTAAAACTCAGGTTGCAGACCGGTATAGCGGATGCCTTCGCGGGGGCTGGCCATCCATGGGGCCACAGTTTCTCTCCATTTCAGATAGTGAGCCGTCTCTTTGTGTGCGGCAGCCGCGTTTGCATCAGTGTAAGCTTCATAAAGCACAAAACGTGCCGGCTGCTTATCGTTCTGCAAGAGATCAAAGCGCAGGTTTCCCGGTTCTTTCACAGATTCCAGGTGGTTCTCGGTAGTAGCCTGGATGAAGGAAACAATGTGCTCAGGCTTTACATCGATATGTACGAGGGTAACTAACATGTTTATTTTCCGTTATATGGGACACCGTTATGGATCCACTCGGCTGCCGGTTCTCCCTTCAGATAGTGGTCCAGGTATTCTTTGTACTTGATGGTGCAATCCAGTTTGTTTGCGTATTTCCTGGGATGGTGCGGCTCGTTCCGGTACTGCAGGAAATGGCATTCCTTCTCCAGCCTTCGCATGGCCAGGTAAAGCTCAATCCCCTGGTACCAGGGGACCGCATCGTCCTTATCTCCGAACATGATCAGCAGCGGAGTTTCGATCCGGTCGGCAAAAAAGACCGGGGAGTTTTCAATGTACAGGTCCCTTGCCTCCCAAAGGCTGCCTCCGATGCGGCTCTGTGATTTTTCGTACTGGAACTGTCTGGCCAGTCCGCTTCCCCAGCGGATGCCGCTGTAGGCAGAGGTCATATTGGAGACCGGGGCTCCCGCAATGGCACAGGTGAAGATATCGGTCTGTGTAATGGCAAAGGCGGTCTGATATCCGCTCCAGGAGTGTCCATGCAGGCAGATGGCCTCGGGATCGGCAATCCCGGAATCAATAAGTTTCTGAACTCCCGGCACCAGGCATTTGGTGGCGGAGTATCCCGGATTTCCAATATCAAAGCGGATATCGGGCAGAAATATGGCATAGCCGTTGCTCGCATAGTAGGGGAAACAGGGCCTGTGGGTCATCTCTACCCGGTTAAAGTCATACAAACGGTTTGAGAAGAAGCGGTAGTAGTACACCAGGACCGTGTATTTTTTTCCGGGCTCATAATTTCCCGGTTTGATTAAAATTCCCTGCAGGGGTGTTCCATCCAGGGAGGACCACTCCACCAGTTCAGCCTCCCCCCAGGCAATGGCTGTGGTCTGTGCCTGCAGATCGGATAGTTTTCGGGGCTTTTTAAATTTCAGGTCCGTGACCCACAGGTCCGGAA
>Ga0180435_10006169_pt1 | contig 11496 bp, 8 predicted proteins | sample SS_ome_3_FD_132467 | JGI IMG/M metagenome (GOLD analysis project Ga0180435, IMG submission 132467) | Hypersaline lake sediment archaeal communities from the Salton Sea, California, USA - SS_3_S_1 metaG | ecosystem: Environmental > Aquatic > Non-marine Saline and Alkaline > Hypersaline > Sediment...
ACGCGCGCATCGAAGCGGCGGAGCGCGAGGTCGAAGTGCTCGAGGGCCTCGGCGAGAGCGGTCGCCTCCTGCGGCGCGACGAGGCCGAGGCCGCGATCGAGCTGCTCGAGGGACTGCTCGCGAGGACCGAGCGCCAGACCGCGAGCGTCGAGGCGGCGCTCGCGGGCGCGCGCGAGGCGCGGCTCGACGGCTTCTACGAACGCGCGCTCGAGCTCGAGCGCGACTTCCACTTCGAAGAGGCGATCGACGCCTACGCGGCGGTGCTCGAGGAGTCGGACGGCTTCTTCAAGGACGCGATCTCGCGCCGTCGCACGCTCGAGAGCTACGTGTCGCTCGCCGCCGAGCTGTACGCGGAGTACGAGGACGCGAGCGACGACGACGCGCGCCTGGACGCGCTGCGCAAGATCGAGCTGTTCTGGCCGACCTACCGCGACCTGCCCGCGCGTATCGCGGAGCTCGAAGAGGCGCTCGAGGTCGAGTGACGGCCGCGGCGCGCGGCGTATCGCTCGAACCGTCAGGCGTCGAGCGCGAGCACCGCGTGCGCCACGGTTGCGCCGTCGATGCCCTCGAGGCACGCGCGTCCACCGGGCCGACGGCAGACGCGCGCGTCGCACGGGCGGCAGTCGATGTCGGTCGCGAGCACGCGGTGAGGTGAGGCGTGAGGTGAGGCGTGCGGTGACGGGCTCGGTAACTGGTGGGGCGACGGCGCCGGTGCGTCGCCGACACCTCGCGGCGACGGCCACGGACCGGTCGCGCGCCAGTCGTAGGGCCCGCTGAGGCAGACGCAGCGCAGGCCCACCGCGCCGGCGAGGTGCAGGGGCCCCGTGTCGCCGGTGACGAGCGCGCCGCCGCGCTCGCCCGCCGCCGCGAGCAGCGCGGCGAAGGCGCGCAGGTCGGGGGAGTCGCAGACGAGCGCGGGGGCGCGACCGGTGCGCGCCACGACGCTCGCCGCCAGGTCGCGCGCGCGCGGCGCTTCGCTCGCCGCGGCCACGAGCACGACGCCGCGCCGGGCCTCGAACAGGTGCGCGATCGCGTCGACGAGGCACGCGTCGGTCGCCGTGCGCACGTCGTCCGCCGGCGAGACCTGCACGAGCACGGGCGGCGCCGCGTCGGGCACGCAGTCCGCGAGGCGCGCGCGTCCGGCGGCGCGTTCGGCGTCCGACAGCGACGGGTCGCGCCGCACGGTCGTCGGACCGCACAGCCAGCGCGCGAGGTGCAGGACGCGGTCCTGGGCGTGGCGCGCCTCGGGCGGCGCGGGCGGCGCGAGGTCGTTGGCCAGGCGCGCGGCGGACGGTTCGCGCCAGTCGCGGCGCGCGGGGGCCACGCGGCGCGGCGCACCGCTCGCGCGCGCGACCAGGGCGCTCTTCCAGTTGCCCTGCACGTCGACGCTGAGGTCGGGCGCGAACGCGCGCAGGTCCCGTCGCAGCCGCGGCCAGGCCGCGAGGCCGCCCTGTCGGTCGAAGGGCACGACGCGCGCGAGGCCGTCGAGCCCGCGCAGGAGGCCCGCGAACTCGGGCTGGACCGCCCACGCGATCGCGGCGCCGGGGAAGCGCTCGCGCAGCGCGTGGAAGCAGGGCAGCGCGTGCACCACGTCGCCCAGGTGCGAGAGGCGCACGAGCAGGATGCGTTCGGGGTCCGGCACGCGGCGAGGGTACCGAGCGGCCTCGGGGCGCGTACGATCGACGGCTCGATGCTGCGCAGCCTGTCCAACAAGCTGCTCCTGGCGGTGGTGCTCGCGGTCGCGCTCCCCTTCGCCGGGTTCGCGCTGTTCCTCGACCACGAGATCACGAATCGACTGGCGCTGGAGTTCGCGCGGGCGACGCTGCGCGGGATCGCCGTCGACCTCGCCGCGGGCGTCGACCGCGAGATCGACGAGCGCACGAGCGACCTGTCGAGCTGGGCGCGCGAACCGCTCGTCGGTTGGACCCTCGCGGAGGCCGCGTTCGAGCGCGACGGGGCGCGACGCCCGGTCGACGCCGCGGCGCTCGAGGAGCTGACGGGCGGCGCCGGTTCGTTCCGCGAGGTGTACGAGGGCGTGCTGGCGAGCTACCTCGAACGCAAGGAGCGCTACGACCTCATCGCGCTGTTCGACGAACGCGGCGTCCCGGTCGCCGTCGGTCGGCGCGGCGCGGTCGACGCACGGCAGCGCACGGTCGCCGCGCTGACGGCCGACCAGGTGGGGCGCACGGACTGGTTCGCGGACGCGCTCGACGGACGCGTCGGTCGGCTCGGGCACGGTCGCTACGAGGCGTGGCTCGCCGGCGACGCGGCGCCGACCGAACAGCCGTACCACGTGGGGCTCGCCGTCGGCGTCGCCACGCGCGCGGGCGAGCGCGGCGTCCTGTTGGCGCTCGTCAACTGGTCCGCGTTCGAGTCGTTGATCGAGGCGCCGCTCGTGAAGGACGCGTTCCGCGGCCTGGTGAGCGGTGGCGAGACGCCGTCGCCCTACGCGTGGATCTGGGCGTCGGACGGCGACACGATCATCGCGCACCGCGAGCGCGAGCTGTACGGCCAGCGCGTCTCCGGACCGACGATCGGGCTCGTGTCGATGGTGGAGGACGTGGCCGAGGCGGAGGCCGGGCTCTACCGGCCGTACACCTTCAACGGCGTGCGCAAGAACGCCGCGTTCGCGTGGACCGACGCGTCCGACGCGGGCGGGTTCGGCTGGGTCGTCGGCGTCGGCATCGACAACGCGGACATCGAACGCGCCACGGTCGGTGTGACCAGCATCCTCCTGCGCGGGACGCTGGGCGTGCTGCTCGTCGTCGTGCTGTGGGCGATGATGATCGCGCGCCGCACGGTCGCGCCGATCCACGCGCTCGAGCGGCACACGCGGCGCGTGGCCGAGGGCGACCTGGACGCGCGCGTCGACATCGACAGCGGCGACGAGGTCGCGGCGCTGGGCCGGGCCTTCAACCGCATGACGGCCGAGCTGTCGATCCAGAACGAGCGCATCGTGAAGGCCGAGAAGGACGCGGCCTGGCGCGAGATGGCGCGGCAGATCGCGCACGACCTCAAGAACCCGCTGACGCCGATCCAGCTCTCGCTCGACCTGTACGAACGCGCGCGACGCGAGGGCGATCCGCGGGCGCAGGCGATCGCCGAGCGCAGCCTCGACATGATCCGCCGGCAGGTCGAACACCTGCGCGAGATCGCGACGGGCTTCTACGAGTTCACCGGCGGCACGAAGCCCGACCCCGTCGACTTCGACCTGTCCGAGCTCGTGCGCGAGGTGACCGACATCTACGCCGACCACGCGCGCGAGAGCGGCGTAGATGTCGATCGCGTCACCGAGCCGGCGCTCGTCCACGCCGATCGCGCCAAGATCCGCCGCGCCGTGGCGAACCTGATCGCGAACGGCATCGAGGCCAGCCCGGAGGGGGGGACCTTGGCCGTGCGCTGCGCGCCGTCGGCGGACGGGTCGCGCGCGCGCCTCGAGGTCGTCGACGAGGGCGAGGGCCTGACGCCCGAGGCCCGGGCGCGGTTGTTCGAGCCGTACTTCACGACGAAGTCCGGTGGAACGGGGCTCGGGCTCGCGATCGCGCGGCGGGTCGTGGACGAGGCCGGGGGCGAGGTGGCGCTCGACTCCCGTCCCCCGATCGAGGGTCGGGGCTGCCGCGCGACCCTCGAGCTTCCCGCTCCACGGACGCGGGACTGATCCGCCGGCCCGGGCGCCGGGCGGAGCTTGATTCGCGCTCGGGCGGCCCCGTGCAATTGCGACTTCCCGCGGAGCGTCCATGCGCTCCGCCGCGAGGGCCCCGTCTCCCCGGCTCGCGCCACGCCACCTGCGCCAGACAATCTGGCCCGACCCAGACGACTCGACACCGTGTTCGCCGACATCACCACGCCCGCGCGCTCGCGCGCCCGCCGCGCCGACCGCCGCTCCGCTCGACGCCTCGACACCCGTTCCTCCGTCGCGATCCTCGCGGCGCCCCTCCTGGCCGCGACGGCGCTCGTCGGGCCGGGCGCGCTCGCCCAGGGATCGTCGCCGACGCCGACGATCGACCCCGCGACCTGCACGCTCCAGCTCGACCCCGCCGAGCAGCAGTCCTTCGACGTGACGGTGACGATCCCGGGCATCCCGGTCGCGCCGCGCGCGGACATCTACATCCTCGCCGACACCACCGGCAGCATGACGCCGGTGCTCGACGTGCTGAAGGCCGAGGTGAGCGCCCTCGTCAACTCGCTCTTCTCGATCCCCGGCGCCGACCTGCGCATCGGCATCGGTGCGTACCGCGACTTCCCGCTCCAGCCGCAGAACCAGTACGCGTTCGACCACCGTCAGTCGATGACGACGGACCCGATGCTCATCCAGAACGCGGTCGACTCGTGGAACGGGATGTGGGGCGGCGATCAGTCGGAGGCCGGCTTCTACGCGCTCGAGCGCCTCGCCGTCGACCCGGCCACGGACTACGGGTGGCGTCCCGACGCGCAGCGCATCATCGTGTGGTTCGGCGACGCGCCGTCGCACGATCCCGTGTGCACGCAGCTCACCGGCCTCGCGAACGACGTGACCGAGGACAGCGTCATCGCCGCGCTCACCGCGGCGAACACGACCGTCATCGCGATCACGACGCCGACCAACCTGCCGATGGGGCTGAACGACAACCCTGGCGGCGTCAACGCGACCGGCTACGCGTCGCTGTGCCCGCAGATGCCGCGCGGCACGGTGGGGCAGGCGACGCGCATCGCGGCGGCCACAGGCGGCATCGACACCTCGATCGCGAACTCGGCCGACATCAAGCAAGCCATCGAGGACAGCCTCAACCAGGTGCTCCTCGAGACGACCGTCGCGCTCGCGCCCGAGGGCGGCATCGTGCCCTACGTCACGGGCATCTCGCCCGGCCAGGCCACGATCACGGTCCCCGACGATCCCAACGAGACGGTCGAGGTCGTCTTCACCGTCGAGGTCGAGGGCGGACCGTGCATCGAGAACTCGAACACCTTCTCCGGCGGCCTGCGCGTCGTCCTCGGCGGACAGGCGACCGACGTGGTGAAGGACGTGGTCATCGAGCAGAACGCCTGCATGACCGTCTGCATGTGGGGCATCGGTGTGACGCAGCTCGACGTGGCGATCGGTGACGACCTGCCCGGCAGCCCGGACCGCGCCTACGTCCTGCCGTCGCTCGTCTTCCCGGTGCTGATGGACCAGATCCCCGACGTGGTCGTGCCGAACGACCCGGCCTTCGTCGGCATGAAGGTCTACTCGCAGATCATGATGTTCAACCCGTACGACTACCCGGCGGACCCGCTGCAGACCTCGAACGCGATCTGCTACACGATCGGCGGTTCGACCTCCGTGTTCGGCACCGAGTCGGGCATCGTCCACTTCCCGACCGCGCACGCCGAGCTCGGCGAGTGCCTCGGGATGGGCTTCGCCATCCAGTGACGGCGTCGGCCCGCGCCACCGCCCGCTAGCATGGGGTCGTGGCGTCCGGTGGCCTGATCAACGACCTCGTGGAGCACCGCGACCTCCTCGGCCTGGCCGGGGTGGTCGCGGCTGCCGTGGGGGGCGTGTTCCTCGCGCGCACAGAGCGCTTCGTCCCGCGCGCCGACCTCGACCCGCCCGCGCCGCCGCGCCGCTTCGCGCCGTGGCTGCTCGCCGCGGCCGTCTTCTGCGTCGCGGCGCTCTTCGGCGTGCTGCGTCCGCCCCTGGCGTCGGTCTGCGACGAGTTCAGCTACCTCCTGGCGGCCGACACCTTCGCGAGCGGCCGACTGACCAACCCCACGCCGCCGAGTCCGGAGCACTTCGAGTCGTTCCAGATCGTCGTCGAGCCGACCTACGCGTCGAAGTACCCGCCCGCGCAGGGCGCCGTCCTCGCGGTGGGGCAGGTGGTGTTCGGCCACCCGATCGCCGGCGTGTGGTTGAGCGCCGGCGCGTTCGCGGCCGCGTGCCTGTGGGCGCTGCGCGCGCTCCTGCCGTTCGGGTGGGCGTTCGGTTGGACGCTCCTCGCCGTGCTGCGCTTCGCGTCGACCGGGTACTGGGCGCAGAGCTATTGGGGCGGTCTCGTGGCGGCGACCGGCGGCGCGCTCGTCGTCGGCGCGGCGCTGCGCCTCGCGCGCGGCGTCCGCGTGTCGCACGGCGCGTGGCTCGGGCTCGGCACCGCGCTGCTCGCGCTGAGTCGACCGTTCGAGGGACTCGTGCTGTGTATCGGCGCGTACGGCCTCCTGCTCGCCGCGTGGCTGCGCGAGCGACCGCGCGGGTGGTCGACCGCGGGGTTCGCGCGCGCGGGCGGCGTGTGGCTCGCCATCGTCGTGGCGCTCGGCCTGTTCATCGCGCACTACAACCGCGCGGTGACCGGCGACCCCTTCACGCTGCCCTACGAACTGCACGAGGCGCAGTACGCCGCGGCGCCGAACTTCATCGTCCAGGACCCGATCGAGCGTCCCGTCTACCGTCACGCCGAGCACGAGCGCTTCTGGGCGGGGTGGACGCTGTGGCTGTACGAGGAGCGCCACGAACAGGGCGTGCTCGCGACGCTGCCCGACAAGCTCGACTTCTACGGCGCGTACTACGTGGGTTGGACCTGGCTGCCCTTCTTGCTGCTCGGCCTGTTCGTCCGGCGAACCGGTCGCGCGCGCTGGCTCGTGCCGCTGGGGCTCGCGGCGCTGGCCGTCGAGACCTTCGACGGTCGTCACTACGCCGCGCCGTTCACGATCGCGGTCGTGCTCGTCTGCGCGTGCGGAGCGACGAGCTGGTGCCGCGCACCCTCGGCGGCGCGACGAGCCGGCGGCGTGCTCGCGCTGCTCGCGGCGGCGCTGGTGACCCTCGTCCAGGCCGGGATCGAGGCTGCCTCCTGGCGGGCCGGGTGGCCGCAGCGGCGCAACGCGCTCGTCGCCGAGCTCGAGGCGCGGCCGGGACGCGACGTGGTCTTCGTGCGCACCGATCTCGAGGGGCTCACCGCGCGCGAGCGCTGGGACTGGATCAACCTCGACTGGGTGTTCAACGGCGCCGACCCGACCGAGCAGGAGGTCGTCTTCGCGCGCGACCTGGGGCCGGAGCGCAACGCCGAACTGCTCGCCGAGCTGGGGGAGCGGCGCGGCTGGACGCTGCTGCTCCCGGCGGCCATGTCCTTCGAGCGGATCGTCGACGCGCTCGAACCCGTGGACGCCGCGGCGCGTCCGCGCTGACGCCGGAGCCTGCGGCGCGGGGGCGGCTCGGAGCGGGATAGACTCACTCGACCCTCCCATGTCCCTCCCTCCCGAACCCGAGCGCCAGGCCGGCGCGAACGACGCCGTGTCGACCCGCTCGAACGCCGACGGTACCGGCCTGCGCGTCGCCGTGATCGGCGGAGGGGCGACCGGCCTGTCGACGGCGCTCCTGGCGCGCCGTGCCGGGCTCGAGGTGGAGGTCTACGAGGCGGCGCCGCACGCTGGCGGGTTGGCGGGCTGCTTCGGCGTGGACGACTTCCTGTTCGACTTCGGTCCGCACGAACTCGTCACGGACAACCGCGAGCTGCTCGCCCTGCTCCAGGAGCTGTGTGGCGATGACCTGCTCCAGGTGCGCAAGCGCTCCGCGCAGTACTTCCAGGAGCGTTTCATCGCGTACCCGTTCAGGATCGCGGACCTCCTGCAGAAGGTGCGCAAGCGCTTCCTCGTGCGCGCGATCGCCGACGCGGCCCTCGCGCGCGTGCGCGGCGTCCTCACGCGGCGCCGGCCGGCCAACCTCGAGGAGTGGGTGCGCGGCCACTTCGGCGACACGCTCTTCGACTTCTACTTCGGACCGTACACGCGCAAGGTCTGGGGCCTCGCACCGAAGGAACTCGACGCGCGCACCGCGTCGCAACGCATCGCCGCGGACTCGATCGTCGCGCTCGCGGTGAAGTCGCTGCGCCTCCAGCTGTTCGGGAAGGAGGACTTCGATCGGACGCACGACGAGCAGCGGCACAACTTCCTCTACGTCCGCGGCGGAATGGGGGAGCTCGGCAACGCGCTCGCCGCGCAGTTCGAGGCCGACGGCGGACGCGTCCACCTGGGCAAGCGCCTCGTCGGCCTCGGCCTCGACGACGACGGGCGCCGCATCGAGCGCCTCGACTTCGCCGACGGCACCTCGGCCAGCGGCTTCGACTACGTCGTGTCCACGATGCCGCTCCCCGAGTTCTTCCCGTTGGCCCGGCCGGAATCGCCGCTCGTCGCGTCGCACGTCCCGCGGCTCGACTTCCGCGGCATGGTCTTCTGCTTCGTCGGCTTCGATCGACCGCAGGTGCTCGACCACCACTGGGTGTACTTCCCCGGTGAGGACGTGCCGTTCCAGCGCGTCACCGACTTCGGTCACTTCAACGCTGGGATGGCGCCGCCGGGCCGGACCGGGCTGGCCTTCGAGCTGTCCTCGAACCCCGGCGAGCGCTACTGGGAGATGCCGGATGAGCGCGTCCTCGAGCTGTGCACCATTGAACTCGAGCGCCTCGGGCTCGCCAGTCGCCGCGAGGTCGTGGCGTGGAAGGTCGTGCGCGTGCGCCGCGCCTATCCCGTGCAGACCAACGGCTACGCCGAGACGGCCAGCGCGGTGCTCGACGACCTCGCGCGCGTCGAGAACGCCGTGCCGCTCGGACGCCAGGGCATCTTCCGCTACTGCAACACCGACGAGTGCATCGAGATGTCGATGGACGTGGTCCCGCGCATGGCGGCGCGCGAACGCTCGATCCGCTTCGAGCGCGCGAGCACCTGGGTCGGCGTCGGTGCCCAGAGCGGCTGAGCGTCAGAAGACCCGGAGCGGCTGAGCGTCAGAAGGTCCAGAGCGGCCGAGCGCCGCTCAGCGTTGGATGCGCTCGACGACGCGCCGTACCACGGCGCGCGGCAGGGCGCGGACGGCGACGGCGCACAGGGTGTTGAACGCGCCGGGGACGACGACCGTGCGGCCGCGCTCGAGCCCGCGCAGCCCGGCTTCGACCACGGGCTCGGCCTGCATCGCGACGCTGTCGAGCACGCGCGAACGCGGTCGCCCGGCGACTTCGCGGAACTCGGTCTCGGTGGGGCCGGGGCACAGCGCGCTGACGCGGACGCCGCTGCCCCGGACCTCGGCGGCGAGCGCTTCGGTGAAGTGCAGCACGAACGCCTTGCTCGCGTAGTACACGCCCATGTGCGGCCCCGGCATGAACGCGGCCGTCGACGCCACGTTGAGCACGCCGCCGTGTCCGCGCTCGAGCATCGGTCCGACGAAGCGGTGCGTCAGGTCGACGAGCACCTCGCCGTTGAGGCGCAGCATGCGCGTCTGTCGCTCGCGGTCCAGTCGGGCGAACGCGCCCTGGGCGCCGAAGCCGGCGTTGTTCACGAGCAGGTCGACGGCGAGGTCGCGCTCGGCGCAGAACGCGGCGAGGCGCTCGGTCGCGCCGTCCGTGACCAGGTCGAGCGGGAGGACCTCGACGCGCACGCGCCCGCCCAGCTCGGCCGCGAGGGCTTCGAGGCGTTCGGTGCGTCGCGCGACGAGGACGAGGTCGCGGCCGCGTGCCGCCAACGCCCGCGCGAAGCACGCGCCGAGGCCGGCGGAGGCGCCGGTGACGAGGGCGGCGCCGGGGCGCGTCGCGGGCGAGGCGGGGGCGGGACCTGAGCGCGTGGTCATGTGGAGCGGGCGGCGGGGGGAGCGCGCGCGGTGCACACGCTACTCTCCTCGTCCGACCCGACCTCGCGCTCCATGACCCGACCCACGCCCACCCGACCCGTCGTCCCGCTGCTCGTCCCGTCGTTCCTCCCGCTGCTCGCCCTCGCGCTCCTGGTCGCCGGCACGGGCCGGGTCGCCGCGCAGGACCTGATCGACCCCGGGGCCGACGCGCCGCCCGCGCTCGGCACGCCCGAGCCGGTGCGCGACTCGCTCTTCAGCGGCCTGTTGTTCCTGGGGGCCGAGCCGCCGCCCACGCGCGCGATGCGTCACATCCAGCTCGTGCACTCGGAAGCGTTGGGCGCGGCGCGCAACGTGACGCGGACGCGCGAGGAGGCCCTCGAGCTGGCGGCGCGCCTGCGCCGTGCGCTCGTCGAGGGCGCGGACTTCGATGAGCTCGCACGCGCCTACTCGAGCGCCCAGGACGCCCCGCTCGGTGGCGTGCTCGGCAGCTTCGCGCCGGGCGTCCTGCAGGAGGACTTCGACGACTTCCTCTTCGCGGCCGAGCCGTGGGAGCTCTCGCCGCCGGTCGACGCGCCGACCGGCGTGCACCTGATGCAGCGCATCGACCGCCTCGCCGGCTGCCGCACGCTCATGCTCGAGGGGACCGAGCCCGAGGTGCGGGCGCGCGTCGAGGCGCTGCGCGAGGAGATCCTGGCCGGCGCTCCGTTCGAGGAGGTCGCGCGGCGCGCGTCGCAGGATCCGATCACGGCTCCGCGCGGCGGCGCGCTGGCCGTCTTCGAGCGCGGCCCGTCCGACCGCCTGCTCAAGGCGGAGGTCTTCCGCCTCGTCGAGGGCGAGGTGTCGCGCCCCGTGCGCACGCCCTACGGCTGGCACCTGGTGCAGCGCGTGTCGCCCGACGCGCTCCCCGACGAGGTGGTGGAGCGCAACTGGATGGAGTTCCGCGGCATCGCGATCCTGCACGACCGCCACGCTCTGCCGATCGTGTCGCCGCCGCGCACGCCGGACGAGGCCGAGGCGCTCGCGAACGACCTCGCCGCGCGCCTCGAGGCGGGTGAGGACTTCGCAGCGCTGGCGCGCGCGTTCACCGACGATCCGGGCGAGGCGCGCGCGCGCGGCGGCCGCATCGGCTGGGTGCACCGGCGTCAGCCCGGGCTGCCGGGATTCATGCGCCTGGCGTTCGACCTCGAGGTCGGCGCGCACCAGGGGCCTCAGCCCACGAACATCGGCTGGGTCTTCGTGCAGCGCACGCGCTGAACCGCGCGCGCTACTCCTCGCCGGTGAAGCTGCCCTGGTCGTCGAAGCCCCAGGTGCCTTCGACGACGGCGTAGCGCAGGCTGATGATGTCGAGCAGCCAGTCCAGCGGGCCGAGCTGCGGGAACACCCATTGGGAGGTGATGACCGCGTTCGGCTGCTGCGCGTCCGCGGCGTTCTCCACGGCCACGTCGATCGCGCGCTTGGGCAGGTCGAGCGACAGGATCGTGAAGGAGACGGCGGACGAGCGGAAGGTGCCCGACGTCTGCGAGGTGCGATCGAGGTCGAGGCTGGCGCAGGCGCTCGATCCGAGGACGAGCCCGGCGACCGCGGTGAGTCGAGCGATGGTCGAGGCAGCCATGGGGCGCCGACGATAGCCCGGCGCGGCGCCGATCCGCCAGCCGACGCCGGCTCGAGCCGAACCGCGTACCGCGCGGGGGTCGTCTCGGCCCGGCCCTCGCGCGCGCTGGCCGGCTCCGACGCGCGTCCACGGCCGGTAGACTCGCCGCGATGGCAGCCTCGAACGAGTCGCGCCCCGCGCGCGTCGCCCCGGTGCCCGTGGCCGCGGCGCCCGCCGCCCCCGGCCGCGCGTCCCTGGCGAGCGAGCTCGAGCGCGCGCTCGTCGAGACCTACGGTCCGCCCGATCCGGGCCGCGACGCGGCCGCGCGTCGCTTCTTCGCGCCCGG
>Ga0180435_10006170_pt1 | contig 11496 bp, 10 predicted proteins | sample SS_ome_3_FD_132467 | JGI IMG/M metagenome (GOLD analysis project Ga0180435, IMG submission 132467) | Hypersaline lake sediment archaeal communities from the Salton Sea, California, USA - SS_3_S_1 metaG | ecosystem: Environmental > Aquatic > Non-marine Saline and Alkaline > Hypersaline >...
ATCATCGGTCCGTTGGATTTTCTCTGTCTCTACTATATGCGATAATTGACCTCCCGCACCCAAATGACAGACGCCACGAGATACCGTACCATTAGAGGATAATGTCAGGGCTAAGGGGTATCCCACCATGGCATAATGTGAAGGACTCAACCGTTCATCTAAAAAGGCTCCTATCGTTTGAATTGCATGTTTTCCATAAAAGTCATCTGCATTCACCACGATAAAAGGGTCCTGAATGAGATCTTTCGCCACCAAGACTGCATGACCTGTCCCCCAGGGTTTTTGCCTGTGTTGGATGTCCAATTCAGAAGGCACAAATGCATCCAGCTCTTGAAAAACAATATCCACCTGAATCTTTCCTTCATATTTCCGGACCACCTTTTGCCGAAAGGCATCCTCAAAATCTCTTCGAATGACAAAAACAGCCTGATCAAATCCACTTTCGATGGCATCATGAATCGTAAAATCCATGATGGTTTCCTGATGAGGTCCCACACCATCCATTTGTTTTAGGCCTCCATACCGGCTGCCCATTCCTGCTGCTAAAACTAAAATAGATTTACCCATAAGTACATGAAGTTTGCTTTTGCGCTAAGGTAGCATCTAGTTTTTAAAATGACCTCACGCTTTCATGCAGATTCATTTACAGCCTATTCTGTATCTTCCCATAGCAATTTTGAACCTATGACGCTGAGTACGCTGGATCTTCTGATCATCTTTATCCCTTTGCTTTTATTCATGCTGCTGGGTATCCTCCAACGCCAAAAGGCCGGTCGTTCAACGGAAGAATTCTTTTTGTCCGGCAGACAGATGCCTTGGTGGTTATTGGGCATATCCATGGTCGCCACTACCTTTTCTGCGGACACGCCTAATTTAGTGACCGACATAGTCAGAAAAAACGGAATCGGTGGTAATTGGGCCTGGTGGGCTTTTTTATTAACAGGGATGCTCACGGTTTTCGTATATGCAAAACTATGGCGCCGATCGGGCATGCTGACAGATCTTGAATTTTATGAATTGAGGTACGGAGGTAAAATGGCAGCTTTTTTACGTGGCTTCAGAGCTTTGTATTTAGGCTTCTTTTTCAATGTCGTCATTATGGCCGGCGTACTTCTAGCCGGAATAAAAATTGCTTCGATTATGTTGGGCTGGGATACCTGGCTCACCTTATTGGTCAGTGGTTTAGTGACCCTTACCTATTCTACATTAGGTGGTTTGCGCTCTGTGATTCTCACTGATCTTTTTCAGTTTGCCATTGCGATGATCGGGACCATAGGAGCTGCCATCTATATCATACAAATGCCTGAGATTGGTTCTGTAGAGGCCCTTTTGAGCCATGCCCAAGTCAGTGGGAAAATTGACTTTTTGCCAGACTTTTCCGATCCGGATCAACTATGGATGTTGTTTATTATTCCGATAGCGGTACAATGGTGGTCCGTATGGTATCCGGGGGCTGAACCCGGAGGAGGAGGCTATATCGTGCAGCGCATGTTGGCTGCAAAAAATGAGCGACATGCACTCTATGCAACCCTATTCTTTAATTTTGCTCACTACGCCTTGCGACCTTGGCCATGGATCATGATTGCTTTGGCTTCTCTGGTGTTTTTCCCGGGGCTGGCAGATATTCAGACGGCCTTTCCGGATATCGATGCCAATATTATCAATGACGATTTAGCTTATCCTGCTATGTTGACTTTTTTGCCGAAAGGCTTGATAGGACTAGTGATCTTATCTTTGATTTCCGCACTCCTTTCTACACTTTCCACCCACTTAAACTGGGGTGCTAGTTATGTCGCTCATGACTTCTACAAGCGTTTTGTCGAACCGGAGGCGGATCAGAAAAAGTTAGTGTTGATCGGTCGATTAAGCACCTTATTCCTCATGTTCAGTGCCGGCCTGATTGCCTTATATCTGGAATCAGCGCTCAGCGCATTCAACATCCTTTTACAAATTGGTGCCGGAACGGGATTGATCTTTATCCTTCGTTGGTTTTGGTGGCGCATCAATACTTATAGCGAAATATCCGCTATGGTTGCTTCCTTTCTGATCGCATTGCTTCTGGAACTTACACCTTTGGGGAATGAACTTTCACAAGGTGTTTCTCTGGTATTAGGTGTAGGATTGACGACCTTAACATGGGTCATTGTAACCTTATTGACGCCTCCTGAGGACAAAGAGGTCTTATGGAATTTCCTCCATAAAGTGAAACCACACCTTTGGGGCTGGAAAATCTTTCTGACCCAAAACCAATTGGACCCTTCCATTGTAAAAGGTAAAGAACGGTTTGGTCTGGAGATTTCCGGTTTCTTTGCAGGTGTCTTTGGGATTTACGCCTTATTATTTGGAACAGGTTATACCCTTTACGGACAATGGCTTCCGGCCATCTTTTGTTGGGTGGTGGGAATCGTTGCCATGATCTATATCGTGCGTATTCTTCGAAAAATGTGGGCCTCATAATGGACAAGCGACCCTATAGGGTCAAACTCAAATACATAAGAATGAAAAACTATTATTGGATGGTACTGTGCTTGGTAGGGATACTTAGCGCTTGCGAAACAACAGAACCAAGGGAACAAATGACTCCACCCTTCAAGGACAATCAAAAGGTCACTGTAGCCGATGTGGAAAGAGGAATCAGATCCTACATCCGGGAAGAAACGAATGATGGAGAGGGTTTCTTTACTATTGAGACAGACAGCGTCCCTATGCAACTAAAATTAGTGCGTGTTCATACCGAATACCTATCTGTTTTAGGTCCTCAAAGATACTTTGCCTGCGTGGATTTGGTCGATACTCATGGAGATGTGTATGATGTTGATTTTTTCCTGGAGGGTACGGCTCAGGAGATGGGCGTGACTGAAACCACAGTACATAAATTAAATGGTAAGCCATTCTACAGCTGGAAACAAAAGAAAGATAAAACATGGGGTAAAGTTCCTGTAAAAGAAGCCAGCAATGACCTACTAGGAGTCATCGAAAATAGAGACAGTTTCGTGTTTCATTATGAGGTTACCATTCCACCTCTTTCGGACTCCGGAAAATTATGGTTGCCCAAGGCCAGCTCAGATGATTGGCAGAACATCGAAGTAGTCCGGCAAGATTTCCCATCATCTGTCATGGAATTGAGAGACTTTCAATACAATAATGAAGTTTTACTCGCCACAATTCCTCCGCATAAGGAAGCTCAGACCATAGGGATTTCTTACCGGGTCGTCAGAAAAGAGAAAGCAGCCTATGAAGATGCAGCCCCAAATGAATTGAGTTTGGAAGCCTCTCCCCTTTTGCCAACCGGGGGGCGTTTTCAAACAATTGTGGACAGTGTTTTAGAGGATAAGACAGAAGAGTCTGACTTGGTTAAAGCCAGAGCTTTGTATGACTATGTCATTGAAACGGTCAAATACGCAAAAGAAGGCACCTATGGAACCGGGGATGCCAATTTTGCTTGTGATTCCCGATCAGGTAACTGTACTGAATTCCACTCTTTCTTTATTTCGCTAGCCCGAACGGCCCATATTCCCGCCCGCTTTGCCATTGGGGCCGCGATTCCTTCCAACAGAAACGAAGGCGGAGTCAATGGTTATCATTGTTGGGCGGAATTCTATGCGGATGGAAAGTGGTGGCCTATCGACATCAGTGAGGGAAATAAGTATACCGCTCTCGCCACCTATTACTTTGGACATCACCCGGCTAATCGAATAGAGTTGAGTAAAGGAAGAGATTTAATCTTGCAACCCGGTCCGGAGTCGGGTGCCATCCCATTTCTGGCATATCCTGTTATGGAAGTTCTAGGGAAGGATCAAAAAGTCCAAGTACAATTTACTTTTGAAAGGCTTTAGCGTCTTTAAAAAAAAGCCCGTCACTATGCTTAGTGAACGGGCTTGTATTGTAAGGAGGCTTGAACTACTTCCCTCCTGAAGGATGCTCTGAACCTCCGGAAGGATGTTCTGAACCGTGGTCGTGATCACTATGATCAGTTGAATCCATTTCCATAGAGTCTTTTGCCTCCATCGTTTCTTCTGCAGCAGAATCTGTTGCTTCTTCCATGCTTGCTTCTTCTTCAGTTGATGCTTCTTCCATTTGCTCTGTATCATCAGAAGCTTTTTCTTCACCGTTTCCTCCGCAAGAAGTAAGCGTAAAACTCATTCCAATAGCAAAAAAAGCAAGGAACAAGAAGTGTAAGATATTTGACTTTTTCATTTTGGTCAATTTTGATTGTTGGTTAATACTGTAAATATACATAAGTTTTAAGTGGAAGTAAAACTGATACTATAATATAAAAGAATCAAATCGTAGTGGAGCCGGAGGGAGTCGAACCCTCGTCCAGCGAAAGCGTTCATAAGCTTTCTACATGTTTAGAAGACCATTAGTTTGTCGGGTGAACAATAGGTTGGTCTACAGACCCATATGCCCACCGTATTTCCTAAATTTCGCTCAACAGTCGGAAAAGGCTGCTGAACTAACCTGAAATCTTCGATATGCGGCTCGCTTTGTATCAGGTGTCAAGCGGCGGCACAAAGGCATTATAATCTAATTAGATTACGCTGCCATGGCAAAATTACGTTCGCCATTTAAAAAAGGTTGATGACTAGTTGTTAACGGAGGTAAATCACCCTGCTCCGACATGCTTACTTACCAACTGACTTTCCTGTCGATTCCAGTCGGCCCCATATTTCAATGAACAATCACACAAATGTGCAAAAATACTAACGGATTCACCCCATTCAGAGTTCCCTCTTTCTGCAGTACGTGAAATTTTTCTTAAGCCGGTTCCAACACAATAGATAAATTGAGTGGGCATTGTATATTTGGACGCACTTAAACATCATGCTATGAAGATCGGGATCATTCAAGAGGGTAAAATTCCACAAGACAAACGCGTACCTCTGAATCCCCGGCAATGCGCCACCATCAGCAAAAATCATCCTAAAATCCAGTTAGTGGTCGCACCTTCCCCAATTCGATGTTTTAGCAATGAAGAATATCTCGCAGCAGGAGTACAACTACAAGAAAACCTGGACGATTGCGATATCTTAATGGGCGTCAAAGAAGTTCCCATCGAGCAACTGATTCCGGGAAAAACTTACTTTTTCTTTTCCCATACCATCAAAGAGCAATCCTATAACAGAGATCTGTTGAAGGCAATTCTAAGGCTGAAGATTCGCTTGGTGGACTATGAAGTATTAACCAATGAAAAAGGTCAGCGTCTGATTGCCTTCGGTCGATTTGCAGGAATGGTAGGCGCGCATAATGCTCTTTGGACCTACGGACAAAGAAGTGGGTCATTTGAATTGCCACGCCTTTACAAATCCAAAGATTATGCTTCCGCAAAAAAAGTCTATCCATTTATCCAGTGGCCTCCTGTTAAAATCGTTTTGACCGGCGGGGGAAGAGTCGCCAATGGAGCAGCAGAAGTCTTGGATGATATGGGCATCAAGAAGATATCTCCGGAAGCCTTTCTAAACGAGTCTTTCGATGAAGCCGTTTATTGCCAGTTGGCATGTAAGGACTACGTTGCCCGAAAAGAGGATGGTGGCTTTGACAAAAAAGAATTTTACCAACATCCTGATCAGTATCGAAGCATTTTCAAGCCTTATACTGAGGCTGCGGACATTATGATCAATGGCATCTATTGGGATAACCGCGCACCTGCGTTTTTCACTGCAGAAGAAATGCAATCCGATGATTTTAAAATAGACGTCATTGCAGATGTCACCTGTGACATCGCACCTGAAGCGTCCATTCCATCAACCCTTAAACCCAGCACAATAACGGATCCTGTCTTTGGATATGATCCTGACACCCAAGAAGAATCCCCCGCTTATTCCCCAAATGGGATTGATGTGATGTCTATCGACAATCTACCTAATGAGCTTCCAAGAGATGCATCCACCGCATTTGGAGATCAGATGATTGAATATATTCTTCCGGAAATCTTACATTGGGAAAAAAGTAAGGTTTTGGAAAGGGCTACGATCGCAGAAAACGGACATTTGGGGCCTCACTTTCAATACTTATCTGATTACGTAAAATAAACAGAGTCATGGCCATCTTTAAAAAAATTCTCTTGGGTCTTTTAGGCCTTCTTATCATTTTACAGTTTGTTCCTGTGGATCGCTCAACTCCGGAGGAGGTAGACATGAATCAAGATTTCTTACAAATAGAAAGTGCCAGCCAGGAAGTCACCACACTCCTGAAAAGCGCTTGTTACGATTGCCATAGCTACCAATCCCATTACCCTTGGTATGCTTATACGGCACCGACCAAATGGTTCATCCAAAACCATATTGAAGAAGGGCGCAGCCATTTCAACTTTAATCTTTGGGGTTCATATAAGCCTGGCAAAAAAGCTCATAAAGCAGAAGAGTCGGCTGAAGAAGTCGAAGAAGGCCATATGCCCCTCCCCTCTTATACATGGCTACATTCAGAAGCAAAACTAGATAGTGAGCAAATCGCCTTATTGGAGAATTTTTTCAAAGAAATAGAACGTAAATACCACAACTAAAGCGTATTCATTCTAAAATGCCCTGTGTAAGGATGGTCCTATGTGTAGGACTTAAGAGTTAAAAAAGGAGTCGATTGCTTGTTGCATTCGTTCTTGTGGAGGCGTTTCGGCAGCTAAAGGTTCAAAGGGTTTGCCCGTTATTTGCTCGAACAGTTGTTGATATCTTTCACTGACTTCCCATACGAAGGAATCGGGCATATCCGGCATGACTTGACCCTCCTTTCCCTGAAATCCATGCTCCATCAGCCACTCGCGCACAAATTCCTTGGAAAGTTGAATTTGTTTTGCACCCCTGGCTTGCCGTTCTTCATATCCCTCACTGATGTAGTAGCGTGAAGAATCAGGCGTGTGCACCTCATCAATAAGAATAATAGAACCGTCTTCCAGCATCCCAAATTCATACTTGGTGTCTACCAAAATCAGTCCTTGTTCACGAGCCATTTCTTGGCCACGCTCGAACAACCGATATGTATATTCTTCCAGCTTGCGATAAACTTCGGGAGGGACAATGTTTCGGTCTAGAATTTCTTGTGGTGAAATATCTTCATCATGACCTTCTTCCGCCTTGGTGGCCGGCGTAATGATTGGTTTGGGAAAGGCATCTCCTTCTTTCAAACCCTCAGGCATATCCGCTCCGCACAAATTCCTAAAACCTGATCGATACTGTCTCCATGCGTGCCCTGCTAAATAGCCACGTATCACCATTTCGATGCGGATAGGATTTGCCTTTTTGCCATATGCTAGATTGGGATCGATTACTTCCTCCAGCCAGTTGGGTACAATATCTGAGGTAGCCTTCAAAAAATGTGTAGCTACACCATTTAAAATTTGTCCCTTATACGGAATCGGCTTGGGTAAAATGTGATCAAAGGCAGATATTCGATCGCTGGCCACCATAAGGATATGATCACCCAAATCGTAAACATCACGAACTTTACCTCTATAAATATTTTGGCAATTAGGCAGACTTAAGTTCGATTCTGCAATAGCAATCTGATCGATGCTCATGGGCTAAATTAGATATACTTAGTGAGATTCTTCTCAGAGATGATTTCTTTCAGCTCATTCAGGAAGCGATTATCATTGGGCATCACTTTGCCCACCGCCTCTTTCACCGCCACAAAAGAGCCTTTCGCCTGGGAGGGTAAATAGGACTTGAGTTTATCTTTGAACATAGATACATCTTTCTGAATGAGTTTTCGGATAGAAGGGATATCATGCCAATCCCCTTCGATGGCGACGGCTCTTTTTACCTTGCCATCTTCTTCGATAGGATCCAACTCAATCATTTTATCTTGATCGATCTGCTCATCTAGCCATCCTTCCGGCATTTCCCACTGTTCATTCTCTTCATTGAGGAGGAAAACTTCCAGCCCTTTCTCATGGACTCTGTAAATGACCAGTTTGATGGAATCAAGAACACTCATATCTGTTCGTTTAGTTAGCTCAATAACAGCCGAATCATGAAATTGTTATTCTAATATATTATAATTTTTGCTCAGGACTTTGCCGTAAGGCAATATTTCTTCTTAAGACTTCTTTTCTTTCGCTTCCGCAAAAGAAATTCTTTTGCGAATCAAAAAGGGTAAACTCAGCGCCATCAGTTTCTCCTGATCCTCTTCAGCCAAGGAGGTGACATACTCAAAAGCTCTTGGATTTGGGTGTTCAGAGTCTACCTCTTCTAACAATTGTGCAACTTCATGATCATGCAGTTGAACTTGCATCCAGGGACGATCTGCACCTGATTGAAGACGCCCTATCGTTTCTTTTCCATTCTTACTCAATAAGCTTCCCTCATCATTAATGATACCATATGCCTGACCATCTTTAAATACCTCCACCCGATTTCCTTTTGCCCAATACACGTACTCACCGCCTTTCGTTTGCACACGCAGCAAACTGTAACTACCTCCTGCGTATTGTTTGTATTGGTAGGTAAGCAATGCTTCATGATAGATGGAATGCATGGTTCCTTCAGCTGATTTTACGATGCCCATCTTCTCTTTATGCGTACCTAATTTTGCCGAAAGGAGCATCCACTCCTCCTGTGACCAAGGCACCAATTTCGAAGCTTCCTCCTGATAGTTGGCTCGCATTTGAATGAGTTCCTGCTGAATTTTGGAGGCAGAGGGCTTTCTATTGGAAACATACTTTAACAAGTACCATATCAGGTAGCCTCCGGTAAGCGCTAAAAGAGAAACTACGACTAGGGCAAGAACAAAGGCCATGAATCAAGCTTTTTGTAAAGATAGCAGAATCAGGCTAATTGAAATTAACCTAGATAGGAACGAAGATTAGCCTTATTGATTTTCTTGCGTAAACGTCGAAGGGCTCGTTCTTTGATTTGTCGCACTCGCTCTCTGGTCAACCCGAATCGATCCCCTATTTCTTCCAGGGTCATCGCTGACTCATCTCCCAATCCATAGTAAAGCACCAACACATCCATTTCCCTGGGTGCTAAAGCGGAAAGTCCAATTTTCACTTCGTCTGCAAGTGACTCATTCATTAGTTCCAGATCCGGAGCTTCGGACTCACCATCCATATAAAAGTCCAACATGGTGGCAGAGGCGTCTTCTTCTCCACCCAGCGGTGCGTCTAATGAAAGATGGCTGGAACCATTTTCCAGTATATCCTCTACTTCTTTGGGCGATACGTCTACAGCTGCTGCAAGTTCAGCGATAGAGGGTTCCCTTTCAAATTCTTGGATAAAGGAGTTCCGCGCATTTTTTACTTTCTGAAAAAGTGCCACTTTATTCAATGGCAAGCGAACCATACGAGAGTATTCTACAATCGCTTGTAATATAGATTGCCGGATCCACCAAACTGCATAGGATATAAATTTAAAACCCTTGGATTCATCGAAACGCTTTGCGGCTTTCATCAAGCCGACATTGCCCTCGTTGATTAAATCAGAAAGAGAAAGACCTTGGTTCTGATATTGCTTGGCGACCGAAACCACAAATCTCAAATTAGCACGGGTAAGCCTTTCCAAAGCTTCTTTGTCACCCTCCCTAATTTTCTTCGCTAAAACCGCCTCCTCCTCAGGCTCCAACAAATCAATCTTACTGATATCATTCAGATATTTATCCAGTGCGAGGCTTTCCCTGGAGGTGATTTTGTTGGTTATTTTGAGTTGGCGCATAAATTAGAGGTATGCTGTAAATTATAAACTTAAGTGTAATCTTGGAAATTTTGATTTCCATTGACACTTTAAAATACGATAATTTAATGGCTCTATCGGCATGGAGGATTTCTACTATTTCGATGAATCTATAATCTGACAGCTAAATACATGCTTTTAGTACCATGGATAGACTCAAATATCTTCACAGAAAGTTTACACAAGCGCCCTTTTATCTCTAGTGCAAGTGCATAAAAAAAGGAGCCCGAAATCAGGCTCCCTTTCCGTAAGTACTATGCTATTGTTTGGATTAATCCTTTTCCGGTTTTGGTAACAACACCTTTCTGGATAACCTAAACTTACCGCTCTTCTCATCGATACCGATCAATTTAACTTTCACGGGATCGCCTTCACTGAATACCGTGCTGACATCTTTGATATGGCTATGAGAAATTTCAGAAACGTGCAATAAGCCGCTCTTTCCTTTAAAATCAACAAATACTCCATAAGGCATGACTTTCGCAACCACCGCATCATATTCATCTCCTACAGATGGCGTGAAAGTAATATCCCGAACTCTTTCTGCCGCTGCATCAATGGAGGCCTTATTGTTACTGGAAATATGGATAATACCTTTATCGTCTACTTCTTCAATATTAATTACTGTCTCCGTAGTCTCTTGAATTTCCTGAATGATCTTACCACCAGGCCCGATCACTGCTCCGATAAACTCTTTATCAATGATCATCTCCAATACTCTTGGTGCATGTGGTTTCAGATCTTCTCTAGCTTCGGCCAGAGACTTGGACATCTCATTCAAAATATGAAGTCGACCTTGTTTTGCTTGCTCCAAAGCTCTTTGAAGTAAATCATAATCCAGCCCTTCGATCTTGATATCCATCTGACAAGCTGTAATTCCCTTGGTCGTTCCGGTCAGTTTGAAATCCATATCCCCTAAAGCATCTTCATCTCCTAAGATGTCTGAAAGGATAGCGACTTTATCACCTTCCGCAATCATCCCCATGGCAATTCCTGATACAGGACGGGTAATTTTAATCCCTCCATCCATTAAGGCTAATGAACCGGCGCAAACCGTTGCCATAGATGAGGAACCATTCGATTCCATAATATCGGAAACGATTCTGGTGGTATAAGGATGATCTAGAGGCATCATTTTTTTCAATGATCTACCAGCCAAATTCGCATGACCTACCTCTCTACGACCCGGTCCTCTCATGGGTCTTACCTCTCCTACTGAATAAGCCGGGAAGTTATAATGAAGGATGAAATCACTATAGGTGAGTTCAATCGCTGAGTCAATCATTTGGGAATCTTTCTTGGTTCCCAATGTCAAGGTAGCCAATGCTTGAGTTTCCCCTCTGTTAAAAATGGCTGAACCATGCGCAGAAGGCAAGTAATCCACTTCTGTCCAGATAGGCCGAATCTCGTCGAATTTCCGTCCATCCAATCTCTTGGACTCGTTCAATACCATGGCTCTGATGGTCTTTTTCTTGATCTCATCAAAATAGCGGCTGTAAAAATCGCCATACTCCTCGAGATGCTCCTCTCCTTTCTCTTCCAACACTTGATCCATCAATTTGCTCTTGACTGCAGAAAGACCTTCCTTTCTAGCCTCTTTATTGAGCGCTGCTCCTGCAACCTCCAATATGGCAGATTCTATATTCTGCGCCACATAAGCCTTGATTTCTTCATTTTCTGGTAAGGGTTCCACTTCTCTCATGGTTAAGGCCTTACCTCCTACTTTTTGAGCGAGCTCTTTTTGTGCTGCACATTGAATACGGATAGCGTCATGTCCGACTTTCATTGCTTCGATCAACTCTTGCTCTGAACATTCATCCGCTTCTCCCTCTAC
>Ga0180435_10006171_pt1 | contig 11495 bp, 13 predicted proteins | sample SS_ome_3_FD_132467 | JGI IMG/M metagenome (GOLD analysis project Ga0180435, IMG submission 132467) | Hypersaline lake sediment archaeal communities from the Salton Sea, California, USA - SS_3_S_1 metaG | ecosystem: Environmental > Aquatic > Non-marine Saline and Alkaline > Hypersaline >...
TGTATACGTCCTCGATTCCGAAGTCTAGGGGCGCGTCGTGAAGTTAGCCTTGGATGCCATGGGCGGCGACCTTGGCCCACGGGTAATCATCGATGGCGCGTTGCTTGCACTGGAGCGGGATGAGTTGAGCATCACCCTGGTCGGTGACGAGGAAGTGGTGCGGCAGCACCTCGAGCAAATTCCGGGGAAGCAGAAACCGCTGCTTGAAAGGGTCGATGTGGTTCACGCCCAGACTGCTGTCGGGATGGATGAAAACCCGGTCGATGCGATCCGTAAAAAACGGGATTCGTCGATCATGACGGCATTCGAGCTGGTTAAAACCGGCGAAGTCAGTGCCGCCGTCAGCGCCGGTAATTCCGGGGCCACCCTGGCCGCCGGCGTGAGGAAGCTGGGGCGCCTGAAAAATGTGGCGCGGCCGGGGCTTGCCACGGTTTTTCCGACATTGAAAGGGCCGGTGGTGATGATGGATGTCGGGGCCAACGTCGAATGCAGACCGGTGCATCTCTATCAATTCGGGGTCATGGCTTCGGCGGTGTCGCGGATTTATCACGTTGAAAAACCGCGGGTTGGGCTGCTGACGATCGGGGAAGAGACTGGAAAAGGCAACAATCTGATCAAGGAGGCCTACAGCCTGCTCGACCGGAGCCGTCTCAACTTCATCGGCAATATCGAAGGCAGGGACATTTTCAAGGGAGACGTCGATGTGGTCGTATGCGACGGCTTTGTCGGCAATATCTGCCTGAAAATCAGCGAGGGGCTCGTGGTTGCGGCGATGAAGATGCTGCGCGAAGAGATCCTCAAGTCCACGCTGGCAAAAATCGGGTACCTGCTCGCCCGCCCGGCTTTCAAGAAATTCGGGAAAAAAGTCGATTACGCCGAGTACGGCGGCGCACCGCTGCTCGGGATCAAAGGCATCGGCATTGTCTGTCACGGAAAATCAAATTCTCTCGCGATTAAAAACGCCGTCATCGGGGCGATCGAAATGGAACAGCTCGGACTGAACGAGCTGATCGAGAGCGATCTTGCCGCTGGGTTGGAAAACGGCGAAAAAGGGTTTTAATGGGAACCGTTATCCTCGGAACCGGGTCGACGCTTCCGCAGCGGACCATGTCCAATGTGGAGCTTGAATCCATTGTCGAGACCAGCGACGAGTGGATCCGTACGCGCACCGGAATAGAAAATCGAAGAATCGGCAGCGCCGGTGAAAAGACCTACCAGCTTGCGGCATCCGCTGCGCAGAAGGCGCTGGATGCGGCCGGGGTGAAGCCGGGAGAGATCGACCTGCTCGTGGTCGGCACGGTCAGCTCCCATATGCTGATGCCGTCGTGCGCGTGCTATGTGCAGAACGAGATCGGCGCAGTCAACGCCTTTGCCTATGATGTAAATGCTGCCTGCTGCGGATTTCTCTACGGGCTCGATATAGCCGACCGGCATGTCCGCACGGACAAGGCTGCAAAAGTGCTGGTGATTGGCGCTGAAACCCTCTCCTCCCGTGTGAACTGGCAGGACCGCAATACCTGCATCCTGTTCGGGGACGGCGCCGGCGCTGCGGTCGTGGGTCACAGTGAAGACGACAGCCGGCGGATCCTCGGAACAAATCACCGTTCGGACGGAGGGCTATGGGGCCTGCTCTACATGCACCAGTCACCGAGTCTGAATCCGGAACTGCAGGTGCAGGACAATCCCGGTGTGCATATCGTGATGGAGGGCCGGGAGGTCTTCAAACACGCCGTCAAGGCGATGGAAGAAGCTATTGCCGGTTTGTTCAGGCAGACCGGGAAAAGCATAGACGATGTGGATCTGCTGATCCCGCACCAGGCCAATATGCGCATTTTGAACAAATTGGTGGAGCGACTCGGTGTCGAGTCGGAAAAAGTAGTGCTCAACGTGATGAATTACGGTAACACTTCCGCCGCGTCGATACCGATAGCGCTGGATGAGACCTGCCGCTCGGGCAGGCTCGAGGCCGGCGACACGGTTCTGTTCTGCTCTTTCGGCGGGGGATTAACCTGGGGGGCAACCCTGCTTACGTGGTAGACGAGGAGTTAAAATGGATCGTTTTCTTACTGAAGAACAACAGATGATCGTCGACATCGCTCGACAGATTACCGATGAACTGATAATTCCCAACCGCGCTGAACTCGATGAAAACCATCAGTTTCCGCGGGAAATCCTCAATGCGATTGCCCAGGCCGACCTGATGGGACTGACGATTCCCGAGGAATATGGCGGTTTTGGGGGCAGTTTGTTTGATTCGATTCTGGCGCTCGAGGAATTCGGACGCGGCTGTATTGCGGTCGGCACTGCCTTTGCGGCAAGCGGGCTCGGTGTATTGCCATTGATCGTCGGCGGTTCCGATGAACAGAAGCAGAAATACCTGCCGGCGGTTGCATCCGGGGAGAAATTCGCCGCATTTGGTCTGACCGAGGCCAATGCCGGCTCTGATGCGTCCGGTATCCAGACGACCGCGGTTCTCGACGGTGACGAGTGGGTTCTCAACGGTACCAAGCAGTGGATTACCAACGGCGGTGAAGCCCAGATTTACCTGGTTGTGGCGATGACGGACAAGAGTAGGGGCCCGCGCGGTGCATCCATATTCATTGTCGAAGAGGGCGACCCCGGTTTTTCCTGCGGCCCGAAAGAGAAAAAGATGGGGATCTGCGCGTCTTCGACGACCGAGCTGATATTCAAGGACTGCCGAATTCCGCAGGAGCGGATGGTGGGCCGAAAAGGCACCGGTTTTATCACGGTCATGAAGACGCTTGATTCGAGTCGTCCAGGCATTGCCGCACTTGCCGTCGGACTGGCCCAGGGCGCGGTTGATACGGCCGTGACCTACGCCAAGCAGCGGGAGCAGTTCGGCAGGCCGATCATCGGTTTCCAGGCCGTTCAGCATATGCTCGCCGACATGGCGACTGAGACTGAAGCTGCCCGGGCGCTGACCTACACGGCTGCCAGGCATATCGACGCTCACCCGAAGGACATGTCGAAAGCATCTTCCATGTGCAAGGTATATGCTACTGATGTCGCCATGAGAGTCGCCACCGATGCGGTCCAGGTGCTGGGCGGATACGGTTATATGTGCGAGTATCCCGCCGAAAAAATGATGCGTGATGCGAAGATTCTGCAGATTTACGAAGGAACCAACCAGGTCCAGCGTAACGTTATCGGCCAGGAGCTCAACAAAGAATATAACCGGTAAAACCTTCCGGTCATCCGCGACACGTTCGTTTCCTGCGTTCGTGAAGATTCTGTGAGAGTGGAATAGATGAAGATAGTCGTATGCATTAAGCAGGTGCCCGATGCGAAGGATGTGAAGCTCGATCCGGAGACGAACACGCTGGCGCGTGAAGGCGTTGAGTCGATCATGAATCCGTACGACCAGCATGCCCTTGAAACCGCGGTAACGATCAAGGAGGCGGTCGGCGGCACGGTAACGGCAGTCAGCATGGGCCCGCCGCAGGCGGAGGCAGTCCTGCGCCAGGCGATAAGCTGCGGAGCGGATGCCGGCGTGCTGGTGTCGGACCGCAGTTTTGCCGGTGCCGACACGTGGGCGACGTCTTATACGCTGGCCAAGGCGGTCGAGAAATCCGGCGGTGCGGATCTGATTATCTGCGGCAAGCAGGCGATTGACGGGGATACCGCTCAGGTCGGTCCCGGCCTGGCCATGCGGCTCGATATTCCGTTTGCCACCTGCATCCAGAAAATTCGCTCGGTCGACGCTTCCACCATCGTGCTGGAACGCATGATGGACGACGGCTACGATGTGCTGCAATCCGGGTATCCGCTGCTTTTTACCGTGGTCAAGGATATCAATCAGCCGCGGGTGCCGTCGCTGAAAGGAAAAATGAAAGCGAAGAAAGCCCGGATAACGGTGCTCAGCGCCGCCGATATCGGTGCGGATCCGGGCTGCATCGGACTTCCCGGTTCGCCGACCCAGGTGGTCAAGGTTTTTCCGCCGGAGCCGCGCGGGGAGCGGGCGATGCTGACCGGCACGGTGGAAGAGCAGGTCGAGCAGCTCGTTGATAAGATCAAACCATACCTTGTCTGATGTAAGAAGAATATGCTGCAGATAGATGAAAAACTCTGTATCGGGTGCGGAATCTGTGAAGATGCGTGTCCCTTTGGCGCTATCGAGGTGGTTGACGGCGTTGCGGTGGTCAATGAAACGTGTACCCTGTGCGGTGCCTGCGTGGAAGTGTGCGAAGTCGAGGCGCTCAGCATAGAGCCGGAAGGCGGCCGCCCGGTCCAGGCCGATATCGAATCCTGGAGAGGGATCTGGGTATTCTGTGAATTTATCGGCGGGGAACTCGCTCCGGTTGCGACCGAACTGCTGGGCATCGGCCGCAAGCTGGCCGATGACCGGGGGGCCCAGCTGGGGGCGGTGCTGCTCGGGCATATGACCGGCGACAGCGCGCAGACGTTGATCGGTCACGGAGCGGACGTCGTGTACCGGGTCGATAACCCGGCACTGGAACTTTTTTCCGATGAAATTTATGAAAAAATCGTTTCCGACCTTATCGTTGAACATAAGCCGGAAGTGGTGCTGGCCGGCGCGACTGCCGTCGGACGCTCCTTCATTCCGGGGGTTGCCACGCGCGTTGATGCGGGTTTGACTGCCGACTGCACGCGTCTTGAAATCCGCGCAGAAGACGGTATCCTGCTGCAGACCCGCCCGGCCTTCGGCGGCAATATCATGGCCACCATTGTCTGTCCCGATACGCGTCCCCAGATGGCGACCGTGCGGCCGAAAGTCATGAAAGCACTGCCGTTTGATCAGAACCGCAGCGGTGAGATCATTGATGTGGCAGCGGTTCCGCGCCAGCTGACGAGCAGGATAACAGTGCTCGAGTCGGTCAGTGAACAGCAGGCCAGGGTGAATATTCAGGAATCAGATATCCTGGTTTCAGGCGGCCGGGGGCTCGAGAACGAGCAGGGCTTCGAGTTGCTCGGTAAACTTGCGGAAGCATTGCGGGCGAAGGTGTCGGCGTCACGCGCCGTTGTCGATGCAGGCTGGATCCCGTATCCGCACCAGGTCGGCCAGACCGGCAAGACGGTGGCCCCGAAACTTTACGTGGCATGCGGTATTTCCGGGGCAATTCAACACGTTGCCGGTATGCAGTCGTCGGAAACGATCGTGGCCATCAACCGCGACCCGGATGCGCCGATTTTCAATATTGCCGATTACGGAATCGTCGGTGATATTTACGAAGTCATTCCGAAACTGATCGATAAAATCGAGGAGAAACGAGGCATATGACGCTTGACGGAAAAACGGCCGTCGTCACCGGCGGCAGCAGAGGCATCGGTCGCAGCGTGAGTCAGCGCCTGGCCGATATGGGATGCACGGTGTACGTGAACTACGTGAACCGGGCGGATGCGGCGGAAGAGACGGTGGCACTGATCAGGAGCCGGGGAGGCAACGGCGAGATCGTCCAATTCGACGTCGCTGATTTTGCCGGGACCCAGGACGCGTTCAAAACGATTATCAGCGCTGCCGGCTCGATCGATATCCTGGTCAACAACGCCGGTATAGCCCGTGACGGACTGGTGGCGCTGATGAAAGAGGCGGACTGGGATGCGGTGCTCGACACCAATCTCAAGGGGGTTTTTTCCTGTACGAAAGCGGCGGTGCGATCGATGATGAAAAAGCGCTGGGGGCGCATCGTCAACATCAGCTCCATCGTCGGTTTTTCCGGCAACGCCGGTCAGGTTAACTATGCCGCGGCAAAGGCCGGCATGGTCGGCCTGACGAAATCGCTGGCCCGGGAATTTGCATCCCGTAAAATTACCGTAAACTGTATCGCTCCCGGGTATATCGTGACCGATATGACCGATCAACTCGATGAAACGGTCAAGGAAAAAATGCTTGGGGAAATCCCGCTGGGAACGCTTGGTGAAGCGGAGGATATAGCCGCCGCCGTTGCGTACCTGGTAAGTGATGAAGCCGGGTATGTAACGGGACAGACGCTGCACGTCAACGGCGGTATGTACATGTAGACGGCAGGCCGGGCTACGGTCGATGAGGACGATTGTCCTGTGCTGCTTTGAAAAAAGTGGCCGCATTTTGAAGTGAGTGGTAAAAGGGTACATCAATTTCAGTAGTAACATTCAAAAGCATGAAGAAACGTGGGTGTATCAACTGCACCTTTTGTGAACTCTCAAGAAGGAGAAAGTACAATGGCTATTAGTCAGGAAATGATCGATATTATTGTTGAACAGTTAAGTGTAGAGAAAGATAAAGTGGTGTCTGAAGCGTCTTTCGTCGACGATCTGGGCGCCGATTCGCTCGATCTCGTAGAGCTCATCATGGCAATGGAAGAGAAGTTCGATATCGAAATTCCGGACGAGGACGCAGAGAAAATCGTCACCGTCCAGGACGCCGTCGCTTACGTAGAGAAGATCCAGCAGTAGATCGATTTCCACCTGCGCAGGAAAGGAGAGATCCATGACTAACCGTAGGGTAGTGATTACCGGCACTGGTTTGGTGACTCCGCTGGGTACGGGAGTTGCGAAATCCTGGGAAAATATCTGCAACGGCGTCAGCGGGGTGGATTATATCACCCGCTATGATGCCGATGGTGACCCGGTACAGATCGCCGCCGAGGTGAAAGATTTCGTCGATGAGGAACATTTCGAGAAGAAAGCGGCGAAACAGCTGAAGCCCTTTGTCAAATATGCGCTGGTTGCGTCGCGCATGGCGCTCGCGGAAAGCGGTTTCGAAATTACCGAGGAAAACTGCGGCAGGGTCGGCGTTATCACCGGCTGCGGGATGGGCGGTTTGCCGACCATCTGCGACATGCACGAAACCTATCTGAACCGGGGATATAAACGCATATCGCCGTTTTTTATTCCGACCGCTATCCCGAACGTTCCATCCGGGCAGATATCGATTGACCTCGGTACGAAAGGACCGAACCTGACGCTGACGACCGCCTGTGCGGCGGGAACCCATGCTGTTGGTGAAGCGTATCGCCATATTAAATACGGGATGACGGATGTGGTGGTAACCGGGGGGACCGAAGGGGTGATCTGCCCGCTCGGCGTCAACGGATTTGCCGCGATGAAAGCGCTGTCCACGTGCAACGATAACCCGCAGGGAGCGTCGCGGCCGTTCGATCAGGATCGAGACGGTTTCATCGTCTCAGAGGGTGCGGGTATCCTGATCCTGGAAGATCACGACCATGCCCGGGCTCGCGGGGCGAACATCATCGCCGAAGTGGTCGGCTACGGCTTGAGCAGCGATGCATACCACATCGCTGCGCCTCCAGCCGACGGTGAGGGGGCAGTCCGGGGCATGACGATGGCGCTTGAAGATGCGCAGCTCGGCCCCGAGAAAATCGACTACATCAACGCTCACGGTACGTCTACCCCGCTGAACGACAGTGGTGAAACGGCGGCGATAAAAACCGTGTTCGGTGACCATGCGTATAATCTGGCAATCAGTTCAACCAAGTCGATGGTCGGGCATGCACTGGGCGCGGCCGGCGGTATTGAAGCGGCCTTCCTGGCGCTGAGCATCAGGGATCAGGTTGCCCCGCCGACCATAAACCTGCAGAACCCGAGTCCGGAGTGCGATCTTGACTACGTGCCGCATACGGCCCGCAGCATGCAGATAAACTATGCGCTTTCCAACTCGTTCGGTTTCGGCGGCACGAACGGCGTGGTTATTTTCAAACGTTTTGACGGGTGACGGAGACGGCAGCGATGATAATTGCCATCGGCTCGGATCACGGTGGGTATGGGCTGAAACAAGCCATCGTTGATATCCTGCAACAGGACGGTCACGAGGTGGCCGATTGCGGCTGCAATTCGCCGGACTCGGTCGATTACCCTGATTTTGCCGAACAGGTCTGCCGGACGGTGCTCGCGGGGGACGCAGCGCTTGGTATCCTCATCTGCGGCACCGGGATCGGCATGTCGATGGCGGCAAACCGGCATCGCGGGATCCGGGCGGCATTGTGTCACAACGAGTATACCGCACGCATGAGCCGGGAACATAATGATGCGAACGTGCTCTGTCTCGGCGAACGGGTTCTGGGAATCGGGGTTGCAGGAGCGATTGTCGATGCGTGGCTGCGGAGTGAATTCGGTGGCGGACGGCATCAGCGCAGGATCGCGAAATTCAGTGATTGAAAGCAAGGGCTGACGGGTGCAGAGCCGGTGTCGCTAGAAGGCGATACCGGCTTTTTTTATGCGCGTTCTCCCGGGGAGGGCCGGCCGTCTCAACCCGTGAAAAATTCAGGTCGGTATGGTACATATCACGATATGCCTGCGGGATACATTCCATGTGCGTCTTGATTTTGGCAGGAAATCCTGATTTTTCAGGGTTCCTGATGCCGGCAGCGCAATTATGCACGATACGAGGAGGATGCAATGAAATGCCCATACTGCGGCCATCTGGATAACAAAGTTATCGACTCCCGTTTGAACAAGGATTGCACGATTACCAGGAGGCGGCGATCGTGCCTTGCCTGCGATCAGCGCTTTACTACCTATGAACGGCTGGAAGTGATGATGCCGGTACTGGTAAAAAAGGACGGCAGGCGTGAACCGTGGGATCGCCAGAAAATGATCGTCGGTCTCGAGAAGGCCTGCGAGAAGCGCCCGATCAGCCGTGATTCGATTGATCTTTTTGTCGATGATATCGAACACAAACTCCAGGATCTCGGTTCCAAAGAGGTTAATTCCTCGGTCATCGGCGAGTGGGTCATGGAAAGTCTCTCCCAGCTCGACGAGGTCGCCTATGTCCGGTTTGCATCCGTGTATCGGCAGTTCAAGGATGTCAACGAATTCATGGACGAGCTGAAGGTCCTGCTCGATTCGCGCGAGCAACGGGAGCCCCGCGGCAATGACTGAGCAGTTCAGCGACCAGGATATTCGCTATATGCGCGAAGCCCTGAAAGAAGCGAAAAAGGGAATTGGCCGCACCTCCCCCAATCCCTGTGTCGGGGCGGTCATCGTCAAGAATGGACGAATTATCGGCACAGGGTATCATAAAAAGGCCGGAACCCCGCATGCCGAGATCAATGCGCTGCTCGCGGCCGGTTCTGCGGCAAAAGGGGCCGATATGTACGTGACCCTGGAGCCGTGCAACCACACCGGCAAAACACCGCCGTGCAGCCATGCGGTCGCTGCCGGCGGCATAAAAAACGTGTGGATCGGCATGCTCGATCCAAACCCGCTGGTAAATGGATCCGGCGCCCGCTATCTGCGGGACAGGGGGATTGGTGTTCGGCACGGGCTGCTTGCCGATGAGTGCCGGGAACTGAACCGTCCATTTCTCACCTACATCACCGAAAAACGGCCGTGGACGGTCATGAAGGCCGGACTGACGCTTGACGGCAAGCTCTCCTTCAGAAAGCGTCACCGAGACCGCATAACCGGGTCGGCAACGTTACAACAGGTCCACCTGCTGCGTGACCGTCTCGATGCGATTCTGGTCGGCAGCGCAACGGTCAGGATAGACAATCCGTCGCTGACCGCAAGGCTTGCCCGGGGCGGCGGAAAGAACCCGATACGAGTCATTCTGGATACCGGGCTGCGGACCCCGGCGGATGCGAAAATAGTTTCCGGTGCGGAAGACGGCCTGACCTGGATTTTCTGTTCTGTGGCTGCGGACGGCGATAACATATCCCGCATGCGGGATGCCGGCGTTACGGTGATTCAGTCAGAAGCGGATGCAACGGGCCGGCTCGATCTGCCTCAGGTTACGGCGGAGCTGGCACGTCGGCAGGTTACGTCGCTTCTGGTTGAAGGCGGCGGGACGGTACACGGGTCGTTTTTGCGGGACGGTCTGGTTGATCACGTGAAACTTTTTTATGCGCCGGTATTCGGCGGCGACGACGGAACAGAGCTGATCAGCGGTTACCGGGTCGGCGCTGATGGAACGCGGGCAATCCGCCTGGAGAGCACCACGCATCGCCGGTATGGAGATGATCTGATGATCAGCGGCGATGTCATTTATCCCGGCAACTCCTGAACAATTGCCCGCCACCGGTTTTTCAGGTCGTCCAGACGGGAAAAATCAATTTCGAGGGTAACCGTATCCTGTTCAAACGCCGGGCTGTGCCTGACCCGGCAGTTATTCGGCAGGTTTATTTTTTTTACCTGTTCGGCAAACTCCGCTTCGGCGCGGGTGCTGAGCGGATGGCTGGCTGCATGGAGCTCTTTCATCAATCCTGCGGATTTCTGGGGGGCGTTGTCCACCGGTCTGTCGATGAGCTCGGGATAGTCGTTTCTGAATATATCGGCTATCGAATATTGCCGATTTGCCGCAATAATCCGACACATCTCGATAAACCTGCGCTGCTTATTCGTATTCAGCGACAGTTTCGTCATGATCGCAAAGAGAAGCAGCCGGTCTTCCTCTGCGAGTTCCAGCAGGAAGAGACCGGTGGTAACCGCGCAGGCGCCACGATGAATTGAACTGCGTATTGCCTCCTCGAGGTCCAGCAGCTGCACCAATTGGTGTCTTTTATGTTGGTTGTGCAGGCCGGTCAGTTCGGCTCCAAGCGCCCTGTCCGGTTTGTCGTCGTCCCCGGCTGCCATTTTGATCAGGCGGGCGGTCTGGATCGGGGAGAGCGGTCCGGTATGTTTCTGATCCTCGGCTATCAGGGCCACTATATCAGAAGTGTCGTAATCACCTTCGAGCACTAAACAGGATAGGTGCTGCTCGGTTTCCTGCTGTTTTTTAACAGCGATTCGCCTGCAGCCGCAGATGACTTCATAGCGCGCCGTATCTGAAGGTGATTGCCGCACAATCGGAGGATGCAGGATCGAAAATCGGGTGATGGAAGACACCAGCGTATCGTCCGGCGCAGCCGGTAGATCCTGGTTGAGGCTCCAGTGCCGGCTCGTATCGATCGCGGTTGAGTTGAGAACGGTCGGGTGCAGGTGTGTCATGGCATCAATAAAAAACTGCTCTTCGCCGGTGGAAGACGAAGAGCAGTCGTAAGAGAAGGTCGGTAGGTGGAGCGGGGGAGTCGGGCTCCGCCCGGTCTGCTACTTGTTGATTTTTTCCCGCAGTATTCCCGAGGGCTTGAAGGTTACCACACGCCGTGCGTCGAGGGTCAGTTCCTGACCCGTTTGAGGGTTGCGGCCGCGGCGGGCGTTTTTATCTTTGACGTTGAATTTTCCAAAGCCGCTCAGCAGCAGATCAGATCCTTCGATCAGTGACTGTTTGGATAACCGCAGAAACGCTTCAACTGATGCGGTCGCCTGCGCCTTGGTCAAACCTTCGTGGTTTTTGTATACCTGATGTACCAGATCAGCTTTTGTCAGTGTCATGGTTACCTCCTGTTCATATGGCTGAGGGGGGCGGATTCTTGAATCTTTTGTGTGGTGTTTAGCATATAAATTCTCAAGATTACAGGCGACCTTGAAAAATTGTCTTTTCGTCCAAACTCTACGTTGCGGATGTCGATTTTTTCCTCGACATATCAAACATATGCCTGCGGGAAAATCTCCATTCGCGTCTTGATTTTTAACGAAAA
>Ga0180435_10006172_pt1 | contig 11494 bp, 12 predicted proteins | sample SS_ome_3_FD_132467 | JGI IMG/M metagenome (GOLD analysis project Ga0180435, IMG submission 132467) | Hypersaline lake sediment archaeal communities from the Salton Sea, California, USA - SS_3_S_1 metaG | ecosystem: Environmental > Aquatic > Non-marine Saline and Alkaline > Hypersaline >...
ATCGTCTTTTTGCGCGCGCGTGAGTGGCAAAAAAACCACAGTATGGAAAAGCGCAGCAATAACGGTGGGTAAGGATGGCTAGAAAGGCAAAACCAGCGCGCGAAAAAGCTAGCAAGTCCAAACGTCCGCGCAAGAAAGCTAGCAAGTCGAAACCGGCAGGAAGGCCGGCGGGGAGTCCAAGCCCGAAGGTGAAGTCCGAGGGCCAACGGCAGTTGCTCGAGCAATCGGGCACCGAGTCGGACCTGGCGGGCAAGATTGGATGCGGGGCCGCGATCGTCGGGCACTGGCGCCGGGGGCGCCGACTGCCCGGCGCGCAGGCTCGGCACAAGATGGAGCTGCTCTTTGGCATTCCGCGTCGGGCCTGGGATGTTGCCCCGGGCGCCTCCGTGGAGCCAATCGGGGCGGCTCCCCATGCCGAGCCAGTCGACGACGATGACACGCTGGAGATCACGAAGCAGCAGATTCGAGAGGTGCTCCAGGCGCTGCAGGATTCGAGTCTGACGGAAACGGGCGCGGCTCGACTGCGCGACACTGCTGCGAAGCTGCTTGCGCTCCGGAGCCGGCTGGAGCGGGACCGCGACATGCTGGAGGATCGGCTGGTACGGGACCATCCTGAGTGGCAGCGGGTCAAGGCGACGCTGCTTCGGGCACTGAAGCCGTACCCGGACGCGGCCGCGGCCGTCGCGAAGGCTATCCGATGACTGCGATACCTCGCCGCCGCATTCGTCCGGCGGGTGATCGCCGGTCGTTCGGCGGCGATCTGCGGGAGTCGCTGCTCGTGGCCGTGCGCGAAGCGACGATGTTGTCATGGCCGTCGTCGCGATACGCGACCGACCCGGTGGGTTTCTGCCGGGACATCCTTGGCTATGAGCCGTGGGCGAAGCAGCGGGAGATCATGCGGGCGGTGGTGGAGCACGCTCTGACCACAGTGAGGAGCGGCCACCGAATCGGGAAGAGCTGGGGGGCCGGGTCGTTGGCCCTGTGGTTTTACTGCTCGTTCGATGATGCCCGAGTGGTGGCCACGGCGCCGACGGCGCCTAACGTCCAGGGGGTCATTTGGCGGGCGGTGCGTCAGCTCCACGCACGATCCGGGCGTTGCGTCAGTTGCGCGAAGCAGGACCCAGACGGGCCGCGGCCCTGCATTCACGGAACCGTGATCGACGGCAAGCCGGCGGATCGGGCCGGGACTGGGCTCGTGTCGGATGACTTCCGCGAGGTGAAAGGCTACACGGTGCGCGACGTCGAGGCGATCACCGGCACGGCGGGGAAGAACCTCCTGTTCATTATGGATGAGGCCTCCGGCGTCGCCGACGAGATATACGAAGGGCTCGAGGGTAACCGGGCGGGGTGGACCGAGGAGCCCGGCGTGATGGTTCGTATGCTGCTCATCGGCAACCCGACGCGGACGGTGGGGGAGTTCTACGACAGCCACAATCACCCACGGAAGAAGCTGGTTTACCACCGCATCGCGGTGAGCTCGCGCGAGACACCCAACGTGCTGGAACGGCGGAACGTGGTCCCTGGCCTGGCGACCCATCACTGGGTCGAGCAGATGATCGCCAAGTACGGCGAGGATTCGGCGTTCGTCAAGGTGCGCGTCGATGGTGAATTCCCCGTCGGCGAGGACGGGAAGGCGTTCTCTCTGGCGCTGATCACCGAGGCCCAGGAGCGGTGGGACAACACAAAGGGCGACGGCTTCCTCCAGATCGGTATCGACCCGGCCGGCTCGGCGGGGACGGGCGACGAGACGGCCATGGCCGCGCGGCGCGGGATGAAGATGCTGACGATTCGCCGTCGCCGCGGGCTCGACGAGGCCGGGCACGCCGTCGAGCTCTTGGGCCTGATCGAGGATCTGCGGGAACATGCGAGGGAAAAGGCCGTGGTGGTGGTCGACAGTGAAGGCAAGGTGGGATGGGACGTCTACACCCATTTGCGCGACCTTTCCCGGCGGCCGGGGGCAACCTTCGAGCTGCACCGGATGCGTGCCTCCGACAAGGCTATCCGAGAGCCTCACACGTTCGCCCTCCAGCGCGACGAGCTGGCAGACCAGCTGTACCAGTGGTGCAAGGAGGGTGGCGCCCTGCCGGGCGACGAGATGCTAGAGACAGAGATGCACGCTCTCGAATGGGAGCCGGGCACGAAGGGCCGGCTGAGGATCACGCCGAAGAAGAAGCTCCGGAAGATGCTCGGACGGTCTCCGGATAGCTACGATGCGGCGTCGCTGGCCGTGTGGCCGGTACTGAGTGAGGCCGACGAGGAAGAGGATGAGGGCGAGCTCGACGACGATGATTTCGATCTGGACATCGACCCGTATGGCGACGACGGGATCGATCCCTACGGGTGAGCGTGTGTTGGGGGTTGGTGATGACCGAAGGCCGCCGGTTGCTGCTCGCGGTGCTCGAGCGGACCACTGTTGAACACGTCGCGCGGCGATGTCAGGTGACGGCTGGCGCGGTGCATCACTGGACGGCGGGCCGCAATGGGCCCGGTCCGCGGGCTCGGCAAGTGCTTTGGAATTGCTACGGAATTCCGGTAGAGAGCTGGCAATACCTACAAAGCTGCGACGTTGTAGGTGCCGAAACATAGGATTTTTTTCGCGCCTACTCGCACGCTGGGCACATGGGGCTCAGTCAGCGCATCGGCGACGGCGTCCGTGACACGCTTCTGAATCTCGCCGGCTATTTCGGCTACGAGCCTTCCCCCTACGCATCCGACGGGTATCTCGATCTCGATTCCGAGGAGGTCGAAGAGGCCCGGGCGCGGTTTGGCGGCCAGCTCCAGCTGCCACCTGCAACCCGGGTGCGGTGGTACCAGAAGGACGTCGAAACGGCCGAGTACCTGGCCAACGGCGGAAGCCTGCGGCTCGCGGCACAGCTCATGGCCTACGCGGGCCGGGACGGGGTGCTCTCCGGCGTGATGTCGACGCGGACCGAGGGGCTTGTGAGGCTTCCGAAGACGTTCCGCGGCCCCGAGGACATCCTGGAGGACCTGCGGTCCACGGACCTGTCGAGCCGGCCAGTCTTCGATGAGATTTTCCCCCCCGGGGAGCTCGCCTTGCTGGCTCGCGATGGCATCGGCGTCGGCGTCGGCGTCGGTGAGATGCAGTGGGTCGATGCCCGGGGCTATCCCGTCTTCGTGCGCCTCGATCCTCAATACCTCACCTACCGCTGGCAAGAAAATCGCTGGTACTACCAAAGCGTAATTGGGCTGCTCCCGATCAATCCCGGCGATGGCCGCTGGATTCTCCATACCCCTGGAGGTCGTCAAGCTCCCTGGCAGGCGGGCCTGTGGCGGTGCCTGGCTCGAGCTGCGATCCGAAAGGACCATGCGGCGTTGGGCCGCGACAACTGGGAACGCAAGCTTGCTAACCCTGCTCGCGTCGCCGTGGCTCCCTCGGGCTCCGCTGAGTCTCACAAACTGAGCTGGTTTCAGAAGGTCATGGCGTGGGGGCAAAATACCGTGTTCGGCCTCACCCCCGGCTATGACGTGAAACTCCTCGAGTCGAACGGCCGCGGGGCTGACTCGTTCTCCGAGACCATCAAGGCGCAGAACGAGGAGATGATTATCGCCGTCGCTGGCCAGACCGTGACCACGGACGGTGGTGTCGGGTTCGCCAATGCCGATGTCCATAAGAGCATCCGAGCTGACCTGATCCAGGCCACGGCCCAAGGGCTGGCGTACACCGTCAACACTCAGGGCCTGCCGGCCTACGTGGCTGCGCGGTTCGGCGAGGATCGGCTGGCTCAATGCCCCGCGGTTACGTGGGACACAACGCCTCCAAAGGATTTGACGGCGACGGCGTCGGCGCTGTCGGCGGCGGGGCAGGCGATTACGGCGGTGCGCTCGGCGCTGGCCGACGACGACCTGAAGCTCGATACGCGGGCGATGTGCTCTCAGTACGGCATTCCCATTGCTGAGCCGGTGGACCTGGACGGCGACGACGCCGACGAGGACGACGGAAAGTCAGCGATTCGCGTTGTGGGTGAAGCAGCATGACCATGCACCGCTACCAGCCACGGAGCCCTCTACAGGCGGCAGACCCAAAGGCGTTTTTGGGGCTCTTCGCCGCTGTCGACGATCCGGAGAACGAGGATCGCGATGATGCGGTGATCGTGACTATCCGCGGGCCGCTCACGCAGCATTCGAGCTGGTGGGAAGATTCCTACCAGGCGATCCGGGGAAGGGTGGCCGAGGCGTGCGAGTCCTCAGCGCCTGTGGTCGTGCTCTCCATCGACTCGCCCGGGGGCGATGTCCACGGCCTTTTTGATACCGTCCGCGCGATCCGGGCTACCTGCGACGCGGCGGGCAAGCGCCTCGTGGCTCATATCGAGGGCCAGGGCTGCTCGGCGGCCTACGCTCTGGCGACGGCCGCTGATCGGATCGTAGCGTCGCGCACTGCCGAGGTGGGCTCGATCGGTGTCGTCGCTGCCAGGATCGATGAGACTCGGGCGCTCGACGAGATGGGGATTCAGATTTCCCTGATTACGAGCGGGGACCGGAAGGCCGACGGCTGGGCTTGCTCCTCAATGAGCAAAGACGAACTCGCCGCGCTTCAGAGCGACGTCGACGGCCTGGCCGGCGAGTTCTTCGCGGTCGTGTCAATGGCCCGCGGCATTTCGATTGATGGAATCGCGGCCCAAGAGGCCGCTACGTTTCGCGGCGCCGCCGCACTGGACGCCGGGCTCATCGACGAGCTCGGCAGTTTCGATCACCTACTCGCGACACTCGCGGGAACAGGAGAAACCATGTCGAAAGAGGAAGAGGCCCGCGAGGCGCTGCGCTCGATGGCCGAGGACGAGGAATGCTCCGAAGAGGAGCGAGAGAAGGCCCGGAAGGCCCTCGCCGCGCTGGACGACGACGAGAGCGCCGAGGATGACGAGGGCGCCGAGGACGAGAGCGACGACGAGAGCGCCGCTGACGAGGACGACGACGAAAGCGCCGAGGACGACAAGCAGGCCGCTTCGGCGCCGCCGACCGTCAGCGCAGCCACGGCCGGCGCCATCGCCGATCACGGGGTGAAGCTCGAGGATCGCGTCGCGCGGCTCGAGAGTCGCGACCGGGCCGAGACCATCAAGGGCATGATCGCGGCCCACGGGGGCGTGACGCCGAAGATGGCAAAGCTGGTCGGCAAGATGTCGGTCAAGGAGGCCAAGGCCATCCTCTCCGGAATCGAAAAGCCGAAAAAGCCGAAGCTCGGCGACCACGCGGCAACGACGACGGTGACCGGAACGCGCGGGAACACCGAGGGGCGCGGCTCGGAGCTGCCCCCGAACGAGAGCCTGGCGGTGAAGCGGGCCATGGGGCTTTCGCCGGTCAAGACCGGCGTGGTCAAGCGCGGAGGCGTCTTGCTGTTCGGGGCGGAGCTGGACGAAGAGGGAGGTGAATCATGAGGGTTCGGCAGAAGTCATTCAAGGTCCTGAAGGTTGCCCTGGCGAGCGGCGAAACCGCGGTCAAGGGCAACCTGGCGGCAATCGATACCACCGACGGACTCGCCTATGACTGCGACACGGCCTCCACGACGTTCCTGCCCATCGGCCGGTTCGCCGAGGCTCTGGCGACGGGCGACGGCACCACGACCGTGAAGATCGATCTCTTCGAGGAGGTCTGGGCTCACGGCTTCCTCAACGACAGCGCCCCCAATGACATCGACAGCGGTGACCTGTGGTCGGAGGTCTACATCAAGGACTCCACCACGGTGTCAACGTCGTCCGACGGCTCCACGCGGTCCATTGCGGGCCGGGTGATCGCGATTGAGGGAAGCCAGGTGTATATCCAGGCGGGCGTCGCGGTTACCGGTCCATCCGGTCTGGGCTCCGACTTCTCGGCGGGCGTGGCCGACAAGACGGCGCTGGCGGCGATCGGCGCAACCAGCCGTTACAACGGCATGATCATCACCCTGCAATCGGACGGCTCGATCTGGCGGTTCGATTCGACGAGCACGGCCAGCGAGGACGAAGCGACGGACCTGGTGATCGCTCCGGCGGCCGGCACGGGCCGGTGGCTCGCTGCGGACAAGTTCAAGGTCATCAAGTGCCCGGTGGATTACTCCATGAGCGACGGTGACGCGATCCTGACCGTGCCCACGGGCGTGGTGCTGCGGCTCGCGGCTTTCCCTTACTGGGAGGTCACAACCGGATTCACCGGCGGCTCGAGCTCGGCGATCGGCGTATCCACGTCTATCACGGGCTATGAGACCGGCGGCGACATCCTGGGCGGCGCCACGGGTGACGTGGCCGCGACCCTGGTGGCCGGCATCGCCGCGGGGACGCTCGGCGGCGAGCTCGACGACAACGTCGGGTTCCAGGCGTTGGCGCTCGAGGCGGCCGACGAGCTCCAGTTCGATGCCATCACTTCCGCTTTCACCGCCGGCGCAGGCTACGCCTGCATCCCGGTTGCGATCGCGACGGTCTGAGTAGGAGGGTAAAAAATGTTTGTTGCAACACTGGAATTTCTGCACGAGATCGAAAGCAACATGCAGACGATCTCGTCGCGGGCCTATGACTCCCTCCTGGCCAATATGTGGTGGAGGTCGGTGGCCACGGAGCGGCGGAGCGTCTCGAAAAAGGAGCTCCTCGTCTGGCTGATCAGCACGGCGCGGCTCCGGAACGTGGAGCCCGGCAACGGGCACTTCGAAGACATGCTGATGAAGGAGACGGAGATCGAAAACGACTTCGCCACCGACGGGTTGATCCTGCGCAAAGAGCAGCTCGAGGACGTGTTCAACGGGATGCCCGGCGGTGAGGGCCTGCAGATGGCTTCGCGCTGGGCCTCCGACATCGGCGCTCAGATCGCCTATTGGCCGCAAGAGAAGGTTGCCCATGCGATCCTCGATGGGGCGTCGGCAGGGTTCACGTCATACGACGGGCTCACGTTCTTCAACACTGCCCATTTCCTGAACGGCGTGGACGACGGCGACGGCACGTTCAGCAACATTCTGAACCCGACCACGGTGGGCCACGCGACGCGGATCGACGACGGGGTGACGCTCGACGCAGCGATGGAGAATCTGTCGGCTGTTCGGCGCTACATCGCGACGATCAAGATGCCAAACGGGGTGCAGCCGAGAAACCTGCGCATGCGGGCGATCCTGCATCCGACGGCGCTTCGTCAGCGCGCGGTCCAGCTCACCGCCTCGAGCATCATCGCTCAGGCCGCGGCCTCGGGCGGCGGCTCGGCGGACGTGGCGGCCGTGATCGCTGATTGGAACCTCGATCAGCCCCTCGAGGCCACCGAGCTCGGCGCGGCCTACTCCTCCGAGGAGGGCAACAGCGGGTCGGACACGAGTTACTACATCGTGGCCTATCAGCCGGGCACCGAGGGAGACCTGGGGCCGCTGGTCTACCAGACCCGTGAGGACTTCGGGATCGTCATGAACGACGGAATGACCGACGCGGAGCTCCGGCGGGCCCGCGAGATCCAGTGGACAACCCAGGGCCGCAACGCGGTCGGGTACGGTCACCCGTACTTGCTGTTCCAGGTGAACAACTCGTAACGGGTCGCTGGAGCCAACCTCAGACGAAAGGGTCGATCATGTCTGACAAGCCCACCAAGAACGAACCTGCCAAGGCGGAGAAATCCGAGAAATCCGCCTCGAAGGCCTCCCCGGCCTCGAAGAAGAAGGCGCCGGCAAAGAAGGCGCCGAAGAAGAGCAAGGCCAAGGCCAGACCGGCCGACGGCGTGGAGCTGGCCCGGCTCCGGCGGCTGGAGCGGTGGGGCTGCAAGGCCGACCGCTGCGCGCTGCTGGGTACGCCGTTGGACGTCGGGCCGCGGGCTGGCCCGTGGCAGCGTCCGCTTTTTGATGTCGATCGCGAAGAGTGGGTGTGCTCGCTGGCGAGAGACATCGTTGACGCCGCAGTGCCACCCGAGGCGCTGGAACTCGCCGCCGGGCGGTTGGCCGATAGGAGCGATGCGTGAGCTACCTCGATCTTGACGAGTACAAAAAGTACTCGGTCCTTCCGGCCGTGGATGTCGACGACGTCGAATCCATTCAGCCGGGGTGGATTGATCGAAAGCTCCGGGCCGTCTCCTACGCGGTCGACGCGCGATTGCGCAAGCGTTACGCGGTGCCGTTTGCATCGCCCTATCCCGACACGGTCTGCGACTGGGTCGCGCGGATGGTCGATCCGGTCGTGCTCAAAAAGCGCGGCGTCGACGCGACTGATGAGCAATTCGTCTCCATCGCCGAGGACGCGCAGCACGCTCGCGAAGAGATCAAAGAGGCGGCCGACGCCGAAGAGGGCCTGTTCGATTTGCCGTCCCTGGACACGGCCGATGCCTCGGCGATCTCGAAGGGCGAGCCGCTGGGCTACTCCGAGGCGTCGCCGTATGTCGGCATGGACGTCCAGGAGGAGCTCGGCCGAGAAGAAGACGTCGACGGGGAGGGCTCCGGCGATGTCTGACGGGTTCACGGCGCTGCAGAATCTGGTGTCACGGCTGCGCGAGCTCGGGCAGTCCGCCGAGGACATCGCGGCCGACATCGCGCCGGAGCTCCGAGACGAGCTCACCGGAAACATCTCAGCATCCCGGGGCCCCGACGGCGCTCCGTGGAAGCCAACCCTGGCCGGCACGAAGCCTCTGAAGAACGCCGGGGCCGCCCTCGGCGTGGCCGCAATGGGGACAAAGGTCGTTGCAGCTCTTCGCGGCATCGAGGCCAGCCACCATTACGGCCACGTCCGCGGCAAGATAGCCCGGCCCATTCTGCCCGGTAGCAAGCTGCCTCCGCAGATCGTGGAGCTGGTGACCCGGATGGCGCAGAAGCGGTTCCGGCTCATCATGGGCGGTGCCTGATGGCCGACACTCTGGCATGGGAGAAGGTCTATAACGACGTCGTCGCGCGGTTCGCGGCGGAATCGACGGACATCCCCAATGTGTTCGGGTGGCGGAAGCCGAAGCACCGTGGGGCTCAGCAGAATCGCATCTGCTGGGTTCCGGGCGATCCGTCCGGGGCCGCTGGCGAGGTGGCAAGCGCGCTGTCTCCCGGCGGCAACCCCAGATCGATCGGTACGCTCGCTGAGCTGTTCACGATTTATGTCGAAGGACGCGACGCGACCAACCTCGAGAACGAGCTGGCGCAGTACGCGGCCACTCGACTGATTTTCGACGCGTGGTTCCGGGCCGCCTACTTGTCGGTGCGAAACCTCCTGGTCGTGAAGTCCACGGCCTGGATGGTGGAGCGCACGACACGCCGGCACGGGGCCACTCTGCGAGCCGTCTGCTCCGTGGCGGCGAAGATACCTGACGCTGCCTATGAGGCGGCCGAGGATGTCGAGGCTGTCGTCGATGTGCAGCTCGACTCCGACGACGACGAAAGCACCCCAAACACGAGCGAGGACATGGACGTGCCGCCGCTCGATGAGGTCTGAGAATGACGCAGCCTGCAGTAACGATGACAGAGCTTGATGGAGCGCTGGGGATTTTGCCGCCCACCGAGGGCGCACTCCTGGCGATCGTCGGAACCTCCTCCAGTGGCACGGTGGACACCCCCGCGGCCTATGCGAGGGTCAGCGACGTCGTGGCCGACTTCGGCCTGGGGCCGCTCGTTGAGGCAGCCGCCTACGCGATCACGAAGTTCGGGCGCCCGGTGTTGTGCGTGCGGACCGGGGATACCACGGCCGGGTCGCTGACGTCGGCGGTGCTCACCGGCACGGGCACGGCGACCGTGGACGTCTCCGGTAGTCCGGACCCCATCGACGACTGCGAATTCCACTTCGAGGTCATCACCGGCGGCGCGCTCGGCACGGACGGTATCACCTTCAAGTGGTCGATGGACGGCGGGCGCACGCAAAGCGCGGAGACCGCCCTCGGGACCGCCCTCACCTTCGAGTTCACCGACTCCGGCGATCCGGCCATCGGCGATGTGGAGCTCACGCTGGGCGTCGCGACCGAGACGCTGGTGGCTGGGGACGTCATCACGTTCCGGTCCACGGCGCCGATGTGGAACGCCACCGAGATCGGCACGGCGCTTACCGCGCTGCGCAAGTGTGCGCAGCTCTGGTCCATCGTCGAGATCGTCGGCGCCATGGATGCGACGCTGTTTGCCGCGGTCGAGACGGCCGTGGCGGGGATGCCTGCCTACGGCAAGGATCGCATGTACATCGGTCACGCCAGGATTCCCGACATCGCCGAGAGTGAAGCCACCTACGCCACGGCGCTGGAAGCCATCTATGGCAGCCTGTCGACGGTCTACGGCGCAGTGTGCGCCGGCACGGCGAAGATGATTTCCGGCGTGACGGGGCGGCAATACAAGCGGCCTCCGAGCTGGTGGATTGCTCCGGCGCACGCTGTGGTTTCCGAAGAGGTCAACCTGGCGAACGTCAAGGTGGGCCGGATGGATGGGGTCATCCTGACCGACTCCAACGGCAACCCCGACGACCACGACGAGAGCACGAACCCCGGGCTTGATGACTCGCGGTTCTGCGTGCTGCGCACCTGGGAGGGCCGGCCGGGCGTCTACATCAACCGGCCGCGGATGATGTCGCTGGCAACGAGCGACTATCAGCTCATTCCGCACCGGCGGGTGATCAACGTCGCCAAGACCGTGATCCGCGAATACCTCGTGGAGCGGGTCAACGAGGAAATCCTGGTGAACTCCGATACGGGGTACATCCTGGAAGAAGAGGCCCTCGAAATCGAGGCGGCGGCCAATGCCGCGCTCCGGGGATCGCTGCTGACGAAGCCCAAGGCGAGCGGAGCGAGTTTCGTGCTGAGTCGCACCGACAACCTGCTGAGCACGAAAACCATGAACTGCACGGTGCGGGTCGTGCCGCTGGCCTACCCGGAGTACATCGAGGCGGAAATCGGATTCGAAAACCCGGCCATTCAGGCGCGGGGAGTCTGAGGATAGGAGGTAGCTGTGTCTGACGCAGTCAGGATCAACGGAATCGCGCATTCGTGGGGCTCGACGAAGCTGAAGATCGCCGGCGAGCGCTACAGTGGGCTCAGCTCCATCTCCTACTCGGACAAGCTGGAGACGGCTTTCGGCTACGGGATGGGGAAGGCTCACCGGCCGCGCAGCCAGAGCCGGGGCAAGTACTCGGCCGAACAGGTCGTGATGAAGGTGCAGACCAGCACGGCCCAGGCCATCCGCGACGCGCTGGCCGAGCGGGGCGACGGGACGTCATACGGGACGGTCCTGGTGCCGATCGTGCTGCAGTACCTGGAGCCCGACGACACTCCGATCACGGTCGAGTTCGAAAACTGCCGGCTGGTCGAAGATGGATCCTCGGACGAAGAGGGCGCCGACGTGCTGACCGTCGAGCTGAAGTGGTCGACCTTCGCCATCCGTCGCAATGGCAAGACCCTGTACGAGGAGTGACGCCATGACTGACGACATGGGGAGTGCTGAGAGCAAGCGCGATGCGCTGCAGCGTCGCCTTCGCGAGGCTCGGGCAAAAACCAGCGCCTTCGAGGCTCAGGCTCGGGCGAAAGAAGAGGAGCGCGAGCTCGAGCGAAAGGTGCGGTTCGAGGAGAACAAGGCGCGCGACCTCCCGCACAT
>Ga0180435_10006173_pt1 | contig 11491 bp, 10 predicted proteins | sample SS_ome_3_FD_132467 | JGI IMG/M metagenome (GOLD analysis project Ga0180435, IMG submission 132467) | Hypersaline lake sediment archaeal communities from the Salton Sea, California, USA - SS_3_S_1 metaG | ecosystem: Environmental > Aquatic > Non-marine Saline and Alkaline > Hypersaline >...
AAATCCCCTGTCATTCTCAGCTTGACCTTTCGTTTTTTCTCGTCACCCTCAAAATAATCAAAATCAGTTCCGCCTGGAGCAACATATATATTACGGGCAGAAAAATCAGCTTCGGTATTTGTACCATAGAGCATAACTTTTCCCGCACTCGCTTTTTCCATATCTACATATGCTTTGTCATCCATATTGAGTATGCTCACTTTTGAAGAAGCGAACAGCATCGCTTTTGCTGCCGAATAGTTTTCAAAGTTCTTATGATAATCAAGGTGGTCTTGAGTAAGATTCGTGAATATCCCGACATCAAACTCAATTCCCGCCACTCTCTTAAGGTCCAGCGAATGCGAGGAAACCTCGATCACAAGATACTCACATCCTTCACTCAGCATATCTCTCATAAACCTGTTTAAATCCGGAGACTCGGGTGTCGTGTGCGAAGTATAAATCTCCCTGTCACCGATCATATTGTGTATCGTACCGACCAGCCCGACTTTCTTACCGCATTCCTCAAGCATCGCTTTCATCATATATGTGATTGTCGTTTTACCGTTTGTACCGGTTACACCAATCATTTTCAGCTTCTTCGCCGGGTTACCAAAAAACCTGCAGGACAGCAGCGCCATCGCAAGTCTATCGTCTTCAACTATGATCTGCGGTATATCGAGTTCTAGTTCTCTTGTTACAACAAGTACCGCAGCTCCCTTTTCAACAGCCATCGGTGCAAATTTATGCCCGTCTGTTTTCAACCCGGATATACAGAAAAACAGGTTGCCTATTTCCACATTCCTCGAATCATATTCAACGCCTGTGATTTCAAAATCACTTTCAAAGTTTCTCTTATATTCAAAACCTTTGAGCAAATCCGATATTTTCATATTCTCATCCAATATCATTATGTCCTCTTATTATATATTCTTATCTGTCCAATATATAATATATGCTATGGTGTTCTATATCAAGTTTTTTGTTTATCCGTATATTCTAAGTCAGCCTTACTGTTATAATCGTACCCTTCTCAACCTCGATACCTTTCGGTACGTTTTGGAAAGTGACCAGCAATCCTTCTCTTTCGACATGAATCTGTAATCCAACACTTCCCAATACGGCTTTCGCCTCTTCTTTTGACAATCCGTTCAAATCCGGTACTGCTACCATCGGATTATCCGTTGTGCTGGATTGTTTTTCGCTCATATAAAGAAGCATCTCGCTTCCCTTCGGCATGGATTCTCCTGGTGCAGGCGATTGCCCTTTCACCGTTCCGACTCCATCCAATATGTATTTTAGCCCCGCTTTCTCTATACTCGAAATTGCATCTCCGACTTCCAGATTCAATACATTCGGTACAGTGACATACTTTGCTTGGTTTTCATATGTCGCAGGCACTCCTTTATACTTAAGCGAGCTTTCCAAAACTTCTTTTACATAAGGTGCAGCGACTATACTTCCAAATGTCACTCCTTCGCTCGGCTCATCCACTACTATCAAAACAACGAACTGCGGTTTTTCCACAGGTGCAAAGCCGATGAATGAGGATATATTTTTACCTGCCATGATATTTCCATCCTCATCATACTTTTGCGCTGTACCCGTTTTGCCCCCGACGGAATATCCTTCAATCGCTGCATTCCTTCCGCTGCCGTCCTCGACAACGCTCTTTAGAATCTCCCGCATACTCTCGCTTGTTTCCTCGGATATAACTTTTTTCACAACTTCGCTGTCGTATTCTTCAACCACTATTCCATCGCTGTCTGAAAGTTCTTTTATGAGCATCGGCCGCATCAAATTCCCGCCGTTTACTATTGCACTGACTGAATTGATAAGCTGCAAAGGTGTTACCGCTATGCTTTGACCAAACCCAATTCTTGCAAGGTCAAAACTCTTTATATATTTAGCGTTTCGAACGATTCCTTCACCCTCGTATATCACATCAACTCCGGTTTTATCACCGAAGCCAAAGTTGTATATGTAATCGTAGAAGGTGTCAGTACCCATCTTCAAAGCCATCGTCATGAATGATGGATTACAAGAATTCTGTACCGCTTCAACGAAGGATTGGTGCCCATGCGGATGATAATCTCTCCAGCACTTTATCCTCTGCCCATCCACCATTTTATATCCGACACATGTGAATCCGTCCGCGATAGTAAGAGCTCCGCTGTCCAAAACCGAAGCCGCCGTCACTACCTTAAACGTTGAGCCAGGCTCATAAGCATCCGTAAACGCTTTGTTCTTTATCAAATCCTGCAGAAGCTCAATATCTTGTCTCGGCGGATCGTTCAAGTCGAAGTCCGGATAGTTCGCCACCGCCAGAATTTCTCCGGTGTTCGGATCCATGACAATTCCCTGTGCTCCCAGCGCATTATGCTCTACATAAACTTCCTCTAAAGCTTTTTCCAAAAACATCTGGATGACTTCATCGATAGTGAGAACCACGTTGTACCCATCCTCGGGCGGGATATACATATTGTCTGCATATGGTATCGTTTTTCCCGTTCTGTCGGTTTCCCCGATAATCCTTCCGGCTTTTCCGGCTAAGTATTTATCATATTTCGCTTCGATACCTTCAAGTCCAATCCCGTCGGTTGATGTTATACCTATTACGGAAGTCAAAAAATCCGAATTCGGATAATATCTTTTGGAGTCTATCGAAAACCCGACACCGTCTATATCCAGTTCTCTAATCTTATCTGCAGTTTCTTTGTCGACCTGCCTTTTTATCCAAACTTGTGATTTTGTCTTATCTGTTGCGCGGCTATATATGGTTTCATAGTCCATATCAAGATGCTCTGAGAGAGTTGATGCAAGGTATTCCGGATCCGAAACATCGAATACGTTGACATATATCGTATCGATCGCTGCACTATGCGCAAGCACATTCCCGTTTCTGTCGAGAATATCCCCTCTCTTCGCAGACACATTAAACTCACGTGTCCATTGTTCCTCTGCTTTCTTCTGAAGCTCTGCAGCGTCCACGAACATAATAGTTATAAGTCTTACTATTAAAACTAAAAAAATTAAGCTAATTATCCCTAATACGACAATCAGCCTTTTTTTACTCGATACCGAAGATAATGCCAACTTCAGCTCACTCTCCTTGTTCCACTAATTAAGTTGTATTTATTCATTTGCAAAGTTTTCCGAAAGCACTTCAACAGTGTTTTCTTCAACCTGTTGTTCTTCGTTCTCAAAGGCCTCAAGTTCTATATATACGATCTGATCGTTTTTCGGGTAATACATTCCATGTTCATTTCTCGCTTGCGACTGCACCATACCGATATCGTCCTTTAAAGAAACCTCCAGCTTCTTTTCTTCGACAACACTCTCAAGCTGTTTTATCTCGCTTTCAAGCATATCCAATTCTTCATCAACCTCTATGATATATGAATATCTTGTAATCATCAAGCTGCATACAAAAAAGCCGATAATTGCATAGGAAAGAACAACGAGCAAAGCCGCGCTGCTTTTCGGCTTTGCCTTTCTTCTCGACCGTCTTTTTTTCTTAGGTCTCGGGCGAGTTACGTCATACATTACAGTTTTATGCTGTTTTCCTCTGTTTGATGATTGATGTGATGTTCTGTTTAAACTCTCCCCGAAAATATGTATGCTTTCCCCAGATGTGGTTTCATAGTCATCATCTGATAAGTCAAAAAAAGCAGAGGATCTCTGTCTATCATCATCGATAAAATTGTTTCGTCTTCTGCTCATCTTTTCGTCACCTTGCCTTAAAAAACACTATTTTCTTTTATAGCAGTTCAACAACCCTAAGCTTTGCGCTTCTTGAACGGTTGTTGAGCGAAATTTCGCTTTCTTGCGGTAAAATTGGTTTTTTTGTAATTATTTTTCCCGTCTGTTTTTTACCGCAAATGCATATCGGAGCATCTGGCGGACACTCACAAGGATATTGCATCCCCTTAAAGAATTTTTTTACGATTCTGTCCTCTAAGGAGTGGAAGGTTATTACTGCAAATCGACCCCCTGATTTTATAACCTTCTTAAAGCCATCCAACGCCACTTGCAAGTTTCTAAGCTCATCATTGACTTCGATTCTGATCGCTTGAAAACACCTCATGGATGGGTATTTGACTCCTTTTCTTGCAGCAAGTGGCACTGCTGCTTTAATAATCTCTGTAAGCTCGCCAGATGTAGATATTTCTTTTTTCTGTCTCCTCTCTACAATGAACTCCGCTATGCGCTTAGACCATTTTTCTTCGCCGTATCTATAAAATATATCCGTAAGCTCTTTCGCAGAATACCCGTTGACAACGTCTTTGGCTGTTTTTCCTCGACTGTTGTCCATCCGCATATCGAGCTTTACGTCGGCCTTATAACTAAACCCCCTAAAATGGTCATCAAGCTGGAAGGACGAAACGCCCAGATCGAGCAATGCTCCGTCGACTTCCTCTATATTAAAGTTTCTTAATATATTCGTTATGTTTTTATAATCATCGTGCACATACAGCACGTTATTATTATATTTGCTAAATTTCTCTTTGCATCGTTCAATCGCTTCAGGGTCTTTATCAATCCCAATCAGCTTCCCTCCGGGCAATATTCTTTTTAATATTTCCTCAGAATGTCCGCCGCCGCCGAGAGTTCCATCAACAATAGTTTTTCCCGGGCAAAGCTTCAATGCTTCCATACATTCATCAAGCAGGACCGGTATATGTTTTTTATCCTCCATAATCACTGCTTTCTTAAATCCGTAATATTTTCTCAGCCTTCTTCATCATATCGTTGCAATTCTCCGCTGTCCCAAAGTTCAATATGAGTAGTATCTCCGATAAACGTGACTGAATTCTCAATAGATGCAAAGTCTCGTAATTCCTGCGGAATGCACATTCTGCCTTGACTATCTTGTTTTGCGTTCCTTGCACTCCTGGAAACCTTTCTTCTCTGTCTTCTCACATCTTCGTTTTTTTCATCACCTTCGGCATATTTGTTAAAGTATTTTGTCCATTCTTCGGCAGGATAAAGTGAAAGCTGCTTATCAAAACCGCGAGCAATTACAAAACTCTCGCCAAGCAGTTGTCGATATTCGGAAGGTATTATTACCCTCCCTTTTTCATCAATACTTCGTTGATGTTCTCCAACAAATTGAGTCATTTTAACTTTTCTTTCCTAAACTCCGCTTTTTATCAATAAACTTCAGCGAGGTTCTCCATTCCTAAACAAAACCTCTCCACTTCTCTCCCATTAAGCCCACTATACACCTCTCATACAGTAAAATCAAGGGTTTTTACGCTTTTTTTCACCAAAATATGTGTTTTTTCCTAAAAAGAATTACAATTTGTTCGCCCAATCGTCAAAATTCTTCCATTTTACCGATTTTAAGTGTTGATAATACGTGTTATAATGTCTACAAGCATTTTCAGCTTACGATAACAAATAAATGAGGTTAATTGATGAAGTATAGAGAGATGGGCAGAACAGGTAAGAAAATATCTACTTTGGGTTTTGGATGCATGCGCTTTCCGGTGTTGGACGGTGACAGTTCGAAAATCGATGAAAAACAAGCTGTTGAAATGGTCGAGTACGCTTTGGATAAAGGCGTAAACTATTTTGATACGGCATATCCTTATCACAGCAAAGGCTTTTCCGGAAGAGGAACCAGCGAGGACTTTCTGGGCAGGGTTTTAAAAAGCAAAAGAGATAAGGTTTATGTTGCAACGAAGCTTCCGACATGGCTGGTCAATACTCGGGAGGATATGGACAGATTTTTAGAAGAGCAGCTTAAAGCTCTTCAAACCGAACATATCGACTTCTATCTGCTTCATACTCTGCTGGATCATAACTATGATAAGATTAAAAACCTAGGTGCTTTTGAGTTTTTGGAAAAAGCAAAGAAAGAGGGAAAAATAGGTCATATCGGTTTTTCCTTTCACGATACATATTCGACTTTTGAATATATTATCAATGATTATGATTGGGAATTCTGTCAAATCCAATATAATTTTATGGATCAGGATTATCAAGCAGGCACTAAAGGTCTAAAGCTTATTGAGCAAAAAGGTATGGGATCTGTAATCATGGAGCCTTTGCGCGGCGGTCGCATTGTTGAAATCCCTGAATCAATAAAAAAGCCGCTTGAAGATTTGGATGCGACCAGAACAATGGCAGACTGGGCACTATCATGGCTATATAACGATCCTGCTGTTTCAACAGTATTGAGCGGTATGAGCACACTCGAGCATGTTATAGAAAATGTAGAAATCGCTGACAGAGCACATGAAAACACGATGAGTGAAGAAGAGCTCAAAGCGATAGAGAAAGTTTATCTGAATTTAAAGGACAAAATAAAAATTCCTTGTACGACATGCGGATATTGTTGCCCCTGTCCCTTCGGCGTGGATATTAGGGCCTGTTTTACTTCCTATAATAACTACTTCTTATTCGATGACCTTCCCAGCGCTCAGAGAAGTGCAATATTCCAATATGGTTTCAGGATACCTGAGGAGGCAAGGGCAAACCAGTGCACGGAATGCAGACAGTGCGAAGAACACTGTCCTCAAGGTATTGAAATCAGTGCAGAGATGAAAAAGGTTTCTGATCTGTTCGATAATTAACTCGAAGTGCTAATGTCAAGCTTTGCGAAAACCGCAAGGCTTTTTTAATGCTATGGTTTATGCCCGCCAAACACCATTATCGTGCGATTTGAATATATCTATATTATAAAAGAGTAATTGTATTCTTTTATCACTAAAGGAGTAAACAGAAAAATGAAAGAAGAAAAAATAGAAGTAACACAAATTATAGCGACTGAGACTGAAGCGGAAAAAAAAGTCGAGACTTTTTCAGCAGGAGAAGCCAAAAGCGAAGTCCAGCTCACTCCTCCAGAAAAATTGTTTTGCTCATTGCCGAAAATCGAGCCTGAACAGGAGCCGAGACAGATCGTTGCATGTACCGAAGGCTGCAACTGCATAATACCTTTCTGCTGCAGATATACAGTACCGAACGGGTTTGGAAATGTGACCGAACAGGCTTTGGAAAAGGAGATTTTCTACCACAGCAATCTCTACTATATTATAGATAATGAGCCTTGCACTGTGGATGTTGAGCCTCCGGAAGGATGCCCGACTTTGGGTGTTGAGATTTTTCCTGTGAGGATTGTAGGATGTATCCCATACGTTGCTAATGTAAAAATCGCATCTGAAAGCGCTTGTACTCAGACAGCTACGGGAAGCACAGAGAATTTCGTAAATCCTATTAACGGATTGAGGATGACTCTTTCACTCGACCAGTGTGTCGGTGTAAATCAAGTTGTCGGCTATGTCACTTCACCGGAAGTCAGTCCCGTTTATTGCGGACAGTTTATCCCGTGCTCGGAAATCCAAGTTGCGTTTATCGCAGGTCCTACAAACTGTACGGACGGCAGCGAAGACGCAGACGGAACGATAATTGAGTTCAGAGGCAATTTCAAAATCACGAATTGTCCGATTTCAGACGAAGTGATCTAAAACAAGAGAAAAGATTTTGCGCAAAAACCCACCAAAAGGTGGGTTTAATTTATATTCCTTTATAAAAAGTATTTATCCTTACGATATTTTCGCGGTCCGTTTTCTTTTCGGTAATTATCCAAAAACTCCAAGATCTCTTCGGCGCTCGATTCTCTTATATCCTTTACATCGAATCCCTGACCTATTGGACAAGCGCTTAAGCATACGCCGCAGTCTGTTCCGATATTTCTCCAAACACTGTAGCACTTCTCCTGATCGATTAACCAATCTTTAGGGTTCGAAGAATCTTTAATCGTCTTTGCAGGGCAGGTTTTTATGCACATTCTGCAAAGGTTGCAAAACCTCGGGATATCATAATCGGTCTCCTTATCAAACTCCAAATCCAGATCTGTAGTAACAAATCCTAGGCGGATAAAACTTCCATTTTTTTCGCTTATCAAAAGGCCGTGTCTTCCTCTCTGTCCTAAGCCCGCATGCACAGCGAGAGGCGGGGCCATCATAAGATAATTGGCGTCCATGTGGCATCTCGCATTGTATCCAAGATTTCTTAAAAAGTATGATAGCTGCATGCCGATTTTTGCGGCCTCGACATATCCTTTGGATGTTTCGGTACAGGAGCTGACCTGGGGCGCTGTGTTTATCACTTCCTGCTCCATCTTCACAGTGAATACAATTGCGTTCTTCAATGACGTATCCGTTTTTTCTCCATACACTTCGGGATGTCTTCCCCTGACGGAATAATAGAACTCCTCCTTTGCTTCGCATATGCCCACTTCCAAGGCGCCGTAATGCACGCCTAGTCTTTTTATAAGACTTGTCACTTCATACTTATCGACTTGTTTCTTTTCTCCGTACGGTTTTCCATCACAAAGATGTTTTATATCGTCCAGAAACATGAAATTTGCATCAACTGCAGCGGAGAGCAGCGGATGGTATGTCGGAGTTCCTTCAGAACAGAGAGACGGTTTGCTTCGCAGTTCATCATCCAGCTCTTTCTTCTTCGGGTTGCTTTTATAGTAATCTTTATACTGTTCACTGCCCTCTTTATATCCCATTCTCGAGAACATCACATCTCGCTCGTCAACTCTTTTCATCTCTATACCTCAAATAAGTTTTTATATTATGCAATTATACAGGCTTAAACGGCTATCTGTAAATAGGGCTATAGACATATCCCTATAATAAATTCAAAAAAACAAATCTATTACTTGACAATACATAGTACTCGGAATATAATAATGCTATTACTAGGCATTACATAGTAAGGATGGTGAATATGGCAAGAGATACTCAACTGCTAAAGGGGATTTTAGAAAGTTGTGTTCTGGTTATCTTCAAAGCAGAAGCAAGCTATGGATATAGGGTTGTTGAGCAACTCCAGACAAGTGGATTAAAAGACATCAGCGAAGCGACCGTATATCCGCTGCTCAACAGACTGGAAAAGAAAGAATTGATAAGTTTTGAGAAAAAGTCCGCTGGAAACGGACCGCCTAGAAAGTATTACTCACTAACGGATAAAGGTAAAATTCATATTGAAGAATTTTATGAAAGCTGGAAAGGTATCAGAAATATTGTAGACAATATATTTAAAGATTTTTAGGAGATAAAATATGAAAAACCTTAGTAAAAGAGGAAAATTGATTTTTACCATATCAGTTGTGCTCGCAGCAGTTGTTTTAGCAACCTTGATAATTCAGATTGCGATCGGATTAAAAAGCGGCAATACGGGTTTGAGCGGATTTCTAAATCTTATAATTATCGCTGTACTGGCGGTTGGATCGTGTTTCTATGTGTATTATAAATATGCGCGGAGAGCAGGTTATTTGAAAAAGCTCAATAATGATTATTATGAGTTATATGAAAACATCGTGTTTACCCTTAAGAACAGTACACTTAACAATATCGAAAGGAAGGAAGCCGCAAATGATATCCTTGCGATATTGATTAGAGAACAGGAAAGCGGTAAGTCCTCAAAAGAAGCGATCAGTATGGAGCCGTCCGAATATGCTAGGAGAGTTTGTGAATCCTATGGAAAACGAAACAAAACGATTTTCAACATTCTTTACGGCGTCCAGTTTGCGATATTCGTATTGTCCATTATACAGATTGTAATTTTCCTTGTCAGAGAGAGTTTGGAAAGCTTTTTCAGCCCCTCAATCAGCATATCATTGGTGATATATGTGCTGATTCTCTCCTTTGCTTTGTTACCGCTTATCAGGAGTTTTAATCTAAATAAAAAGCCCGTTTTATTGATCATTACTATCGTCCTCATTCTTGCGGCATATATCGGAACTCACGAGCTTATGCACAGCAACATCGAAAACACACAATGGATTAGGAGTTATCTCGAAGCTGAAATAGCATTTATATCCTCTTATTTTATGGCTCTATTATGGGCTGCAGTTATGACTGCAACTATGCTGATTAAAGTATATTTAAGAAAAAAATCTATTGAGTCTCTTTAGAGGTTAAATAATGGGCAAAAAAAGAAAAACTATCGCATATTGAGACAGCGATAGTTTTTTTTTAGTACAACAAGTTCTATTTTTTTCTCTCCGGCATCGGAATAAACATGCTGACCCTTTTTTTATAGTCCTCATATCCCGGGCATTTCGCCTTCATATAGTTTTCCATCATCGGGACACTTGCAAATAAAAACATAGCCGTCATCGCGATCGGTGCAAAAACAGTAACCCAAAGGCTCGGTATAAGTCCAATCTGCATAACCCAAACTCCCCACCATAGAATCACTTCGCCTAAATAGTTCGGATGTCTCGAATGCTTCCAAAGTCCAGTTTCGATATGTTCTCCGCTCTTCCTCGTTTTCTTAAACTCACGCATCTGACCGTCAGCGACCACCTGCAGGACTACTGCGGTCAAGCAAAGAACAAATCCCACATACGTCCAAAATGTTATGCTTAATCCTGATTCAATCACATAGAATGCCGGAATCATACATACAAACACAATCAAAGTCGGGAACATGTTTATCCCGAACAAGTTGGTCAGAATCCAAAGTTTTGGGCTCTTTTCCTTAAGCATCCCATATCTCCAGTCCTGATGCACCATTCCCGGCCAACCGACAAGGAAGTTCAGCGTTAGGCGTATGCTCCAAATTAGCAGCGCTAAAATCAGAATATAAGTCGGGAGAGTGTAGCTCTTTAGTATAACCATCCAAGCAATAGCTATTACCGGAGGAGCAACGCTCCAGTATGGGTCGTAGACGCTGGAATTTTTAAATATAATACCGATTAACCATACAAACACCGTCGCAACCACATCAGCGATAAGCATTGCCCAAAGCTGTCCAAGCGCTGAAGAAATCCTGTACACAAAAAATCCCACAGCGAAAGCTGCAAGATATACGAGTACAAGAAAAACAACAGAGCCGCTTTTCCTACTCAACATATTAATACCTCCAAAAAATAATTTCGCTTACTATTATAATAAATGAAAGGATTTAATGCAAATATTATGTCATAATTTGTTGTTTATTTTCAATCATCCTTTGTATGATTATCAAAGCTCACCGTTTCGACTCCGGCATTAGTTCCGATTGCTTTTTTTATCAGTTTTTCATTCTCATATAAGGAAATCTCAACCACTCCTTCAAGTGTTTCCGTGATCTCATTTTCCATCACACCTTCTTTAGGCGCCTTGAGAACAAGCCCTTCTTTGATTTTTGCGATTATTTCAAGTCGGGTTTTCTTTTTTGAAAATATAATCTTCACCAAATCGTCTTCCGTATTTGCTCTTAAAAGCTTTGTGCCGTTATAAGTTGCGAACTTATATTCTTCTCCTTCGATTTTTAGAATAGAAATAAATCCAATAAACTCTCTACCTAAAAACGGTATGTGCGCAACACTCGCAAAAAGCGAGATGTTTTCAGCAAAATTATTGCACTGCACCCAAATATACTTTTTTGGAAAGGAATTCCCCCAATCCTTCTCGATATATCCATTCCCACCGGTAAAGTTTTTTTGTTTCCCATCGACTTCGATACAACCATCAAGTTCGTGACCTAAAGATATAACTCCGTG
>Ga0180435_10006174_pt1 | contig 11489 bp, 4 predicted proteins | sample SS_ome_3_FD_132467 | JGI IMG/M metagenome (GOLD analysis project Ga0180435, IMG submission 132467) | Hypersaline lake sediment archaeal communities from the Salton Sea, California, USA - SS_3_S_1 metaG | ecosystem: Environmental > Aquatic > Non-marine Saline and Alkaline > Hypersaline > Sediment...
ACTGGCATGGCTTCTGTGGCCCCGTATCCGGGAAAAATCTCTGTTTCCGGATTCAACATGCCGCTAAATCGTTCAAGATTGTCGGGTAAAGCCGGGGCACCGGCTGACCAGACCCGTTTTAATGACGGCAATTTGATACCATGCTCCTGGCCATAGCGCCCCACGCGATTCAGCAGGGCCGGCGAGGCAAACATGTTGGTAATGCCGTGGTTGAGTATGGGTTCAATGATGCGCTCTGGATTCACTTTGGCTGGTCGGGTTGGATCCATGTCCGGAATCACGGCGGTCATACCCAGGGCCGGATCGAACAGGGCAAATAAGGGAAAAGTCGGCAGATCGATTTCACCGGGCTTGAGATTAAAAAAGTTTTTAATCTGCTGCACCTGGGCATTAAAAACGCCATGCGTATAGACAACACCTTTAGCCGGACCAGTGCTACCCGAGGTAAACAAAATGGCTGCGGTGTCGCTTGCATGGGTGCCTGCCATTGGAAAAGGACGCCACGGAGTTTGACGCAGCTCTGTGAGAGTCGGACCACCCCAAAACCATTTTTTTCCAACCGTAACAGCGACATTCACATCCTGAAAATACTTGGGAGCGCATATCCGTACCGCATGCGCCAAAGGAATGCCGATAAATGCCGATGCCTTGCTTTCAGCCAAACAGTTTAACATGCGTTTCAACCCCATGCCCGGATCCACAACCACCGGGACGGCGCCGGTTTTAAATAGCGCGAATGTCAGTACGAAAAAAGCCAGACTCGGTTTGACCATCAGGATGGTCCGGGTGCCACGCCTGATTCCGTTTTGCACCAGACCATGTGCCAGGCAATCTGATTCACGATCCAATTGACGGAAAGTCAGATGGGTATAAGCCGTTTTAAAGTTCGGATTTGATTTTAACGGGCAAACCACGGCTCTCATATAGGGGTGCTTTTCGGCCATCTCACCCAGCAGAGTTGCCACATTAACTGTTTGTCCCCTTGGTTCAGATTCAGTCATATATAAGCCTTGTACCTAACGCGGATGAACCGCAACAATCGGCATCGAAATCGCTATCGGTATCGGTATCGACTTACAAACCTGATCGTCAACGACCACCGATCGTGTCGGTTACTTATGGTTGGCGTCATACCGTTTGGTTGAGAAATCCGCTCACTTTATCAATTACCTCCTCGGCCGCATCCTCCAGGACATAATGACCGGCATCGGCAATCGGGTAAACCTGAGCCTGTGAAAACAGGCGACGCCATTCGGCCAGATAGGCAGGTGTAAACACAAAATCTTTCATTCCCCAACAGATTAATATGGGTAAATGGGCCAACTCAGGCAGACGTGCCTGCGCCTTCTGGACAATGTTATAACTGGGATCAGTTGGTCGCAGGGGGATGTCCTGCACAAATTTCAGGGTCGCCATGCGATTGGACCAACAATTATAAGGCGCCAACAATCCTGAACGCACCGCCGGTGAAAGACCTTTGCGAGCAGCCATGAACACTGCGCCGCGTGCAAAGGCATTGCACCCTAAAACAGCTATCTCAGCCAAGGGTTTCACGTTTCGTATCAATTTTAAACGAATGGGTACCTTGGTTCCGGTTGGCGGGAAGAAAGCCGCCGTATTGAACAGCACCAATCGTTTGATGCGACTGATACGCTTCAATGCGTAGCCCATACCGATCATACCACCCCAATCGTGAACCACCAGGGTGATATCATCCTGCAACGCCAATCCGTCAATAAATTTCTCAAGATCATGAATACGTTGATCCAGTTGATAGGTATATTGATTGGGAGGTGGCTTATCCGATAAGCCGCATCCGATATGGTCCATGGCTATCGCCCGGTATTTCCCGGATAATGATAGAATCAAGTTCCGAAAATAAAAGGACCAGGTTGGATTGCCATGAATCATGACTATTGGTTCACCACTGCCTTCATCCACATAATGGTATTTGAATCCATTGATATGCATATACCGGGACTCAAACGGGTAGAGATGCCTGAATGGAGATAGGTCTATTTTTTTTTGTTTAAACAATAAATATAATACCTTATGATGTTTTGTTTATTGAGTTTGTTGAGTTTGTTGAGTTTGTTGAGTTTATTGCATAGTAAAGAGCGTTTGACCCTAAGCTCACTTGGCCCCTTGGCCCCTGGAACCCAAGAACCCTGTTCGTTTTACCATTCAATGCCCATCATCATACAGTTCAGACCACTGCCGATGCCAAGCAGGCCCACCATATCCCCGGTTTTAAAAAAATCCCTTTCGGCGGCGACAGCTGCTGTGATGGGCAGGGAAACCGTTCCGATATTGCCCAGATACGGAAAGGTAACAAAGTCCCTATTCTTGTCAATCTGAATCGAGTCCAATATGGTGTCCTGGTGGGTTGCGCCAACCTGGTGACAGATGACTTTATCAGGCTGTTCGGGCCTCAACGACAAGGTTTTGCGAAAATCCTTATAGGTCTGCATACCCAGACGGACGCCATACTTCAAAACATTGACCGAATCGGTATTCATAATAAGTTTCCCGGACGAAGATCCCTCATTATCAGGGCCCCAGGTACACAGCCGATGGTGTTCCGCAGCGCTGCGGGCGACCCCACCCAATAACCGGTGCCCTGTATGGGGGAGGTCGCAATGGGTCAGCAGTACCGCTACAGCTCCGGATCCACCGGTCAAGGTTGCCACGCTTTGCTTGAACATCTGCATGCTTCCGGCAGTCAGCATTCTTTCGATGGTACTATCAATTATCTCTCGGGCTGATTCACAGGATACCACCAGGCCCGCCGGTATGCGCCCCAGTTCAATGGCATCGGCCACCTGTTGAATGCCGTTCAGAACGCCCAGGCATGCATTGGACACATCATAAACCAGGGTAGCAGACCCCAGCCCCAACTCGTTGGACACCGCACAGGCAGTAGCCGGCTCCAGGTTGTCGCGACAGACACCACCATAGACCAGCATTTGGATCAAGCTTTTTTCAACACCCGCGGCGGCTATTGCTTTTTGACCGGCCAAGGCTGCACCTTGAGACATCTGAAAACCGCGGTCCCAGAATCTTCTTTCGCGTATGCCGGTTAAAGATTCCAGCTGCCCTTTTTGGAAGTGCAACGTTGCATATAACGGCTCGAGACGTCTTTCAATATCGCTCGATGTGATCACATGCGGCGGCAATTCATATCCGAATGCGGCAATGGTGACTTTATTGTAGATCATTATACTCGGTTTTAGGTTTAGGTTATATCTATCAGGATATCAGGCTGAAGACTGTTAGGCCATTAGCAGTTACCGTCCATGGCCCAATGCTTTTTTTATACTTCGATGTTGGACGTTCGATGTCCAATGTTCGATGTTTATAATAATAATGAAAGCGCACATGCAAAAATATGCCTATTTATCTATTTTTGGTATCGGTTCCAACCCAACAGAAAAATTCTTCATCTCATAAATCGGCAGATCATCCACACTGAGCAGGCCGTCACACCATATCCGGGGCAGGGGTTCCGCTGTCATCTTGGTTACCACCGCCTGAACCCGAACATTCTGATTTGTCGGGAGAATCTGTCCCCGGTATGTCCAGGTTTGCTGTATATCCGATGCCAGTGAAAAACAATGACTTTCAGCCAGTTTTGGCCAGCGTTGCAGCAGCATGTACTTGATCAATGTTATTAGCGATTCCAGGCCTAAAGAACCCGGGCAGACCGGATCGTTTAGAAAATGGGCCTTAAAAAACCATTCATCCGGTTTAACCAATTTGCTGGCTTCAATCAAACCGAGACCCAAAGGACCCCCGTCCGGCACATACATGTCAATCTGGTCGATCATCCGGATGGCAGATGCCGGCAGACTTGCAGTTTTGGTCAGGGTGCCGCCGGGATCAAGCGGCGTCAATGGAAATTCCTCGGGCAAACCTGTCTGCTGAACCTCTAATGCTTCATCCGATGTGTCATACCGGTTCAAATCCATACCCTGTAATCCGACCTGTTCATCCAGGGCTTTTCGCGTAAAAAAACCGAAATGGGTTTGGCCCTGATATATCATCTGCCCCTTGTTCAGCACCTGAAATTCAAAGTGCTCGATGATCATATCGCCGGCTTCTGAGAATTTTGTGAGCCGCGCGCGCGTTTTCAGCGTTGCTGGTCTCATCCCGATATCCGCATGGATCCGGGCCGTACCGCCCAGATTTCTAAACCTGAGATCATTTGGGCTTCTTAGAGCCGAACCCATATAAGCTGCCAACCAACCGCAAGGCTGCAACGCAATTTCATTCAGCACGCACATCGGAATATGCTGACTTTGATTGGCCCGGAAATACCACAAATCGGAGATGATATCCGTGTGCGCTTCTATCCAGCCATCGGGTTTGAGCGCCCAGGCCTGGGGTTCGGATGCCACCACCCGATCCATCAATAAATAGGGAGGCTGTGGTAATCTGGCAATGAAGCGGTTGTGATCAAATTCCCGATAGGGTTGGCCAAAGGCTTTAGAAGGTTGACCCGAGGCAAATTCAATCAACTTTTGCTTGCTAAAGACAGGCTTATCTTCCGGAACATCAGTTGCGTTACGATCATTCGCTGCATCAATTTGGTCCAAAGCCTTGTGGGTGTTCGCCCATAGCGACGCGATTTCAGCCTGTGAAACCTGACTCAGTTTCATGGAAATGCCTTCGAAAAAAACAATAAAATCTCCGTCTGCGTACATGCGGGCATCAGCCAAAGCATAAGGTTCCGGATCATATCCCAATGCTTTGATTTCAATCTCATAAATAACGTGCCTGGTTTGAGGTGTGACCGGGCCGCGACATTTTAACACACTCTCACCACCCTGTACCGGTTCATAGCAGGCCTCCGGATTGGCGCTGATCCAGCCGATGCGCTGCAGGAACACGCGCAAGGCATGCGCACAGCATTCATACATGAGTGTGCCCGGCATGACCATATCATCCATAAAATGACAGGTCAGATACCAATCGTCCGCATGGATATCGGCCTCGGCCCGGATAAGACCCAAACCATGGCTGCCACCATAGGGTTCAAAGGAAAGGATACGATCGATCAAATGCATGCGGCCATCCGGCAGCCAGAGGGAAGGGGAGAGGGTTTTATCCGCAAATGGGTCGCCGAATGCAGTTTTCAGGTCGCCTGTACGCAGGGCAGCCAATTTTTCATCCATAAACGTTTGGGGGCTAACCGGGGCTGGATGCTGCCAAGACGTTTGGACCTTATCGTTGAGATCAGGTGCCCGTAAATCGTTACCGATGATGCCCCCTGAACTGCGGACCTCTTCCTCGGTAAAAAAGCCGGCACAACCGTTTTTCATTTGAATCAGCGGTTTACTAGCAATATATCCCTTGAAATTGAAAAAAAACAAATAGGTATCTCCCTGGCGAATGAATTTTTCAATTTCGATCTCATAGCGTATGGTTTCGCCCGGCTGGGGCAGATTTCTAAAGAAGGTCACGGTGGCATCCAACAAGCGATAGGTCCGTTGGCCTTTGACCACATGATCGATTCCCAGATAGGAACTTAAAAACAGGTCTGCCTGACCCGCCTCAACCGATATGCAAACGGGAGCACGGTTGCCATCCAAATACCATGCATCGGCGCGCACATCGTGTTCAGTGACAATCCTGCCGCTGCCCAAGGATCGTTTTTCACCGCTGATCGAAAGCACTCGATCTACCAGCATCAAGGGTTCATCCGGCAGACGCACACGGGCGGGGTAGGAATCCACGACTTCAAAATCAAGTCCGAATACCTTGGCTACGGACCCTACCGCAAATTCCATACAGTCGTCCCGGGAATAGACCACATCCCAGTCTGAACTTGGCTCATGCCGCCTAATCGAATCCGGTCCGTATTTCTGGCTATCTGGGGCCTCCTGCTTGGAAATCAGTTGGGCTTGCAAGCTGACCGCATCCGCATAGTTCTGATTCATCTGACGAGAAAATTCAAGATACTGCTGGTGGGCGGCCGCAGTCTCCCGGGCGTTTTCCTGAATGGCCTGCATGAGCTGTTTGCCTATGGGGGCAGAAGACTCAGTGATGGCTTCAACGGTCCGATGATTCAGTTCATGCCTGCTTTTTTTCTGAGTTTTTTTCGAATCATTGGCTGCTTTCTGTTTTTGGAAACTGCGCTCTGAAGCGTTGTAGACTTTCAGCCGGGATAAATCCACTTGATAACCCACAGGCACTAGGATTGGGTTGGAAGTGACCGGAACATCCGCCCCTGAAAGAAGCGCAAGTGCTTTATCAAAGGCCTGATTCATTTCATCCGGATAGGAAGACCGGCCATAAAGCGGCTCCAAATCCAGGGGCACGCCGGCCGCCATCAAATCAGCCAGCATCCGAAGTAACGATTCATATTCATTACCGTCGCCCCGGGTTGCAGCCACAGCCAAATGCGGCTGGTCGTGGAGAATCTGCTGAATCATGCGCGTGCAGGATGCCCGCGGTCCCATTTCGATAAAAATGCCGATACCATCCGCATATGCCTGCTGGATTGTTTTGGTAAAATCGAATCCGTGTTGGGCTTGGACCAAAATCGAATCCGCGGCAGATTCGGAGGTCACGTCATAAGCTTTGCCCCAGGCACAACTGTAAAACCGAATATTTTCAGGTGGGTCAACCGGATGCAGGTGCAACTTTCGGTATGCATCCCGAACAGGCATGACAGCATCGCAGTGAACCGTTACCACGCCATCCAGAACCACGGCCTGACAATCCAGTAACTTCTTCAATTTTTCCAAGGCGGTCCTGTCGCCGCCAACGACACACTCGTTAAAGGAATTGACAATCAACAGCCGTGTTAGGGGCACCTCTTTGATCGCGTCCCTGACCGCTTCGGCCGAGCGATTGACAACCATTACCTGCCATTCAAAACTTTGGTGTGAATCAATTTTCCAAGCATTTTTTAGGGCCAGGCAGGGCCCGGTAAGTTCAGTTTTAAATAGAGGTGAAGCTGTCATCTGCTTCAACAACTTTTCGTGACCTTTCCAGACACCCATGGCTGTTAGACCGGCGGTTTCACCCAGACTGTAACCAATGATTGCCTGTGGTGCACCCACAAATTCTTGAACCAGTCCGGCACTCATGCTTCCGAGCATGACCTGCCCGAAAATAGTGGTAAGCGGGTCAGCTATTATCAGTTCTAATGCCTCGGTTTGCCAGCCCGAAGGCCAGGATGAACGGTAGGGCATCAACTTTTCAGGCCGCATCTGATGTTTTAACCGCCCGCTAGCTTGATCCAGCCGTTGCAGAATCGACGGCCATTGTAGGCCCATATCCCGTCCCATACCCACATAATGATTGCCGGAACCCGGAAACACAAAGGCAATGTCACCTAAGGTACCAGATGCTTGTGGTCGGAAATGCACATTCGCGCGGTCTGGAGCCGGACATGTCATGTTAGCGGCCACAGATTGTTTGGCCCTTTCTATGTCAATCGCCAGCTGTTCCCTTCGGGTCGCCACGATACAGACCTTCATTCCATCCGCCGCTTGCATACCATTGCGCTCATACCAAGTGCGCGCCAACTGTTCCATGTTCATTACCGATGAAGTGCTTTGCCCTACCAGTGCCTGCAGTTTGTCCAATTCCGCCTGAATTTCTGCATCACTCGCAGCGGACACCACAAACAAACCGGCTGAACGATAGCCAAGTGGTCGTTGTTTATCCCGTGGAATCGTCACACTCATCTCAGGGTAGGTCTCTGATTCATGGCCTTGCAATACCACATGGGCACAATTGCCATCGGTCGTCATGACCGCCATACAGGCGTGACGCGGCCCGCTTTTTCGATTTTGAATCCATGGTTGGGCGACAATCGGAATATGAAATGGTGTATCTTGGTTAAAGCCGTTTGACTGACAAAAACTTGGCAGGGGGGGCAATACACCATGATGCAGGCACAGACTTGTTTTGACGAGAGAGGCCAAGCCCGCGGCAGCTCCGGAATGGCCGATAATAGGCTTGGAACTGCTGATGGCACATTGGTGCTCGTTTGGCTCAACGAATTCATTTGATAAAACGTGTAACTCGATCGCATCCTCCTCGGGATGGCCGCTGCCATGCGTCTCATAAAGGCCGATTTCAGCGGGTCGAGTTGACGCTTCTTGGATAGCGTCTTGAAATGATGTCCGATAAGCATTTCGGGTAACCACAGCACCCGGTTTTGTGGTCCCCGAAGCTGCTCCGAAACCGCCTATAAGAGCATAGATACGATCATGATCGGCCACAGCATCGCTGTGCCTTTTGAGTACCAGGGCCACACCACCTTCTCCCGGTAAGGTTCCCTTAGCGGAAGGGTCAAAAGGGCTTATTTGGACTTGGCTGGTATAAGATCTGATCTGGTGATGTAATACAAGTTTTCGTGGATCAGCACAAAAATCCACACCACCGACCAACATCATATCGGTTTCCCTGTTCTGCAAGGACCGCACGGATAATTCCAGCGCCTTAATACCGCTGGCCTCTTCACAGGACACCACCAAACTGGGACCACCCAGTAGAAAAGCTTTGGCAATCCGGCTGGCAATCACTCCGGTGAGGGCGCCCAGGGTCCGGGCAGCCGTCAGGGGCTTACTGAGAGCGTCCTTCAATGCCTCGATCCAGTCCGGAAGCTTAAGCTGGCTAATCTGGTCCGGATATCTTTGTTCCCATGTTCGGATAAATTTCATGATCTGCCAACGTAAATGAAAGTTGGTGGCATTGTAGTCAAAGTCCGCCCCCACGATCACGCCGGTTCGGGTTAGATCTCCCCCACGTGTTACCCCGGCGTCATCCAAGGCCTGATCGCAGAGTTTCAGCATGAGCAGGTGCTGGGGCAGAATATCCTGCAGTTCATTGGGCGGAATACGATAGGCACCGGTTTCAATCGAGACATTGGGCATGAAAACGCCGGTCGTACTAGGTACCGATGGCCCATCCGATCCGGAAATTTGTTTTGCAGTAGAAAATCGTGTATCCATGGTGCTGTGCCCATTGAAAACCGCCTCCTGAAAAGCTCGCAGGTTCGACAGTTTTCCAAAAGCGGCACTCAGGCCCACGATGGCAATTTTTGTATGCGATGCCGACGCTGTTTTTGAAACGTTTTTATCGCGTTTTGGGCCGACTTCAACAGCTGCTATTTTTGGATTTGTTGTTATTTTTTCATCGCGCCACTCTTCCAACAGCATATGGGCATTGATCCCGCCGAATCCGAATGCACTCACGGCCGCGCGACGGGGCGTATCTGTATTCCGGGGGATCCATGCTGATGTGTTTCCGGGGACAAGAAAATGACTGTCTATGATCGGACTGTCAAATTTTGATTCAGAATAACTTAATGAAGCCGGTATTTTAGTATTCTTTAATGATAGTAAAACTTTAATCGTTCCGGCAGCACCTGCTGCAGTTAGAAGGTGTCCGATATTCGATTTAATTGAGCCGATGAGGCAACTTTTTAAGGGCGCATCAACTTCTTGCCACAGCGCCCTCAAGCTTTCCAATTCAACCTGATCGCCTAACGGGGTACCGGCACCGTGACATTCAATCAGATCCACCTGATCCGGTGTCCACCCGGCCATCCGGTAAGCTTGGCGCATGGCCCGTAATTGCCCCTCACTTTTGGGGGCCAGCAGACTACCACCCGGGTCAGTGGAAAGGCCGATGCCTTTAATTGCGGCGAGAATGGTATCACCATGCTCCCGGGCGTCTTCGAGCCGTTTTAAAACAAACATGCCCGCCCCCTCACCAACCACTAAACCATCTGCCGCTTTATCGAAGGGCGCACACCGCCCTGAAGGCGATAACGCCCGCAGTTGTGAGAAACCGATCTGGGTATACAGGCAATCAGGACGCGACACACCACCCACCAACATGGCATCTGCTCGCCGGGAAGATAATTCATCACAAGCGATTTTGAAGGCCACCAACGAGGAAGCACAGGCCGCATCCAATGTAAAGCTACCACCGCCGAGCCCCAGACCTTTGGCCAGCAACGCTGCCGGAAACCCCGTCATTCTGGCGGATAGACACATTTCCGGACGCAAATTTGGTTCGCCGCCGGGTGCTGCCGTTCCAAACAACTGTTTTTCCAGGATGGCGACCATGACATGTTCGGCAACCTTGGAAGCATCCTCGGTTGGCAATGCAATGGCAGCTAATATGACACCGGTCCGCTGCTTGTTGATGGCTTGATGCTGGCAGGACAAGAATGCCTGCCGACCGGTATGCAATACGATGCGATGCAGGGGGGACAGGTCACAAATTAGACCCGGTTCTAAATCGATATCATCGAAACAATAGTCAAGGTCAGGAGATAACAGGCAAGCTGTTTTGGATAGCACTTGGTCTGGTTTGAGTTCGCTCTCGCTGGCCATTTCGGGCTCGACAGGCCAGCGGTCACGCCCCACCCGGTCAAAAGCGCTACGCCGGTTGACCAAATTATGCCAAAAACCATCCAGATCATCAGCGCCGGGCAGCAGACCTGCCATGCTGACGATTGCGATTTCATAGGGCTGGGGTGTTTCTTTCATATCGCGACTCATTTTATACTGAAGAAACCATTTCGTGGAACACGATTTTATTGGTGCTTACATATCTGACTCATACCCGTATTTCAAACTAGTTCTGGCTCATCTTGTCATTTTCCAATTTGTCTCCTTAAATTCTGCTGGCACGATAGACACGAATCAGAATAGGCGCCAAGAAGGTATTCAGCACATTGCCCAATTGAACTAACTACGCAAATTAATACCGTATTACCTAAGATTTTATCCAGGATTGTAATTTACTTTGAGTATGTAAAACTGCCAATCAGATCCAACACAGGATCTGCAACCGTAAACCGTCTGTATTTCAAACCCATCAGAAAAAAGGAGGAATCAATCATGTCAAGACAACAGAGGTTATTGGGTATTCTAGTTGCTTTAGCACTGGTCATTTTGATGACGGGAACCGCCATTGCGGAAGGAGATGCCAAAATAAATATCAACACGGCCTCAGTGGAAGAACTGGTTCAACTTGACAGGGTCGGTCAACGTTATGCCGAACGTATCGTTGCCTACCGCGAACAAAACGGCCCATTTAAATTGCCGGAAGATATCATGCAGGTAGCCGGGATAGGCCCTAAAACATTCGAGGCCAACAAGGAGCGCATCGTCGTAAAATGATAAATTTGTTCTACAAATTTATGAAACGCAGCGCAGCTGCTCTTTTCGAGGTATTTGCACTTGGGACTTGAACGAGTCAGGACATTCATAGCCAAGGCATCTGAGAGTAAAGGCGTAATATTTTACTTCGAGCCTCAGTAACACAGGCTATGGATGTACCTGGCTCGCCTATCAGGTGAAATTTGATGTGAAAAATCGATTAGGCCATATAGCTATACTACTGCAACTGGCATAGCACCCATTGATTAGGTTTGTTAATAGTATGATCTATAAATTAAGTTTCTCATTAAATTTCATGCAAGCCCAGGTGTGGGGAGGGGGAAGAAATGGATTACG
>Ga0180435_10006175_pt1 | contig 11488 bp, 10 predicted proteins | sample SS_ome_3_FD_132467 | JGI IMG/M metagenome (GOLD analysis project Ga0180435, IMG submission 132467) | Hypersaline lake sediment archaeal communities from the Salton Sea, California, USA - SS_3_S_1 metaG | ecosystem: Environmental > Aquatic > Non-marine Saline and Alkaline > Hypersaline >...
ACTGTGGCTAAATACAATTGATGTCAGAATTTCAGGGAGAATTGGGCTCATGTCCATGGAACTTAGGATGTTGTTGGCGATTGTAATGTCTTTTGTTGTGTTTTTTGTGTTTCAGTCCATGTTCGGTACACCGCAGCCGAAGCAAGCCCCGAAGCCGGTACCGCCCCAAGAGACCGATGCTCCGACGTCACCGAAAACGGAAAGCCCGGTTCAAGCGTTATCGGAAGCGCCGGCCCTGACACAAGAATCCACAACCGAGCCCCTGGGGTCGGATCGTACCATTACCGTGGATACGGCCCTCTACGTGGCTGAGCTTTCTGAACAAAGCGGGTGTTTTACCAGTTTCAAGCTGAAGAAATATAAAGAGAAATTAGGGACGGATGCGGCGCTCAAGGAACTGGTCAGCTTGCCCACCCAGGCGGGCTGTACCCCGGTGGTCCACTTGCTCCAAGAAGGAGAAACACCGATAAGACGTGTCGAGGGATTTCAAAGCCCGTTTTCTGAGACCCGTCTGGATGTCTCGGCAATAGGCAAAACATTGACCTTCCGTCGGACCGCCCCTGACGGTGTCGCCATCACGAAAACCTATCGGTTTGACCCGCAGAGCTACGAGATCGCCCTTCAGGTGGAGGTGGCCAATCGGACATCCGGCTACATAGAGGACAAGTTGGCGGTATCACTTAAAAACGTGAAAAACCAATCCGACAACTCCCGGTATGTTTTCGCCGGACCGGCGGCGTTGATCAACGGCGAACTCCGGGAGATCGACGTGGACGACATAAAAGATGAACCGCAACACGCCGGCACGATCCATTGGGTGGCCAACGAGGACCCCTATTTCATCTCCGCGGTGGTACCGGAAAAGACGGGGGAATCGACTTTGCAGTTGAGCCTTTCCGGCGGCAATGTCATCACCACCAGCTATCTGGATCCGTCCGGTCCATTGCCCCCCCGTACGGCGCGAACATTGAATTACACGCTCTATTTCGGACCGAAAAGCGTGGATACCCTCAGTCAAGTCGGTCCCGCCCTGGCGCGAATCGTCGACTTCGGTTTTTTCGACATCATCGCCAAGCCCCTGCTTTACGCCATGAAGTTCATTTATCGGTACATTCCCAATTATGGGGTGGCCATCATCATCATCACCTTTATCGTCAAGCTGATATTCTGGCCTCTGAGCAATCGCAGTTACAAATCGATGAGCCAAATGAAGCGGCTGCAACCCAAGATGGCCGAAATACGGGCCAAGTATAAAGACGACAAGCGGATGATGAATCAGGAACTCATGAACCTGTATAAGATCTACAAAGTGAACCCCCTGGGCGGGTGTTTGCCCATGGTTTTGCAAATACCGGTCTTCTTCGCCTTTTACAAAATGCTCTACCAGGCCATCGAACTTAGACACGCCCCCTTCTTTTGGTGGATCAACGACCTGTCGGCGCCGGACCGGTTGTTGCGTTTCGACGTCCACATCCCCCTGATGGCCCCGCCTTACGGAATACCCGTACTGACCGTCATCATGGGGGCGTCCATGTTTCTGCAACAAAAGATGTCCCCCCCCCCGGGAGACCCGACCCAGGCCAAGATGATGATGTTTATGCCCATTTTCTTCACCTTTATCTTCATTAATTTCCCCTCGGGTCTCGTTTTGTATTGGCTGGTAAACAATGTTCTGTCAATGGCTCAGCAATACTACATTACGAAAAAAACCGCGTAGGAACGGAGGCACTCATGGCGCCTGAATATGAATTTGAAGGAAAAACCAAGGAAGAAGCCCTGGCAAACGCTTGCAAAGAACTCGGTCTGTCCGAGGAAGAAATGGAAACCGAAGTGTTGTCCTATGGTTCGAGCGGCATATTCGGCCTGGTAGGCGTAAAAAAGGCCAAGATTCGGGTGGCCGTTCCGGAATCGGTCGCACCGGCACCGGCACCAGCACCGGCTGCCCCCACGGAACCAGAATCGGAGACAGAGACGGTGCCGGCCTCGACGGACATCGTACAAACCGCCAAAGAGGCGATCGACGAAATTGTTTCTCACATAGCAGACGACACCTCGGTCACCGCCACCGCCACGGCCGACGAGATCACCCTGGAAGTACACGGGGGAAACGCCGCGCTATTGATCGGCAAGCATGGAAAGACACTCGACGCCCTCCAGTACCTGGTTCAACGTATCGTCCAAAAACAAGGCGGCACCAGAATTCGCGTCACCGTGGATGTAGAAGGGTATCGAAGCAGACGGAAGGACTCCTTAAGTCGACTCGCCTTGCGCTTGAGCGAAAAAGTGAAACAGACCGGTAAACCGGCCACCATTAAGCCGATGAACGCCTATGACCGGCGCATCGTCCATTTGGCACTCAAGAAAGAAAACAAAGTCCGCACCCAGAGTAAGGGAACGGGGACCTTCAGAAAAGTGGTCATCTACCCGCAAAAGAAAACTTGATCAAGTCGTAAAAAGCCGGTTAGCTCGCCCCCAAAACGAGATGTTTCGAGGGTTTTGTCCATTGTGAATTCCCCTGTTGACACCATAGCGGCGATTGCCACGCCTCTCGGGGCCGGCGGTATCGGCGTCGTCAAGATGTCCGGGCCGGCCTGTGAGTCCGCCTTGCGCGGATTGCTGCCGACCGAAAGGCAACCCGGTACCTTGGCGTCCCACCGGCTTTATCACGGATTCATCGTCGACCCCCACTCCGGTGCCGCTGTGGATGAAGTGCTCTACACACTCATGCGCGCACCCCGGTCCTACACCCGGGAAGACGTCGTGGAAATTCAAGCCCACGGCAGTCGATGCGGTTTGAACAAGATCTTGGAACTGCTGTGTGCCCGCAGCGACGTTCGACTGGCCGACCCGGGGGAATTCACCAAACGGGCATTTTTGAATGGTCGAATCGACCTGACTCAGGCGGAAGCGGTGGCGGAACTGATCTCCGCCCAGACCCCACCGGGTCACGACCTGGCCGCCCGACAGTTGCAGGGAAAGCTCCGCCGTCAAGTGGAAACCATGTACCATCAGGCGGAACAACTTCTGGTAAACATCGAGGTAGGGGTCGATTTCCCGGAGGACGTGGGAGATATCTACCGGCCGGAAATCCTGTCGGACCAATTGGCATCGGCGGTTATTCAACCGCTGGAACGCTTGCTGGCGTCTTACGAAGACGGCCACGTCTATCGGGACGGCGTGTCCACCATTATCATCGGCAAGCCCAATGTGGGCAAATCGAGCCTGATGAACTGTCTCCTGCAAAGGGAACGGGCCATCGTGACCACGTTTCCCGGAACCACCCGGGACTTTATCGAAGAGACGGTGAACATGGGCGGGGTGCCCTTTCGATTGATCGACACCGCGGGACTGCGGGTAACCGACGATGATTTGGAGGCGGTTGGAATCCGGCTTACCCGGCGTGAGTTGCAGGCGGCGGACGTGGTGTTATTCGTGATCGACGGCAGCCAACCCCTAACGGCGGAAGACCGAGACATCTACGCCGACATTCGGGATCGAGAGGTTATCCTGGTCATCAACAAGAGTGATCTTCCCAGCCACACCCCGACCGAACTACTTACGGATCGGTTTCCCGCCCGGGCTGCGGTATCCACGTCCGCCTTGTTGGGCAGAGGCATCGAACGCTTGAAAGATGCTGTCTGGTCCGTGGTAACGGGTCGGTCCGGACCTGCGGAATTGCCCGAGGTGGTGCCGAATCTCAGGCACAAACAGCTGCTTGAGCGGGCCCTCACGGCCGCCGGACTCTCACGGGACGCCCTGGCGGCCGACGCCGCCCCCGAACTGGTGGCCGTCGACCTTCGTGAGACCCTCAACTGTCTCGGGGAAGTGATTGGAACACAGACCTCGGACGGGATCTTGGATCGGATTTTTGAACAATTCTGCATAGGGAAGTAGGTTGGGTTGAAAACCGCCATGGAATGTAAACATTGCAAGGGCACGCTTTACCTTCAGCCACAGTGACGGTCCGTCACTTTTGTCTGCAAGGATTGCGGCCAACGGCACGAATTGAAAGACCTGGTCAATGAGCTTGACGATACCTCCCTGGAGCGCATCGCCGGACTGCGATGTGATCGCATTTGACGAAAGGTAAAGGATTTTCTCAAAAATGTAACCTTTGTTGGAACAAAAGCACACTTTTTTTTCCGTTTGCCGGCTGCCGACCCTCTCCCCCCTCGCCCCAGTTGGTACATAAGGTTTCGATATTAAAGCAAATAATCGTCGATCATGGTCTTGGCACCCAGGTTGCTATGCACAAAGGCGTGGGGGAGGAACAAGGGCACACCGGCGCCCCGCAGGGACGAAACACCTGGCGTGAGGCATGGGGCTTTTCTCCGGTTTCCATCTTCGGATTACTAAGCAATCCCGTCCAAGCGGCACGAGTCGCCGGATGCACACCACCGAACCCAACGGCCCTTGCTCACTGCCAAGCATCCGGCAGCGAGAGCCGTAACACCATACGGATTTAGATGGAAACCGGAGAAAAGTCCCGTGCTGAACAGACACAGACATAGCTATTTACATAACCCCGCCCAAAGGGCGAGCCTTTATTAACAGGTAAACGGAACAAACAGGAACAGAAGAACTGACAATTAGCGGCTGCCAGCAGGGCCTTGAACGCAAGGCCTGAAGCACCGAGAAAAGGGGCTTTGGATATTATGAATCAGGTGATCGAACTAACCGACGATACGGCAATCATCCACACCGCCCAACCGAAAGGGTTGGGGACAAAGGTTGAACTCAAGGTCAAGTTACCTGATGGTGTCGTGGCCAACCATCTGGTCATCCCCGGTACCGTAACCCGCTGTGATCTTATTGATAGTAACGGAAAAGGCCAATACCTCTTGGAGCTGAAGATAAACGAAATGTCGTCGGTGGATCAGAAGATCTTGGCCGCCTATCGGGAGTTTTTGGAGCGTAAGAAGGTGCTGGCCAAGGTTAAAGTCGATTTGGGCGAAATTCAGGCGGCGTTCGATACTTTCGGTAGCAATCTCCGGGAGTTGAGAAAAAACGCCGAGGACTTGAGAGACAACTTGCGGGGGACGTTGGAATTGATGAAAATCAAGGCCGAGGGTAGAACCACCGTCCACTAGACCCCCGGTTACCCCATTACCTTGTGCGGTTATCCAGAATACTCGAGTACTTGCCACACAAGGCCGATGGGGATCGATCCGCCAGTCGGCCAAATCCCGGACTTGCGCTTTGCAGATAACCGCATTACTTTTCCTCGTTTCCATCCGCCGGCTGCTTTTCGATCCGAGCCAACTGAATAGCCCGTTCAGAGAGGCCAAACACCTCCGCGAGAATCCGGGTAACCCGAAGTTGCGGAGTTCGGGATCCGTCAATCACCATCTCCAATACCCCGGGAGAAGGAGACGACATGCGCATAACCAACCGCTTCAGGTCTGCGGTGGACACCCGCCCCTTCCGATTTACCTTTTGAACCGGCCAGGTCTCGGTTTGATCAAACGCCTGAAGCCTTTCCGCCGGAAACCCTTCGTCTCTCAGGGTGATTACGTACTTGTGAAGAGAAACAGCGCCCCGGACACGGGCGGCCCGGTCGCTCAAAGACCGTATACGCAATCCCGGCAAGAGGCACTCATTGAGTCGGCTCGTCAGGTCGTCGCCGTCCAGGTCGGCGAGCGTCTCAACGGACAAACGCTCCTCCCGGCTTTCGATACCCACCGGCAAGGCGGTGTCAAAAGAGATCTTGGGAGACGGATGAAATCCCTCGGAATACCGGACGGGAATGCGGGCGCGGCGGAATGCCCGTTCGATGATCCGAACCAGTTCGAGATGACCGAAGAACCGGGCCGGACCGGTCTTAGAGTAAAGGAGGACCCGCTTCCGGAAGACAGGCGACGTGGGAGGGCGGGACCCGACCTCACCTGGCCTAGGTTCCGTTTGTCGGTAAATGACCGGCTTTACCTCCTGGAAATCACACACCCCGCACCCGTGGCACGTACCTGAGCGGCAGTCCGACGTGGAGGTCAACGCCAGAGATTTTTCCCACTCATCCCACAGAAAGGCCTTTGACACACCAGCATCAATGTGATCCCAGGGCAACGGGGCCGTGGCCTCCCGGCGCCGCAAATAGGCGTGCGGATCGATGCCGGTGACCGCCATAGCGTCTTGCCAGGCGGACAGGTTGAAATGATCACTCCAGCCGTCGAACCGGCAGTTGTTCCTATAGGCGCGGATCAATAACGGGGTCAGGTTACGATCCCCTCTTGCCCAAACCCCTTCCAGCAGGCTCATCTCCGGGTTCTGCCACTTGAAGCGGATACCCCGTTTCCGCAAGGCGGCTTTGAGGTGGGCGATTTTCTCCCGGCTTTCTTGCAGCGAGATCTGGGAACACCACTGGAATGGGGTGTGTGGCTTGGGGACAAAGGTGGAAACACTGACCGTAATTCCTTTCCATCCCTTTTTCGCCGGGCGCATGCGGGCGAGTCGGGCGGCCAAATCGATAATGGCGTCGATGTCCTCGGCGGTCTCGGTGGGCAAACCAATCATAAAATAGAGCTTGATCCCTTGCCATCCCAAGGCCATGGCGTGGTCAACGGCGGTGAACAGGGATGCTTCATCGACATCTTTGTTGATGACGTCCCGTAGGCGCTGGCTGCCGGCCTCCGGAGCAATGGTAAAGCCGGTTTTGCGAACCCGTTTGATTTGACGCATCAAGGACGTATTCAAGCCGCCCACGCGTAGGGACGGCAGCGACAGGGCGATGCGTTCCGGTTCACAGCGGTCCATGAGACGATGAAGGAGCCAGGGAAGACTGGCATAGTCCCCGGTGCTCAAAGACAGAAGGGACAGGTCTTCGTAACCCGATCCCACCAAGGCCCGGTCGGTCGAAGCGAGCAATCCTTCTGGGTGGCGTTCCCGAACCGGACGATAGATCATGCCGGCTTGGCAAAACCGACACCCCCGTGTACACCCGCGGCAGACCTCAATACTCAGGCGGTCGTGAACGGGGTTAGCGAAAGGAACGATCGGCCGGTCCGGCGGGGGCACGGTGTCGATGTCCGAGAGCAAAGCCTTTTTCACACCGGTATATCCCGACTTCCGAGGGACCACCCCTTGATTGCCTGCGGCGTCCCACCGGGGGCGGAACAAGGAGGGAATGTAGACCCCGGGAAGGCGCGCCCACTGGTCGAACAACGCACCACGGTCATCGTCCCGTTCTCGCCACGCCAACCAGACATCGGCCAGCCGCAAAACGAGATTCTCGCCGTCTCCCACTACCATGGCGTCAAAAATATCGGCCATCGGTTCCGGATTGAAGGTACAGGGGCCACCGGCGATCACAAGGGGGTGGGGTTCGTCCCGGTCCTTGCTCAAAAATGGGATACCCGACAGATCCAGCATGGTTATAATATTGGTATAACTGAGTTCGTACAGGAGGCTGAACCCGACGATGGAAAACGCCCCGACCGGGGTTCCCGTTTCCAGGGACCGCAACGGATCCCCCCGTTCCCGCAGCAGGGACGCCATATCCAGCGCCGGGGCAAAGACGCGCTCTGCACCGATATCCGGTCGTTCATTGAGGATTTGATAGAGAATCTGGAGGCCTTGATATGACATGCCGATTTCATACAGATCGGGAAAGGCCAGGAGCATCCGGAGGGCGACGGAACCGGGATCTTTCCGGCGGACATTGATCTCGCACCCCAGGTACTGGCTGGGCTGACGGACCAAGGGCAATGTGACGTCATGGTGGTCGTATGTCATGGGTTCTCTATCTTAAAATCCTTGTCTGGTCGGCAATTTCAGAAAAATGTTCCACGTGGAACATTTTCCGTGCCGCTGCCCATTTTGTTTGAAATGTTCCACGTGGAACATTCCTACCATCGTCCCTTTTGGTACACCACCAGACACCTTTCCTTCCCCGAAACGGGCAGCCGATACGGATGACGCGTCACCTCGAACCCCGCCTTTGCGGCCTGTTCGTCCCCCCGCGTTTCGTCTCCCGCCCCCATCAGCACCAACCATCCCCCCGTCTTCACCAGGGGCCCACACCACGGCACCACCTGTTCCGGCTTTCCCACCGCTTTGGCAACCACCCCGTCCCACTCTCGCCACGCTTCTTCCCGCCCCCCCACCAGTGCTTCCGCCCGGCCCTGCCTCACCAGGATGCCATTCAACCCCAGGGCCCGCACCAGATGTTTCAAGAACGTGGTCTTTTTCCGCACCCCGTCGATCAGACACACCTTCAGGTCCGGCCGAAGCACCTTTAACGGCACCCCGGGAAAGCCCCCACCGGAACCGACGTCTAATATCCGCCATCTCTGAGGCAACATACCGGCAAGGGGTATCACGTCTAGGAATTGTCTTTCCGCCAACACATCCGGCCGCGATACTGCCGTCAGGTTCACCGCCGAATTCCAGGCCCACAACTCCTGGCCGTGCCGGACGAATTGCGCTGTCTGCGTGACCGTCAACGGATGCCCCATGGCTCGCGCACCCGCTTCCACTGTCCGCAAAAATACGTCCCATGCCGGGGTGTCTTTCACTCCCGCCTCAGCTCAACCAGCAGCGCGCCCCACCCGCCGGCTTGGGGCGGTGCCGGCGACACCGACATAACCAACGGATTCTTTTCTAACACCGCCTCCACCCGCCGTTTCAATATGCCTCGCCCCTTCCCGTGGATCACTCGCACCGAAAAGATTCCCTCATTCACACACGCAGCCAGATAGCTCTCCAGAAGATCCGGGATCTCCTTGGGTAAAAATGTGTGCAGGTCCAACACATCCTCAATGGGAACTCTAACGGCCATCACGCTCCTCCCGAATCGGCTATCCCGTATTTTTTCATCTTTTTGTACAAGGTATCCCTTGAAATCCCCAACAGCCGCGACGCCCGGGCCTTATTTCCCCCCGTCTCCCTCAGGGCCTCCCGAATGTGGCCTGCCTCCACCTCCGCAATGGGGCGAACCCCGGGGACCGCCTGCGTCGTCGGTGCTTGGCCCAACTCTTCCGTTACCGCCTTTAGGTCCTTCGACGTAATCCTTTCGCCCTTTACCAGCGCCGACACGGCCAAGAGTATATTCCTCAACTCCCGAATGTTCCCCGGCCAGTCGTATGCCTCCAGGATCTCCCGGGCACTCTTCGAAATCCCTGGAAGCCGCCACCCGTACGTCTGGGAAAAGCGATCCAGAAAGTAATCCGTGAGCACCGGAATCTCTTCCTTTCTCTCCCGCAACGGGGGCAACTCCAACCGGATACAGGCCAAGCGCTCATAAAAGTCCTTTCGGAACGCCGACCGCCGGATCATGTCCTTTAGGTCTTGGTTGGTCGCCGCAATCAGTCGAACGTCAACCCGGCGCGTCTTGGTGTCCCCGAGTCGGGTAATCTCCTGGTCTTCGATGAACCTCAGCAGCTTGGGCTGTGATTCCAAAGACATATCCCCCACTTCATCCAGGAAACAGGTCCCCCCTTCCGCCATTTCCAGTTTTCCCGCTTTGTCGACGGCGTTGTTGAACGCTCCTTTCACGCACCCGAAGAGCTCACTTTCAAAAAGCCCTTCCGGAATGGATGAACAATTAATGGCCACTATCCGACCCGTACGGCCCGAATATGCATGTAACGTCCGTGCAACGTGTTCCTTTCCGGTCCCCGCCTCCCCCAGTATCAATAGGGGCACGGCAATTCGGGCCACCGTTTCCACGTCCCGATACAATCCGGTCATCTTCTCGCTCACCACGACCACACCGTCTTCACGCAATCGGGCCTTCAACCGCGATGACGCTTCATCTTCCACACCCGAGGGAACCAACGTATCCACACCGTCCTCCCGCGCCCCGTCAGACCGTGTGCCCCCTTTTCGCCGGCGGTGGGAAACGTCCGCCACCGCATCCTCGTCTACAAACGTAATCTCATAATCGACGATTTCAAACTTCATCCCGTGTACTAGAGGACACGAATCGATCCGCCTCCCCGCTACCCACGTACCGTTTTTACTCCGGTCCCGCAGGACATAGCCCTCCCTCTCCTTGAGAATCTCTGCGTGCCGTCGCGAGACCAACAAGTCATCCCGGTCACTCAACACGACATCATTGGTTTCCGCCCGACCCACCGTTATCCGATCAGTAAAGCGAAACACCCGGTACTCCTTAACCTCCTTACCCACCACCAGATAGGCCATCTCCGCCACCCCTATGATTCATCCGACTTCCCCCACACCGAACACTCGCATTCCTTTTTATTTCAAGACCTTGCAACAGCCCTTCCGGACAGCCTACAATTCTTCTTGACTAACCCCTTGATTTGCTGATATTTTATTATTGTGCGTCAATCCGCTTCAATGCTTGGGGTTCTAACAGAACCTTACGCGGGCCGGCTACATTGACCATAGGCCACCGATCCGGCCCAGCGCACATCAAACATTTTTAAACCATTCAGGCGTGTACTTAGCTGTCCCGATCTCCGTTACGGAAGAAACCGTCTCTATGACCGACTTCTCCGAAAAGCGAGCCGAACCGCGCACAGAGCTGGAGAAATATCACAGTGTCGAATTCCGGGTCTCTGAAACGGGGGCACTATACCAGTTCAAGATCTGGAATATGTCTTCAAAAGGGCTCTGCCTGTTAGTCAGGGAAGATTCCGAGATTCTAAATGACCTGGAGGTGGGAACCGTCTTGAACATGAAGTATTACACGACCGATTTTTCTCAATCCCCCGAAGAACTCAAGACAGAAATCAAACACATGACAAAAGAACCGGAAGGTCGCTTCCAGGGCCATTTTTTTGTGGGCCTTCGCGTCATCTAGCACACTAATCTCATCCCCGGCCTTTTGAATTTTGCGATTTCATCAATCCCGTCTAGGCGTCCTCCGGTTCGATCCAAACCATATGCGCCTTATTGACAATCAACACCTTTCCCGTACCTCCCGAGTAAGCCGCGTTGAACAACACCACGAAGTGCTCCTCGTTCTTGGTAAAGAGGTCCGATACCCTATCACGAGCCCCCAGGTTGACACTCCCCTGTAATATGCTCCCGTCTACGGTTCGAATCGTTACCTGACGGACCCTCATTTTTCCGCTCTCTTCTTTTCCCGACCCCATCCTAACCTCCCTTCCTCACCCACTGCGGTCACCACCCCACGGGTAGACTACCGGCCGTTCACGCCAGCTCTTCCATACACATAAAAAAGGGCCGGCCAAAAGCGGCGGACCTCGACCCCCCCCCCTTCTTCACGGAGCTGAGGCCGATCGCCCGTAACCCCGTGTCTTGTTAAAACACGGTCTGTAAAGCATTCTGACGCGACCTTCTCGGATAACCGTATTTAGTAATATAACCGAGAAATACAAAAAGATCAATCACTCTGTCCTCCCCCTATGCGCCTTCCAATCTCCATCAAACCACGAATGAGAATACATGATACCCCGTATTGTAGCGACTGTGCTATTGGCCGTAAAAAAGCAATGCGGTGAGATACAAAGCTCGAGTCTCGAGTTTGGTCGCCCTGACCGACGAGCGTTGGGATGGCTTC
>Ga0180435_10006177_pt1 | contig 11485 bp, 15 predicted proteins | sample SS_ome_3_FD_132467 | JGI IMG/M metagenome (GOLD analysis project Ga0180435, IMG submission 132467) | Hypersaline lake sediment archaeal communities from the Salton Sea, California, USA - SS_3_S_1 metaG | ecosystem: Environmental > Aquatic > Non-marine Saline and Alkaline > Hypersaline >...
GAGGATGATACGCTCAGTTCCGGTACGGTGGCCTTGGTGGTGGATATGTTCGAGGCGGACCAATCGGCCACCGTTGATTTTGATAATTTGATTATCAGCGCTTTGGAGTAGTCAGTTGGGGGGTACTTCAGCCCAAAACTGCAACTGAGTACCCCCGACTGAAAACTCAAACTGTTTTTTAGTCCACCTGATCCGGGGCCAGATGTGAGCCGGGGGCGATATAGTCCTCCGGCTTTTTCAATAAAAATGGCCCCATCACCAACTGGTCAATATCAGAGGCGGTGAAGGTGTTGATAGCTTCTTGCGGGGTATTTACAATTGGTTCGCCGCGCAGGTTGTAAGAGGTGTTCAGCAGCACCGGCACGCCGGTTGCTTCGGCAAACTTTTTCATCATATTGTAGTAGGCCGGATTCCACTCTTCGCGCACGCTCTGCAAACGTCCGGTGCCGTTGTGACACACGGCCTGGATGTCGTCGCATTTGTCTTGGTGAATACCGGATACCATCAGCATGTACCGCACCGGGTATTGTTTGTCCAGATTCGGCGTGGAGAAATATTCGTGGGCACGGTCCTCCATGACCACCGGGGCAAAGGGGCGGAACGGCTCCCGGAATTTGATTTTGGTGTTGACGATTTCTTTCATTTCCTCGCGGCGGGGGTCGGCCAGAATAGAGCGATGGCCCAGCGCCCGCGGCCCCCATTCAAACCGGCCTCGATACCAGCCCACTACTTTGCTATCCAGCAGGGTGTCTACCGCCCGGTCGAGCAGCTTATCATCGTCATCAAACTCTTCATACTCAAACCCGGAATTTTTGATGGCCTCCATCATTTCGCCGGCTGAATATTCTGCGCCCCAGTAGGCGTGTTCCATGGTAAATTTGCGGGGGTGGCCAAAAATAACGTGGTAGGCGTACAGGGCCGCCCCCACCGCGCCCCCGGCATCGCCCGCGGCCGGCTGAATGAACACATTCTCAAAGGGCGTTTCGCGCATAATGCGTCCGTTGGCCACGCTGTTCAGGGCCACGCCGCCGGCCATCACCAAATTTTTGGAACCAGATTTTCGATGCGCGGCATGGGTCATTTTCAGCACAATTTCTTCGGTAACCCGCTGGATGCTGGCGGCGATGTCAGCATATTTTTGATTTTGGGCCGCGATGGCGTCATCCCAATCGGGATGGTCTTTGGCCGGATGGGTTGTTTCGCTAAAAAATTCTGACTCCGGCCTGCGGGGCGGGCCAAACAGATCAACAAAATTCTGGTTAAAGGTGTGCTGGGTGGAATGATGGAAGCTGAAGTAATCCATATTCAGGGTCAGGCCGCCGTCGTTATCAACTTTGACCACTTTGTAGACATCATCCATATATTTTGGCGTGCCGTAAGGGGCCATGCCCATAACTTTGTATTCGCCATTGTTTACCCGAAAGCCCAGGTAGGCGGTAAAGGCGGAGTAAAGCAGGCCAAGCGAGTGGGGAAAGCGAAGTTCATCAGTCAGGTTGATGTGGTTTTGGCCCTGGCCGTTCCAGTTGGCGGTGGCGTGGCCCAGCGAGGCGGTGGTCCATTCGCCCACGCCGTCAATGGTGACGACGGCCGCGTCTTGATATGGCGCACAGAACATGGCGCTGGCTGCGTGGGTCAGGTGATGTTCCACAAACAGCAGCTTATTGGCCGGCACCCCGATGCCGGTTTGCAGTTTGCTTTTGATCCACAGTTTTTCATCGAACCACGTTACCATAGACTCACGGAAGACGCCCCACGATTTGGGAAAGGTGCTGAGTGTAGTCTGTAGAATTCGCTCAAATTTAACCAGCGGTTTTTCATAAAAAACCACATAATCCAGATCGTCGGGGGTCAGCCCGGCATAGTTCAGGCAAAAATTAATAGCATGTTGCGGAAAGCTGCTGTCGTGTTTTTTGCGGGTAAAGCGTTCTTCTTCGGATGCGGCTACCAGATTGCCGTCAACCAACAGGGCCGCGGCGGCATCGTGATAATAACAGGAAATGCCTAAAATATTCATTTAAAATTGCCTCTTTGTATCGTCCAGAGATTGGTCGCCGGTGGGGCGAGACCGCCACAGGGTGTCGGGCACAGTTTTGATTTGCAGGGGGTCGCTAAACAGCCGCACCCCCAGGCCAAAAGGAACGAATACGGTAAAATAAAAGATGGATAGCACGATTCTGGCCAGCAGGTTACCTAAAAACTGACCAAATGCTTTCCAGCCTTCCCAAAATTTTTTCAGCAAGGTTCTGTCTCCTCATAAAAAATAGGCGAATGTATGAATTTTCGAATGTGCGTAGCGGTCTCAGCCCTGCATCTGATTGTGGCGATGATATCCCCGCCACAATCAGATAGTTTCAGGTATCTCTGTACCGGAAATTTTAGAACAGGGTATAAATAAAGGGCGCTACTCCGGATGACGAGGCAAAAATCAACAGCAGTCCGAACAGGAGCAGTACCGTGACCATTGGAATCAGCCACCATAATTTTCTGGCCCATAAAAATTGGATCACCTCGCCGGCTACGCCGGTATTGGTAATCATACCTTTAATAAAGTTTCCCATAGTTTTTCCTTTTAATATAGTTTTGCCGTATCCATTCAGCCTGGACCTGGCAGGTTTCCGAAATTACCTTTGAGAGAACAAATTGCTCCCGTTGTAACAGGTTTTTGCCAAAAAAGCCTTGAAAACCTGTCAGGTCTGGAGTGATAGTTACGTTTTTTCAATCATTACCTCGATTGGGATGCAGCGGCAACCGGGGATCGGCCCGCAAGGCATCGGACAGCGACGTAGTTCGCCCCCCTCTGAAAATATTGATGATTTCGGCGATGATACTGACGGCAATCTCGGCCGGATTTTGGGCGCCGATATCCAGGCCGATGGGCGCGTACACCCGGTCAAATTTATGGCGGGCGATACCTTTTTCTTTTTCCAGTAATTCAAAAACAGCTTGCACCCGGCGTTTACTGCCAATCATACCGATGTACCGGGCCGGCGAGTCCAATACTTCCAGCAGACATTCCACATCGTGGCTGTGGCCGCGCGTCACCAGGACGATAAAGGTGTCGGTATTAATGGGCCAGGTGCGGAGCGTTTCGGTCAGGGGGCGGGCCAACACCTCATCGGCCATTGGGAACCGTTGTTTATTGGCATATTTGGGGCGGTCATCCAACACCACCACCTCAAAATCAATCAATTTACCCAGTTCTGCCAGAGGCCGGGCCACATGACCGGCGCCCACAATAATTAACTGGGGTGGCTGCCGTTGTACTTCAACAAAAATTTGGGCGCTTCCGTCCGGCTCCTCATAGGTGAGCAGGCGGGGCCGACGGCTGTGCAGGCTCTGGCGGGCCTCGGTCAGCACCTGTTCAGTCAATTGACCCAACCCCAACTTGCCGGCGGAATCGCCGGTTGGACGGAGAACGGCCCGGCTGCCCAGGGCATCGGCATACGCGCCATTGGCCTGCACCACGGTTAGCAGCGCCACCGATTCTTTGGCCTCAAGGGCGGTGAGCAGGGCGGTGATAAGCGAGTCATTCATGAACTGGTTGCGGAGGAGTCCCAGCGTTCAACGTAAACATCCATAATGCCGCCGCACACGCCCAAACTTTGCATGGTGATGTCTTCGGTTAAATCTACCCGCACCATTTGCGGTTGACCGCTTTGGATCACATCCAACCCGGCCCGGATTACATCGGCTTCGCCACAGCCGCCGCCCACCGTACCATAATGTTGTCCCAGTGGATGGATAAGCATCTTTGCTCCAACTTCGCGGGGCACAGAGCCGCGCACCTGCACAATAGTCGCCACGGCAACCGGGGTTTGCTGGATGGACTCATCCAGTTTTTTGTAAAAAGTTTTGGCACTTTCCATCGGGTATCCTGTTCGCAATTCCAACTCGGCATTTTAGCACAAGGTAAAAATAGGGGCAACTGGATTATTCCCAGTCGTCTTCATCAGTTTCCGGCCGGCCGGGCATGTCTACATCTACCAGTTCGCCGTGCAGGTTTATGATGATTTTGAATCCCATCATCCCCAGCATCATCCGGGCATCATCCGGCAGGCCCTGTTGGATGACCTGCTGGTCTAAATTAGTGATAGATGAATCGATCATGGCTTTGGTAAACAGGTCATCCTTACCCAGATATTGCATCATCTGTTCGGATACCAGTTCTTTGTTGCTGGCAGCCTGTTGTTTGAGCAAATTCAAAACCTGCCGATCCACCGTCTCGGCGCTGATGTGGCGTTTGAAGTCGCCGTCCATCACCACGTAATGTGGTTCGTTGCCGATAAACGTGGTCTCCACCGACGCGCCATCTTCGTCATAAACCAGGCCGGCGAATAGGGCCTGGGACTGATTTGCAGTTGTCATAATAACATACTCCTACCTTGTTATTCTTAACTGCCGGTATTATACCACAATCGTCCAAAATTTCAGGAAAAGTAAACACGTTGTTATAACCAGACGAACCCCCAGATTTTTGGGTAGCACTTTCATGAAAAATTTGATACAATGAGGCTGTAATTCTGTATCGAGTTTGGTTTTGTGTCTTGATACGAATGATGAGTTGTGGTATGGTGAATACAGGGGATGGTTAGACCTTGTCTGTTTCTACCAGATAGCGTGTACCATCCTCAAAATAATAAGTTTGCAAAGGGAGGCTCAGAATAGACTACAATCAATAAACAGCCGACCCGAATCTTTTTGAACTAAAAACAGACATGTCTATAAGGGGTGTCTGAAGAGGAGATGTCCGGTTGTGATAGAGCCGCAATCTCTACTGGAGCGAATCAAACAACACGATCAGGACGCGTTGGCCGCGGTTCACGATTATTATTTCGACCGGATTTTTCAATATTTGAGCTATCGCCTCAACGAACCGGAGGCCGCGGCCGATTTAGCCGGAGAAGTATTTCTGTCGTTGATCAAGGCGCTCAAAGCCGGTAAGGCCCCCCAAAAATCTTTAGGCGGTTGGCTGTATACCGTGGCTCGAAACCTGGCAGCAGATTACATTAAAGCGCAAACCCGCACGGTTCCGTTGTTTGATAATTTGGCCGCAGAGGAGGCTTCTTTAACAGACCGGGTTCACCGCGCCCAACTTCGACCTGTTTTGAACAAGGCCCTCCTGCAACTGACCGAAGATCAACAGCACGTGATTGCCCTTCGGTTTGGGCAGGGCTTAAACCTGGCGGAAACAGCCTTTCTGATGGATAAATCGGTGGGCGCGGTCAAGGCATTGCAGCATCGGGCCTTGGCCTCACTGGCCCGGTTGATGCCGCAGGAGGTGTATAATGACGGATAGATTTACCGCTATCCTCGATGAAAGCATCTCCGCCTTGCAAGCCGGTGTGCCGCTGGACGATATTCTGGCCGAAGTGCCGGAATATGCCGCCGACCTGCGTCCCCTGTTGGGCGCGGCTCAGGTTTTGGCCGACCCCCAACCAAATTTGTTGCCGGCTGAAAGAAAGGCCGCCTTGCGGGCCGAATATCTCAAGCAAGCGGCAGAGTTGCCGGATACGCAACCGTGGTCTGGTACTCAAAAGTTGCGGGCCGTGGTGCAGGTAATCAAAAAGCGCACCACACCAGCGGCCGTGTTAAATGATGCCGTAACTGTTATACTGACAGTTTTTGTTACGCTTTTTATGCTGACTGCGGTTCTTTATTTTCTGTCGTTGCCGGCAATTCCGGGCGATTTTCTTTATAATGTCAAACGGACCGCTGAAACCGTTCAGTTATCGTTGTCGTTCAGCCAAACCGGCCGCGACCAACTGACGACAGAATTTAACCAACGGCGTTTAACCGAAATTGAGCAACTCATCGAGCAAAATCGGGCTGCCGTGATAGAATTTTGGGGTACGGTGCAAGCTGTTGGCGACAACCTGTGGATCGTCGAAAACCATACCGTATTTTTACCCAACGATATTACCATCCCCGAGAATATTCAAGTCGGGGATACGGTTCAGGTAGTCGGTTTACTGCGTGCCAATAACGTGTTGGTCGCAGATACAATTATACTGATGAGAAACTCATCGTCACCATAATTTTTTGCCGGTAAGGGTTATCATCAAAAAATCTCAGGAAAGGAGGTTTGCAGCCATGTTATTTTTGCCGCAGGAAAAAGGCCAGGGGCTGGTTGAATATGCCCTGATTCTGGTTTTGGTTGCGATTGTTGTAATCGCCATCTTGCTTTTGGTAGGCCCCATCGTGGGTAATGTATTCAGTAACCTGGTTACATTTTTGCAGAGCCGGTAGTTACCAAAAACAATTATTAATTATATTTATTTCTTGAAATTTTATCATATTATTAAAAAACCCTGTACCTCATTTGTGGTATAGGGTTTTTTTTGGGTATAATCCGCTCACTGACCATACAGGGGAGACATAATTGATGGAGACCGCTGCCTTTTTCGACCTGGATTACACATTATTGAACACCAGTTCCGGCCTGGCCTATGTGCGCGAGGCACTCAAGCAGGGGCGTGTTTCGTGGTTGACAGCCGGCTACGTCGGCGCGTTGTATCAATTGAAAGCAATAGATTTTGGCCAGGCCCACGCTCGCCTGATACCCCACGTGGCTCGGCATGGTCGGGCTGAAGCTGTAGATTTTTTTAGGGAGTGGGTGCCGCGGGTTCTGTTTTCCCGCTTGGTGCAACCGGGCCGGGACAAACTAGCCTGGCATCAAGCCCAGGGACAGCCCGTGGTCATAGTTTCGGCCTCAATTGAAGAAATTGTCAAGCCGATTGCCGAATACCTGGGCGTTTCAGATTATCTTTGCACCCACCTGACCACAGAAAATGACCAGTACACCGGCCAACTGGACGGCCCGGTTTGCTACGGGGCCGGCAAAATTCATTGGATCAAGGAATGGTCCGCCGCCCGCAACCTGCCTTTTCCGCAGGTGGTCGACTATGTTTACACCGACAGCTCGTCGGATTTGCCCCTGCTGGAACTGGCTGCCCATCCGGTACCGGTCAACCCCTCTCGCAAGCTGGCTAAAATTGCCCGGCGCCGCGGCTGGCCGGTTGTCCGGTTTTATTAACCGCCAAATTGGGGAGGATGTTTTTTGATGTAGGCCGAAATTTTGTCGTAGGTGTCCGGCAGTTCTTCCGGCAACACGCGGGTTTGCCCCATAACCGGCATAAAATTACTGTCGCCGTTCCAGCGGGGCACCACGTGCAGATGCAAATGAGTATCAATGCCCGCCCCCGCGGCCCGGCCAATATTCATGCCCACATTAAACCCGTCCGGGGTCATAATGTTGGTCAGCAGGCCGGTTAAATACGAGGCCATTGCCATCATTTCTGCCTGCACCGAAGCGTGTAAGTCTGCCGGGGTTGCTACGTGTTGTTGGGGTAATACCATCAAATGCCCGCAATTATAGGGGTACAGGTTCATCACCACAAATGTGTTTTGCCCCCGGTAAACCAGGAAATTATCCGGGTCGTGTTCCGGCTCATCCCGTAAAATGGCGCAAAAGACACATTCATCCTTATTTTTGTCTGTTGATGTGATATATTTCATTCGCCACGGTGTGTATAATCGTTTCATAGTCTGCTCAACGTGTACCCAAAAATGGTGGTGAAGTGTTGATTTTACCAGAGAACCGGGAATATGTGAATTTGCAATTCAACTCAGGAGGTCGTTATAATAATAGTATGGAGACCGCATCCGGTATGGCCAATCTTTCCGGCGATTTAGTTCGTCATCATTTACCGACCCGCGTTTTTGGGCAAAATGTGGTGTATACCCCAAAAGTCGGCTCTACCAACACCGAGCTGAAAGCGCTGGCCGAACAGGACGCGCCCGAAGGCCTGCTTTACCTGACCGAGGAGCAGTTGAGCGGCCGGGGCCGGCTCGACCGCCGCTGGTTGGCGCCGCCCGGCTCCAGTTTGCTCTTCTCGCTGCTGTTTCGGCCCGGCAGGGGGGTCGCTCCCCGGCAGGCCCAGCGCCTGACCATGATTTGCTCGCTGGCCCTGGCCGAGGCCATCGAGGCCCAAACCGGGCTGCGACCGGCCATCAAATGGCCCAACGATTTGTTGTGGCACGACGGCAAAAAACTGGCCGGGATTCTGACTGAGTTGGGCTTCAAAAGGGAACAGCTCGATTGGGCTGTCGTCGGTGTGGGGTTGAACGTCAATGTGGACTTTCGTCATCATGCACCGCTGTCTGCAATCGCCACCAGTTTGTCAATGATTTTGGGGCGAGATACTGCCGCGGGCCGGCTGCCGTTGCTGCAAAAATTTTTGATGAATGTCGAACAGCGTTATCTGGCTTTGCAGCAAGGTCATTTGCCCCATGAGGAATGGGCGGCCCGACTGGTCGGCATCGGCCAAACGGTGACGGTGAGCGGTGCGGACAAAACGTATCAAGGCCTTATGACCGGCGTTGACGAAAACGGCGCGCTGTTGCTGGAACAGTCCGGCCAAATTGTTACCATCCTGGCCGGTGATGTATCGCTCAGGTTGCCGGCTTAAGGCTGCAAAGTTACAGAGACTGCTCACCTGCACTGCGACCAAAGGGAGAGCGGCGCAAGTGTCACCGCCAAAGGTGGTTTGCAGTGATACTCGTATATTCACTGGCTCGCTGAGTCACTTATTTGTAAAGGAGTTATTCAATCTCAGATCAAATTAACAAACCATTTGTCACCGCGGTTCCGGCGGAACGGGTGTTTTTAGTGGGCGTTGAACTAAAGCAAGCAGACCGCAACGGATTTTCTGTTGAAGATTCCCTGAACGAGTTGGCCGCGCTGGCCGATACCGCCGGTCTGTCGGTGCAGGGCGGCACGTACCAGCGCCTGCAAGCCATCAAACCCGGCACCCTGATTGGCAGCGGAAAAATTGAAGAACTGCAAACCTATCGGGATGAACTGGAAATAGACGTTTTCCTGTTTGATGATGAACTCAGCCCGCGCCAACAGCGTGAATTGGAAAGACAACTCAAAGTCAAAGTTATTGACCGCACCGCCCTGATTCTGGATATTTTTGCCCGGCACGCCCGCACCCGCGAGGGGCAGCTTCAGGTTGAACTGGCCCAGTACGAATATCGCCTCCCCCGCCTGACCCGGATGTGGACCCACCTGGCCCGGCAGGCTGGTGGTCGAGCCGGTGGTGCCAGCGGCGGGGTGGGGGTGCGCGGCCCCGGCGAAACCCAGCTTGAGGTGGACCGCCGCGAAATCGGTCATCGGATTGCCCATCTCAAGCAAGAGCTGGAAAAAGTACGCGCCCACCGGGCCAGGTACCGGCAAAAACGGCGCCGGGCCGGGATGCCTATTGTGGCCATTGTAGGCTATACCAACGCCGGAAAAAGTACCCTGTTGAACAGACTGTCTACCGCAGATGTGATAGCCGCCAACCAGCTTTTTGCCACGCTGGACCCCACCACTCGCCGGGTAGCCTTGCCCAGCGGGCTGGAAGTACTGTTCAGCGATACCGTCGGTTTTATTCAGAAGTTACCCACCGGACTGGTGGCCGCGTTCCGGGCCACCCTGGAAGAAATTACCGAGGCGGACCTGATTTTGCACGTGGCCGATGTCACCCATCCCAATGCCGAGGCCCAGGCTGAAGTAGTGTTCGAGACGCTGGCCGCGTTGAAAGCCGATCATCTGCCCCAACTGGTCGCCTTGAACAAGATTGATTTGCTGCCCGACCCCGACCTGGTAGCGGAGCAGTTGGCCCAATACCCCAACAGTTTACCCATCAGCGCCCAAACCGGGCAGGGAATAGCGGCCTTGTTGGACCGGATTGAGGGCGTATTCCAGGCTGCCCGGCAGGAAGTATCGCTGTTGATACCTTATGAACGGGGCGACCTGGTTTCGATGTTGTACGAGCAGGCCATTGTCCACGAAGAATTTTATCAGGCCGATGGTACGTTTATGCGGGCCTACATCCCGGCTCATCTGCAACCGCAGGTGACGCCGTTTCAGGTAAACACCGCCGAACCGGCGAACCGCTGAGCCGGGTACAGAGCCTTTGCCGCGCGCAGAAAGGAATCCAGCAATGTTAGACAAAATAGCCCTGGTTAAAGGATTGCCGGTCATCATTGGCCTGATTTTGGTGGTTATCAGCTTTGTGGCCCAATTCTTGCCGGCCCTGTCGTTTTTAACCCCCGGCCAATGGTTGCTGCATTTGGGGGTTATTATCGGTTTGGGGGGAATACTGTTTTCGGACACGTTGTAACAGTTGACTGGCGATTCAACTGCCCACTCAACCAACAAACTAATCAACTAAAAAGACCGCATCCCTGGACAACTTTCGGGATGCGGTCTTTTTGAAATACTGTTTTTATCAGGCAGAAAATGTGCGCTTGCGGGCGGCAGCGATGCCGCCGATGACCAGCAGGGCAATTAAGCCGCCGCCGACAATGATGAAGGGCAGGCTGATCGGTTCGGAGCTGCCGGATTCCGGCAGAACAGTGTCGCTGCTTTGGGGGGCAGCTTCTTCAGCCGGTTCCGCCGGGGCCGCGGTCGCGACCACCACCGCCGGTTCTGCCGAGGCCGCGGCCTCAGTAGATTCTGTGCTCATCTCTTCTTCGGCCTCAACCGCTTCGGCCGCATCAGCCGGCGATTGCAGCCGGTTCGGGTCGCCAACCGGCAAGGCGCCGGTGTCGGTGGGGTCGCGCTCTTCGGCCTCAATTTCGGCAATGTAAATTACATCGCCGCCGGCGTAGTTCATCTCATACACCTTGCCGGCCTCGGCGGTGAAACTGTAGGTGGCGCCGCGCGATTCACCCAACCCGACCGCAGTACCGCGATATTCGCAGGGGGTCAGCAACACATCCACAAACGGACAAAAATCCGTGTCGGCCATTTTGGGTTTTATCCACAAATCATCACTGCTGCAAAATCCCTGCGGACTGTGGTAATTGAGTTGCAGGTCTACCCCGCTGCAATTTTTGATGCGGGCTACAGCTCCGGATACCGGCGCGTACAGGGGGCTGGCCGGTACTTCGGCGTAAGCCAGGGGGGCGCCCAGATTATTTTCGATGTAAAAGGTCGGTCCGACAAAGTCGGTGTAGTTCCGGTCGGAGTGAACCTGACGCACCACCAGTTGGTAGGCGCCATCCGGCACGGTGCGGGTATCCAGCCGGGCCAGGGTGCCGTTAATCACTGGGGCGAAAGCGGTCGCGCCCCACAACATCTGGTCGCCCGATTTGAGGAACAGGTCATACTTGACGAAGTCGGGAAAATCAACTGCACCGGTCACATTAACCACGCCGGAGACGGTGTTGCCCTCGGCAGGCGTGGTGATAAAGACTGTGGTTCCACCCTGGGCCAGCACCGCGCCGGCCCCAAATATGGTCAGCAACAACAAGGTGGTTAAGCCCCAAATAATAATCCGCCCGGATTTTCGATTCATCGTGTAATACCCCCTTCGCTTTGGGTTGTGGCGTGTGTTCTCCAAAATGGTCAGACAAAATTACTTCACATAATATTATAACATAATTGTTAAATAATGAGAAGTCGGGGGAATGGTTTTGGGCGGATTCAATCCGC
>Ga0180435_10006178_pt1 | contig 11484 bp, 7 predicted proteins | sample SS_ome_3_FD_132467 | JGI IMG/M metagenome (GOLD analysis project Ga0180435, IMG submission 132467) | Hypersaline lake sediment archaeal communities from the Salton Sea, California, USA - SS_3_S_1 metaG | ecosystem: Environmental > Aquatic > Non-marine Saline and Alkaline > Hypersaline > Sediment...
GCTGATTGGCGGAGAGGCCTGCATGTGGACAGAAATGGTCGATGAGCACACCATAGACTCACGCATATGGCCCAGGGCAGCAGCCGTTGCAGAAAAACTCTGGAGCCCCAAAGTGCTGACCGACAATGTGGATGATATGTACCGGAGGCTTTGGATTTTTAATGAAAATCTTTCCAGGCTTGGTGTGCAACATGTAGCATATCGTGACAAGATTCTATCCGCATTGGTGGATGAACATTACCTGGAGCCCTTATCGATTTTAACAGGCCTCCTGCAGGAAGACAAACTTTTCGGTCGGATGTCCATCTATGAGCCCATGTTTTACTGGACAACTCCTCTTAATAGAATGGTGGATGCAGCTGCTCCCGAAAGTTACCAGGCCTTCCGTTTTGGTCAGGATGTGGATTACTGGATCGAATCCAATGACCAGGAAGCCTATGAAAGAATTCTTGCAGCACTTAATACCTGGGCGATCAACCACGAAAAACTTTTACCTGCCATAGCAGGGAACAAAAATTTGATGGAAGTGGAAAAACATTCTCTTAACCTGTCCGTGATGGCCGACCTAGGTCTAAGAGCCCTGCAAGATCCAAGCTCATTCACTGATGCAGATGCCCTGCAGGATGAGTTTTTCCTGACTGCTTCAGAACCCCGGGGCGGAACCCTTCTGGCTCCTGTGCCACATGTTCAAAAACTGCTTCAATCTGCTGTGAAGAAATAAATATCTTTGAGTGACAGGCTGTGCGATGCAGCTTGCTAAGCAGAGAAAGCGAATATGAGCAAGACCAGATTAGCCTTGTTGGATGACCTGTTTCGCAGGTGGTGTGGAGAGAGCATGGTATCCATTAACAAACTACCGGCTTCGGGTTCACCCAGGGAGTATTACAGGATCAAAGGAAAGGAAACGCAGGCCATAGCGGCGATCAATATGGACCGGGAAGAAAATGAGGCCTTCATCGAATTCAGCCGACATTTTCATTCCAAGGGACTTTGTGTGCCGGAAATTTACCTGGTCGATCTGGACAACCATGCCTATCTGCAGGAGGATCTGGGCGATGTTTCTCTATTCGATCATATTTTCAAGGTCCGGTGCAACGGGACTTTCCCCGATGAGCTCATCGACATTTATAAACAGGTTCTGACTGCCCTTCAAAAGTTTCAGATCACAGGGGATGAGGGACTCGATTATTCGGTATGTTACCCGCGTTCCAGCTTCGACCGGCAAAGCATGCAATGGGACCTGAGCTATTTTAAATACTACTTCCTGAAGCTGGCCGGAATTCCCTTCAACGAGCAGCAGCTGGAAAACGACTACATTACCCTGATTGAATACCTCCTGGCACAGGATACGGACTATTTTCTCTATCGCGACTTCCAGTCCAGGAATGTCATGCTCAGAGATGGAAAACCCTGCTTCATTGATTATCAGGGCGGCAGGAAGGGGGCACTGCAATACGATGTAGCTTCACTTCTATATGACTCCAAGGCCGATATTCCCAGAGACGTGCGGGAAGAATTACTGGAACATTATATCCAAGGTCTTGAAGCATACCCGTCGGTGGATGCAAAAAAATTCCGCGAGTCCTATTATCCCTATGTTCTTATCCGGATCATGCAGGCCATGGGAGCCTTTGGTTTTCGCGGCTTTTATGAAAAGAAGACCCACTTCCTCCAGAGTATACCCTATGCTCTGGCCGACCTAAGGTGGATCCTCAACAACGTGGAGCTATCCATAGAAATCCCTACCCTGTTAAAGGTATTCCGAAACCTTCTGATTGCTCCCAGACTGCAGCGCTTCAAAGATAAGGAGGGACGCACCTCCACCATGGTGGTCTCCATCAACAGTTTTTCTTACAAACATGGTATTCCCGACGATCCCAGCGGACACGGGGGAGGCTATGTATTCGACTGCCGGGTCATCAGCAATCCAGGCAAAATAGAGGAATACAAACCCTTAACCGGCAAAGACGAAGAAGTTGCTGAGTTTCTGAACCAACAGGGTGACGTAAATGAATTCCTGAGCAATGCTTTTTCCATGGTGGATATGACAGTGGATCGCTATGAGGAGCGAAGTTACACCCGCCTGATGGTGAGCTTTGGTTGTACCGGAGGTCAACACCGGTCGGTCTATTGTGCCGAAAGGCTTGCTGAACACCTTCGGGAAAGTCAGAGTGTGCAGGTCACCCTCTGGCACAGGGAGCTGGACTAGATCTCAATCATCGATGCACTGCCCGACCAGCAAACGGAACTTCCAGGCTGTCTGATCCTTGCTTGTATTCTGCGTTTGCTTAAACAGGACTCCGATGAGCTGCTCCTGGGGATCGGCAAAATACTGGGTGTTGAAATAACCACCCCATTCGAAGGTACCGGCGCTGCCTCTGCCTCCCTGATCCTGTCCAAGCTGATCAATCACCTGAAAAGCCAAACCGTGGTGGGCTCCACTGCTTTTCCAGATTTCTCCAATGTGATTGGCCAGAATCACCTGAACGGTGGTTCTGCTTAAGAGCCGCTTCCCGTTCAACTCTCCCTGGTTCAAATACATTTGAAGAAATGTTGCATAATCTAAGGCCGTACTCGACAGACCGGCTCCCCCGGCAAAATAGGTGCGGGCTCCTTTGATGGGATAGTTCACATCATAATGCGGAGTGGTAAACCTGATCCACTTATCGCCTTCGGGGCTTTGAACTGGTACCAGTCTTTCATACTTCGATTCGGGCAGGTAGAAATAGCTATCATCCATCCCAAGTGGTTTGAAGATGCGCTCCTCAAAAAAGCGGTCCAGTGGCATGCCTGAGAGAATCTCCACCAGGTAACCCAGGACATCAATCCCTTCGCTGTAAGTAAAGTGCAAACCCGGATCATGGTGAAGAGGCATTTTTGCCAGTTTCCTGATGTTTTCCTCAAGCAATATGGGCTCCGTTGTCCAGGCATCATTGATGCCAGCCTTTGCATATATTTTCCTGAAGGGATCGCTGTCAATAAATCCGTAACCGATCCCTGATGTATGTGTGATCAGGTGACGAATCGTTATGGGGCTGGCTGCGGGTCGGGCTAAAAATGTGGAATCGGCTTCTATCAGAGAATCCAGGACCACAGCTCCGGCAAATTCCGGGATGTATTTGGATATGGGATCGTCCAGTCTGAACTTTCCCTCTTCCCAGAGCATCATTACAGCTGTAGAGGTAATGGCTTTGGTCTGGGAGGCAATCCTGAATATGTCATCCGTCCTGTATGCACGTCCCGATTCGGGATCAGCTGTTCCAAATGCCTTAAAATAGACAATCTTACCTTTTCTTGCCACAAGGGCCACAGCCCCTGGGATTTCCTCATTTTCCACGGCTTTCTGTAACATCTCATCGATCCGGTGGAGCCGTTCTTCTGAAACGCCCACAGAGCCGGGATCTGCGGAAGTTAAGGGTGGGGAATTTTTTACGGATGCAGTCTGCCCATGCAGGGACAGAACAACAAAGACAAGCAAAAATATAGTACTAAATTTCATAACGACGGATTTGTTAAGATTCAGATTCTTCATGGGATATTTGTGTACTTCTTTTGACCTGGAAATAATACTCTCCGCTCTCCACCCTGAATAGAGCATATCCATCTTCCATGGCCTGGAATAGAATGCCGGGGACGTCCTCAGCCTTATTTTTCCCTTCGTATACCTGGTCAGCATCCGCCGCAGGAACATAGACTGAAGCAAAACAGCCCACTGGTACAGTCACTTTCATGCTGAAAGTCTGCTTAGTATTTTTCCAACTGATCCCACCCTTTCCATAGGGGGTCTGGTTGTTGTAGATAACAAATTCCAGCTCATCCACTGGTTGAGGTCTGAAGATCAGGTGCCGGTACCCGGGCTCCTTGGGATCTGTCTGCATGCCAGCCAGGTTGCGGTAGAACCAGACAAGACCGCCACCGAACATGGGATGGTTGTGGGATCCGGTGGTATCCCATTTCTCACGGGTGGTTGTGGATCCCAGTTCAATCCAATGTCCGAATGAAGGTTCGGTTCGCTTATTCAAAGCCTCGTAGGCCAGCTGATTGAGTCCGTTATCTGCCAGAACTTCAAAAAAGAAACGGGTTCCGATGATTCCCGTATCCAGATGTCCTTTGGTTTTTTTGAGACCTGCTCTCAGAGCTGCCACCACCTTTTCATGTTGCTCTTCAGGCACTCCCATTTTTAAGGCCAGTATGTTACCCCCGGCATCTCCGTAGGATCCGGCCTCGGCGTCGTAAAATCTATTGTAAAAAGCATTTCTGGTCCGGTCTGCCATGGCCTGGTACTCTTTTGCTTCACTTTCTTTACCCAGCACTTCGGCGGTAAGCGAAGCAATATTGCTGCAATGCCAGAGGTAAAAAGTATGTACCATCTCATCGGGAATCATCTCTCCCGGTGGTACCCATTCTCCCAGGTTAAACCATTTCAACCATTCCCCGTCTCTTCCAGTTCTTTTGGAGTGGGTGATTCCATCCTCCCCAGTCCAGGAAAGCAGGTAGCGCACATATCCTTTCATGCCTTCATAATTGTCTTTCAGCATATCTCTGGACCCGTACTGTTCGTAATACTCCCAGGGTATCACACAAATGGCTGCCCCCCAGGCGGGTCCTCCTCCACAACCTGGCTGCCAGGGGGCCCCATTGGGTACATAGCCGGTTTCTTCAATCTGTGCACCCAGCATATCCTGAACCCACTTCTGATAGAAATTCCGGGCATCGTAATTGTGCAGAACGGTGATGCAGGCCACCTGGGCATCGCCAGTATATGGCGATCTTTCACGATGGGGGCAATCGCTGGCAACACCCCCGTGCATATTGTCGATCTGACTTCTTCGCCAGATCTTGTTTATTTCATTAAAAAGTTCGTTGGATGTCTCAAAATGTGCCGTGGCATCAATGTAGGTATTGACCATTTCAGCAGTTAGATGCTCCGGCCTCAGCTCACCGGGCCAGTTTATAATGTCTACATCCCTGAATACAAACCAGTTGAAGCGGGGAGCATAATCCTCCGGACCTTCTCCCCTGAAGGTATAGGTGTTCTCTCCCGAATAAAGGTTGGCATTGGGAATGATCCGGATGGTATGTCCCTCCGGGCCCTCTACCCCATTCAACCTGACCCATCCGGAAATCTCTACCCCAAAATCCACCTTGTAATGCCCCTCACCCAACTGCTCTATGGAAACAGGCTCAAGGCGCTCAGTCACCCTATCGGGATAGGCCGTATGAGCCACCAGTTTCCCAAAGGGCGGGTTTTTGAGTGTCACAGGCTCCCAGTCCGAAGCATCGAATCCGGGTGTACTCCACTCCGGCTGCTCCATCCTGGCATCGTAGTGCTCCCCGTAATAAACCATATTCATCAGAATTGGACTTCTTGCAGCAGTCCAGCTTTCATCACTTAGGATCACATCTTCACTTCCGTCTGCATATCTGAGATGCAGCTGGCAGAGAAACCTGGGTGTTCCATATCCTTCAGCCCAGAATCGACCCGGATTGTAAAAACCATTTCCCAGTATCCCGCCCAGGGTATTGTCTCCCCGATCCAGTTGCTCTTTCACATCGTAGGCCATATACATGACTTTGTATTCCCTGAAATCGTCGGGTAAATGGATGAATGCTTCCTCCAGAGGAGGTCGTTTGCCATAATTTGTCTGGTTAGGCACCAGAACATCATCTCCTACTTTTACGCCGTTGAGCCAGAGCTCAAAATAACCCAAACCTGTAACATACGCCACGGCGCTAACAAGCTCCTTTTCCACCTGGAAATCTTTCCTGAGAAGGGGTGCCGGAGGTCCCAGATCATCGGGTACATGATTGGGATTTCGTGCAGGCTTTGGTATGGGCTCTTCACCCTGCCACGGAGCACCTATCCACCTGGCCTGCCAATCTTCCGGGCTCAGAAGACCCATACGCCAAAATCCTGGTTCACTCCACTCGGATGCCTTATCATCACGGTTCCAGGTCCGCACCTGCCACCAGCATTCCTGCCTGGAAGTTAAGGGTAAGCCTTCATATTCCACACGGGTCGACTGGGAAGACAACTGCTTACCGCTATCCCACAAATCAGCCTCCCCCAGTAGTTCCCTGGAGCTTGCCACACGCACCTGCCAGGCACTTTGCCTTTCACCTCTCACCCCTTCTGCAGCCAGGTTGATCCAGTCCAGGCGGGGTTGAACCACATCCACTACCGATGGATTAATCAGGTATTCGCACCTAAGGTCCACTGGACTTAGCTGTCCGGATTTCAATTCCCCTTTTGGTGCGCAGCCAATAAGAAAGCCGGCTAATAAGAAGGCAATTATATGTTTCATGAGCTAGATTGTCTTGTTTGTTATATACCTTAATGTGATCAACTCCATTGGCGATCCCAAGATCGCCTCTCATCCCACTCTTCAGTGGGGGCAAACAACTCCTCACCCTTCTGAAGATGCTCCTTAACCACCTCCTCATTTAATTCCAGTCCTATACCCGGTTTCTCCGGCACACTGACGTAGCCGTCCTTCACCATGGGTTTATCGAGTCCCGTAACCAGGTCCTCCCACCAGGTCTTATCCACCGAATGATGTTCCAGTGCCACGAAGTTTTCCGTGGCCGCTGCCGTATGTACACATCCCATAAAGGAAACCGGTGAGGACGCATGATGCAGAGCCATGGCTATCCCGTGCTCCTCCGCATAATCCCCAATCCGCTTGGTCTCCAGATAACCTCCTGCAGAAACCGGATCGGGGTGTACCATATCCACCGCACGTTTTTCGATCAAATCTTTGAAACCTTCTTTCAGGTAAATGTCTTCACCGGTGAGAGTGGGCACATCAAGAGCCCTGGAAATTTCTTTCCATTGATCGGTATACTGCCAGGGTATCAGATCCTCAAGCCAGGCAATGTTGTAAGGTTCGAAGGCCTTCCCCAGCCTAATCATGCTGTTCAACCCCATATGACCCAGGTGGTCGATGGCCACCGGTACTTCCCAGCCCACCTGCTCACGCATGGCTGCAAGAAACTCCACCATGGCATCGATCCCCTTTTCGGTGATCTGGACCCGGGTAAAGGGATGCATGGTAAGTCCGTAACTCCCTTTGGTCTGCTCCCAGCCGCGCATCTCATCCCAGTGTTGGGTATTGGTTAGGGTGCCAGGAATATCCTTGATCAATCCGATGCCGATATCCATCTTCAGGATGGTAAAACCCTGCACAACACGTTCAGCCATTTTGCGGGCAAACTCCTCAGGATTTTTTTTGGAAGGGGTATCCACATATATCCTGACCTTATCGCGGTACTTCCCTCCCAGCAACTGGTAGAGGGGAACATTGTAAGCTTTTCCGCACAGGTCCCAAAGCGCCATCTCCACTCCGGAAACACCGCCCCCCTGTCGGCCGTGATCACCAAATTGCTTAATAATCTTAAATATACGTTCAACGTTGCAGGGATTCTCGCCCAGGATCCGGCTTTTTAGCATCAGGGCATAACGTTTGTCGGCCCCGTCACGAACGTCACCCAGGCCATGGACTCCCTGATTGGTATAGATTTTCACTATGGGCACATTCCCTACCTGAGCAATGCGCATATCGGTGATTTTCAAGTCAGCCGGACCGGAATAACGACTCACATCCTGACTCAGGTATTCAATTTGGGCTTCCAGGGGAGCATGCATCATCACACCCAGACCCAGGCCTCCAAGACCTGCCCTTTTTAAAAAAGATCTTCTGTTTTTTTGGGATTCCATAGGTAGTTTTGTTGGTATAAGCGTACAAATTATTAAATTACTCCTTATCTACCATTTATATCCATGAGGAAAACTAATCTATTCAAGATTTTATTAGGTCTTGCCGGTCTCTCACTACTACTTTTTATTCTTGTTTTACTAATTGGAAAGCCTTCCTACAGCGGCCCCCTGTTGTTTGGATTCTTTGCTTTTCTGGCATTTGGTGTAAGAGGAAATCCCATTGGGAAAGGATTCTCATACACCATAATGATATTCGCGGCAGTGACCATATCCATGTACTATCCCGGTCTGTTTATTAAATGGGGCGATTTTGAATTGAAGGCCACCATTGTGCCTTTGCTCCAGATCATCATGTTCGGCATGGGATCTCAAATGAGCGTTCGTGATTTTGCCGGTGTAATTAAAATGCCCAAAGGTGTAATTCTCGGATTGGTATGTCAGTTTACTATCATGCCCATAGTTGGATTCACCATTGCCACTACTTTTGGTTTCCCGCCCGAGGTAGCCGCCGGGATCATCCTGGTAGGATCCTCACCCAGCGGACTGGCTTCAAATGTCATGTCCTTTATTGCCAAGGCCAATCTGGCCCTGTCAGTCACTCTTACCGCAGTGGCCACCATGTTGGCACCCCTGATCACACCTTCGCTGATGAAACTGCTGGCTGGCCAGTTTGTTCCCATCGATTTCTGGGGCATGATGCTTAGTATTATTAATATTGTGATTCTTCCCATTGTAGCGGGACTCATGTTCAATGCCCTGGCCTATGGCGGAGAGAAACGAAAAAGCCAGATCATCCAGGCCCTGGTCTATTTTCTGATCATTGCCGGTAAGAACCTGATATTATTCCAGACATCAGAGATCGAAACCGGAGCAGCACTGATGCAGTTTGGCAAGGACCTGGCCTGGTTCCTCTTACTACCCATTGTTGCTGCCCTGCTGTTCTCCAGGGTGAAGGGGGATAAGAAAACCATTCTGAATAAAATAACCGCCTTTTTCTCCATGGCTGGAATAGGAGCCATCATCCTGGTAATTACAGCTGCCGGAAGGGACAGTCTGCTCGATATCGGCTTGTTGCTTATCCTGGCCTGTCTCTTGCATAACTCTACCGGATACTTCCTGGGCTACTGGATATGCAAGCTGGCCCGGATGGACGAGAAGTCCTGCCGGACCATTGCCCTTGAGGTAGGAATGCAGAATGGCGGACTCGCTTCAGGTATCGCTCTTCAAATGGGGAAAGTGGCTACCATTGGTCTGGCTCCGGCGGTGTTTGGTCCCATGATGAACATCACAGGAAGTTCACTGGCCACCTGGTGGCGGCGTAAATCCGACGCAGAATCCTCCGAAACCATCACCTAAGCATTAACCCATTAACCAAATAACCCATTAACCCATTAACCCATTAACCCAATAACCCATTAACCCATTAACCCATTAACCCAATAACCTATTAACCCAATAACACACTAACATTATAAACATACATCATGAAAAAGTCATTGATTTTTTGTCTTGCACTGATCCTTTCAGTTCCCTCCTTCTCCCAGTTCTTTAATACTGCTGAGGAGCTCATTTATTACACCAGCGAGTGGAAGGGAGAACGTTTTGACGATGGCCGGCCCAAAGTACCAGCAGATGTTCTTGAAAGAATGAAGAATGTATCCATTGAGGAGGCCTGGGGAATTCTGCGTGCCAATGGATATCACAACCAGTTTGAAGGAAACTGGGTCATTGTTCACGACGAAGAGCCGGTTGTAGGCCGTGCCCTCACTGCCCTTTACATGCCCAAACGTCCAGAGATTATGGATCGTCTGACGGAAAAAGGACAGGCCATGGGACGCATAGGCGCCATGAATTCCTGGCCCATAGATGCCCTTCAACAGGGAGACGTTTATGTGGCAGATGGTTTTGGCAAAGTAGTTGACGGTACCTTAATCGGCGACAACCTGGGTAATGCCATCTATGCCAACTCAGGCAATGGAGTGGTCTTTAATGGCGGATCGAGAGATCTGGCGGGACTTTCAAAAATTGACGGCTTTAATGCCTTTGTGAAAGGTTTCGATCCCTCGTTTTTGACTGAAAGCATGCTTATGGGACTGAATGTTCCCATCCGAATCGGCCGTGCCACGGTATTTCCTGGTGATGTGGTCCTGGCCAAAAAAACAGGCGTGCTTTTCATCCCGGCCCATCTGGCAGAAGAAGTGGTCGACCGGGCAGAATTTATTATGCTCCGTGATATGTTCGGCCATGAGATGCTGAAAAAGGGTGTATACACTCCCGGACAAATCGATGGACAATGGAGCGATGAGATCAAGGAGGCCTTCTTGAAATGGGTAAAAACCAATCCCAATGAACTACCCATGACACCTGAAGCCCTGGAGGACTATCTGAAGGACAGGACCTGGTAAATTCGCAGGATCTAATCCCTGGTTTTATGTAATCCTTACGGCAACATTTCGTGGAAATTCCTGTTATTTACTAAAATCCAACGCGGGTTTTTCACTAGTTTTATGATAAGCATATTTAACTGAACATTTTTCCATCATGAAAAAACTATTTCTTCTTGCTTTAGTATCCCTGTTCGCTACAGGTGTTTTTGCACAGAATAGCGGGCTGGGCCTGGGTGTCATTTTTGGAGAACCCACCGGTTTGAGCGCCAAAATGTGGACCAGTCAAAGAACGGCCGTAGACGCCGCAGTAGCGTGGTCCTTTGTAGGTACTGGCTGGCTTCATATTCATACAGACTTCCTGATTCACAATTTTGATTTGATCAATGTGAGCGAAGGATCCCTGCCGGTGTATTTTGGTTTGGGCGCCTACCTGGGCTTATCATCAGATCTTGCATTTGGTGCCCGTATTCCCGTTGGTATCGCCTATCATTTTGAGGGCGCACCCGTGGAAATATTTACAGAGCTAGTGCCAGGCCTGGCTCTTCTACCAGAAATTCAATTCTATGTTGGAGGAGGTATCGGGGTCCGATACTACTTCTAGATAAAAACGAATTGCCCCGGTAATCCGGGGCTTTTTTTTACCCATAAATTCGCTCAAGTATTAACAAGAGAGGACCCTCCGGTGTTATATATATTGTATCTTTAATCTCGATTCCAAAACCAAATTGAGTCCACATGAAAAAAGTATCTTTTGTCCTGATATTGATAAGTGTACTGGTGCTGATTTCCTGCTCCAGAAAATCACCCCAGTTTGTACATAGCATTCCTGACGATGCCATTGCTGTGGTATCGCTGCACCCCATGCAGCTTCACACTAAGAGTAAGGTCAATACCTTTGAATCCATCACCGAAAAAGTAAAAGACGAAATCTGGGGACAAATCCTGGAAAATCCTCTTAGCACTGGCCTGATGATGGATGAGTATTTCTATGTTTTTGTGACTATGGAAGAGCATGCACCCCTTATTGGTGTAGTTAGCGGAATGAAGGATGCAAAAAAATTTGAGGCTACTTTATCCAAGATTGATGAAGATCTGAGCTCTCAGATAGAAGTCAATGAAGTATTTTCCTGGATACAGCCCGACAAAGGGGGTGTCATCGGATGGAATGAAGAACAGATGATAGTTCTGGGATCCCCCGATGGAGATCAGTTTGGAACAGCCTTTTTTACCGAAAGCCTGGAAAACATGTTTAGCCCGGTTAAAGAAGAGTCGGTAACCAGCCTGGTCGATTTCAAAGATTTCCAGGGGAAGATGAAAGATCTGAATCTTTGGATTTCCTCCAACGAAATGTTCGATGTGCTTGAAAAAATGATGGGCGAC
>Ga0180435_10006179_pt1 | contig 11482 bp, 10 predicted proteins | sample SS_ome_3_FD_132467 | JGI IMG/M metagenome (GOLD analysis project Ga0180435, IMG submission 132467) | Hypersaline lake sediment archaeal communities from the Salton Sea, California, USA - SS_3_S_1 metaG | ecosystem: Environmental > Aquatic > Non-marine Saline and Alkaline > Hypersaline >...
CCTATGAAAATAAAGTTAAAATACCTACTTAAATGGTATTGTTTGGTATCGGAGTGCATCTGTTTTGGGAGCGGTAGTTATGAAGCTTTCTACGCGAGTTAGATATGGGGTACGGGCCATGGTTGAGTTGGCTATGTATGATAATGGTAAACCGGTATCCTTGCGGCAATTAGCTATGAATCAGGATATATCATATAAATATCTGGAACAAATGATGGCAGCTCTGAAAGTTGCCGGTTTGATCGAAAGTGTTCGGGGAGCCGAAGGAGGCTACCGTTTGAGTCGGCCCGCCCAAAAGATAACCGTGCTGGATATTTACAAGGTTCTGGATACTTCCGGAGAATTGATTGACTGTCAGGATCCTCCTTGCGCCCGCTTCGAATTTTGTGCGGTTCGCAGCGTTTGGAAAGAGATGTCGGATAGCATATTTAAGATTCTCCAGGCAAATAATTTGCGTCTTTTGGCAGATAAGCAGAAACGGTTATTGAAACAACATGTAAAAGCCGGCTAAAATTCTGGTTAGTGCGTATTTTTTCCTGATCCAAAATTATCAAATAGAGGTGTTACTGATTATGAAAAATTTACCTATATGGAATTTTGAGACCCAGGCCATCCATGCCGGGCAAGAATCCGATTCGACCACCGGGGCCCGAGCAGTGCCGATCTATCAAACCACCAGCTATGTGTTTCGCGACACGGAACATGCCGGCAATCTTTTTGATCTTAAGGAGTTTGGTAATATATATACCAGACTGATGAATCCGACGACCGATGTTTGGGAAAAACGAGTGGCTGCTTTGGAAGGGGGTACCGGTGCGTTAGGTACTTCCAGCGGAATGGCAGCGATATTTTTGTCAATTCACAATATTGCCCGGTCCGGCGACCATATTGTCTCTTCAGCGTCTTTATATGGCGGAACCGAAACGCTGTTCCGCTATACGTTGAAAGATATCGGAATTGAAACCACCTTTGTCAGTGATCCGAACGCGGAAGGAATTGCCGCCGCTATTAGGGCAAACACCAAAGCGGTTTATCTGGAGACCATCGGGAATCCGCGGGGTGACGTACCGGATATTGCTGATATTGCCTGGGTGGCGCACGAACATGGTGTCCCTTTGATCGTAGATAACACGTTTGCGCCGATACTCTGTCAGCCCCTGAAACACGGAGCCGATGTGGTGGTGCATTCCTGCACAAAATGGATAGGGGGGCATGGTACTTCCATCGGCGGAATTATTATCGATGGCGGTTCTTTTGACTGGTCCAACGGTAAATTTCCCGCGTTTACCGAGCCGGATGACAGTTATCATGGCTTGAAATACTGGGAAACTTTCGGTGATTTTCCCGGTATGGGCAATATCGCTTTTATTATCCGGGCCCGGGTACAGGGCATGAGAAATATTGGATTGTGCCCCAGCCCGTTTAACTCATTCCTCTTTCTGCAGGGTTTGGAGACTCTGCCGTTACGAATCGAAAAACACTGTCGGAACGCTTTGGCTTTGGCGGAACACCTGAAAGAACATCCCCAGGTGGAGTGGGTCCAATATACCGGTCTGAAGGAACATTCCACCTATTCGCTGGCGGGAAAATATCTCAAAGGGGGGTTCGGTGCGGTTCTGGGATTTGGGATTAAAGGAGGCAAAGCGGCAGGCGAGAAGTTTATCAATTCGGTCAAACTTTGCAGCCATTTGGCTAATGTAGGCGATGTCAAGACTTTGGTGCTCCACCCGGCGTCCACGAGCCACCGTCAGATGAGTGAAAAGGCTCAGCGTTCCGCCGGGGTGACTCCTGAATTCGTTCGTGTTGCGGTGGGGATAGAAAATATCTCCGACATTATCGCTGATATCGATCAGGCTTTGGAACAGACCCGCTAAAAGCGATACTTATGGTCCTGCCTTCAACCGAGAAGAATAAAATGCCCGGCTAAAGAGAAAAAAGCTGTTTAAAACATCCCGTCATGTCCGATAACCTTTAAAGGAGAAGTTTTGCGCACGGTTTTATTGTGCGCCTATATAATTGATATTTAAGGCGTTATGGATGGTTACACTATGGTTCAGTCCGAGGCGATCCCAGAGCATGAGCAAGATCAATTTGAACGGCTTACTAAAGAGCTTACCTTGCGGATAGAACAGGGAAATCTTGCCGACATCGAGACGATAGTTACAGATACTCTCGGACGGATGGAGTCGGCGGGTCATCGATTGCTACTGGAGGGGCTCAAATATGCGGTTCGTCATGAACCGGATGGGGCGGTGGAGAGATTTTTTCTGGCCAGTGAATTGCTGCGGGAAGTACAGGTTCCCAAAATTGATTCGATTTATTCTTATCTCTGGATGCAGGGACAACTGGACCTGCCCCGACGAAAACGGCCTGGTAATTGCAGGGGGTATTCTTTTTATAAAAAGAATATCGCCGCTCTACAGCAGGTCGATGGAAAGCTGGCGGAACAGGTGCAGAAAAGTGTTTGGCCCAGCGATTTGGTTCTAATGGATTTTTGGGACGGATTGCATTTATTTTCCCTGGTCAACCAGGCTATGCTGGGAATAGATTTAAATCTTCAGCGACAATTAGAAGAGCATATAGGCAAACGTGAACCCATTACTTTTGGAGGGATAGGTAGCGGCTGGGAAATTCGGTATTGTCTCGAACGTCAGGTGGATATTATTCACGGCATGTCCAGAGGGCATTATCTTTTCGAGCAGGACCCAGGTTCAATCCGCATGTTTCTGCATCTGAGAGACTGGAGTGAAGTTTTACTATCCCATGAATTGATTATTTTTGGGGGAGCCTCTCAACAAGAACAAATCGATAGAATTTTCGGAACATTAAGATATTCTCCGCCATCTGTTATCGTAGGCGACTCCGATGTGATGCAATCTGTTGTGAACAGAATCAATTATAAGATTATATCCGAAGTGTCGCCGGATAAGGTGCGGCAGTATTATGCTTCCAACGAATTTCGTATTCGTCAACAACAAATCGCCGATGGTAAGTTACAACCGCGTATTTTAGTGGATACCTGCCGCTGGACGACTTTTTTGAAATATTGTGCCGCTGATTTCGAAAAGGCATTTCGGCAGATCAATTGTGAGACTCGGTTTCTAATCGAGGAAAATGACGTACAGGCCTTGTCCACAAATTTACATTGGCGGGAACTGGAACAATTCAAACCCGATGTAATATTAATGGTCAGTCATGCGCGCCCGACGATCGGCTATCTGCCTCGGGAACTGCCCTTTATCGGTTATATTCAGGATAAATGCGGGCCCATCGCTTCTTTGCCGAAATTGGACGAGCACATTAGCAGGCAGGATCTTTTTGTCTGTATGGTGAATAAGTTTCAAAGCTATCTGATCGAAAAAGGCGTCCCCCCCCAACAGACCTTCATAATGCCAATTCCAGCTGACGAGAATATGTTTTATCCCGCAGGTGAAATCGAAATTGAACCGCGATTTATAACCGATGCGGGATATGTCAAGCATGGTCATGCTTGCGCCGAAGATATGTTTAATCAATTTGTACGGGATCGTTTGGAGGTGGTCAAAAACCACGATCTGAAAAAAGGATTTATCTCTATATTCAAGGAGTTGTATCGCCTTTCCTGCGTGAACGTTGAGAAGTGTTGTTATGAGGACGAAATGCAGGAGTTCGTGCAGGCGAAACTGTCGGCGCAAGCCGATGAGGAAATTCGACATTACCTGCGTCAGTTGGTGAATATTTTTCATCTTACGGTTTATTCGGGCGCGTGGCGGTTTCAGTTTCTCGAAGCTTTCGATAAGACAAAAATAGAGTTGGCTTTATATGGTCAAGGATGGGAAGAGAATTCGCGTTTAAAACATTTGTCGCGCGGGCCGGTGCAGCGGGACAGGGAATTGAATTATGTGTATAACGGTAATCGGATCAACTTAAGTATCAATCAGGCCAGTACCATGCACCAAAGGCTGTCTGAATGCGGCTTGGCGGGGGGGTTCATGATGGTGGCTGATCATCGGCCTGAGAAAGACTGGGCGCCAGTGCGGGAATATTTTCAACCGGATCGGGAGATTGTTTTGTTCAACAGCCGGAAAGAGCTTGTCGACCGTTGCCGCTATTATCTGGAACATAAAAAGGAACGGCTGGAGATCGCCCATAATATGCGTCAGCGAGCCTTGCGGGAAAGAACCTGTGTTGAAGGTGCGAAAACCATCCTGGAGCAATGGCGAAAATTGCTGTTGCAGAAATATACCCATCGGGTATGAGAATTCCTGGCAGGGCCCGATGTAAATGTTTCCTGGATAAGTATATACATCATGCAAAAACGGGAAAATTCAATCGTGACGAGTATAACGAACGAATACATAATGATCGAAGATAAACCGGTAAAAAATATTCCGATGGCCCCTTGTGTTGTTTGTGGGGAAAATGCTTTTTGTGTCAAAGACATGAAAAATGGCTGTGATATTTACCGGTGCAGTCAGTGTCGGTTGGAATTTTGCCGACCCATGCCTTCCCGCCGGCAGCTTGATGAGTTTTATATCGACTATGCCGATCCGTGTGCCTTACCGTTGGTAGTGGAAGCTAATGCCAAGCGAAATATCGAGGCCTTGAAAAGATATGGTTTATCGAATCAATCCCGCCTGCTCGATTACGGCAGCGGACAGGGAGCCTTTTGTCAGGCAGGCAAAAGCGATAGATGGTTTAATTTTGATCCCTATACCAAAGATAGTCGGGAAGAATTATTGAAGCCGGAGGAATATGACTGGATTACCCTTTGGGGGGTTTTGGAGCATGTTCCCGATCCTACTGAATTATGGGCTCGGTTAGTTAGACTGTTACGGCTGAAGGGTTATCTGGCGTTGACGACAGTCAGTACGGAATTATCAATTCCTTATCAGTATAAACCACCGGAGCATGTAACCTACTGGACGCAACGGGCGATGGAAGAAATGTGTCATCGTCACCATATTATTCTGCGGGAATATAGGCCCTATAAGATGATTCAGAACTGTGACGTATATCTAGACGCGGTTTTACGTACGGTGCCCGAATCGTTACGGAGCATGATCAGTCATAAAATGCCGGATATGATTGAAGTGCCGACCAATGAAGTATTTGTTGTGGCAGAACGGACATCGTGAAAAATGAAAAGCGAACATATATACCCTCTGGGTATAAGAATTCCCGGCAGGGCCCGATGTAATTGTTTTTCTGGTAATTAAATACATAATATGAAAACGGGAAACTCAATCGCGATGAGTATAGACAAATCAAGCGACAAATATAAAATCGACAGTCATAAGCTCATGTATCATGTTCATCGGGTGGCGGACTGGCGGGAGGGTAAGAATATTTATCCAATTTATATGGAAGCAAGTCCGTCAGGAGCGTGCAACCATCGCTGTACGTATTGCGCTCTTGATTTTATGGATTATCAAAAGAGGTTTCTGGAAACGTCGATTTTTAAGGAACGATTGTCGGAACTGGGCAGCCTGGGTTTGAAAAGTATTATGTTTGCCGGGGAGGGAGAGCCTTTTCTGCATCGGGATATGGCGGAAATTGTCTGTCATAGCCGTCGAGCGGGAATCGATGTGGCGTTAACGACAAATGGGGTACTGTTTAAGCCGGATTTGGCGGAAGATGTTTTGGCGCACAGCGAATGGATTAAAGTCAGCATCAATGGCGCGACGCCGGAAACTTACGCGAATATCCATCGGACCCGGCCGGGAGATTTTGACCGGGTAATGCAAAATATGGCCTATGCCGCCGAGTTGAGAGAGCAAAAGAAATATCGCTGTGTTCTGGGTATGCAATTACTTTTACTGCCGGAGAATTATCAGGAGGCTGTTTTGCTGGCCAAGCTGGCCCGTGATATAGGCATGAATTACCTGGTAATAAAGCCTTATTCACAGCATCCCCTGAGCCAGACGACGCGATATGGAGATGTCAAATATAGTGATTATTTGTATCTGGCGGAGGAATTAGAAGCTCTCAACCGCGCCGATTTCAATGTGATATTCCGGATTCGGGCCATGCAAAAGTGGGATAAGGGTAATAAGCCTTATGAACAGTGTTCGGCTTTGCCCTTTTGGTCTTACATCGACGCGGGGGGGAATGTGTGGGGCTGTAGTATGTTTTTGGGCGATGAACGTTTCTCATATGGTAATATTTATGAAGAGACGTTTGCGCAGATATGGAACAGCGATAAAAGAATGAGGTCGCTGCGCTGGTTCGAGAGAGAATTTGATTGTTCTCGTTGCCGTATCAACTGTCGAATGGACGAAATTAATCGATATTTGTGGGAGGTGAAAAATCCCCCCCAACATGTGAATTTTATCTAAAAATGAAGAATTCAGATCAAGAAAAGTTTTTACGAGAGAAGGCGAATCAAATACGTCGGGAAGTTATTTCGGTGGCGGTCGCCAATGGGGCCGGTCACATTGCCCCTTCTTTGTCGTGTGTGGATATTTTGGTGGCTTTGTATTATGGAGTTATGAAATATGATGCCCAGAATCCCGGCTGGGAAGGGAGAGATCGGCTGATTTTCTCTAAAAGTCACGGTTGTTACGCTCTCTACGCCATATTGGCCGATATGGGATTGATCCCGCAAAAGATATGGCAGGGTTTGTATCAACCGTCGAATCCGTTGTCCGGTTGCGCGGAGCGAAAACCGGATTGGGGAATAGAAGCAGGATGCGGTTCGCTGGGGCATGGTTTACCGATAGCGGTGGGGGTGGCTTTGGGAGCCAGTTTGCAGAATAAGTCATATCATACATTCTGCGTAGTGGGTGACGGAGAATTGCAGGAAGGGACCACCTGGGAAGCTGTTCAGTTCGCGGTCAAACACGGTCTCGATAACCTTACCATCATTGTCGACAATAATCATCTGCAGGCGATGGATTTTGTGGTGAACGTTCTCGACCGAAAGGAAAACGAATTTATCGCGCGCTTAGAGGGATTTGGTTTGTCGTGCGTGGAATGTCCGGGGCATGCCGCGTCCCAGCTGGCCGAAACGATCAGGGAATCTTTTTCGATGCGCAATGACGGTCCCGGGGTCGTCGTGGCGGAAACGACAAAAGGGTATGGATTGAGCTGCATGGAAAATGTCCCTAAATTTCATTTCCGAATTCCAACCGAACAAGAGATGCGGGAGGGGATTTTGCATGAATAATTACCGCAAATTTGTGATTGATCTGCTGATACCTTTTTTTCGGCGGGATGAGCGATATTATCTACTGGTGGGGGATATGGGTTTTGGGGCTATTGACCGAATTAAAACAGAATTTCCCGAGCGGATTATCAACTGTGGTATTATGGAGCAGGGCACTGCCGGGATCGCCGCGGGGATGAGTCTCGGTGGCTTGATACCCATATTTTATTCGATCGTCAATTTCCTGGCCTATCGAGCTCTGGAGCAGATTCGCAACGACGTAGTGCTGCAGAATCTAAACGTAAAGTTTATCGGTACCGGCGCGAATAATTATTTTAAGATGCTGGGGAACTCTCACTGCTGCGGAGATGACGACGTGAAAATTATGCAGCTAATCGACATGAAGGTGTATGATCCTTATAGTTCGGAGAAAAACTTCGAGGAGTTGCTGAATGATTGGATGACCGATGAGCGAGCTGGATATTTGCGCGTTTGAAACGAATAAGTAATTCCCGGTCGGGCAGGGAGATAAGACAAAATGTTGACATTGAAAAAACTGGAACTGGACGGTCACAAACTGATCTGGCATAAGGAACGGGTCGATGCCTGGTTGCGCGGGGAAAGAATCGCACCGATTACGATTGATTGTGCCCTGACACGTCGCTGTAATTATCGGTGTGTGTATTGTTACGGCCAGTTGCAGGCCAACGATGAGAAAAAGATGACCCGGGATGTGATTTTTCGTTTTCTCGATGATGCCGCCGAAATCGGAGTAAAGGCGATCAGTTTTGTCAGTGACGGGGAAAGCACCTGTTCGCCTTATTTATACGATGCAATTCAACGAGGGCACGGGAACGGTTTGGATATGGCGTTGGGTACGAATGGGTATCTGTTGGATGATAACCGCCTGGAGGAAATTCTTGGCTGTCTGACCTATCTGCGTTTTAATATTTCCGCCGGTCAGCCGGATCGTTACGCCGAAATCATGGGGTGTAATAAAGATTGCTTTGAAAAGGTATGCCAAACTATCCGTCAATGCGTGTCTGTTAAAGAGAAAAACCGTTTGCCCGTAACTATAGGGATGCAAATGGTGTTATTACCCGATTTTGTCGATCAGGTATTGCCCCTGGCGGACCTGGGCAAACAACTGGGGGTGGATTATCTGGTGATCAAGCACTGCAGCGATGATGAAGACGGCAGCTTGGGGGTGGATTATTCCAGGTATCATGGTTTGGTTGACGTACTAAACCAGGCGGAATCCTGTTCTGATGAAAATTACCTGATAAAAGCGAAATGGTCCAAGATTCTCAGTGAAGGCAAACGTCATTATAACCGGTGTTACGGTCCGCCTTTTATTCTGCAGCTTTCCGGTTCCGGATTGGTGGCTCCGTGCGGCATGCTATTTAACGAAAAATATAAAAAGTATCATATCGGTAATATCGCGGAGAACTCTTTCAAGGAAATATGGATGAGCGATCGCTATAGGCAGGTGATGGACTTTATTGGATCCGATAGTTTTGACGCTCGTACCATGTGCGGCACTTTGTGTCTGCAACACAAGGTAAATGAATATCTGTTCGATCTCAAAGAGAAACAGGCAAATTTAGTCCAGCCCGGCGGGGAGATTCCGCTTCATGTCAACTTTATCTAAAACTTTCACGTGGTCCCATTGAATCGATCGCGGTGTGTATAGTTTCAACAAATAAGTGTAACAGATGGGAATCAGACGAATTCTTTCCGTCGGCGGGCGGGGGGCAGGTTCAGCAGGCTGCGGTATTTGGCTACGGTTCGACGGGCCAGGGTAAAGCCATGCTTTTTCATTTCCTTAACGAGGTCGTCGTCGTTAAGGGGATTGTTTTTGTCCTCGTTTTCCACGATTTCCCGCAATTTGGCTTTGACGGCGTCCCAACTGACGCTCTGGCCGGAAGTGGTTTCTGTTCCCCCGCTAAAGAAATAACGCAGGGGATAAATCCCGTTGGGGGTCTGCATATATTTACCCGAGACCGCCCGCGATACGGTGCCCACATGAATATTCAATACGTCGGCTACCTCCACCATTGGTAACGGTTTGAGATGTAGAGGGCCGCTGTCAAAAAAGCCTCGCTGGGATTTCAATACGTGATTTACCACTCGCATAAGGGTAGATTTACGCTGGGCGATCGATTCGATAAGCCAGCGGGCGGAACGGGCATTATCCTGGAGAAATTGTCGGGTTTTCGTTTCGACCGTACGATCTTTAAGCATATTGTTGTATTGGGGATTGATACGCAGATTGGGGGTGCTGCCCTCCGTTAATCGGGCATGATAAATATCATTGTCTTCATTATACTCCACAATTATATCCGGGATGATATAGGGAGTAGTGTGTTCACCGATTTGCATGCCGGGATGCGGGTCCAGGCGGGAAATGTTGTTAATGGCTTCTTTTATTTCAGCGATTGTTCGTCTGGTTTTCCGGGCGATGACGGGATAGCGATTCATTTCAATATCTTTAATATGTTTCGATATTATTTCAATTTCCAATGATCGGTCTTCATCGCTGTTCTGGATTTGTAAAAGCAGGCACTCCACCAGATTGCGGGCAGCCACACCCGGCGGATCGAGAGTTTGCACTAATCGAAGAGTTTCTTCGAGTTGCCTGGGGGTAGTTTTTTCCCTGACATTATCCCGGATTAAATTCATCTCCACCAACAAATAGCCTGATTCTTCGATGAAATCTATCATGACCGTGCCGATTTTTTTGATAATCGGTTCACATTCCACAAAGGCCCATTGCTCATGCAAATAGTCTGATAAGGATTGCGAAGGTGCAGCGGTATTCTGCATGGCTTCTAATTTTCGGTCCCGCTCTTCATAGACCGGTTTAGGATGTACATAGGAATTTCTTTCCAGATAGTCATTGTAGTCGTCACCGAGATTGTTTAGTCGTTCGAAATCTTTGGATTTACTGTTATTTTCCTCGATTTTCAGATCTTGTTCCACTTCGGAAACTTCCGTCTCTTCCTGGTTTTGCCCGGGAGCGGCTTCCCGTTCGAAAGTGTCGGGAAGTTGATCTTCCAACTCCAGCATAGGGTTGGTAGTCATTTCCTGTTCGATCCGTTCCTGCAAAGCCATCAAAGGCAGCTGCAGAATCTCCATCGACTGGATCATGCGCGGAGCCAGCATCATTCGCTGATCCATTTTCATTTGTTGGGACAAATCCAGACGCATTTACGATCTCACTTATTTTGGTAAAAAAGTTTTAGCCACGTTATCGTTTTTTAATTGCAACTATTTCGCTAACCAATATTATTTCCGACATAATATTGATTTTTCCGATTCATTAAAGTCTATCGTCAAGTTATTTGGCTGGATTTGGTGGAAATTTCCACCCAAATAATATTTCTTGTGTGGTATTTTTTGCGATTGAATTTACTGTGATGTATACTCATCACGATTGAATTTTCCCGTTTTCATATAATGTATTTACTTATCAGAAAAACAATTACATCTGGCCCTGCCAGGAATTCTCATACCCGATGGGTATATTTTTATTTGGGGCCGATAAAATTCCATTATATTACGCTTTAATTGGCCTTTATTAAGGTTGTCTCTAAATATTTATTCCATTTCCACGCGGCCGTTAATAGCGTCGTGCAGAACGCTTTTATTGGCATATTCAATGCTGGACCCAGTGGGTAGGCCTCGAGCCAGCCGAGTGATCCGGATTTTAGTTTCACTAAGTAAAGAACTGATATACAGCGCTGTTCCGTCGCCATCCATATTGGGGTTGGTAGCCATCACTACTTCCTGGATTTCACCGGTTTCAATTCTTTTCATCAGGGCGTCAATAGTCAGATCGTCCGGGGTAATTCCTTCCAGCGGAGCCAGGTGTCCCTGGAGAACATGATAAACCCATTGGCATAAACCGGTTTCCTCCAAACTAATGAGATCTTTGGGTTGTTCGACCACGCAGACGATTGAGTGATCACGCCGTTGGTCCCGACAGATTTCGCACAAATCCTGTTCGCTGAGATTAAAACAGCGAGAGCAGTTTCTGATTTTCGTTTTGACCTGCTGAATGGCCTCAGCCAGTGCCAGGGCCTCTTCGGCCGTTTGATTCAGAATAAAATAAGCCAGTCGCTCCGCTGTTCTTTTGCCGATTCCGGGCAGCTGGGCAAACCGCTCCATGAGTTGATCGATGCTTTTTGTGTGAATGTTACTCATCTGTCCGATCCGCAGTTTTTCGTAAAGAACGAAAGTATACTCATCACGATTGAGTTTTCCCGTTTTTGCAATATGTATTTACTTATCAGGAAAACAATTACATCGGGCCCTGCCAGGAATTATCATACCCGATGGGTATACACTCATTCC
>Ga0180435_10006180_pt1 | contig 11479 bp, 11 predicted proteins | sample SS_ome_3_FD_132467 | JGI IMG/M metagenome (GOLD analysis project Ga0180435, IMG submission 132467) | Hypersaline lake sediment archaeal communities from the Salton Sea, California, USA - SS_3_S_1 metaG | ecosystem: Environmental > Aquatic > Non-marine Saline and Alkaline > Hypersaline >...
AAAGACACGCGGATTTCCGGCTACATGTTCGAAGCAGCGCTCGAGGCTGGGCTGAGTGCCGCCGGCGTGGATACCCGCATGCTGGGCCCCATGCCAACGCCCGGTATAGCCTATCTGACCCGCACCCTGCACGCGAACGCCGGGATCGTGATCAGTGCTTCGCACAACCCGCACCGGGACAATGGGATCAAGTTTTTCTCCTCCGACGGGTACAAACTGCCGGACAAGGTCGAGGCGGAGATCGAAAAAATGATCGACCAGCCGATGGATTCGGTCAGTTCCGAGCGCCTCGGCAAGGTCAAGCGCCTGGAGGATGCGCGCGGGCGCTATATCGAATTCTGCAAGTCGACCATCCCGGCACGGATGGAGTTTTCGGGTGTCAAAGTGGTGGTGGATTGTGCCCACGGTGCCACCTATCACATTGCCCCGAATGTATTCGAGGAAATCGGTGCCGAGGTTTTCAAGATCGGAACGGATCCGAATGGTCTCAATATCAACGATGGAGTGGGCGCCACCGCGCCGGAGGCACTGCAGCGGGCAGTCCTGGAGCATGGTGCGGATCTCGGCGTGGCCCTGGATGGAGATGGCGACCGCCTGATACTGGTCGACGCCGAGGGTCAGATCCGCGACGGCGACGATATCCTGTATGTGCTGACCAGTTCCCGGATACGTACCGGCGAGATGGTCGGGGACCTGGTCGGGACCCTGATGTCCAACCTAGGGCTGGAGGTGGCCCTGCGGGAGCATGGCGTTGGACTCACCCGGGCCAGGGTCGGCGACCGTTACATCCTGGAGGAACTCAGAGCCAGGAAGTGGCTGCTCGGCGGCGAGCCCTCGGGGCACATCATCTGTCACGACCGGACCACCACCGGCGATGGCATCGTGTCCGCGCTGCAGGTGCTGGCGGAGATGCATGCCACCGGCAAGAGCCTTTCGCAGCTGTGTCGTGGCGTGAGCAAATTCCCGCAGACACTGATCAATGTCGCGCTGGGTGACAATCTGGCCAGCGACATCATGCAGGCCAGTCTGGTCCAGGCGGAAGTGGCGAACGTGCAGAAGGAGATGGGGGATGAGGGACGGGTGCTGCTGCGGCCGTCTGGCACCGAGCCGCTGATTCGGGTCATGGTCGAAGGAAGGGATGGCGACCTCGTCCTGGCCAAGGCGCAACAGATCGCGGAAGTGGTGCGCTCGGCCTGCCAGTGAAGCACGCAGCATCGGGCCTTGGCGCCCCGGTTTGCACGCAACATCGCGCCATATCGGGCGCGCATTGATTTAGGCAGCAACTGCCGTTACAGTACGCCGCCTGAATTAACAGGGCCTAAACCGCGAGAGGAAGCGATATGCGTCAACCACTGGTCGCCGGCAATTGGAAAATGAACGGTACCCGCAGCAGCATCCGGGAATTGCTGGATGGCGTGAAGGGCGGTATGGGTGACGTCACCACGGCCGAGGTCGCCGTGTGTTGTCCTCACATCTTTCTGGCGGACGTTCAGCAACAGCTGCAGGGTTCGGCGGTCGTATGGGGTGGTCAGGACATTTCGGTACACGAATCCGGGGCCTACACCGGCGAGACGGCCGGTGCCATGCTCGCCGAATTCGGATGCAAGTACGTGATCATCGGTCACTCCGAGCGGCGCACCTATCATGCTGAAACCGATCAGGTGGTCGCGGAAAAATTTGCTGCGGCGCGCAAGGCCGGGCTGGTGCCCATCCTCTGCGTCGGGGAAACCCTGGAGGAGCGTGAGGGCGGTATCACCGAAGAGGTGGTAGGGCGTCAGCTCGACGCCGTGTTGTCGCATTGCGGGATCGATATGCTGGCCGAGGGCGTTATCGCCTACGAACCTGTCTGGGCCATCGGAACCGGCAAGACCGCCACGCCGGAGCAGGCGCAGGACGTGCATGCCTTCATCCGTGCGCGCATCGCTGCATCAAGCGCCGCAGTGGGAAAGGATATGCAGATCCTCTATGGTGGTAGCATGAACGCCGGCAATGCCGCCGATCTGCTTGTACGCGAGGACATCGACGGTGGCTTGATTGGGGGTGCATCGCTCAAGCCAGCCGATTTTCTTGCCATCGCCAAGGCCGCCAACGCCTGAACAGGCCGGCTCCGGGACACCTGAATGGAAAGCGTACTCGTCGTTATTCACCTACTGCTTGCGATCGCCCTGGTGGCGTTGGTGCTGATCCAGCATGGCAAAGGGGCCGATATGGGCGCAGCCTTCGGCTCAGGCGCCTCTGCGACGGTGTTCGGCTCGGCTGGCGCCGGCAATTTCCTGAGTCGCGCCACCGCCGTGGTCGCGACCCTGTTTTTCATCACCAGCCTGGCGTTGGCCTATTTTGCGATGAACACTGGTGGCGAAGAGTCTTTGATCGGGGTCGAGCAGGCCTTGCCGGCCGCGCCCGGGCAGGAGACGATGCCGGCCGGAGACGTCCCGATCCCGGTGGAGCAGGTTTTGCCGGCGGGTTCGTCCGATAGCGACGTGCCGGTGTTGCCGGTTGGGGATGCGGGCAATTCGACCGCCAGCGACGTGCCATCTGTGCCGTCCAACTAGTCAGTCCGTGAGTTTTTTTGCCGAAGTGGTGGAATTGGTAGACACGCTATCTTGAGGGGGTAGTGGCGAGAGCCGTGCCGGTTCGAGTCCGGCCTTCGGCACCATATCGAACGGTATCATCGCCAAGCGGTGATACCGTTTTTTTATGTCTGCTAAAATCGCTGTAAATCAACGAGTTAAGCTGTTCACTCTGTTTGACACGGGCAAGGGTGACAGTTATCCTCTGGCGCGCTTAAATCGCATAAACATAAGTAAAGTTGCACCTTCGGGGGCTGGTTTCATGCTGGAAAATTATTTCCCTGTCCTCGTTTTCCTCGCGGTAGGCCTGTTCGTGGGGGTGGCGGCGATCGGTATCGGGTTCGTCCTTTCCCCAAATCGTCCGGACAGCGAAAAGTTATCGCCCTACGAGTGTGGTTTCGAAGCCTTTGAGGATTCGCGCATGAAATTCGACGTGCGCTATTACCTCGTGGCCATCCTGTTCATCATTTTTGACCTCGAGATTGCCTTCCTCTTCCCCTGGGCAGTGGTATTGGACCAGGTGGGCATGGTTGGCTTCTGGGCAATGATGCTGTTCCTGGGAGTGCTGGTGGTGGGTTTCATCTACGAATGGAAAAAGGGGGCGCTGGAATGGGAGTAGAAGGCGTTCTCGAACAGGGGTTTGTCACCACGACCGCGGACAAACTCATCAATTGGGCCCGAACCGGCTCGATGTGGCCAATGACTTTCGGCCTGGCGTGCTGTGCGGTCGAAATGATGCACGCGGCCGCGTCCCGTTATGATATGGACCGGTTCGGCATTATTTTCAGGCCGAGTCCGCGCCAATCCGACGTGATGATCGTTGCAGGTACCCTGGTCAACAAAATGGCGCCTGCATTGCGTAAGGTATACGACCAGATGGCCGAGCCGCGCTGGGTCATTTCCATGGGCTCCTGCGCCAACGGTGGCGGCTACTACCACTACTCCTATTCGGTGGTGCGCGGCTGTGACCGCGTGGTGCCCGTCGACATCTATGTTCCCGGCTGTCCGCCGACGGCTGAAGCCCTGCTGTATGGCGTGATTCAGTTGCAGAACAAGATTCGCCGCACCAACACCATCGCTCGCTGAGTGGCCAACCAAAAGAGACCCCACGGCAATGACCCTGGAAGAACGCTTGCAAGAATTGGAGGAAGCCCTCGAGGAGCTGCTCGAGGACTTCGAGGGGTGCTCCTGGGAGATTGCCCGGGCTGAGTTGACGCTCACTGTTCCCCGCGAAAATCTGCTGGAAATAATGCAGCTTTTGCGCAGCAATACGGCGGTGGCGATGGAGCAGTGCACCGATGTCTGTGGTGTGGATTATGCGGAGTACGGCTTGTCGGAGTGGGTCACCCGTGATGCCGCGAATGCCGGCTTCGAGCGCGGCGTCGATCGAAGCGTCCGACCCGAGGCCGATCCAAATAACCGCTTTGGCGTCGTCTATCACCTCCTTTCGCACACCCACAACGTACGCATGCGGGTCAAGACCTTTCTCGATGCGGACAACCCGGTCGTGGATTCGGTCGCGGACGTGTGGTCCTCCGCGAACTGGTTCGAACGCGAGGCCTTCGATCTTTATGGGATCCTGTTCGCCGGACATCCCGACCTGCGCCGCTTGCTTACCGACTATGGCTTTATCGGCCATCCCTTCCGCAAGGATTTCCCGCTGATCGGGGACGTCGAAATGCGCTATGACCCCGAACAGGGGCGGGTCGTGTACGAGCCTGTGAGCATCGAGTCGCGCACCCTGGTGCCGCGCGTGATCCGCGAAGATATGCGTTACGAGTCGGGGTGGAAACCCGAGCAGCCCGAGAAAGAGGTGGACTGAGGCATGTCCGAGATTCGCAACTACACCCTCAATTTCGGGCCGCAGCACCCCGCGGCGCACGGGGTATTGCGCCTGGTGCTGGAAATGGACGGAGAGGTGATCGAGCGTGCCGATCCGCACGTGGGATTACTGCATCGCGGCACCGAGAAGCTGGCGGAGAGCAAGCCGTACAACCAGTCGATCGGCTACATGGATCGTCTCGACTATGTGTCCATGATGTGTAACGAGCACGGCTACGTTCGGGCGATCGAGAAGTTGCTCGATATCGAAGCGCCAGTGCGGGCGCAGTACATCCGGACCCTATTCGACGAGATCACCCGCATCCTCAACCACCTGATGTGGCTGGGGACACACGCGATCGATGTCGGTGCCATGACCATGTTCCTGTACTGCTTCCGGGAGCGTGAGGACCTCATGGATTGCTACGAGGCGGTCTCGGGCGCACGCATGCACGCCACCTACTATCGTCCAGGAGGCGTCTACCGCGATCTGCCGGATCAGATGCCGCGCTTCGAGCCTGGACGCTTCTGTAGTGAGAAGGATGCGCAGCTGCGCAATCGCGCACGCGAGGGCTCGCTGCTGGACTTCATCGAGGATTTCGTACAGCGCTTCCCGAAGCTGGTCGACGAGTACGAAACCCTCCTGACCGACAACCGCATCTGGAAGCAGCGTACTGTCGGCATCGGTGTGGTTTCCCCGGAACGCGCCCGCCAGCTGGGATTCAGTGGCCCGATGCTGCGCGGCTCCGGTGTCGCCTGGGACCTGCGCAAGAAACAGCCCTATGCGGCCTACGGCGAGATGGATTTCGATATTCCGATCGGCACCAACGGAGACTGCTACGACCGCTACCTGGTGCGGGTCGAGGAGTTGCGCCAGTCCACCCGCATCATCAGCCAGTGCGTGCAGTGGCTGCGCGACAATCCCGGTCCGGTGATGATCGAAGATCATAAGATTGTCCCGCCCCGGCGCGTGGACATGAAAGATGACATGGAAGCCCTGATCCACCACTTCAAGCTGTTCACCGAGGGATACTGCCCTCCGGAAGGTGAGGTCTACGCAGCTGTCGAGGCGCCGAAAGGGGAATTCGGTTGTTACATCGTGTCGGACGGCGCCAACAAGCCGTATCGGCTCAAGGTCCGGGCGCCGGGGTTTGCGCACCTGTCCGCGATGAACGAGATGGCCAGGGGCCACATGCTGGCAGACGTGGTGGCGATTATCGGCACCATGGATATCGTGTTTGGTGAGATCGACCGGTGAACAGGCCGGATCGATTCATGGAGTCTGATTGATGAGCCTGCGTATCGAACCCATGCAACGCGTTCAGAAGGCGGAGAACAAGGATGAGCTGTTCACGCCCGAGGTGCGAGCGGAGATCGATGAATGGATCGCAAAGTACCCGGAGGAGTGGAAGCAGTCCGCGTGCATGGCGGCGCTGAGCATCGTCCAGGATGCCAGTGGCGGCAGCCTCACCACTGCCTTGATGGATCAGGTGGCGGATTACCTGGATATGCCACCGATCGCCGTGTATGAAGTCGCGACCTTCTACTCCATGTACGAGCACAAACCGGTGGGGCGGCATAAGATATGCCTCTGCACCAACGTCTCGTGCATGATCAACGGCTCGGACGATATCTACGAACACCTGCGCACCCGCCTTGGCATCGGCTTTGGCGAAGTGACCGCTGATGGGCGTTTCAGCCTCAAGGAGGTTGAATGCCTGGGTGCCTGCGGTGGTGCCCCGATGATGCAAATCGGTCATAACTACTACGAGAATCTGACGCCGGCGCTGGTGGATCAGATTCTGGATGGACTGGAGTGAGTCATGGCGAATGAAGTCTGCTTCAGGACTCTGCACAAGGATCGCCCGTGGCGTCTGGATACCTACGTCGCGGAAGGCGGTTACGAAGCCCTCAAGAAGATCATCAGCGAGGGCATCACCCAGGATCAGATCATCGACCTGGTCAAGGGCTCCGGTCTGCGCGGCCGCGGTGGGGCTGGCTTCCCCACCGGACTGAAGTGGAGTTTCATCAACCGCGCCGCTCCCGGTGAGAAGTACGTGGTGTGCAACTCGGACGAGGGTGAACCGGGGACTTTCAAGGACCGCGACATCCTGCGCTACAACCCGCATGCCCTCATCGAAGGGATGATCATTGCAGGCTATGCGATCGGTGCGGCAGCCGGCTACAACTACATCCGCGGCGAGTTCTGGGAGCCCTACCAGCGATTCGAAGCGGCGCTGGCGGAGGCGCGCGAGGCGGGGCTGCTGGGGGAGAACATCCTGGACTCCGGGTTCGACTTCGAGCTGCACACCCACCTTGGCGCGGGTGCCTATATATGCGGGGAAGAAACGGCCCTGCTGGAATCCATCGAGGGCAAAAAGGGACAGCCACGCTTCAAGCCGCCTTTCCCGGCGCTGTTCGGGCTCTACGGCCGCCCCACGGTGATCAACAACACCGAGACGCTGGCTTCGGTTCCCGACATCATCCGCCAGGGTGCGGACTGGTTCCGCGATCTGGGGGTGGAGAACAGTGGCGGCCCCAAGCTGTTCTCGGTATCCGGCAATGTCAATCGCCCGGGTAATTTCGAAGTTCCGATGGGGACCCCATTTGCCGAATTGCTGGAGATGGCCGGTGGTATGCGCGACGGGCGCCGGCTGAAAGCGGTCATTCCGGGCGGCTCCTCGGCGCCGGTGCTGCCGGGCGAGGTCATGATGGACCTGAACATGGATTACGACAGCATCCAAAAGGCTGGATCGATGCTGGGATCGGGCGCGGTCATTGTGATGGATGACAGCAACTGCATGGTGAAAGTGCTGGACCGGATCTCCTACTTCTACTTCGAGGAGTCCTGTGGACAATGCACCCCCTGCAGGGAGGGTACCGGTTGGATGCACCGCGTGGTCCATCGCATCGAGAACGGGCAGGGTCGCCCGGAGGACCTGGATCTCCTGGATGATGTCGCGAACAAGATCATGGGTCGCACCATCTGCGCGCTGGGTGACGCGGCGGCGCTGCCCGTGGCGAGTTTCGTGCGGCATTTCCGGGACGAATTCCAGTACCACATCGACCATAAGAAGTGCATGGTGTAAGCGGCATGACGGACAAAACGATTACGATCGAGGTGGACGGCCGTTCGCTGGAGGCGAAGCCGGGGCAGATGTTGATCGAGGTGACCGACGCTGCGGGTATATCTGTGCCTCGGTTCTGCTATCACAAGCACCTTTCGATTGCCGCCAACTGCCGCATGTGCCTGGTGGAGGTGGAAAAGGCGCCCAAGCCGCTGCCAGCGTGTGCCACGCCCGTTGCAGACGGGATGAAGGTTTTCACCCGCTCCCCGCTGGCCCGTGCCGCGCAGAAGGGGACCATGGAGTTTCTGCTGATCAATCACCCGCTCGATTGCCCTATCTGTGATCAGGGCGGTGAATGTGAACTGCAGGATGTTGCGGTCGGCTACGGTGGCGATGTGTCGCGTTACACCGAGGCCAAGCGTGTAGTCAGGGACGAGGATATCGGCCCCCTGATCGCTACCGATATGACGCGCTGCATCCACTGCACGCGCTGCGTGCGTTTCGGTGGGGAAATCGCCGGGCTACGCGAACTCGGCGCCACTGGCCGGGGCGAGCACATGCGCATCGGTGTATTCGTGCAGCAGGCACTGCATTCCGAGCTGTCTGGCAACGTGATCGACCTTTGCCCGGTGGGAGCATTGACCTCCAAGCCTTTCCGGTTCGCCGCGCGTTCCTGGGAACTCACCCAGCAGGATGGCATAGCGCCGCACGACGGGATCGGCAGCAATGTGCACCTGCACGTGCGTCGCAACGAAGTGCTGCGGGTGGTGCCGAAGGAAAACGATGCCGTGAACCAGACCTGGATTTCGGATCGGGACCGGTTCTCCTATCAGGGGCTGCAGTCGAACGATCGGCTCGCAACGCCCATGGTGCGCGAGAACGGCAGGCTGCGTGAGGCCGATTGGGACGAGGCATTGCAGTCGGCAGCCAGGATTCTGCTGGATACACCCGAGGGGAATCTTGGCGCACTGGCCTCGCCGAGTGCCACCCTGGAGGAACTGTTCCTGGCCGGGAAGCTGGTACGCGCCCTCGGCAGCGACAGCATCGATCACCGTCTGCGTCAGCAGGATTTTCGTGAGGACGGCGCAGATCCGGCTTTGCCCTGGTTGGGGCGGCGATTCGAAGATATCGAGCACAACGAGGCGACCCTGATCGTGGGTTCCTGGCTACGCAAGGATCAGCCCCTGCTCAACCTGCGTGTCAGGCAGTCGCTTGCCAACGGCGGCGTCGCCATGGCGATCAACCCGGCTGATTTCGACTTCAATTACGAACTCGATGTCGATGTCGTGTGCAAGCCTTCCGAGATGGTCCAGGAGCTGGCCGGTGTGGCCGCCGCCCTGGGTGCCGCGACCGAAGGGATCGAGGTCTCGCCGGATGAAGCCCATCAAACAGCGGCCAGGCTGCTGCAGCAGGCAGGGCAGGGCATGGTCCTGCTGGGCAGTGCTGCCATGACGCACCCGGATTACGCCCTTTTGCGGCGCCTCGCATCGAATATCGCACAGGCCGCGGCAATCGACTGGGGATCGGTAGGTTTCGGGGCCAATGATACCGGCGCCTGGCTGGCGGGTGCGGTGCCGCATCGCCGCGCGGATGGATCCCCAGGGCAGGGCAGGCATGCCCAGGCCATGCTGGACGGCCCGAGCGAAACCCTGGTGCTGCTCGGCTGTGAGCCCGATGCGGATTTTGCGGATCCGCAGAGAACCGCAGGCGCGCTCGGCAGCGCGCGAGTGATTGCGCTGAGCAGCTATCGTTCCGATGCACTCCTGGCGGGTGCCGATGTCATCCTGCCAGTCGCCGCCTTCACGGAAACCTCGGGCACCCTGGTCAATCTGCAGGGAGACGTGCAGAGTTTCGCTGCGGCTGTGCCGCCACCCGGAGAGGCGCGTCCCGCGTGGAAGGTGCTGCGCGTGCTCGGCAACCTGGTGGACGCCGAAGGCTTCGAGCAAAACAGCAGTATCGAGGTCCGCGATGAATTGCTGCAGATGCGCGGGGAGATTCAACCCGACAATGCCCTGGGCGCATCATTGAATTGTTCCCAGAGCTTCTTGCCCGCTGGACTGCAGCGGATCGGTGGTATCCCGATGTACGGCCTGGATGCGATCACCCGTCGTGCCGCCGCGCTGCAGGCGACTCCGGACGCCTGGGATGGCACCCTGCGCCTGAATGCGGCAACCGCTGCCAGCCACTCGATCGAGGCCGGTGGCCAGGTCAGACTGGTGCAGGAAGGGCTGAGTGTGGAATTGCCGGTGAGCCTGGATGAGCGCGTGCCGGATGAGTGTGTCTGGCTGCCGGCTGCCGTACAGGAGAGCGCGGGGCTGGGATACAGCTTTGCGCCGGTCAGCGTGGAGAAGGCCTGATGGATGGATTGATCGCATTCTGGGACGCACTGCCGCAGCTGGTGCAGATCATGCTCAAGATCGTCGCGATCATGCTGCCCCTGATGATCACGGTGGCCTACTACACCTACCTCGAGCGCAAGGTCATCGGGCACATGCAGGTGCGCATGGGTCCCAACCGGGTCGGCTTCTTCGGCTTCCGCCTGCTTGGCCTGGGACAGCCTATTGCCGACGCGGTCAAGCTGATGTTCAAGGAGATCGTGATCCCGAGCGGCGCCAACAAGCTGCTGTTCCTGATCGCACCCATGATCACGATAGCGCCGGCGCTGGCAGCCTGGGCGGTCTTTCCGTTCGACGCGGAGCTGGTGCTGGCGGATATCAACGCCGGGCTGCTCTACATTCTGGCACTGACCTCGCTCGGCGTTTACGGCGTGATCATTGCCGGCTGGGCGTCCAACTCGAAGTATGCGCTGCTGGGTGCGATGCGTTCAGCGGCGCAGATAGTCGCTTACGAGATCGCCATGGGGTTCGCCCTGGTCGGGGTGCTGGTGGCCGCGGGCAGCCTCAACCTGCGCGAAATCGTGATGGCCCAGGAAGGCAGCCTGCTGCACTGGTACTGGCTGCCGCTGCTGCCACTGTTCCTGATCTATTTCATTTCCGGTGTGGCCGAGACCAACCGGGCGCCATTCGACGTGGCCGAGGGCGAATCCGAGATCGTCGCCGGTTTCCATGTCGAGTATTCGGGGATGACCTTCGCGGTGTTCTTCCTTGCGGAGTACGCCAACATGATCCTGATCTCGGCCCTGAGCGCACTGATGTTCCTCGGCGGCTGGCTGTCCCCCTTCCAGGGTACGCCGTTGGAGTCCTGGTTTGCCTGGGTGCCGGGCATCATCTGGCTGCTGCTCAAGACCTTCGTCTTCATGTTCCTGTTCCTCTGGTTCCGCGCGACCTTTCCCCGTTACCGGTACGACCAGATCATGCGTCTGGGCTGGAAGGTGTTCATTCCGATCACCATCGTGTGGATCGTGGTGGTGGGCTTGATGAAGGTCAACCAGGCACCGTGGTGGTTCAACTGAGGCCGTAGGCAGAACGACATGAATAAAATCGTCAGCTATATTCGCAGCCTTTTCCTGTTCGAACTGTTCAAGGGTCTGAGCCTGACCGGTCGCTACATGCTCACCCGTCCGTTCACGTTGGAGTACCCGGAGGAGAAGGCACCGGTATCTCCGCGCTTCCGTGGTCTGCACGCGCTGAGACGTTATCCCAACGGTGAGGAGCGCTGCATTGCCTGCAAGCTGTGCGAGGCGGTGTGTCCCGCGCTGGCGATCACGATCGAGGCGGAACCGCGCGAAGACGGTTCCCGCCGCACCACCCGCTACGACATCGACCTGTTCAAGTGCATATATTGCGGTTTTTGCGAGGAGTCGTGCCCGGTCGACTCGATTGTGGAGACACGCATCTACGAATACCACTTCGAGGCGCGCGGCGAGCAGATCATGACCAAAGACAAACTGCTTGCCATCGGTGACCAGTATGAAGAACAACTCGCGGCCGACCGCGCCGCCCAGGCCGGGGTGCGCTAGGAGCGCTGGATTGTTATGACTTTCGAGAAGTTCCTTTTCTATCTTTTCGCGATCCTGCTGCTCGGTGCCGCCGTGATGGTGATCACCCGCAGGAACCCGGT
>Ga0180435_10006181_pt1 | contig 11479 bp, 21 predicted proteins | sample SS_ome_3_FD_132467 | JGI IMG/M metagenome (GOLD analysis project Ga0180435, IMG submission 132467) | Hypersaline lake sediment archaeal communities from the Salton Sea, California, USA - SS_3_S_1 metaG | ecosystem: Environmental > Aquatic > Non-marine Saline and Alkaline > Hypersaline >...
ATAATACCGATATGGAGATAACGCTGATATCCCCCATCGCCATGGAAGAAGGACAAAGGTTTGCCATACGTGAGGGCGGCAGGACTATCGGTGCCGGCAGTGTCACAACCATATTAGAATAAGGAAGGGAAGAGATTTGGCAGCGACTAAACTAGGACAGAAGATCAGGATAAAACTAAAGGCATTTGATCATGAGATAATCGACAGGTCGGCAAAAAAGATCGTAGAGACCATCGAGAATTCCGGAGCAAAAGTCTCTGGTCCTGTTCCATTGCCCAACAGGAAAAATGTTTATTGTGTAATAAAGTCACCGCATGTGAATAAGGATTCCAGGGAACATTTTGAGATAAGGACCCATAAGCGGCTTATCGATATAATAGATCCCTCCCCCAAGACAGTAGATCTTTTGATGAGGCTCAGTCTTCCTGCGGGAGTGGATATAGAGATCAAGTCCTGATAATCTTCAGCGGTTTTATTGACTCGGCATGATAAATATTATAAACTGCCTGTTTTGTGTTGATATTAAGTATTGAAAGTGAAGAAAAATGGTAGACGCTTTATATGGAAAAAAAATCGGCTGCACCCAGGTATTCAGGGATAACGGAGATGCAGTATATGTGACTGCTATCGAGGCTGAACCCTGCGTAGTGGTCCAGGTGAAAAACAAGGAAAAAAACGGATATAACAGCCTGCAGGTAGGCGTGGGCCAGGTCAGGGAAAATAAGGTAAACAAGCCGGACAAAGGTGTGTTTGCCAGGAACAAGGTCGATATAAAGAAATACCTCAGGGAGATACGGGTAGAGGAATTTGATAAGGAATACAAGCCCGGTGACAGCATAGATATATCAATTTTCAAACCCGGCGACAAAGTCAAGATAACCGGGAATTCAAAAGGAAAGGGATTTGCCGGCGTGATAAAGAGGCATAACTTCCACAGGGGAAGGATGTCTCACGGATCCCATGCCCACAGGATACCGGGGTCTGTAGGAATGTGCGCTACCCCTGCCAAGATACTGAAGGGGAAGAAGATGCCCGGAAGGCTGGGCGGCAAGAGGACTACCATTTCCGGTTCCGAGATAGTAGAGATCATAACCGGCGACAATATAATACTGGTAAAAGGCAGCGTACCCGGAGCCAGGGGAAGCATGGTATATCTGAAAAAGATATAAAGATTTCATTTAGGAGATAAAGATGGCTAGTGTAAATGTAGTTGATACAAAAGGCAATGAAAAAGAAAAAATAAAGATATCTGATAAACTGGTAAAAGCTGAGCCGGGCCAGGAAGTCATCTATCAGGACATAAGGCGTTACCTGTCACAGATAAGGTCAGGCACCCACAGCACTAAAAGCAGGAGCGAGGTGCGCGGCGGAGGAAGAAAACCCTGGAGGCAGAAAGGCACGGGAAATGCCAGGGCCGGCACCATAAGGTCTCCTCTGTGGAAGGGCGGGGGTATCGTGTTCGGGCCCAAGCCCAGGGACTATTCTTTTAAGCTCAACAAGAAAGTTATGAAGAAGTCCCGAGCCATGGCCATTTCGGAGAAGTTCAGGAATAAAAAGCTGATAGTAGTAGATGATTTCGGGCTCAAGGCACCCAGCACAAAAAAAGCAGCCGCTGTCATAGACAGCCTTAAACTGTCAGGCAGCAGGGTCCTGGTGGTGACAAGCGATATAAATGATGATGATGCCAGGTCTTTCAGGAATATTAATAATGTAATAGTGGAAAGCGTAAAGGGACTCAATACATATTACCTGGTGTTTGCAGAATATGTGGTCTTTACCAAAAAATCACTAAATGAATTGATGGAGAGGATGGCAGATGGCAAGTCCAAATCCTAGAGATATCATAATGGGACCAGTTGTCTCTGAGAAGAGTTATGCCGGTGTGCAGGATAAGAGGTACTCCTTTTTTGTAGACCTGAGGGCAACAAAAAGCCAGATAAAAAGTGCAATTGAAGAGATATTTGGTGTAAAAGTCATAAATATCAGCACCAGCAGCATCAAGTCCAAGCCCAAAAGGCTGGGAAGGTCGATAGGACGCAATTCCAGGAGAAAAAAAGCAGTGGTAACCCTTAGTAAAAAAGATAAGATAGATTTCTTTGAGGCTGTCTGATGAAGCCGCCTAGTTTGGAGGAATAAAATTGGCTATTAAGAAATATAAACCTACTACTCCGGGACGGAGATTCGCATCGGTGGATGATTTTTCCGGCCTGTCTAAGAAAAGACCGGAGAAGTCCCTTACCAGGTCCCTGAACAGTAGAGCAGGCCGTAATGCCCAGGGAAGGATAACCCGAAGGCATTCCGGAGGCGGTCATAAGAGATTATACCGTGAAATAGATTTTAAAAGGCTGAAGGATAATATACCGGCAAAGGTGGCCCATATAGAATATGACCCCAACCGCAGCGCCAGGATAGCTCTCTTAAATTATGCTGATGGCGAGAAAAGATATATAATCGCACCCCTGAAACTAAAAGTGGGGGACGAAGTGATGTCCGGCGAAAAAGCAGATATAAAGGCAGGCAACTGTCTTCCCATAGCCAATATCCCGGTGGGCACCATTATACATAATATAGAGCTGAAGCCTGGAAAAGGCGGGGAGATGGCCAGGTCAGCCGGAGGATATGCCCAGCTATTGGCAAAAGAAGGCGAGTATGCCAATATCAAGCTTCCTTCCGGGGAGGTAAGACTGGTAAGCATGAAGTGCAGGGCTACCATAGGGCAGATAGGCAATACCAGCCATGAGATAATAGACCTGGGGAAAGCAGGCAGGAAAAGATGGCTGGGCATCAGGCCCACCGTCAGGGGTACAGTCATGAACCCCATAGACCATCCGCATGGGGGCGGAGAGGGAAAGAATAAAAGTTCAGGCCGGGATCCGGTTACGCCCTGGGGCAAACCAACCCTTGGCTATAGGACCAGGAAGAAGAAAAACAATACTGATAAATACATAGTCAGAAGAAGAAATAAGTAAGGGAACTACCAGAGGAGGAATATATGTCAAGGTCTTTAAAAAAGGGACCTTTTGTAGAGGAAAAGCTTCTTGCAAAGGTAAACAGGATGAATGAAGCCGGCGAAAAGAAGATATTAAGGACATGGTCCAGGGCTTCAACTATATTCCCGGAGATGGTGGGGCATACCATTGCTGTCCATGACGGCAGGAGACATGTACCCGTATTTATCTCTGAGTCAATGGTGGGGCATAAACTTGGTGAATTTGCGCCTACCAGGTCTATAAGGCCGCATACATTCAAGGGCAGGAGCGAGAGCGCGGCAAAGGTCAAGAGCTAGGATCATAAAGATAAATTAAAATGGATAAGCAGGTTAACAGGAGGCAGCAGTTGGAAGCCAGGGCGATTGAAAAGTTTATAAGGATATCACCAAGAAAATTAAGATATGTTGCAGATATTGTAAGGAATAAAAGTGTGGAAGAGGCAGTAGGCATACTTACTTTTACCCCCAAGAAAGCTGCATCAATAGTAAAAAAGGCTGTAGAAAGTGCAGCGGCAAATGCTGCGGAAAACCATGATATGGAAGAAGACCTACTGGTAGTAAGCAAGATATTTGTAGATGAGGGCCCCGTACTTAAAAGGTTCAGGCCCAGGGCAAGAGGCAGGGCCACCAGGATAAGAAAAAGGACTTCACACCTTACGGTAGTGGTTTCTGACGGCAAAGAAGAGGAGGCTAAAGACAATGGGTCAAAAGGTTAATCCGGTAGGGCTAAGGATAGGCATAAATAAAAGATGGAAGTCAAGATGGTTTGCCACCAGGGATTATGCCCGTCTTTTAAGGGAAGATATGCTCATAAGGGATATTATAGAAGAACAGCTGGGCAATTCTGCCGCTATCTCCAGGATCGAGATGGAGAGGACCGCTGAAGAAGTAAAAGTAGATATGTACACGGCCAAGCCGGGTATGGTAATAGGCCGCCGGGGCGCTACTATAAATGATATCAGGCAGACTATAGAAAAGGCTACCGGCAATATAATCCAGCTTAATATAGTGGAAGTAAAAAAACCGGAACTGGTAGCAATACTGGTTGCCGAGAACGTAGCCAATCAGCTGCTGGGAAGAGTATCTTTCAGGAGGGCTATGAAGAAAGCCATATCGCTTTCGCTAAAGTCAGGAGCCAAGGGAGTCAAGATACAGTGCTCGGGGAGGCTTGGCGGCGCCGAGATGGCCAGGACAGAGTGGTACCGGGAGGGAAGAGTCCCCCTGCATACCCTGAGGGCTAATATCGATTTCGGCTTTGCCGAAGCAAAAACCACTTTCGGTAAAATCGGGGTAAAGGTATGGATATACCTGGGGGATGTGATCCTGGATGAACCGGAAGAGGATAGAAAGAGGCCTGAGCCGGGGCGCAGGGCGAAACCCAAAAGTCCCGGAGACAAGTTAAGGTCCCGTGTAAAGAAGGGCGCCAGGAAGATAAAAGAGATAAGGAAAACTGTTATAAGCGCCGGCCTAAAGGCAGAAGAAGATGCAAAGAATGCGGAACAGGATAAGGCAAAAGAAGAAAAGGCAATGCCTGGTAAGGCAGAAAAAAAGGCTGAAGAGAATATAGAGACAAAGGCAGTAAAGGAAGATAAGGCAGAAAAAGAGAAAGCGGAAGAAAAACCGGCAAAAGAGGAAAGCGGAGCTGGAAAAATTTCTGCGGACCCGGATAAAGAGAAGGAGACCGGGACAGAAAAGACTGAAGACATAAAAGAAGACAGCCATAAAGATAAAAGCAATAAGGACAGCAAGTAAGGTCCGGGATTAGGAGATACAGATGTCACCGATGTTAATACCCAAAAGGGTAAAACACAGAAAAGTCCATAGAGGCAGGATGAAAGGGACCTCCAAGGGGGGGACCAGCCTGGGTTTTGGGGAGTATGGGCTGCAGGCTCTTGAACCTGGATGGCTTTCCAGCAGGGAGATAGAAGCTGCCAGGGTAGCCCTGACCAGGTATATAAAAAGGGGCGGAAAAGTATGGATCAATGTTTTTCCCCATAAACCGGTAACAAAAAAACCGGCAGAGACGAGAATGGGAGGCGGAAAAGGGGCTCCGGAAAACTGGGTTGCAGTTGTCAAGCCCGGCAAGATAATATTTGAGCTTTCCGGGGTAGAGCCGGGTATTGCCAAAGAAGCTATTAAAAGAGCTTCTAATAAATTATCGATAAAGACAAAGTTCGTTAGCAGTGATTAGACAAAACTGATGGGAAACAAGAGATGAAAGCAACTGATATAAGAGAACAGACAGCAGAAGAGCTTGAGACCAGGCTGAATGATATAAAGAAGGACCTTTTTACCCTGAAGTTCCAGAAAGCCATAGGGCAGCTGGAAAATACACAGGCTATAAGGAATCTCAGGAAGGATATAGCACTGGTGGAGACAATTTTGCGGGAAAAAGAACTGGGCATAAATGCGGATAAAGTGTCAGGGAAGCCAGGTCCCGCAAAGAAGAAAGCCGTTTCCAGGGCTTCAGCCAAAAAAGCGGCTCCTGGCAAAAGCGATGAGAAAAAGACTAAAAGCAAAGGCAAGTAAGGGAGATTTTCTTGGAAAGGACTAAGAGAAAGACAAGAGTAGGGACGATACTTAGCAACAGCATGGACAAGACCATTGTAGTGGCAGTAGAGTCTCATCAGAAGCACCCTCTTTACAAAAAAATATTGAAGAGAATAAAGAAATATAAAGTCCATGATCCGGATGGGACCGGCAGGATCGGCGACGTAGTAAGGATCTCTGAGACCAGGCCTCTATCAAAGACTAAAAGGTGGAGACTGGCCGAGGTCGTCAGAAAAGCTTAATTAGATAAGGAACAGTAAGATGATTCAAGCAGAAAGTAAAGTAAAAATAGCTGATAATACAGGGGCAAAAGAGATCAAGGTAATAAAGGTGCTGGGCGGATCCCGGAGAAGATATGCCAGGATAGGTGATATCTTTATAGCCACTGTAAAAGTTGCTAATCCCGGAGGAGTGGTCAAAAAAAGCGAAATTGTAAAAGCAGTCCTGGTAAGGTCAAAAAAGCAGTACAGGAGGATGGACGGTTCCTATATTAGATTTGATGAGAATGCAGCCGTGATAATAGACAATGCTAATAATCCCAAAGGCACCAGGATATTCGGTCCGGTTGCCAGGGAGCTAAGGGAGAAGAATTTTATGAAGATAATATCCCTTTCACCGGAAGTCATCTGACGAGGAGTAATATGTTAAAGATAAAAGTAAATGACAGGGTAAAGATAGTAAAAGGCAAAGACAGGGGCAAGACAGGAAAAGTCCTCAGGATAAACAGGGACAATGGCATGATCTTTGTGGAAGGCGCCAACATTATAAGCAAGCATACAAGGCAGCAGGACCAGAATAAGCCCGGGGGGATAATCAAGAAGGAAGGCCCCATCAATATGGCAAATGTAAGGGTGGTATGCCCCAGCTGCGGCAAGCCCGCCAGGCTGGGTTTTGAGGTCAATGGCCCCAAACAGAAGACAAGAGTTTGTAAAAAGTGCAATCAGCAGATATAGGTAAATTTTTTCAGAGGTATAGATGAAACCCAGACTTAAAGAAAAATACATAAAGGATATAATCCCCGTCCTTACCAAAAATGGGAAATATGGGAATATAATGAAGGTACCGCGCCTCCAGAAGGTATGCGTTAATGTCGGGGTGGGGACCGCCACCCAGAATATAAAGGAACTGGATGCAGCGGTCGGCGACCTGGCCACTATTACCGGACAGAAGCCAGTGGTGACCAAAGCCAGGAAATCTATTGCCGGATTCAAGGTAAGGGAAGGCAACCCCATAGGATGCATGGTCACTTTGCGGGGAAATATGATGTATGAATTCCTGGACAGGCTGCTCAATATAGCCATTCCCAGGGTACGGGACTTCAGGGGGCTTTCCAGGAAGAGTTTTGACGGTTCCGGCAATTATACCATGGGTATAAGGGAACAGCTGATATTCCCCGAGATAGATTATGACAAGGTCCTTTCAGTAAGGGGGATGAATATAACCGTTACCACATCAGCAGAGGATGATGAAAGTGCGCTGGAACTCCTGACAGAGCTGGGGTTCCCGTTTAAGAAATAAGAAGAGCCGCGAGGAGGATTCTTTGGCTAAGAAATCGATGATAGAAAAACAGAAAAGAGAACCAAAATATAAGACCCAGTCTTATAACAGGTGCTTTAGATGCGGCAGACCAAGAGGCTATTTCAGGAAATTTGGTCTTTGCAGGATTTGTTTAAGAGAATTGGCCCATGAGGGCAAAATCCCTGGACTGACCAAGTCCAGCTGGTAGAAGGAGAAATTTATGTCTTATATGTCTGACCCGGTAGCTGATATGCTGGTAAGGGTAAAAAATGCATATGTCGCCAATATGGATACAGTAAATATCCCTTTTTCAAAGTTAAAGGGCGAGATAGCAAGGATACTTGAAAGGGAGGGCTTTATCAGGAGCCACGAAGTGAAAAAGGATGAAGGTATACAGGGAGTTATAAAAATTCACCTGAAATATAACAATAAAAATATGAGCGCCATTAATGGCATAAAGAAAATAAGCCGTCCCGGACTCAGGGTGTATACTGAAAAAAACAATATACCCAGGGCTATGGGCGGGCTGGGCATAGTAATAGTCTCAACTTCCAGGGGAGTATTCACCGATGCCGAAGCCAGGGAAGCCGGAATAGGCGGGGAAGTAATCTGTTCCGTTTGGTAATATGAGAGGAGATCGATCTTGTCAAGAATAGGTAAAAAACCAATAACAATACCGGAAGGTGTTGAAATAAAGATAGAAAAGTCAAAGGTGTCCGCAAAAGGCGCGCTGGGTACTCTGGAGCAGGAATTCGACAGCAGGGCTGTAAAGATCTCTGAAGAAGACAGCCAGGTCATAGTAAGGCCCCTTTCCGGAACCAAGGAGGTCAGGTCCAAATACGGCCTTTACCGGAGCCTTGTAAATAATATGCTGACAGGCGTATCCCAGGGTTTCCAGAAGACCCTTAAGATAGTAGGGGTCGGCTACAGGGCCAGCCTCAAGGGAGATGACCTTGAGCTGCTGGTAGGATATTCCAATCCGGTCAGCTTCAAGAAAAAGGAAGGCATAACTTTTGAAGTACCGGATAATACTACTATCATCATAAAAGGCATAGACAAGCAGCTTGTCGGGGAGACAACTTCCAATATAAGGAGCATAAGGCCGCCGGAGCCCTATAAGGGCAAGGGCATAAGGTTTGCTGACGAGATCATAAGGAGAAAAGTCGGTAAAGCTGCAGTGACTTCCTCAGGCGGTTAGAACCGGGAAGCTGGCGGGAGGATGGCCCCTGCAGGCTGGGATTTTTAAAACAGGTAATGGCCGGCAAGAAGCGATATAGGATATAGACGGCGGCCAAAGAATATTTCAGGAGAATAAATGGATAAGAAGATTCAGAGGAAAGACAGCAAATATAAAAGGAAGATCAGGTCAAGGCTCAAGGTAAGCAAAAATTTTTCCGTGCCCAGGCTCTGTGTATTCAGGAGTGCCAGGTATATCTATGGGCAGATAGTGGATAATACCACAGGAAAGACCCTTATAGGCATCTCCAGCAAGGATGTCGAGCCCAAAAAGGAAGACAAAGGCAAGCTGGATATAAGTTTCAGGACAGGCGAAGAACTGGCCAGGAAGGCTCTTGATAAAAAAATAGACAGGATAGTATTTGACCGGAGCGGTTATAAATACCACGGAAGGGTCAGGGCGCTTGCTGAAGGCGCCAGAAAAGGCGGATTAAAATTTTAGGTGATTTAAAGGAGGATATCTGTTGGCGCAAATACCGACAAATACAGAACTTACTGAAAAAGTTATAAAGATAAACAGGGTTGCCAAAGTGGTAAAGGGCGGAAGGCGTTTCAGCTTCAGCGCCCTGGTAGCTGTAGGCGATATGAACGGAAGAGTGGGAGTAGGCTTCGGAAAAGCCAATGAGGTAGCTACCGCCATCCAGAAGGGTGTAAATGACGCCAGGAAGAACATGTTCAGGGTGCCACTTATAGACGGCACCATACCTTATGAGATAAATGCTGTATATGGTGCGGGAAAGGTTTTCATGAAACCGGCTTCCAGCGGAAAGGGCGTTATAGCCGGCGGTCCGGTAAGGATGATATTGGAGCTGGCAGGAGTCAAAAATATACTTACAAAATCACTTGGAAGCTCTAATGCATTAAGCATCGTAAATGCCACCATAAACGGATTAAGATCCCTTAAGACTCCTGAACAGATAGAGAGCCTGAGGGGTAAAGCCTAATATACGGAAGGAAGAATACAGTGAGACTAAATGATATAAGATCCCCGAAATCAAATAAAAGCCGGAAAAGAGTGGGCCGGGGCGACGGTTCGGGACACGGCACCACCAGCGGCAGGGGGACAAAAGGCCAGCTGTCAAGGTCCGGAGGTAATACCAGGCCAGGATTTGAAGGCGGCCAGATGCCGCTGCAGAGAAGGATCCCCCATCTTAAGGGTTTTAAAAATAATAAAAAGATCATATTCAATGTAATAAATACGGGCATGCTTTCAGCTTTCAAGGAAGGAAGCACTGTCGATCGTGACGCGCTTATGGAAAAAAGCCTCATAATGAAAAAAGAAAGACCCCTGAAGGTGCTGGGCAAGGGAGAATTAAATATAAAACTTACAGTGAAGGCAAACGGGTTCAGTAAAACTGCCAGGGAAAAGATTGAAAAAGCTGGGGGAAAAGCGGAGGTAGTATAAATGCTTCGAGCATTAATAACAGCTTTTAGGATCCGTGAGATCCGGAATAAGATATTATTTACCATAGCCATCCTGGCCATCTACAGGCTGGGGGCCAATATAACCATACCCGGCGTAGATGCCAATGTCATACTGGAGCAGGTGGAGACAGGAGTTCTGGGCATGATGGACCTTTTCGCCGGCGGCGCCCTGGGTAACTTTGCCGTGTTCTCGCTGGGGATAATGCCCTATATTACCGCAACCATCATAATGCAGCTGCTGCAGGTGGTGATCCCTAAACTGGAACAGCTCTCCAAGCAGGGTGAAGTGGGAAGAAGGAAGATAAACCAGATATCAAGGTATCTCACAGTGGTCCTGGCGATCATCCAGTCTGTGACTATGACTTTCTTTTTCAGGAATTTCGGCGCCATACCCCAGTTTGATGTTGCACATGTAGTCCTTATAGTGGTCACTCTTACCGCAGGTACGACACTGATAATGTGGCTGGGTGAACTTATCAACATCCACGGGATAGGAAATGGTATATCACTGATAATATTTGCCAATATTGTCTCCAGGATGCCGGGACAGTTTATAAGCCTGTTCAGGCTCCAGGGTGTCAATTATTTCTTCCTGGCGATATTCGCAGTGCTTTCCATAGGCATAATAATGGCCATCATAATGATACAGCAGGGAGAGAGGAAGATCCCGGTACAGTATGCCAAGAGGGTAGTGGGGAGGAAAGTCTTCGGGGGACAGAGCACCTACCTGCCGCTTAAGGTAAACCAGTCAGGAGTAATGCCTATAATCCTGGCTATCGCTCTGCTTCTGTTTCCGGCTACCGTGGCCCAGTTCATACCGGTTCCCTGGATACAGTCATTTGCAGATGCACTGAGCCCCTCGGCACAGGGAAATATCAATCCCATATATGCCATAACCTACACCATACTTATAATCATATTTGCATATTTCTATACTGCCATAACCTTTAATCCCATAGATACGGCTGACAACCTGAGAAGATACGGCGGTTTCATACCGGGCATAAGGCCGGGAAAGAACACTGCCGATTACCTGACAAACGTACTTAACCGCATAACCCTTCCAGGTGCTGTTTTCCTGGCAATAGTAGCCCTGCTTCCGGAGGTTCTTATCAATTACCTGAATATTCCGTTCAGGTTCGGAGGCACTTCCATACTTATTACAGTAGGTGTTGCCCTGGATACCATGAGGCAGCTTGAGTCGCAATTGACAATGAGAGACTATGAAGGATTCCTGAAATGAGGATGGTGATGCTGGGCGCCCCCGGAGCCGGAAAAGGCACGCAGGCAGAAAAGATATCTGAACAACTGGGCATGCCCCATGTGTCTACCGGAGATATATTGCGGGCCCAGATAAAGGATGGCACCGAATACGGCAAAAAAGCAAAGGAATATGTGGAGAGCGGGGAACTGGTCCCCGATGAGCTTGTATTTGACATAATAGAGGATTTTATAAACAGTGACAGGGCCCGGAATGGATTCCTTCTGGACGGCTTTCCCCGCAATATTGCCCAGGCTGAAAAGCTTAACCGGATGCTGGAGAAGGCGGGAGCAGAACTGGATAAAGTCATAAATATAGTGGTAGATAATGAAGAAATAATCCAGAGGCTGTCCATGAGGAGGATATGCAGGGACTGTAGGCAGGTGTCAATATTTGACCAGTCTGGGGATGAAGAATGCGGCAGGTGCGGCGGTACCCTTATAAAGAGGAAAGATGACAGGGAAGATGTAATAAGGCAGCGGCTGGAAGTCTATGACAGG
>Ga0180435_10006182_pt1 | contig 11479 bp, 5 predicted proteins | sample SS_ome_3_FD_132467 | JGI IMG/M metagenome (GOLD analysis project Ga0180435, IMG submission 132467) | Hypersaline lake sediment archaeal communities from the Salton Sea, California, USA - SS_3_S_1 metaG | ecosystem: Environmental > Aquatic > Non-marine Saline and Alkaline > Hypersaline > Sediment...
CGGTGTCGTGTTCTTCGGCGCCGTACACGACTACGTGTCGCTGATGGTGTCCGTGCGCCACGGCGGCAAATCGCTCCCCGACATCGCGAGGGACGTTGTCGGAAAGCGCGCCCGCCTGCTCTTCATGCTGTTCGTCTGGTTCGCTCTGATACTGATCATCGCCGTCTTCGCGGTCGTAGCGAGTCGAACGCTCGAGAGCACGCCGCAGGTGGTCATACCTACGTTCGCCATCGTCCCCATCGCCGCGCTCTTCGGATGGGCGACCCACAGAATGAAGCTCCCCGTGGCGGTCGGTACGGTCATCTCCCTCGCGCTCCTCGCGCTCTCCATATACCTCGGGTTCCGCTACCCGCTGTCGCTCCCTTACGCCGGCAACGCTGCCTTCGCCACGTGGATGGTCCTGTTGATCGCCTACGGGTTCATCGCCTCCGTGCTCCCCGTATGGGTGCTGCTCCAGCCTCGCGACTACATCTCGACGTGGGTGCTGGTCCTCGGAATGCTGTTGGGGTTCGCGGGGCTCGCCATGACGAGGCCCGCGCTCAACGCACCGTTCTTCACCGGTTGGAGTTCTGCGACGTCCGGACCGCTCTGGCCAATGCTCTTCATTCTCATAGCGTGCGGCGCCATATCGGGGTTTCACTCGCTGGTGGCCGGAGGGACAACGTCGAAGCAACTGACGAAGGAGACCGACGGCAAGCCGATCGGATTCGGCGCCATGCTGGCGGAGGGAGCCGTAGCTACGCTCGCGCTGGTGTGCGTGGCCGGCGGGCTCAAGTGGGCGGCGCCCGAGTCGTCGCCGGAGTCGTTCCTCGGGATCCTGAAGGCGGGCGGACCGATAAAGGCCTTCGGCGCTGGCTACGGAGCGGTGACGGCGCCGATCCTGACGGCAGCGATCGGCACGCTGGTGGGCATCACGATGCTGAAGACGTTCGTCATGACCACACTCGACACGACCGTCCGCATCACCAGGTTCATCACGACGGAGCTCTTCGCGGACCGCGTTCCGCTTCTGAGGAACAGGTTCGCCGCGTCCGCCGTCGGCGTGGTCGGCGCCTTCCTGCTGGGCATGTCCGGCGGTTGGTCCGTCCTATGGCCGGTCTTCGCCGCGGCCAACCAGCTGGTGGCAGCCCTCACACTCATCGTGCTGACTGCCTACCTGGTCGGGGTTAGGAAGCCGTCGAAGTTCACGCTCTACCCGGCGATCTTCATGCTGGCCACGACGATGGGCGCTCTCCTGTGGCAGGGATACGGGTTCTTCTTCCCGTCGGATGGGGGTAGTGTCAATCTGACGCTCGGGATCGCGTCAGTCGTGTTGCTCGGGCTCGGGGCGATGGTCGCCGCCGAGGCGCCGCGAAGCCTCAGGATGGCCAGAAGCAGCCGGTAGCGGGTGAGGCGTTGACGTCACTCCCGGAACAGCCTGAGGATGCCGTCGAGTAGCGCCACGGCTCCCCTCCGGGACAGAGCGGACCGATCCCACGGAGCCCCGCGCGGAAGCGAGGGGCTCCTTCCGTTCTTGGTGGAAGAAGCCCTTGTGGTCTAGGTCTTGCGTTCCTTCTTCTTGGCCGCGGGGAAGAGCACGTTGTTCAGGATGAGGCGATAGCCGGGCGAGCTCTTGTGCATCGAGAGGATCGTGGGCGGGTCGCCCACCATGTGGCGGTAGTCCTCCGGGTCGTGGCCGGCCAGGAACGTGAACGTGCCACGCCCGACGCTGGCGTGTATGTACTTGACCTCCTCGCAGCCCGGGTAGTCGCCCAGAACCGTCACGTAGGGTTTGATCAGGCTTCTTCTGAAGGTCGTCGTCTGTCCCATGAAGCCCCTGACGACGTTGACGTGGCACTGGGTCAGCATCGCTGGGACCGGGTCATGCTTCGCCGCGAACTCGAAGAGCGTGAAGTAATCGATCTCCTGCGGGCGAAGCCTCGTGACCTCCGTCATGTCGACATCAGAGAACTCGTACACATTCGGGCTCGTCAGGAGCGTGAACCCGGTGAACGCCATGCACTTCGAATAGTCCAGCCGGTCCTGGAAGCCGGGCTCGGGCGGGTCGCCGTCGTACGGGGTGTCGACGATGTCGACGCCCTCCGACGCGAGGGCTATGTCGAAGCTGTCGGTCGCCGAGCACATGGAGAACAGAAACCCGCCGCGCGCGACGTACTCGGCTATCGCTCTGGCGCTGGCCTTCTTCTGCTCTGAGACCGACTGGAACCCCTGCTCTAAAGCCAACCTCTGGTAGTAGGTCTCCTGCTCCCGATACCACTCGGCGTTTCGGAACGAGGCGTAGAACTTGCCGTGTTGGCCGGTGAAGTCCTCGTGGTGAAGGTGCAGCCAGTCGAAGCGGGACAGCTCTCCGGCCTGCACCTCTTCGTCCCACACGATCGTGTAGGGGATCTCCGCGTACTCGAGTGCGAGCATCACGGCGTCATCCCAGGGCTGGATGTTGTCGGGAGCATAGAGCGCTATCTCCGGGGCCTTCTCGAGCAGGACGACCTCCATATTCTCTTCCTCGATGGTCTTGTACACGAGTGCGAGGTCTGCTCCACCGACCTCCTCCCAGGTCACGCCGCGGTAGGTGCACTCGTCGACCACATCATCGCCGCCATCCAGGATATTGAAGGAGCCGCTGCGGTAGTTCAGGAGCCACTCGACTCTGTAGCCCTTCTCCAGCGCCCAGTAGGCGACGCCGTACGCCTTGAGGTGGTCGGTCTGCTGCAGGTCCATCGGTATCAGCACGGCGCTCGACGCCCCCGCGGGCAGGAGGGACAGCATGGCCGCGCACAGCGCGGCGGACAGGCTGAGCGATCTCATCATCCCTCGACCCTCCCCTCTTCACGAATTGCCTCGATCTTCCTCCTGGCCTCGCCCGACAGGGCGTTGGCAGGGAGCGTCTCGAGTATCAGAGCATACTTCTCCAGCGCCTCGTAGGGCCGCCCGAACTCGTGCAGCAGGATGTCGCCGCTCCGCATCAGCGCCTCCGCCCTCGCCGTGAGCGACTCGCTCTCGCTCACGGTGCGAGCGTACGCATCGAGAGCGGCGTCGTTGTCACCCTCCGCGCTCGCGATCGCACCCAGGAGCAGAAGCCCCTCGGTGGCCACCGCGGTGCCAGGGTAGTCGTCCACTATCTCACGGAGTCCGGTTCTCCCGGCCGCCCTGTCGCCCATCAGGAATGCCGAGTGCGCGTCGGCCAGAAGTGTCGCGGGCCCCGAGCCGAGGCTCTCCTCGGCCTCGGCGATCACGAGCATCACACGCAGCGCGTCGTTAACGAGGTCGCCGGAGGGGTCCCCCTCTATCATCTCCCGAAACTCGTCGAGCGCTCTCCTGCGCTCGTGCGCGAGAAACGAGGAGAAGGCCCTCGCATACAACGCCCGCGCCTCTATGTCCTTGTGCAGTCTCCCGGACAGGAGCTCCTCGGCGCTCGAGTGGGCGTCCTCGAACTCGCCCTTCGCCATCAGCACGTCGACGCGCAGGAGCATCGACTCCTCGATGAGCCTCTTGCTCTTACTTCTCCCCTCATCGAGAACATCGCTGATCGTCGCCATGGCGGCGTCGGGGTCGCCCAGCTCCCCTAGCTCGAGGCGTGCGGCCTCCAGAAGAGCCTCACCGCCCTCCGAGAACTGCGTGTACCTCTCCCCCGTGGCCCGCAGGGCGTCGAGCGCATCATCGACGCGGCCCTCCCGGGCCAGGTCCAGACCGAGCTCGACACCGGCCCTGGCGGCGGTCATCGTCATCGCGTGTCGCTCCACTAACACGCTCAGCGCCTCTCTCGCCTGCTCCCGCATGCCCGCGTCCGCGAGGATCGCAGAATGATCGAGCAGCGCCCTGCCATCGTCGGGCGACGCCTCGTCCGCCAGCAGGAACGCCTCGAGCGCTCTCCCCGGCATGTCCAGCACAATGTAGGAGCTCCCTACGAAGCTCAGGACAGAAGGCGACGCCCCGTCCGCGCGCGCCGCGGCCGAGAGGCTCCGCTCCACATCCCTGCGGTCGGCGCCCTGCTCCAGCATGAGCTCGAGCCTATTGACCGCCCACTGCACGACGCCTGGATGCTCCCGAACAGCGACGAGACACTCCGTGAGCGCGCTCTCGTACCTGCCCAGGTCGGTGTACACCGCCACGAGGTCCTCCGCGAAGAGCTCCGGCTCATCCAGCGCTCGCCTGGCTTCCAGGTAGGTCTCCGCGGAATCCTCCAGCATCCCGTGGCGCAGCTCGAGCGCTCCGACCTCCGAGTACCTGGCCGCGTCCGGCTCGCCCTCGTGGAGAAACGCCGTCCACGTCCGGTGGGCGCTCTCACTGTCCCCGATCCTTGCGAACGCCGATCCGAGCTCGAGCTTCGCCCTCGGATCGTCCGGATGGCTCTCGAGCCAGTCACGCAGAAGAGGAATGAGCTCCTCTCTGTCCATCCCCTCCGACGCGTACACTCGAGCCAGGCCCCACAGAGCCCGCTCTTCCTCGGGATGCGAGCGCAGTATCCGTTTGTATATACCGATGGCCTCATCGGTGTTCCCCAGGATGACCGACTGGCGCGCGAGCGACAGCTCCCTCGATACGACGCCCGTGTCCCGGGCCGCCGAGAGCGGCGCAGTCGTAGCGAGCACCGCGACTGCAACCGCGAGAAGAGCGCGCGACGACCGCTCGCGTTGGATCGTCATCTGGAGCCCCCGTTCTCTGCCGCGTCTCTGGCCAGACCGTCGAAGTACGCGCGTATCAGCTCCCTGTACTCGCTCGGGTATTCCCTCTGCATGGCCCGCAGGAGGTCCTCACGAAGCTCGTCGGTCGCCGTGGTCAGGCTCTCCGGCAGCTCTCCGGGGGCCGCCCTGTCGTACATCTCGCCGGTGCGCGATCTGCGTCTCTGCGTGTAGTCGCGACGCCTGAGGGATCGCTGCGCGTCGAGCAGCCTCGACAGCACACGCTTCTGCCTGTCGATCGTCTCCTGGGACGCCCCGCTTCTCTCCATCTCAGCAAGCGTCTCCTCCATCTCCTCCACGGTGTCGTCGAGACGACCGAGGATCTCGCGGCGGTCGCCGAACTCGCGGGCCAGCCGACGCGCGTCGTCGAGAAGCTGCTCCTGTCTGGCCCTCAGGTCCGCAAGCTGCCTGCGGACCTCCGAGCCCATACCCATTCTCTCCATCTGCCGCTGGAGTTCCGCGGTCGCGTCCGTGAGCTGCTGCTGCCGGAGCGCGGTCTGTTGCAGCTGCTGCATCAGCTGCTGCATAGCGCTCCCACCGCCCCGGGAGTTGCTCTGGCTCTTGGACAGGAGATGAACGATCAGGCCGTTCACGGCGCCCAGCGCTCTGCGCGCCTCGCGCTCTCCCGCCGAGGTCCCACCCTCCGCGATCTCCGCCGCCGCGTTCGACATCATCGACTGGACGGCGCCTACCTGGCGCAGCAGCTTAGGATCGATCACGAACGAGTCCTTCGACTTGGCGAACGTACGATCGGCCATCGCCGACATCGCCTCTATCAGATCGGCCTCCTTCTCAACCAGCCGGACGATCTCGGGCCTCGGTATTCGCTCGCGCTGCTCGACGGCGGACACGATCGTCTCCTGTTCGGCGGAGATGCCGAGGAGCTCGTCTATCGCCCGCATCGTCGTCTCCCTGTCGCGCTGGTTCAGGCTGCACGACATGCCTCCCTGACAGCTCGAGAGCTTCGTGAAGAGCCCGAGTAGGTCGCTCGCGGCCGACTCGCACTGGGACTGCGCCTCGGACGGCTTGCCGCCGGACAGGTCGAGCCCGGCCTGTCTCATCTTGTCGATCGTTCCGGACCGCTCCATCTCATCCAGAGCCTCCTGCATCTGCGCCGCCGCGTCCTCGTCGACTCCGCGCATGTCCTCGATCGCCCGCTCCATGTCGCGACGCAGCTGCTCCGCGCGGCGCCTGAGCGCCTCCTGCTCGGCGGACATTCTGTCGCACGCCTCCGCCCCCGGGTTCTGACCCGCCTCGTCCGCCATCTCCTGCTCGAGGGCGGCGAGATCCTCCGCCCTGGCAGCCGCGTCCGCCAGCTCCTGTTCCGCCTTCACGCGGCGAAGGAGATTGAGCGTCTGGTCGAGACGACGCATATAGTCGTCCTGAGTGAGCGACATCCTCTCCATTGCCCGGCTCAGGTCGTCGGCGCTCAGATTCTGCATCGCCTCTCTGATGTCCTGCATCAACTCCCGCATCTCGTCGGTCGCGACCTCGTCCAGCAGTCTCGTGATCTCCTCCGTCTTCTCGATCGTCTCTAGCGTAACGCGGTCGCTCTCGCTCATGCGCTCCGTCAGGTCGCTCATTCGGTCGGCCATCTCGGCCACGGACTCGGCCGTCTCCTCCTGGCGCTCGAGCGCGTCCTCAACACGCTCCTGCCTCTGCCAGTCGACCGTCGGCTCGCTTCTGATCTCCTCGCGAAGCTCGTCGAACTCGCTTCGGACGCTCTCCTGTTCCTCGACAAGCTCGTCGAGGTCGCCGATGATGTCATCCTCCTCATCGACGATCTGGCTGTAGAGTTCCGCCATCGAAGGAAATCTGAGAACGAACGCCTCGCTCCTGCTGGTCTTCGGGCCGCTGACCGTATCGTTGTCCTCTACCTCGGCGAAGTAGACGAGAACGGAACCCGGGAGGATCCCGGTCTCGGAGAGGTCCCATACAACCTCCCTGGCCGCCTCACGCGGGGCGTCGCCCGGGAAGTCCGCCACCGGAACGACGCCCTCCTCTCCGCGCCCCTCTATCGCATAGCGTATCGCCACCCTCGACACACCGTAGTCGTCGATCGCAGACACGGCGACCGGAAGCGCCATGTCGCGAGGCACCTCCATGTCCCGGCCCGGCTCTACGATGCGCACCAGCGGGCTCTCGTCGCGGATCGCCACGATCGAATACTCGGTGGGATCGGGGTTTCTGAGCCCGTCCGCGTCGACGAGTGAGATCGTGTATCGGGCGCTCTCGGTGACGCGGAGAGAGCCCTCGAACGTGGATGGGCCACTCCTCTCGAGCGGCAGGCTGTCCCCGTGGGACATGGCCAGCCAGGCGCCCGTGAGCGGCTTGCTGGCCGACACCGTCAGACCGACCACCGTTCCCCTCAATGCGGTTATGTCGCCGGTATTCTCCTCGACGTCTCTCGACAGCAGCCTGGAGTAGCGGGGGAATTCGTACGTCAGTCGTATGTCTGTCACGAACGGGCGCTCGATGACCGAGACGTGGTACGTCTCGCCTTCGCCGTCTCCCGCGACGACCGAGTAGTCGAGCGGGACCCGCACGCCTGCGATCGTCCCAGCGTAGATGCCCTCGCCGACCGCGGCCATCTCCCGCTCCGCTGAAAGCTCGCCCTCGTAGCGGAAACGAAGAGAGGCGGCCCCGGCCGCCCCCGACACGGTGGCGGATACCCTCAGGTCCTCGCCCGAGACCAGCGTCGTGTCGCCGGGCGCCACGGATATTCGGAGGGCGAGGCCCTCCGGCACGTCGAACGGGTGCAGGGCGCGCACGAGCGTCGGGCCCAGACGAGACGACACCGGAACGAGAGCGCACGCGCAGATGACCAACGTCAACACGAGCGCCCTTCCCCAGACGGCGCGACCACGGTCGTGTCCGGAAAGTGCCAGGTCGATCCCCGCCGTCTCCGATACCGTCCGCTCGATCAGCGCGTCGATCAGCTCGACGGAATACCCCGCCCTGCCCACGCCGCGCGTCGCGCCTAGCTCGGCGGCCGACTCGAGCATCTCGCCCAGTTCCGGGTGCTCGCGCTCGATCGCGGCCGCTGTCTCAACGAGGTCAATGCGCCGGAGCATCGGCCGACCGACCCACGCGGCCACGCCGGAAACCAGCACCGCCAGGTCCGCCGCGAGCCACGAGACCCGAAGCCAGGGAGAAACGCGCCACAGCGAGTCGATCAGGAGCCACGCGGCGGAGACGGCGATGACGAGCGTAGCCACTCGAAGAGCGCCGGTCAGCGCCTCTCGCCTTCTCCACCTGGCCCCCGCCTCGCGTATGCGGCGGAGCAGCAGGTCGTGCCCCGGAGTGCCCCTTACCGCTTCCATTCCGTCCTCTTCGATCCTGAAGCCCCTAGTGCGACAGCGCGTAGACAACGACGTTCACGCCCATACGAAGAGCGGCCTCGTGCTTCTCCGGTGGGTCGTGGTGAACCTCCTCGTCCTCCATCCCGTCGCCGATGTCCGTGTTGAAGCTGTAGAAGATCACCAGTCTCCCGTCCAGATAGACCCCGTAACCGTGCGGTGGCCCGCCGTCGTGCTCGTGGATCTTCGGCAGGCCGTCGGGGAAGTCATAGAACGAGTGGTAGATCTCGTGATCGAACGGTAGCTCAACGAACGAAGACTCCGGCAGGATGCGGCCGACCGCCTGCCTGAACGACCGGTCCATGCCGTAGTTGTCGTCCGCCCAGATGAACCCTCCCCGCTCGAGGTATTCGCGAAGACTCGCGGCCTCCTGGTCGTTGAAGCTAACGCGCCCGTGCCCGGTCATGTGCACGATCGGACAGAGAAAGAGATCGTCGTCAGAGGGCGCCACGGTCGCGGGGCGCTCGTCGACGTCGACCGCGGTCCTCTCCTCGATGGCCCTCAGCAGATTCGGAAGACTGGTCGGGTTCGCGTACCAGTCACCTCCCCCGCCGTACTTGAGGCGCCCAACGGTGACGGTCTGCCCCGAACTCGCCGTTGCGAGCAAGAGGCTGGACAGCAGGACGATCGCTATCACGCGTGACACCACGTATACCTCCGTGCGAACCGACCCCGGTGCGTGCCGATCACAGATTTGGACGCAGGAACCCGGCCTCGAGTTCACCGCCGGACGAACGGTCCGGCACAAAAAGCGGGAGCGGCGTCCGCACATCCGACGCCGCCCTGCGCTCACACCTCTCTCGACCCTCCAGGCACAGCTACTTCTTGTGACGCTTGCGCTTTCGGGCGTCCGCGTGTATCTGCCACTCGACGACGAGCGGGCTGGCCACGTAGAGCGACGAGTAGGTTCCCACTATCACCCCGACCATCAGAGCAAAGGCGAAGTCCTTGATGACCTCGCCACCGAAGAAGAAGAGGCACAGGACCACTAGCAGCGTCGTAAGCGACGTCACGACTGTCCTGGACAGTGATTCGTTCAGGCTCTTGTTGACGATGTCGGTAAAGCTCTTCCCATACAGCTTCCGCCTGTTCTCTCTGATCCTGTCGTATATGACGATCGTGTCGTTGAGTGAATATCCGACGATCGTCAGGAACGCCGCGATCACCGGCAGTGAGATCTCCCGGCCTGTCAGCGAGAACATCCCCAGCGTGATGGCGACGTCGTGCACCAGAGCCGCGACGGCGCCTACCGCGAACTTGAACTCGAACCTCAGCGATATGTAGGCCAGGATGAGCACGAGGGCAATGAGAATGGCGTTCGTCGCCTTGGTCCGCAGCTCCCGGCCGACGGTGGGCCCGACCAGCTCCTCCCGGCGGACGTCCGCCCGGTTGCCCGGATCTGCCTCGCTGAGCGCCTCCAGTATGGCCCCCGTCAGGTCCGTGCCCTCCTCCGCCTGCTGGACCCTGATGATCGCCTCTCGATTGCCGCCGAACCTCTGGATCTCAGCCCCGCCCACACCCGCGTCCGCGAGCGCGTCTCTGATGCTCTGAACGTCGATCGGACGTTCGAACTGAACCTGCAAGAGGGTTCCACCCTCGAAGTCGATCCCGAACTCCGGCCCCCCGTGGGCCACGAGCGAGATCGCGCCGGCCACGATCAGGATGGCCGACAGGATGAACGCCGCCCGCCTGTGTCCGAGGAAGTTGAATCGTGTCCCTACGAGAAACTCCATCGTACCTCCCAAAGGCGCCGGGCCTGCGAGAGCCCAGGCCCGTGGCCCCGCGCCGACGGCGGCCGGCGCCGGGTCCCGGCCCTAGATGCTCAGATGTCTCACGTTCCACTTGATAGTGACGAGATCGAACACAACGCGCGTCGCGACGATCGCTGTGAACATGCTCGCCAGAATACCGAGCGACAGCGTTACCGCGAAGCCCTTGACCGGACCCGTTCCGAACCTGAGCAACACTCCGGCCGCTATCAGCGTGGTCACGTTTGCGTCCATGATCGTCGTGAAGGCGCGCTCGTAGCCGTCACGGATCGCCGCGCGAATCGTCTTCTGGTTCCGGAGTTCCTCTCTGATCCGCTCGAATATGAGCACGTTGGCGTCGACCGCCATTCCTATCGTCAGGATGATGCCGGCGAGGCCCGGAAGCGTCAGCGCCGGCCTCGGATTGACCGGTAGACCCGCCATCAACGCGACTATCACCAGGAGATTGGCGATGAGAGCGCCGATCGCGACGGCTCCCGCAGCCCTGTAGTAGATGAGCATGAACAGCAGGACCAGAGCTCCACCTATCAGCATCGCGCGGATGCCGAGCGTGATGGAGTCGCGCCCCAGCGACGGGCCGACCGTCCGCTCCTCGATGACGTTCATCGGAGCCGGTAGCTTGCCCGCGCGAAGCATGATAGCCAGGTCCCGCGCCTCCTCGTCGGTGAAGTCGCCCGTGATCGACGCGGGCCTTCCCGCGGGGATGCGCGACTCGATGACGGGCGCTGACTGCACGTTGCCGTCGAGCACCATCGCCACGTATTCGCCTATGTGGTCGGCCGTGTGCTCTGCGAATATGCGCCCGCCCTGGCGCGTTAGAGACAAAGAGACGCCCGGCGTCGTCGGGCGGTCGGGATCTAACCCGGGCTTGACGTCGGCCGAGACGACCGCCGAGCCTGTCATTATCGGATCGCCGCTGAGCACGTAGAGCGGCCGGTAGGGTTTGCCGTCCTGGAGCGTCCAGTCCTCGGTGCCCCATGCCAGCCTAACCCTCGGGACGCCATCCTGCCCCTCCCTCGACGGCAGAACGCTGTCGAGGTCGATCCTGGCAAGCTGCTCATCGGCCCACTCGATCTCCTCTGTCGGGAAGAGGGCCAGGTTGCCGTAGTAGACCGACCTTGAGGAGAACGGATGGAGGCGCGCCAGCCTCTCGGCCTCGCTCAACGCCGAGCCGTCCTCGGGCTCCGGGGGAAGCTCTCCCGCCTCCTGCATGACGTCCAGCACCGCCTGATCGATCCTCCTGAAGACGATGTCGATCTCCGAGGGCGGTTCCACCGGTATGAACTCGAGGAGAGCCGTCCGGCCGATCAGCCGCTTCGCGCGCTGCTCGTCCTTGAGACCGGGGAGCTGGACGATGATCCGATTCTCACCCTCCTGCTGGATCGACGGCTCGGAGACGCCGAACTGGTCTATGCGATTCTTGATGACCTCGAGCGCCCGGTCCATCGCATCTCGAGCCTCCTCCTCAGGCAACCCCTCCTTATCCACCTCGAGGACGAGATGCATGCCGCCCTGCAGGTCGAGCCCCAGCCGTATCGACTGGCCCTCGACGGCCGCCAGTTCCTCCTGCGTCATCTGTTCCTTCGCCTCTTCGGAGAGCGAGAAGAACCGGAACGTGTAGGAGGCCTTCCATGCCGCCAGGAGAACGACGACAACGACGAGAAGCGTTCTA
>Ga0180435_10006185_pt1 | contig 11477 bp, 1 predicted proteins | sample SS_ome_3_FD_132467 | JGI IMG/M metagenome (GOLD analysis project Ga0180435, IMG submission 132467) | Hypersaline lake sediment archaeal communities from the Salton Sea, California, USA - SS_3_S_1 metaG | ecosystem: Environmental > Aquatic > Non-marine Saline and Alkaline > Hypersaline > Sediment...
CCTGACCGTTACTGTGAATGAAACCGATATGGCAGGCAATACCAGGACTGCTGTTTTAAACCTGAATGTCGACCAGTCCACCGACCCTCCGGTGATCGAATTCGACAATATCGATATTGGAGGTTTAGCAGAAAGCAATGCCTTTTCCGGCGCCCCTTCCCTCATTGGGCGGGTGACCGACGACGATGGCGTCGACACGGCGACTGTTAAGATCAGCATTGACGAGGGAGCATGGATTGACGGCAGCGATCCCGATTTTACTGTTACCGGCAGCGGCCGGTCGATAAACTGGGAATACGACATGAGCGGATTGTCCGAAGGGACCCATACGGTGAGAGTACAGGCCGACGATATCGAAGGGGGACAGCTCATCTCCGAACCAGGCCCGGAACCGTCCGCCCCCTACACCGACCCACCCGGGGAATTCATTCTCGACCTGGGCGCCCCGGATATCGAAATCACCAAGATCATCATCGGAGCTACTGAGGTTACCAGCTCCTTCCAGGGAACCAACGTGAATGGGAATTTCACCGTAGAAGGGACTGCAACCGATGGGATTGGAGTGGCTTCGATCGAGGTCAGCATCAGTGAAGACGGAGGAACAACCTGGAGTTCCTGGACAGCAGTTACCAACAACTCTGGGTTACCCGGCACATCTGTTACCTGGAGCAACGATGTCGATATCTCGCTTATGGGGGAAGGGGACATCTCCTTGAAATTCCGCTCCGCCGATCATTCCGGAAAGACCGCCTTCAGCGATCTTGTGGTCGTCAAAGATACAGATATTCCCGATGTAGAGTATATTCTCCCGCTGCCGGGTGCCACGGTGAACGGTAACCTCACCTTTACCGGGACCGCCAGCGATGAAAATACTATTCGGGAGGTGTATCTCAAAGTCGAAGGCAGCACTATCACTTCCGGTGACGATTTGTATGACTGGACCCTGCTGGATCAGAAATACAGCTGGAACAGGGAATTCAACACCCGCCCCTACAGCGGCGGGATGACCGTGCATGTGAAATCAGTCGACGGCGCGGGAAATGAGAGTGGCGACACTACCCTTGCTTTCACCGTGAACCAGGATACCGATAAGCCGGTGATCGCATTCGACAACCTCGACCCCGCGGCGGATCCCATCGCATCTCCGGGAAGCAACCTGCTTTCCAGTTCCTCGGTTATTACCGGGACGATTACCGACGATGACGGGGTGGACCCGGCGACAATAGAGTTCCGGTTCAGTGACGACAATGGGGCAACCTGGGGGCCCGGACCCGGCGACGGCTGGTCGGACAATACCGATCCTTCCTTCAGCTTCAGCGGAAGCGGCAGAAATTACACCTTTTCCTACGATCTCTCAGAGGCCCCGTCGAAACCGGAACAGGCAACCCCCTATAAAATCGAACTGCGGGCCGTCGACATCGGCGGGGAAACCGATCCGATAACAGCAGCTCCGTTCCCAGCGGTAGCGGCGGACAACGTAACCGCTACCTTCGTTGTAGACAACGGCCCTCCGTCCCTCGATTTTACCCACTACCAGGCAGGACCTGTTGATATTACAGACCCGACGAAAATTCAGGGATCCTACCTGAATACCCGGTTTATCCTTGAGGGAACAACCTCCGATGGAGTGGGTATTTCCGAAGTCAGGGTAACGGTAAACGGCAATACCGAGACGGCCAGCGGAACCACCACATGGTCCTTCGACACCGACAGTTTCCCGGGTATACTGACCGGCCTCACGGAAGGCTCCACCACCGTTTTTGTTGTTGCGGAAGACACCTTTGGAAAACAGACGGAAACTCAGCTTCAGCTCATTGTCGACAAGACCGGACCGACAGTAAACTATATACTGCCGGAAGCCGGTTCGACGGTAAACGGAACCATTTTAATAAAGGGGACAACCACCGACACCAACAAGGTTTCGGAGGTTGAACTGTACATCGGACCGGACCTGGTCGCCAGTATCGATGATTCAGTAAATACGTTTGAAACCGGCAGCTCGGTATACAGTTGGGAAAAGATAATCGATACCCAGCTGTATGATGAAGCCCCCTATCTGACAGCAGGCGAGACAATAATCGAAGTAACAGCCTACGACGGAGCCGGCAATGCCAGCAGCGTAACTGAACTTCCCCTCACCATGGACCAGACCTCCGATCTCCCCGGCCTGGTTCTCAACAACCTGAACCCCGTCGGTACCGCCCTGGACAACCTGCTGCAGAGCAGCCCCCAGGTTATCGGAACAGCCACCGACGACGACGGCCTCTCCGCCATCGAAATAAGCATCAGCAGCGACGGCGGGACCACTTGGGGGTTATGGACACCGGTCTCCAGCCCAACGACAGTAAGCGGCACCACCGTTTCCTGGAGCCACAATCTTTCATCTCTCTCTGAAGGCTTCCACCAGTTCAAAGTTCGGGCCTTCGATACGGTGTACGGAACAGCCGGCGATACGGGGTACAACACAGTCATCCTCGGTGACGCGGATCCGGTAGATATCGCCATCGACCTTTCAGCTCCGACCCTGGGAGTAACATCCCCGGGATCGACAAGTTTTGTAAACGCGGATACGAATATCGTGGGCACCGCGACAGACGCGACAGGCGTGACAGTTGAGGTCGAAATCGACAGCAGCGGAACCTGGACTCCCGCCGACACCTCCAACGGCTTTGCCGACTGGACATTCTTAATCGATGTTTCAGAAGTCGGGCAAGGCTCCCATACATATTCGATCCGGGCGACTGATGGTGTTGGAAAAACCACCACAACCGAACGGCAGGTTATCGTAGACTGGACCGATCCCATCGTATCTGTCCAGTCCCATGCCGAGAACCAGGAGGTCAACAAGACCATTACCATAAGCGGTACGGCTTCCGACACTATCTCCTCTATTGCCAGTGTTGAATGGAAGGCCGGTGCCGCCGGAACCTACGCCGCGGCAACGGGAACCTACAACTGGTCAATTATCGACTTCGACACTACCGTTCCCCCCTCAGATGGTATTCGCCCCTTCTATATACTGGTAACAGACGCGGCGGGCAACGACACCGAACACATCATCAATCTCGATATTGACCAGAGCACCGACCTGCCGGTAATCGATGTGGTAAACGGTGAAGTACTGACGCCCACCACGACAGACTTTACATTTAACACCGGTGAATCTTATTTTGCCTACGGCTACGTGTTTGATACCAACGGCGTCAACGCCGGAACCCTGGAAATCCAGGTGGATGGCGGCGGCTGGAACCCCATTACCAATATTACCGACAACAACACCCATGTGAGCTGGTTTTATGACCTCTCAGGAGTTACTCCGGGAACCTACCTTGTCGAAGTGAGGGGAGACGACGACTCCTTCGCTCTGGCTGAGACAATCAGCTTCGAAGTTACCAGCTCAACTGTCAATATTTTAAGCACCAACGCCCGGTTCCTGGGCACCGTCTCCGACGATGACGGCGTCAATACGGCGGCAATCGAAGTAAGCATCGACGGGGGCGCCTGGCAGGGGGTGGGAAGCACCACCGGTGCCGGAACCCTGGTCAACTGGGAAGAGGATTTATCCTCTCTCGCCGACGGCCCCCATACCGTGGAGCTCCGGGCTGAAGATATTTTCGGCGAAACAAACTCTTCAGTACCCTACTTGGTGGACAATCCGGTTCTCGCCTTTGTCATCGACACCGACCCGCCGGACCTGACCGTGACCAGTCCGACGAACGGTTCCTATACTAATGTCAATTTCGATGTTACCGGCAACTCTTTCGATTCCAACAGGGTAACCACTGTGGAGGTCAGTTTCGATTCCGGCTCCACATGGACAACCGCGACTCCCACGGGAGCGGGAGGAAGTTTCTCCTCCTGGCAACTACTAAATGTCAATATAGGAACGTACGGCGACGGGACCCTCCCTATTACAGTAAAAGCTGTGGACGTATTCGGTTACGAAACCACCAAGAATCTTCAGATCTTCATCGACACCCTAGATCCTGTTGTAACCTGGCTGAGTCCGGCGGCAGGACCGAAGGTAAACGGTGACATCACTCTTCGCGGAACCTCCTCCGATGAAAATCCGGTTCAAACCGTGGAATGGAAAATCGGCGCGGCAGGCACCTATACAACCGCAGGGATTACCGGTATCTACAGCTGGACGATTCCTTTGGACACGACAACTCTTACCGACGATACTACTACCGACATCTATGTCCGGGCAACCGACAAAGCCGGGAATGAAGATGAATACATCCACACCCTCGATGTTCTGCAGAGCTCGGATATCCCAACCTATACCTTCAGCAACATCGATGAAGGGGGCTCCGCGATCGCCAACCTGTTAGAGTCCAATCCGAAGATTTTCGGTACAGCCACCGACGATGACGGATTAGCATCCATTGAGATTAGGATCACTGATGACGGGGGCTTAACATGGATAGTACCGTGGACCCCCGTGACAAGCCCGGCCCCCGCGGCAGTGGGCGGCCTTTCGGTAAACTGGTACCATGATATCGACTTTCTCGGCGAGGGAAGTTTCGAAGCTGAACTCCGGGTCCGGGACGACATCTACCCCGGTGGGGCAATCCCCGCTAATCATGAAATTATCACACCGTCATTGGTTCCCTTCACTGTCGACCTGGGGGCCCCGGCGGTTGCAATCACGGAGATTGAAATAGAAGACCCCTACACGCTTATAACCGATACCTTAAGCGGGGCTTCGCTGAACAACGCGTATCTGAACAACGAATATGTTTTGAAGGGAACAGTTGCGGAAGGAACCCCGGGGGTCTCGGTGGAGATAAGCCTGGATGACGGTACCACCTGGGATAACGCGACGACACTTGTCGGATCCGACTGGACCTACGACGTGCCGGTGGTCCGGGACGGAACATGGGATGGAAATTACTCCATAAAGGTACGAGCCACCGACGTGTTCGCAAAGAGCAGCCAGGTAAGTCTGCAGGTTGTTGTCGACACGGAAGAGCCCGACATCACCATAGTCACCCCTTCCACCGGAAGCAATGTCAACGGATGGGTGGATGTACGGGGGACCACCTCAGATATCAGCCCGGTTGAAACGGTGGAGATGAAGATCGGTGAAGTGGAAGGATGGTTTGCCGTTACCGGCACCTACAATTGGAATAATGGTTTCGAAAGCGGCAACTACGCCAAAGCCCCGGACGCAACCGACCTGGGAGGAAATATCTGGCAACTGTTCGTATACTTACGGGCGACAGATAAAGCAGGAAACAAGAAAGAAATAACCACCTACTCTCTCCAGGTTGATCCCGACGGCGACGCACCCATCGTCAATATCACCCAGCCGCTGAACGCGCAAAACATCGGCGGGCCGGTGAACATATACGGTACCGCCTTCGATGATGACGCGGTTTTCGAAGTCGAGATGCAGATCGATGTCAACGGTGACGGCGATTTCGCGGACCAGATAGACCTGTATGACGGGGCTTCCGGAACACCCGACGGGGATACAAACGACAAGTTTGAAGATGAAACTCTCTGGTACACAATTTCCGGAACGAATAACTGGAATGAGACCGTCAACCAATACGGGGAAATGTATCACAGTGAAAACGACCGCAAAGCATATATCAGGGTCCGCGCCGTCGATACCAAGAGCGGAATTGCCGGCGATGTTACCGGAGATTACCAGGAAATAATGATACAGCTGGACGATACGATCCCGGGAATCGGCGGCCTTCTTCCCGCAAACGATACTCTAGTCAGCGGTACCTTTAATCTGACCGCGAATGTAATCGACAATTCCCGGATCGACCGGATTCAGATATCCGATGACAACGGTGTCACTTTCAGTGACATCCTCTATTGGGACGGCGCACCCGATTATGTAATAGTAGCTCCATATGACACTGCCGGATGGGTAACCATCAATTCCCAGGTGGATATCGACCTTGATATCCCTATCGACTCCACCGCGGATTTTCCCAACAGCAACGGAGTTTACAACTACCAGCTGAAAGTGACGGACGACACCTCTCCCTCACCTCTTTACACCATCGGATACCGCCGGCTCTATGTGGATAACATGTATCCCGACGGTGTGTATGACGCCGACCCGCTGGATATAAACAGCAGCTTAGCAACAGTTAGCGGTACCGCCTCCGACACCGGAGGAGGCATAACGAAGGTGGAGGTCTACTTCGTAAGAGGCGGGCAGGTTTACCGACCCGACACAAACGATTCGCATATCGCCATTACCAATACCAACCTCTTCAGCGGTGATCCCGGAAGTATCCTGTCGGTTCCCTACACAACCGATCCGAACTACAAGATCATTATCGACAACGAAACGGAACAGGGTAACGACGCAGGCGCCCAGGGCGGTGACGACGACGGGTATCCTGAATGGATCTACTACGACACCAGCATCGGCGAATACCGCTGGCGGGCGAAATTCAATTCCTTCAACATCCCTGACGGAACCATCGATCTTCACTTTGTTGTCTACGACGGAGCGAATAATGCCCACCATTATACGGAATCGGCGATTGTCGCCAATTACAAACCGGTTGTCAGTTCCTTAACCGTCGGAGCCGACTATGACAACAACGGAAGCGTGGTTGCGGGGGAACAGTTTTCCTACACCAGCGGATTCTCATCAAGATACCTGCTCTATCTCAGCATGAATGCAGCAAAGGACCCTCTTGATCCAAACAACCCGACTATCGTTTCCTACAAGATAACCAGCGACCCTTGGCCCTACGGAGACAGCCAGAATGTGGTGGCTGTCGGCGGCGCAGGCGGGGCTTACACAACTGTTCCGCCTATAAACATATCCGGATTCACCGATGATAACGAAGCTTTGTACGGAACCCCCGGGTATGAAGATTACGACGGAACCCACTTCCTCTATGAAGTGACAAACAGCGTCGGAGTGACCACCTTCGGTACGATCACCACAACTATTCTGAACAGTGACGGGGTTGCACCGAAGTTAGATCTCTATCCTGCCACCCGTACTATCGACGTCACAATGGATCCCGACGGGGTGGAATATCCGGTCGATCCGGCTGAACAACCGGACCTGTCACAGGTAATCGACGGTAAGGTCGTCATGGCGATGGACCCCGACGGTGTTGAACAGGGTCATGTGGAACTGGTAACTGAATCCAGCTTCGATGACTCCACAGATGCTGATCTAAGCGGAAAGATTGCCCTCAGGGGATGGGCGTGGGACAACATCGGCATCGATAAGATTACCGTAAATATTAACGGTGGAGGAGCAGTCCCCGTCGCGCAGTGGAACGCGCTAACAGGAAAACTGGAATCGATAGACGGTGATTTTTTCATAGATCCGTTCACCTATACCGATCCGGAACCAGGAACTGCCGATACCCAGGTCATCAACCAGAACGGCCACACCGTGGAGTGGATCTATTACTGGGACACCAGTACAATTACCAATCTTACGGGTACTAATATTCCCGTGGTATTCACTGTAACCGATTTGCACACCATCCCCGACCTGGGCAGGACGGCCAGCGACAATGATCAGTACGACGTGGTTCCCTACATATCGGGCATCCAGCGGGATCCAGCTGAATTCAATACAAACCGTTCCAAGTATGGAAAATACCCGGTTCAGCAGTTTGCAGCACCATACACCCCGGCAACCGACCCGGAAATAACGATCAACGGCTATAACCTCCGGAACACCGGCGGCGACTGGGTGAGGATCTACAACTCGGCGAGCGGTGCAGGCACCTCTCAGGATGTCACAGTTCTTGCCTCTAGTTCAACTTCCATGACAGTTCACATGGCGGATATAACCAACTCGGGCTGGCTGCGTCTTTCGGTTAACGGAATAGAGGCAGTGAATAATCTGAATGACAATAGCCTGGACACCAACAGGGAGGATGACGGCAGCGGTATCGACACAACCTTGTGGAATGATGACCGGTATATCCATATCTGGGACGTTAAGAACCAGTTCTTCAACAGCGGGAATCCGGAGCATCCCTCTATGAGCATCAATTCAGCAACCGGGGCTCTCGTCGGTTCGTGGACGAATTACGCGGCCTCGGATGCTTATTACGCAGATACGGGCTCGCGAACTTCAATTATGGCGAAATATGATCCTCCCGAATACACCGACACCTACGTGGATGCGGCAGGGAACAGGAATATCGTGTACCTGGGCAATTACTTCAACGGCGGCGGAGACTGGGGCTTCCTGACAGTCTACACTCCGGATGCTCCCCAGCACAATGATCTCGGCTTTGGAAACCGGGGCTATTATATCGAATGGCTGGGAGATGATGACATGCTCTACCAGTTCCAGAACCCGAGAATCATCCGGAACGGCGGCGACATCCACGTCTCCTACTTCGATACCAACGAGAAAACAATGAAATATTCCTACATCGACGGCAGCAGTCCCGGATCCGCTCCCAGCAGATTTACCGATGACGACGGCAACCCGTCGGCCACGGAAGTATGGCTGGCCCTGGACGGCGGCCTGGCAGGAACTCCCCTGACAGGTACAACCGTCGCGCTGGCAGGGGAATACTCGAGCATAGATGTGGATGAAGCGGGTAACCCGGTAATCATGTACTATGATATTACGAACCAGACCTTACGGCTCGCATGGGCTTCCAGCAATACACCAACTGCAAACAACAACTGGAATATTCAGAATGTATTCCCTGGTGATGATCCAAACCGAACTTTTTCCGGCAAATATGTGAGCATGAAGATAGATGCCGGAGGAGACATCCACGCTGTCTTCTACCGGACATCAACGGGAGATCTCGTCTACATACATGCCGATGACGCAGACGGAACAAATTACACATTTGACTATTCCGAGATAATCGACAGCGAGGGAGCCGTAGGGACATGGGCAGACCTCAGCCTCAATGGAACATCACCGGTTATTTCATACATCAATAATTCAATGTCCGGAACCTTCGACGGTGTAAAGATCGCTTACTGGGACCCCGATCCGGATCTCGACGGAGCGGGACCGGCTGACTGGGAACACGAAATTATTCCGGCCAGCTCCGAGGTTGCCAGCAAGAGGACCAGCATCGAGTTCAGGCAGGGAGGAGCAACATGGGATGCGGCTATCGGCTACGGAAGTGATGATTTCGAATTGATATATCTGCTTCCGAGGGCACCATAAATTTTGTGGGCTTACCTCTTAAGGGGAGATCCATGCCTGTTCCATCAGGTTCAGTACGAGGGAGATCGATTTCTCCGAAGGGTCTCGCAGCAGGGCTTCCGTTCCGTCGAGAAACGCTCCCCGCAAGACGGGGCGTGCAAGCCGATTCAGCTCCGGAAGGATCGTATCCCCTCCTTCGAGAAGCCCTGCGGCCGGGAAAGATTCTAGGCCTTCCCGGCCGGATTCGGAACCGCAAAACCGGAGAAACTGGAGAGCGCCGTCTGTATTTTGGGCAGAACGTGGGACAACCCAACCCTGAACTGTTCCCAGCTGGGTCAGAGGCGCTTGCGGGAGTATCAGGGGAAATGGAAAAGAGCCCAGATCAGATTCGACTTCAGGAGGAAGAGAGTTCAGGATAGAATCATTGAACAGGTACATCGCCCCTTCCTCTTCTAAAAAGGCTCTCAGCGCCGAGGCCCAGGAAAGTTCCATGGAATCGGGGATAAATACCCCCATTTCAACCAGCTTTGCGAAAGATCGGAGGGTTTTTTCCATTTTTTCCCGGTGGAAGGGAATTGTTCCCCTGAGTAAATCATGATGAAAGGAGCTTCCGTTGAGACGGATATTGATATATTCAAGCCATAGAGAAGCGGGCCACCTGAATTTCGCTCCCACCGAAACGGGGGAAATGCCGGCATCGCGGAGGACTTTGCAGGTATGGAGAAAATCTTCCCAGGAGCGGGGAACATCAACAGCATGAGCAGCGAACAGGCTCTTCCGATAATAGATTTTCCAGGTATCGGCCGCAAAAGGCACCATGTATGCGACATTTCCCGCCCTGCATGCACCTGCCAGAGCCGGGGGAAATTCCTGCAGCCACCCCTCCTCCTTCCAGAGTTCCCCCAGGTCGAGAAAAAGATTCTCCCCCGCCAGTTCGGAATCTTCACCGGTTTTTATCCAGGTAATAACATCCGGCGTCTGGGTTCCGGAAAGGTACCCTTTTTTACGGGTAAGGACGTCAGCGGGCATGACTGCGTTCCGGGTTACAGCCGTACCAGTCTCTTCACCGAAATTTTTTACAAGCGGGCCGTCCGTCCCCTGACTGGAGGAACCCCCAAGAAAGGAAAAGTAGAGAATAGACCCGGTTCTGCCCCTCGGTTCCTCCCTCTTTTTGCATCCTGCCGGAAGAAGAACCACAGCGCACACAAGAACCGAGACAGCGGCAATCCTGATTTTGAAAATACTCATAACTCTCCGAGAATATATATAGTAGAACAAATATCCCCGATAGGACAACCTGTATGAAGAAGCGTTTTTATCGATTTTCATTTATCCTTATTTTTTTTGGTTTCACCCTTTCAGGCATCCCTTATACGGCACTGGGACAGGAATCATCTGAGCCCATCACCGACCCGGAGGCAGCGGCAGAAACTAAGGAGAAGGAAAAGAAAGAGGAGGATTACAAGCAGGTTACGGGGTTAGAGAACTGGCAGTACGAATATGACATTTCCGGATATGATAAAGGAAAATACAATCTGATCATAAAGGGAACTGACCGAGCCGGCAATATTACCTATGAAGGCCCTATCAATATCCTGATAGACCCCGAATCGGATAAGCCGGTTATCAGCATTTCAAATCCTGTACCGGATATGCGGGTGGGAGGCAACCTCAATATCGTGGGAACCTGCGTCGATGACGATGGGGTTGACCGGGTGGAAGTGAAAATCGGGGATGGAGAGTACCGGAGTGCCGAAGGAACAGATTTCTGGTCTTTCTATCTGGCAACTTCTGATATGGAGGACGGACTGTATACTATCACCGCCCGGGGTATCGATATAAACGGAACAGCTGGGCAAGAAACTTCCGTTTCTTTCCATTTTGACCGGCATAAGCCCTTGAATAGTGTTACCTCCCACGAGAATGGAACCCTGGTGAACGGGAAGGTGACTCTTGCCGGCACAATACAGGATAAAAACGGTATAGCCTCCCTGGAATACAGCTCCGACAACGGGGAAACGTTTACCAGACTTCCCTTTAAGGGGAAACGGAACGCCCCGGAAGTTACCTTCAGCTTGAGAATCGATACAAAAAAAATGGAGGACGGCCCCCACGTGTACTGGCTGAAAAGCGTCGACAAGATGGGTTCAATCGGTGTCTCCGCCTTTTTATTCTTTGTAGACAACAAAGATCCGGAACTTACCATTCTTTATCCGGTGGAAGACCTGCAGGTAAATGGAAAATTTACAGTAATCGGCTCGGCTTCCGATGATGTGGGGATAGAAGCCCTCACCTGGCAGCGGGGAAAGGATGAACCGGTGGGAATTCGCCTCACCCCGGGAGA
>Ga0180435_10006188_pt1 | contig 11469 bp, 12 predicted proteins | sample SS_ome_3_FD_132467 | JGI IMG/M metagenome (GOLD analysis project Ga0180435, IMG submission 132467) | Hypersaline lake sediment archaeal communities from the Salton Sea, California, USA - SS_3_S_1 metaG | ecosystem: Environmental > Aquatic > Non-marine Saline and Alkaline > Hypersaline >...
AGCAACTATCTCATCATTGCGGATGCAAAGCGCGCCAGTGGTGATGTGGCAGGTGCGAGCGTCGCGCAGAGTCGCGCAGACTCCCTGCGCTGATATTCACTGAAACAGCCGCTTTCTGACGCGTGCCGGCCTGTCGGTAAAACGGCTTTTTTCATTGCCCGGCGCAGCGCCGGGCATTACACTTTGGCTGTTTTATTTCTACGAATCCCTAATTAACCTATCGGAGTTATTGCATGGCTATCGAACGTACCCTTTCAATCATCAAGCCTGACGCTGTCGCCAAGAACGTCATCGGCGATATCTACAGCCGTTTTGAAAAGGGTGGACTGAAAATCGTCGCTGCCAGGATGATGCATCTGACACCGGAACAGGCCGGTGAATTCTATGCCGTCCACAAGGAGCGTCCTTTCTACCAGGACCTGGTGGATTTCATGACTTCCGGCCCTGTGATTGTTCAGGTGCTTGAGGGTGAAAACGCCATCGCACGCAACCGCGAGCTCATGGGGGCGACGAATCCACAGGAGGCTGCGGCAGGAACCATTCGTGCCGACTTTGCCAGCACCGTCGACGAAAATGCCGTGCATGGTTCCGATGCGCCGGAGACAGCCGCTGTTGAAATCGCCTTCTTTTTTCCCGAGGGCGTTTGCGAACGCACGCGCTGACCGACGATCGTGACTGACAGCAAGCTCAATCTGCTGAACCTTGACCGAGGGGGCATGGAAGCCCTCGTATCGGAAATGGGTTACAAGACGTTCCAGGGGCGCAATCTCTTCAAGTGGATTCACAAACATGGAGCGGACAGCTTTGACGGCATGACTGACCTCGCCAGGAAGCTGCGCCACCAGCTCGAGGAGAGTGCCGTCATCAGGGCGCCAGATATTATCTTCGAGCAACCCTCCCTCGATGGCACCATCAAGTGGATCCTCGAGCTCGAGGATCATCAGCGGATCGAGACTGTCTACATACCCGAAGAGGGCAGAGGAACCCTGTGCGTCTCTTCCCAGGTCGGCTGCGCACTCGACTGTTCATTCTGTTCTACTGCACAACAGGGATTCAACCGTAACCTGACTACAGCGGAGATCATCGGGCAGGTATGGATTGCCGCCGCCGAGCTTGGCGATCATCAGCCCCTGACCAATGTCGTGATGATGGGCATGGGAGAGCCGCTCGCAAATTTCGATGCGGTGGTTGCCGCCATGAACATCATGCAGGATGACCTTGCCTACAAGCTCTCGAAGTACCGTGTCACGCTGAGCACTTCGGGCATTGTTCCGGCCCTGAAAAAACTGGGCGAAGTGAGTGATGCTTCTCTCGCGGTTTCGCTGCATGCGCCCGACAATGCATTGCGCGACGAGCTTGTTCCGATCAACAGGAAGTACCCACTCGAGATGCTGATACCGGCCTGCAAGGAATTCATCGCCGGTGACCGCCGCCGCAAGATTACCTGGGAATATGTCATGCTTGACGGCGTCAATGATACCGACAGGCATGCAAAGGCGCTCATACGCCTGCTTGAAGGTGTACCATCCAAGATCAATCTGATTCCATTCAACCCCTTTCCGGGCAGTCACTACCGGTCTTCAACGCCTGATCGCGTCGAGGCGTTTCGTATGCGTCTGAAGCGATCTGGCCTGATCGCAACCACACGCAAGACACGTGGTGACGATATCGACGCTGCTTGCGGTCAGCTTGTCGGCAAAGTCAGGGATAAAAGCAAACGTCAGCTGCGCAACATGCGCGCGGGAGCCATGAGATGAACAAGAAGCTAGTGCCGCTGAGTCGTGGGGTGATAGCAGTCATTGTTTCTGCGCATCTTGCAGCCTGCTCAACAACGGCAAACCGTAATTCAGCAGATTCAGACAGCTACCAGGGTACAAAAGACCCGTTTACACTTTTGGCCCAGAACTATTATGCGATAGGTAACATCCCGGCTGCTTTCGAGAACGCAAGAAAAGCTGTTGAGAATGATGACAACAATGCTGAAGCTCACGCAACTATGGGTCTGCTTCTGATGGAGACAAGTGATAACCACAATGCTGCCAAGCATTTTGCTCGAGCCAAGAAACTTGCTCCAAGGGATCCTTTTGTTCTGACTTCCTATGGAACCTATCTGTGTGGAAACTCCCTGTATGGCGAAGCCGACAAGGAATTTCTTGCAGCAGCAAGCAGTCCTCTCAATCGCCAGCCATGGGTTGCCTTGACGAATGCCGGTATCTGCTTCGAGCGTTACGGGAAATATGCAGCTGCACGCGAACGAATGCAGGGTGCACTGAATCTCAAGGCCGATTTTCCTCCCGCGCGTGCTGCAATGAAACGCCTGAGCGCAAAAGGCTAAACTGCGATGTCTGAAACCGAGAACACAGAAGAACTGACAGAGTCATCTGCCGGTATATCCGCGGGCGCCATGCTCAGGGAGGCACGTGAAGCGGCGAAGCTCTCCATCGAGGAGGTTGCCAGCGAGCTGCATCTGGTCAGTAATGTTGTCATAGCGCTTGAAAATGGCGACAGAACAAAATTGCCGTCGCGGGTCTTCACCCTCGGCTACCTGAAGAACTATGCGAAGCTCGTGAATATCCCTTACGAACAGGTGAAAACAGCATTTGATGATTTCACCGATGACCAGGTGCCGGTGCTCAACCAGCCCCGTGTGCCACAAATACCTGAACAGGCCAGGGGTGGTGGCTGGTTAATCAAGGCCCTGGGCTGGATGATCCTGATCGCATTCCTGCTGCTGGCCTATCTCTGGTGGAAGGGCGAGGTGGCCATTCCGGGTGTTGATCTCGAGTTTCCGCTCGGCGACCAGCCACAGACATCACTCGGGCAAATGCCTGTCACCGCAGAGTCACCCGATACCGGGGTGACGCTCGACCCCGAGACAAACCAGCAAATTCTTCTTCCGCCAGCCGAAACTTCGCAGACGACTTCTCCGCCTGCTGACGTGAACGCCTCTCAGCAACAGCTGCCGATTGCCACAGGCTCCCCCGCGGGCGAAATCACAGAAACACCTGAAAAGGTCACGCAGGCACCAGTAGCGAGTGGCCCGGAACGGGAAGCGACCGGGTCAGTTCGCTCTGATGATTCCTCCGGTTCGGCCATTCAACCCGATACCAACAATTCTCCAGAAGCAATTGGCATTCCACTGGAAACCGCCATCGAGAAACCCTCCGGCCTTGATCAACTCGACCGCATTGCAGATGCCAGCCACAACGCGGATGCTGCCCTGACTGCCAGTGCCCCTGATAAGGCGCTTGCGGAGTCGTCTCAACAAAGCATCCGCATCAGTTTTTCAGAACCCTGCTGGGTCAGGGTCACCGATAGCAGGGGTGAGCTGGTGCTGAATGGCGAAATGCGTGCGGGTGACGTGAGTGATATCGAAGGTGATGCGCCCTTCCGCTTTGTTCTGGGCAATGCAGGTGCTGTTGAGCTCCTTGTAGGCGACAAGCGGTTCGATCTCGCGCCTTTCACAAGTGGCAATGTTGCGCGTTTTACGCTGGAGGCAAGGGAAGGCTGATGGGCAAGATCCAGGCGATCCGCGGAATGCACGATATTCTGCCGGAAGAGTCATGGCTCTGGCGTCATGTCGAAGAGACCATGCAGAATATCTTCGATGTTTTTGGTTACCAGGAGATCCGCACGCCTGTCCTCGAGCAGAGCCAGTTGTTCACGCGAGCCATCGGCGAGGTGACCGACATCGTCGAGAAGGAGATGTATACCTTCGAGGACCGAAACGGCGATTCCCTGACATTGCGTCCCGAGGGGACGGCAGGTGTCGTACGCGCCTGTATCGAGAATGGTCTTTTGCATAACCAGACCCAGCGTCTCTGGTACCGCGGTCCAATGTTCAGGCATGAGCGGCCGCAAAAAGGACGCTACAGGCAGTTTCACCAGGTTGGTGTCGAGGCATTCGGTTTTGAAGGCCCTGACGTCGATCTCGAGATCCTTCTCATGACAGCTGCCATGTGGCAAGCGCTCGGTTTGTCCGATGTCGAACTTCAGCTCAACACGCTCGGCACACCCGAAGAGCGTGCCCGCTACCGCGACAGGCTGGTTGCCTACCTGGAAAAGCACATCACAGCTCTCGATGAAGACAGCGAGCGGCGCCTCTACACCAATCCGCTGCGCGTGCTGGATTCGAAGAATCCTGACATGCAGCCCATCGTCGCAGAAGCGCCATCCCTGATGGAGGATCTCGGCGAAGAATCGATCAGCCACTTCGAGCAGCTGCGTAGCGGTCTCGACAAGGCGGGTATTCCCTATGTCGTGAACGAGCGCCTTGTCAGGGGGCTTGATTATTACGCGCGCACTGTCTTTGAATGGGTTACCGATCGCCTGGGTGCGCAGGGTACAATCTGTGCCGGCGGACGTTATGATGGTCTTGTCGAGCAACTCGGGGGCAAGCCTGCCTGCGGGATCGGGTTTGGCATGGGGATCGAGCGTGTCATCGCCCTGCTGCAGGAGCAGGGGGAACTCAGTAGTCCGCAGACCGCGGACCTCTACTTTGTTACTGCCGGCAATACCACGATTGACGCCCAGTGTGTTGCTGCTCGGTTGCGCAATGCCTTGCCAGGCGTACGCCTGCTGGTTCACTGCGGCGGTGGTGGCTTCAAATCCCAGTTCAAGAAAGCTGACAAGAGTGGTGCGCGTTTCGCCCTCATACTCGGAGAGGATGAAAGAGACAAGGGCGTTGTCGCACTCAAGCCCCTGCGTGAAGGGGGAGAACAGCAGGAGCTGCCAATCGAGCAGTTGCCGGATTACATAAAAGGGGTACTCGAATGAGTGATCATTTGACTGACGAAGAACAGGTCGAAAAAGCCAAGGCCTGGTTGAAGGAAAACGGTACGTCCATCGTTGCCGGCGTTGTCATCGGCCTCGGGGGCATCTTTGGCTGGCAATTCTGGGACAGCTACCAGGCAAACAAGGCTGCCGAGGGCGCACAAGCCTACGATCGTTTCGTGCAGGTTGCGCAGCAATCAGAGCCTGGGAAAACCGCCGAGGAAGCCGCCAGTCTCGATGAAGCATTTGCGAATACCGCCTATAGCCACTTTGCAGCACTCGAGCTGGCGCGGCAGCAGGCTGAGGCCGGTGAGCTCGATGCCGCGAGAGTGACTCTCGAGAAGACCAGGGCGAGCATCAGGGATGCCGCCATGCAAGCGGTGATTGATCTGCGCCTGGCGCGACTGCTGATGTCCCAGGGCAAGCTCGACGAGGCAGGCGCAATGATCAGCAAGCTCGATACCGGCTCCTTTGCTGCCGAGGCGGCCAGCTTGCGTGGCCAGATTGCCTGGATGCAGGGCAAAAACGACGAGGCCCGTGCGGCTCTCGAGGAAGCCAGGGCGCTGGGTGCCAGCGACGAGATTGTCAACTATCTTCTGACTGAACTGCAGGAACAGACATGAAGAAACTTCTCGCCCTTCTTGCCACAACGACCCTTCTGACCTCCGGTTGCAGCTGGTTTTCCCGCGAGGAACCTGCTGTCGATATCTCGGAACTGACCGAGCTTGCGAGCCCGCTGGCAAGCAGGGTCAACTGGAGCACGGATGTCGGTGAAGGGGCAGACGGGGAGGGTGTGGAACTCGTTGTCTCTCTCGATGGTTCGGTCGTCTATGTTGCCAATTTCGGAGGCAATATCGTCGCGATCGACAGCCTCTCGGGCAAGACGATATGGAGCAAGGATACCGGTGTGGAGCTTGCCGGTGGTCCCGGTGCAGGAAATGGCCTGGTCCTCGCCGGCTCGACAGAGGGCGATATTATTGCGCTCAGCCAGTCCAATGGTGCCGAGAACTGGCGTTCGACAGTTTCAACGGAGGTGACCTCCGTGCCGGCAACAGGGAATGGTATTGTCGCTGTGCACACCAATGACGGCAAGATTGTCGGTTTCGATTCCGCCACGGGAGAGCAGCGCTGGCTGTTCCACCGTTCGCCACCGGTGTTGAGCCTGCGCGGCTCAGGCATGCCGGTCTTCGAGGGGAATGCACTCTTTTGCGGCATGGACGGCGGCCGCCTCGTCAAACTGAATGCATCGACGGGTATTCCTTACTGGGAAACGCCCATCGCCTATGCAAGCGGCAGGAACGAACTCGAACAGGTCGTTGATATCGATGGCAACATGGTGCTTGCGGGCAACTCACTCTATGTCGTTACCTACCAGGGTGAAATGGCCGCGGTCAACAGGGCCGATGGCAAGGTGCGCTGGCGGCGGAGCTTTTCCTCTCACCAGGGTCTTGCCTCCGATGGTGTCAATCTCTATGCATCGGATTCCAACGGCCACGTGTTCGGGATCAGTCGTGAGGACGGATCTGTCCTGTGGAAACAGGAACTCCTTTCAGGACGGCAGCTTTCCCCGGTCGTGGTTGTCGGTTCCTACGTTGCGGTTGCCGACCTCGAGGGTTACCTCCACTGGTTATCAACGGCGGACGGGCGTATCGTCTCGCGTGTCCGTGCTGTCTCCTCCAGGGTCACCGCCTCGCTTGTCACCAATGGTTCCAGTGTGTTCGTCTACGGTGAAGATGGCGAACTTGCATCCGTCTCTCCACCCTGATTACCGCACGCGATGCTGCCCGTCATCGCCCTCGTCGGGCGCCCCAATGTCGGTAAATCGACTCTCTTCAACCGTCTGACGCGTTCGCGTGACGCACTCGTCGCCGATTTGCCTGGACTGACGCGTGATCGCCAGTACGGGATTGGCCGACTCGGTGCCTTTCCGTATGTCGTTATCGATACGGGTGGTCTCAGCGGTCAGGAGGAAGGTGTCGACCCGCTCATGGAACAGCAGGTCTGGCAGGCAATTGACGAGGCGGATCATGTTCTCTTCCTCGTCGATGCTCGCGACGGTTGCAATGCAAGCGACGAATCCATCGCCGAGCGTTTGCGACGAACAGGCAAACCCGTCACGCTGGTCGTCAACAAGAGCGAAGGCTTTGATCCGACAGTTGCCGTCTCCGATTTTTACGGGCTCGCCGGGGAACCCGTTGCCATCGCAGCTGCCCACGGGCGTGGCGTGCGTCAGCTCATCGACGCTGTTCTCGAAACCCTGCCACCACCGGTGGAATCGGAAGAGGAGGACGAGAAGAAGGGAATCAGGGTCGCCGTTGTTGGCAGGCCGAATGTTGGCAAATCGACGCTGATCAACAGGCTGATCGGCGAGGAGCGGGTCGTTGCCTTCGATCTGCCGGGAACCACGCGCGACAGCATATCCGTTCCGTTCGAGCTGAATGGCCAGCGCTTCACCCTGATTGATACTGCCGGTGTGCGCAAGCGTGGCCGTGTCAGGGAAACCGTCGAAAAGTTCAGCATCGTGAAGACGCTTCAGGCCATCGAGCAGGCCAATGTCTGCCTCCTGTTGCTCGATGCTCACGAGGGCGTGACAGAACAGGATGCACACCTTGCCGGCCACCTTGTTGAAAGCGGCAGGGCGCTCGTCGTTGTCGTCAACAAGTGGGACGGGCTCTCGCCTGAACAGCGGGACAGGGTCAGGGATGATCTCGAGCGCAAACTGGCATTCCTCGAGTTTGCCAGCTGGCACTATGTCTCTGCGTTGCATGGAAGTGGTGTCGGCCTCCTGCTGAAGCATGTACAGCATGCCTATGCCAATGCCATGCGTGATTTCAAGACGAGTCGCCTGACGCAGATTCTCGAGGATTGCGTAACAGAACATCAGCCACCCCTGGTGCGTGGCCGCCGCATCAAGCTGCGCTATGCTCACCAGGGTGGCAAGAATCCGCCTCGTATCATCATTCACGGCAACCAGACAGAGTCAGTGCCCGCGAGCTACAAGCGTTATCTTTCAGGGCGTTTCCGAAAGGCGCTGCAGCTGCAGGGAACTCCCCTGATCCTCGCGTTTCGCAGCGGCGAGAATCCCTACGAAGGCAAAAAGAACAAGCTCAGCGACCGACAGGTCAGCAAGCGCCGTCGCCTCATGCAACATGTGAAGAAGGGCAAGAAAAAGCAGTAGGGTTTTCGGATCACCGGAACCTCCCTGGCGTTTCTCACTCCATTGCATGACCCCCGGTCCCGGGACGACGTCTTTTCTCAGAATCGGGTACGGGCAGAAGTTGTTACGAACAGTGGCATCGCGATCTGGATCAGACCGGGTCCAGTTTTCGCAAGCTGTTGGGGATGAGACCAAGATCGGCTAGCGATGCCCGCAACGAGTCAATGAAACTCGCCTCGCCGGCATAGATGATCATGTAGTACTGTATTTTCAGTGTCAGCACGCTGCCAAGTATGATTCCTGAAAAGGCGATGAAGGAACCGATGGAGAGTGTGGAAATCCCCGATATGGCTTGCCCGAAGGTGCAACCCATGGCCAATACTCCGCCGAATCCCATCAGCAGAGCCCCGAGCAGATGCCGGGCAACATCCCTGAACGAAGCAAACCATTCAACGCGGAATCCCCTCGTGATCACTGCATGCAGGAATGAGCCAAGCACGATTCCAGTCACGATCATGAGGCCACAGGTTAATAACGCATTATCGAATCCCGATTTTGCATATCCGAAGGCTTGCCCTATCGGGTTGATGATTGTGAAAGATTGCGGTCCGAGAGACTGGCTCGATGCCGGCTTGTGCTCATCAGAGTCGGAGAGAAACTCCCAGTTCTCTACGTAACCGGAGAGCTGGAAAGCCTCTCCCTCGGCCTCGACCTTGATGCTGCTCGTCACCAGCCAGACACCCGCAATAGCGAGTCCAATGACGAGTCCGGCGATAATATGTTCTTTCTGCTTCCTGAATTCTGCGTTCTGAAAGATGAAGACAATCAGGAGAGTGACAACAGCCAGTCCCGCAACGATGCGAGCCGTTGATGAATGGTTTTTCCCGGCTACCAGTGTTCCGATATCCTGCTTGCCCGTGAGCTCCATCGTGAAAGGCTGTATCCAGTCGTGAAACAGCAAGCTGTAGAGGGTGTCATCCGTGCCCGAAAACGGGTTGGCCATGTAGTAGGCGACAAGGGCAATGACCAGTACGAGGATCAGTGACTTGAGATTGCCGCCACCGATCCGTACGAGCATCTTGCTGCCGCATCCACTCGCCAGTGTCATGCCGATGCCAAAGCAGAAGCCACCAAGCAGGTTCTGCAACCAGGCTAGCTCGCTGCTCCGATAGGCGGGCGAGGCATTGTCGGCATCAACAAGCCCGAGGGCTTCGAGGCTGACCACGCCGGCAATGGCGACGGCGATCGCCAGTAACCATGCTTTCATTCTGCCGGTGCTTCCTGTGCTCACCCAGTCAGCAAATGCGCCCATGGTGCAGAAGTTCGTTTTCCGGCTGACGAACCCTGTTATAAGGGCAAGCAGGAATGCTGTTCCGAGTATCGTCATATGTGCGACATGAAAGTCATCGAATGGCATCTTTCGGGCCTCTGGAGATAGGACAGTTCGGGTGACCGACATTCCTGTGTGCATGGTGGTTTCGTCGCCCCTCCCTGGCCTCCCGTCATGTATTCATGCTAGTCATCAACGGGTTTACTGTGTATTCGCCTTTTGGCAGATTTTCGGGTTTAAACGATCGTTTAGAGATCCCTGTGTGCCGAATCAATGCCGGCACTGAGGAGGAAAAGATCGGGAGAGGAGGCGGCATTGAGATGATCGATATGTCCGGCGAGAGCGCTGATGCCGGAGCGGGTGATGGAAAGAGCCTCAAAAAGACAGGGGATCTTTACGAGACATTGATGGTCAGCACGGTTTATGCCCGAAAATGCGAAAAAAATCGCGCATTTGAGCAATTTTTAACATTTGCTTGAGATTCGCTTGAGATGCCACGGAGTAACCTGTTCATCAACTAAACAGAGCGAGGCAATCATGTATCAGGAAAAGGCACTGGAGATGACGGAAAAGGGGATGCTGCCCGACACCCTCGTGCGCGCAGGCATCCGTCGCCTGCTGCGGCAACGGCTCGAGGAGATTACGTCCGGGGATCTCGCCCGGGCAGCCATACGCGAGCAGGCATTCCTCGAAATGATGCGCGCCGGTCCTGTCGCGGATGTCCCCGAGCTGGCCAACGAACAGCACTACGAGGTTCCCTCGTTTTTCTTCGAGACGGTTCTCGGGAACCAGCGCAAGTACAGTTGTGGCTACTGGCCCGACGGCGTCGAAGAGCTGGACGAGGCAGAAGAGGAAGCCCTGTCGCTTACCTGTCAGCACGCAGATCTCGCCAATGGCCAGCGCATTCTCGAGCTTGGCTGCGGATGGGGTTCACTGACGCTTTACATGGCCAGACACTACCCCGATAGTGAAATCACTGCGGTTTCCAACTCGGCATCACAGGCTGCATTTATCCGCACGCAGCTGGAAAGTGAAGGACTGCGCAACGTCACCATCATCACGGCCGACATGAATGATTTCAGGGCCGCGGGAAGCTACGATCGCATCGTTTCTGTCGAGATGTTCGAGCACATGCGCAACTGGGAGCGCCTGCTGGAGCGCATTCGCGGCTGGCTCACGCCTGACGGCCGTTTCTTCATGCACATTTTCGTGCATCGCGAGACACCCTACCTGTTCGAGGACAAGGGGCCGGGCGACTGGATGAGCCGGCACTTCTTTTCCGGCGGCATGATGCCAAGCGCCGCTCTTCCACTCCGTTGCCAGGAGCAGCTTGTTCTGGAACAACGCTGGTTCTGGCCGGGGCGTCATTATGAGCGGACAGCCAACGCATGGCTGCAGAAAATGGACCGCAACAGGGCCGCTCTGTGGCCGCTGTTCGAGGAGACCTATGGCAGTGATTTTGCTGCAATATGGTGGCAACGCTGGCGCATGTTCTTCATGGCTTGTGCCGAACTGTTCGGTTACCGCGAAGGTCAGGAATGGTTTGTTGCCCACTACTGTTTCAAAAGGAGAAGTGATGATGAAACAGAAACTCATTAATTTCATACTCTTCCAGGCAGGCTGGCTTGCAGTAGTACTGCTTGGCACTGGCCAGTTTCACTGGCTGGGCCTGGTCGTGGTCGCCGCGATTGTGATCTGGCACCTCGTTACCAGTCCGTCACCTCAAGCAGAGGCACAACTGATCCTCTATGCCCTTGGTATCGGGATCATCTGGGAAAACCTCCTGACGCTCACGGGCGTGGTGGTCTATCCGCACGGGCAGATTTTTGGCGATCTGGCACCGGTCTGGATCATGGCCATGTGGGCCATGCTCGCAACCACGCTGAATCTCTCCCTGCGCTGGTTGCATGGCCGCTTCCTGCTGGCAAGTGCGTTTGGCGCACTCGGTGGTCCGCTTGCTTTCCTCGCAGGGGAGCGACTTGGTGCCGTCGTTTTTCCCGATTCCACACTGGCCATGCTGGTTCTCGCGGCAGGGTGGGGGCTGATGTTTACGCTGCTTGTGCTGCTGGCGATGCGCAATGACGGATTCGTGCAGATGTTTCCGCAGGCAAGGAGGGCCGGGTCATGATCACCGACTGGATCTCGAGCCTGCCCCTGCTGCTGATCATGGCTGCTGCCGGCTGGTTCTATGCCTGGCGCCGCAGTAACG
>Ga0180435_10006190_pt1 | contig 11467 bp, 8 predicted proteins | sample SS_ome_3_FD_132467 | JGI IMG/M metagenome (GOLD analysis project Ga0180435, IMG submission 132467) | Hypersaline lake sediment archaeal communities from the Salton Sea, California, USA - SS_3_S_1 metaG | ecosystem: Environmental > Aquatic > Non-marine Saline and Alkaline > Hypersaline > Sediment...
CAACGTGCAATACTGTTCTTTGCAACGTGCAATACTGTTCTTTGCAACGTGCAATACTGTTCTTTGCAACATGCAATACTGTTCTTTGCAGCGTGCATTACTGTTCTTTGCAACGTGCAATACTGTTCTTTGCAGCGTGAAGCGTAAAAAACATATGGGAATGGGGTTGGAACTGTTGAATTGATTAGCTTTGTCTCATACCAATTTCATTGTCATGCATCGCTGGCGTACATCACGGTCAAAAAGTTTCCGGAATGCGTTCCGGGGCATCTGGTTCAACCTCAGGAATGAACCCAATTTTCTGATTCAGTGTATCGTGGCGTGCCTGGTGGTTATTGCCGGAATTGCGCTATCACTGGGCAGGGCAGAATGGATCATGGTGCTTCTTTCCATAGGCGCCGTGCTGGCTGCTGAAGCGATGAACACTGCTGTGGAGAAAATATGCGACCGGTTCCTGGATACCCCCGACCCGCTGGTCAGAAACATCAAGGACAGCGCTGCAGCCGCGGTGCTGATCATCTCCCTTGCCGCAGCACTGGTAGGTATACTGGTATTCTGGCCACATGCCAGGGAACTTTTTACCTGAAATTCTGAGCTGGTCCGGCCCTTTCTCCTGCTTACTTTTTTCTATCTTTGCAGCCATGAATATCGAGGAGTTATACGGCGAACTGAAGAAGGCATATTCAGCAGAGAACCTGAACGCGCTTTCATCGAACATCATTACGTTATACAGGAACCGCGACATCAGTACGTTGCGGAAGATCCACGCAATGATGTTCAATGGAAACCAGGCGGCAGAGGAGCGCAATTCGCGCATTTTCACACGGATCATCACCCACTACCATCCCGACCGGCAGGAGCAGATCAGCAAGGACCTTGAAGGTCTGCGGCGGGCCAATGACCTGGAAGGGATGCAAAAGTATGAACATATCCTGGATGTGCAGCATATGAACCTGCATGGGAGCACCCTGGACCCCGTCACTGCCGATGATTTTGATCTCGGTGACATATGGGATTATTCGGCAGGCGGTTATTCATACATCAACGACGAAGAACAGGAGACAGATGAATATGATCCGTATATGGATATGATCATCGATCATGGCTTTTTTTCGGCAGTGAAGCGGAAGATCTACGGACACCTGAATGTGGATTTTCCGGCACACCTGCTGGCCGACCTGGAATTTGTGGAGATGGCGGAATACGAGATTGAAAACCTGGACGGCATCGAATACTGCACCTATGCGAGAATCCTGGACCTCTCGGGCAACAATCTCACCGAGGTTACCCAACTGGCGCAGTTGCTGCGGCTGGAGGAGGTGTTCCTGCAGAATAACCACATCAGCTACATCGACGGACTGAATGAATTGCCTTACCTGCGCATCCTTGACCTGAGTCATAACGATGTGGATGACGTATCACCCCTGTTCGAGGTGGATTCCCTTGAATTTTTGAATATCATCGGCAACCGGGTTCCCGCCTGGCAGCTTGAAAAACTGCAGCTTATGGGAGTGGTGGTGGTTGCCTGATATTTCCGCAGAAGTCCCCCAGCCGGACAAGGCTGTCAGGAATGATCAGCTGTGATGTATTCAGGACAGCAACTTCCTGATTTCTTCCAGATTCCGCGTATTCCTGATATTCCTGGCTTCCGATGTATAAAGGAATACCAGCAGTTGCGCGTAATGTTCCGTGATTTTCGGACGGATGATCTTGTAGGTCGGGTTCATTAGTTTGTTCTCAATGGTAAACCCTTCTGCAAGCAGCCCGACGCTGGTGGGGATCCATCGCTGGGGGAACATGTCCCCGTATTTGCCATTGCTGCGGTATGCCCTGATTTCCTGGTCGATCAGTTCGATGACCGCATCGACCGCCTCATCGGAAGAAGGATCAATGTCCTTGCTTTTCAGGTATCTTTTCACTGCTTCTGCATTGGGATGCACCAGGCAGGTGGTATATGGATCCTGGTTGTTGTGCAGCAGGCACTGCTCGATGTATTCCGACTGGTCGGTAAAGGCCTCCTCGATTCCCTCGGGACTGTATTTTTCACCGTCATCGGCGATGAGCAGGCTCTTGAACCGACCCAATACATAGAGAAAACCGTCGGGATCCATGTATCCCATGTCACCGGTATACAACCAGCCATCCCTGATGGTCTCTTTCGTTGCTTCCTCGTTTTTCCAGTACCCTCTCATGACATTTTCGCCCCTGATGACGATCTCACCTTTTTGTCCCTGCGGCAGATCATTGCCATCCATATCGCAGATCCTGATCTCCAGGTCCTTTGGAATGGAGCCGGAGGAACCCAGTTTATGGTAATCAGGGGCATTGATGCTGATCATCGGACTGGATTCGGTAAGCCCGTATCCCTGGTACATGGGAATCCCGATGGCATAGAAGAAGCGCTGCAGTTCAATGTCGAGCAACGCTCCGCCACCGATAAAGAACTGCATGTTCCCGCCAAGGGCCATTCTTACTTTTTTGAATACCACGGCATCGAACAGTGCGTAGACCGGTTTCAGGAATGTGCGCCACCCTTTTCCGCGGTTGAAGCCGATACCGTTGTATGCATAACCCACCTTGAGTCCTGCATTAAAAAGAGCGTACACCAGTTTGCTCTTGGATCTGACGCCGCTCTCGATGTTGTTCCGGAAATTCTTGGCGATCGTGGGTACACTGAACATTACGTGGGGTTTGATCTCCTGGATATTCCTGAATATGTTTTTCCTGGTTTCAAAGCTGCTCTTGCCCATCTCAAGCGCTGCCAGGCTGGCACCTACGGCCATAAATGAAAACAAACCTGCCGTATGTGCAAATGAGTGATCCCACGGAAGGAACAGGAACATTTTGTATTCAGGAGGGATGGTCATTACGGAAAGCGCCTGCTCGGTGTTCGATGTGTAATTGCGGTGACTCAGCATAATTCCTTTGGGATCGGCTGTCGTCCCGGATGTATAACAGATGTTTGCGATGTCGTCGGGCCCTACCGCATCCGTTATCTTTTTAAACTCCTCTTCATGCGTCTCCAGGAAGATCTCGCCGGATTGCATTACCTGGTCCATGGAAATTTCATCTGCCGCATATGTATCAACAGGATCCATCAGGATGATTTTTTTCAGGTCCGGCAAGTCTTTCCTGATGGCCTTGATCTTGTGCGCCTGGCTGCCTGAGACGATGGCGATGCTTGATTCAGAATGGCGGATGCGGAAGATCAGGTCAGTGGATTCGTTCAGTTGAATGGACAGGGGAACATCGATGGCGCCCACATAGAACATACCCATCTCGGCAACCACCCACTTAACGCGTCCTTCTGCAAGCAGGGTGATGCGGTCGCCTTTTTTAACCCCCAATTGGTGCAGGCCTGCTGCGAATTTTCGCACCTGGCTGTGCATTTCCCTGTAAGTGGTTGGCCTGAATTCGCCGTCACGCTTTTCCCACATGTAGGGATTGTCGGAATAACGTTCAACGTTTTCCTCAAAGAAACGGATAAGGTTTTTCATCTGTCTGTAATGTAGTTTTATTGGTCAGATGGAGCTCGCCATGATGCAAAATCCTGAACGTCTTATATCTCGATGATCTGTTCCCTGTCGGGACCTACTGAAACGAACTTCACGGGTATTTTCAGCTCTTTTTCGAGGAACCGGATGTATGCTTGCAGTTCGTCGGGAAATTGTGCCTTGTCCCGGATACCGGTGAGGTCTGTTTTCCATCCGGGCAATTCGGTATACACCGGTTCGATTTTTTCATCGAGCGCGTAAGGGAACTGGTCGGTTATTTCATCATTGACCTTGTAGGCAGTGGCGATCTTAATGGTTTCGAAGCTGTCCAGTACATCGGTCTTGGTCATGATCAGCTGGGTGACTCCATTCAGCATAATGCTGTATTTCAGTGCCACCAGGTCGAGCCACCCGCACCGTCTTGGCCGCCCGGTGGTGGATCCGAATTCACTGCCCAGGTCCCGCAGCCGGTCCCCCTGGTCATCCAGCAGCTCAGTGGGGAAGGGGCCGCTTCCCACCCTCGTACAGTAAGCTTTGAAGATTCCGAATACCTCACCGATTGCGGAAGGTGCCACACCCATTCCCGTGCATGCCCCGGCGCAGATAGTATTGGAGGAGGTTACAAAAGGGTAGGAGCCGAAATCAATGTCAAGCAGCGTTCCCTGTGCACCTTCTGCCAGGATCCGCTGGCCGGTCTCCCTCAGTTCGTGGATCACAAACTCACTCTCCACGAACCGGAATCTTTTCATCGTCCTGATCCCCTCATAGAATTTTTCTTCCTCTTCAAGCGTGAATGAGAAATCATACATTTTAAGCAGGTTGAGATGTTTCTCTTTCAGCGCATTGTATTTCTTTTCAAAATCCAGTTCAATGTCACCCACCCGGAGTCCGTTCCGGCCGGTCTTGTCCATATACGTGGGACCGATTCCCTTGAGCGTGGATCCGATTTTTGATATTCCCTTGGCAGCTTCCGAGGCGGCATCCAGGATCCTGTGCGTAGGAAGTATCAAATGCGCTTTTTTACTGATTACCAGATTCTTGGTAATGTCAACCCCCATTTTTTCAAGGGCCTCCACCTCGCGCTGGAAAACGATGGGATCAAGGACCACGCCGTTGGTGATGATATTCAGGGTTTCCTCCCTGAAAATGCCCGACGGGATATTGTGCAGGATATGTTTGAGTCCATTGAATTCCAGCGTGTGACCGGCATTGGGGCCGCCCTGGAAACGGGTGATCACATCATATCTCGGGGTGAGGACGTCAACAATTTTCCCTTTTCCCTCGTCGCCCCACTGCAGGCCAAGAAGTACATCTATTTTCATTTGTAAGAATTATGCGTTTTAAGCTTTGCTGCATAAAATACGCCGGTTTTTCCGGCGTAAATTTTTCATGCTAAAGGTAAAAAAAATCTCTTTACAGGCTCGCAGTTTTTTTTGAAAAGAATTGAACTAATTGTCACTGTCACCCGGATCAATGCGTGTTCCGTAAATGTAAAGGGAGTGGTGGCTGGGTCGGAAATTATTCAGTTCACAGGCCGTCTTGATAATTTCTTCGATGCGGGGATCGCAGAATTCAATCACATTCCCTGTCTCAAGGTCGATCAGGTGATCGTGCTGCATGCAGTGATATGCTTTCTCGAACTGGGCAATGTTTTTACCGAACTGGTGTTTCACCACCAGGTTGCAGTCGAGCAGCAATTCGATGGTGTTGTACAGGGTGGCCCTGCTCACGCGGTAGTTCTTGTTTTTCATGAAGATATACAGGGATTCAATGTCGAAATGCCCTTCCCTGGAATATATCTCATCCAGGATGGCAAACCGCTCCGGGGTCTTTCGGTGGCCCTTCCGCTCCAAATACTCAGTAAATATTTGCTTTACCGTGTCACGGGTATCTTCAGTTCCCATAATTAGTCTAAGTAAAAATTACAGGACGAATATACTAATCTTTTTGATTTTTTTGAACTAGCTGCAGTGAAACTTATTGATCTTTGATTTCCACCCTGTGAACGGATTCCACTCCTTTGAGCTTCACCAGGTTCATGATGAGATTGTTCAGGTCTCGTGCATTGTGCACATACAGGTCAATGGTACCGTCGAAGATGCCGTCATGACCATGCAGGTTGATGGTGCGCATGGAGATGTTGAATTCCTGTACAATGGTATTTGTAATGGAGTTGTACACCCCGAACCTGTCCCAGCCACTCAGGTGGATGCGCGCAAGATATGAGAATACCTTGTGTTGGGTCCAGCTTACCGTGACCAGTTTGTCACCCTGCGACGACATAATCTTGATGGCATCGCTGCAGTCCGTCCTGTGGATAACGATCAGGCCATCATCCTGGCGTTCGCCGATGACCTCATCACCGGGGATGGGGTTACAGCAGCTGCCGAGCTCGTAATTGTGCTGACCGTCATCGATATTTTCCTTCAGCAGGAGCCTTCCTTCCTCATCGTATGTATCCTTGTGGTCTGATTTGGGCGGTACTGCCGGACGACCCAGTGAGAGGTCCCACACCCTGACCCACTTGTTCTTGGTGTTTTTTGCCAGCACATTCTTCATGTTTTCAAGCGATACGATCCCTGATCCGATCTTGGAGTAGAGTTCGTCCTTGTTGCTGGAGTCGTAGGCGGGAAGTATTTTCTTGAATACCCTTCCACTGGGGGTGATATTGAGCGTTTTCAGCTTGTCCTCAAGCATCTGCTTGCCAACCTCGATCCGGTTTTTGCTTTCTGCTTTCAATGCGGCCTTGATGGCAGATTTGGCTTTAACGGTGGTGACATAGTCGTTCCATTCCAGGGATGGCTTCCTGCCTTCAGCAGTAAGTATCTCTACCTGGTCGCCGCTGGTGAGTTTGGTGTTTACCGGGAGCAGCTTGTGGTTGATCTTCGCCCCGATGGCGCTGTTGCCGATCTCGGAGTGGATCTCGTAGGCGAAATCGAGTGCTGTAGCATCGGTGGGAAGCGTGATAATGTTGCCCTTTGGAGTGAAGACCATGATCTCGGAAGCAAAGAGGTTCAGTTTGAATTCATCCAGGAACTCCATGGCATCGGAGTTGGGTTTTTCCAGCATCTCGCGGATATTCTTGATCCATTTATCAAGCTCGGAATCCTGGGCTCCCGCAGTTTTGTATTTCCAGTGGGCCGCAAACCCCCTTTCTGCAATCTCATCCATCCGGCGGGAGCGGATCTGCACTTCCATCCATTTTCCGTTCGGACCCATTACAGTGGTATGCAATGCTTCATAGCCATTGGCCTTGGGCGTGGAAACCCAGTCACGGATCCGGTCGGGCTTAGGGGGATAGATATCTGTGATGCTGGAATAAATGTCCCAGCATTGTGTTTTTTCGGGAATACCTGGCTTGGGGTCGAAAACGATGCGGATGGCAAAAAGATCATAAATCTCTTCAAAGGATACATTTTTCTGCTGCATCTTCTCATAAATGGAATAGATCGATTTGGAGCGCCCCGAAATGTTAAAGGTAAAACCGCCCTGGTCCAGCCGGCTGATGATCGGTATTGAAAAATGGTTGATCAGCTGGATCCGCTTTTTCTCTGTCAGGGCGATCTTTTCACTGATTTCGTTGTATACCTCAGGGTACCTGTACATGAGGCTCAGATCCTCCATCTCGGTTTTGATGTTGTACAGTCCAAGCCGGTGCGCCAGTGGTGCATAGAGATAAATGGTCTCCCCGGCGATCTTCACCTGCTTTTTCCTCGGAAGCGAATCCAGGGTCCGCATATTATGCAGCCGGTCGGCCAGCTTGATAATGATCACCCGTACATCATCAGAAAGTGTAAGAAGCATTTTCCGGAAATTCTCGGCCTGAAGGGAATTCGATTCCTTATCGAACACTCCCGAGATCTTCGTAAGCCCGTCGACAATTGAGGCGACTTTCTTGCCGAAGGCATTTTCAATGTTCTCAATGGTGAGTTCCGTATCTTCAACCACATCGTGCAGGATGGCACTGAGGATTGAGGTGACCCCCATTCCGATCTCTTCGGTGACGATACGGGCAACCGCCAGCGGATGCATAATAAAAGGCTCCCCCGACTTACGGCGCATGCCCTTGTGGGCTTCGTTGGCCATCCTGAATGCCTTTAAGATCAGTTGCTCATCCTGCTTGTCCTTGCAGTGTGTGCAGTTCTTCAGGATCGCCTGTAACTCCTCCTGTATCTTCTCCTCTTCTGTCAAAATCTTTTCTTCCATACAAACTCCCGGTAATTACCTGCTGTCATCTCGCGTAAAATTAGTGATTTCTGCACAATATGCAGCAACAATGAAAAAGAAATGGCTAGGGATACACAAGAGTTACGTTCCCGGTGGCAATCTGCCTTGTCCCGTTATAGGAAAGATATTCGATGTGATAGACATACACGCCCTCACGTGCCTTGCCCGAACCATTTATCGATCCGTCCCAGCCGGTAAGCGGGTCGGTGGTGCGGAACAGGATCTCCCCGGTCCTGTCGTATATGAACATCCTGTACTCTTCGGGAATGAAATCAATTACAGGGGAAAAAAAGTCGTTCCGTCCATCATCGTTCGGCGTAAAGGCATTGGGAAGGTACATGCGTGTTTCGATATTTACCTGCACTTCGTTGGACCTGCTCACACCTGTAATGCCCAGCGGATTGGAACCGTTTTCCCGCGCTTCAACCACATACTTCAGAGCACCTTCACTGTGCCGGTCGCCCGCAGTCCTGATATTCTCGGTATAGTTCAACTGACCGGGCGAAACCGTGGCGATCAGTTCCTGTTCGCCATAGGCGTTTTTCCTGAATACTGAGTAGGATGCCACTCCTCCGGGGAAATCCCTGTATGGGTTCCAGTCAAGTCGAACCACCGATCCGTCAGCTTTGCCATGCGCCAGGATATTGTTGCCCAGGTTGGATGTCTTCACAGGATGAAAACAGCTGTTGAGCGCTTCAGTCTTATAATAAAACCGCTTTCCCCGGGTTGCGAAATTGTCGGTGAGATGCACATTGGATTCAGAAAGATCAAGCAATGTCTGTACAGGGGTGAAAACTCCCTCAGGGGAAGCAGAACGTGAAACCAGGAAATCGTTGATCTCCCCGGTAATGTCTGCAGATATGGATAGCTCAACGGTGCTTTCATCGAGCACCGAAACATAATCCAGGCTGACGAATTCCGGGGGCGCCGGCATATAGGTGAAGTATTTTTTCCTGTTGGAAGTGGACCTGGTATCCTGGTTGTTAAAGGCTTCCACCACATATTCATAATAGCGGTTTTCATCTATCATTTCATGGGTGAAGGTGGTATCGCCGGCCCTGTTCGTGGTAAGCAGCATAAAGTCCTCTTGTTCACCATGCTTCTTGTCACTCCCGCCTGCAGAATCGCCGGTGTCCTTTGCATAACTCTTCATATAAATCCTGTATCCGTTCAGGTTCTCCTCCCAGCCAACGTATTCCTCCCATTCCAGTTCCATGGTGCTGTTGCAGGAATCATAACTGACCGCCAGTTCCACGGGTCTGTGGTAATTGCCGCCCAGGAGGCTTTTTCCCTCATCATTCACCGCTGTCACAGTATAGTATGGGGTCCCGGGGGCGGTTTCCAGGTAACTGTAGGTAAGCACATCCCCGGCCAGGGAATCGAGGTAGTAGCCGGTTACCGGGGAGGTGGTGATATCGAGGGTGTAAATTACGTATCCAATGATGCCGGGTGACGGACTTGCTTCCCATTCTATGTGGGTCATGCCACTGGTTGAATCGATGGTGACACGCTGTATTTCCGGTTTTTGCGGCAGATCAGCCTGTGCCACGACATGCTCCGCCGCTGTAAAAATCAGCAGCGAAGAAAGGAGCAGGCGTATGACACATCTTTTTGTGATCATGAACTTTTTGAAAACCAGGGTCCGGGATTCTAGAAGTAATACGAAAAATCGTGCCAAAGGTTCAGCAACGGCTATAAAAAGTGTAGTGTAAAGTTACTGTTTTATTCAAAGTTGTTCAAGATTGCAGTGTGCCGTTGGCCGTTTTTTCTTTAATTTTAGCTTCTGTCCGCTAGAATCATAACGGTTATTAATTACTTTTATGCTCCGATGAGTAAATTAAATCTACAGGCCAGGGTCAGTCACTTGCGGATGAAATATTTTTCGGGCCAGCGTTTTCTGTACCTGGTGGCAGGCATCGTGGGACTGCTTGTGGGACTTGCTGCAGTGGTTATCAAAAACCTGGTCCACTTTATCCAGGGAGCACTGGCAAGAGGGATTGAAGGAGACTATCGCACCTACCTGATTTTTATCCTCCCCATCGTCGGAATTGCACTGGCCGTATTCTTTATCAAGTACATCAACAGGAAACCGGTACGACACGGGATCCCGGGTGTATTGTTTGCTATTTCCAGGAACAATGCGATCATGCGGGCACACAACCTCTACTCCAGTGTGATATCCAGTGCACTTACCGTTGGCTTCGGGGGTTCGGTGGGACTGGAGGGACCAACGGTTGCTACCGGAGCCGCCATAGGATCAAATTTCGGAAGGGTTTTCAACCTGAACTATAAGGAGGTAACCTTGCTGCTCTCGTGTGCTTCGGCCGGAGCAATGTCGGCCATCTTCAAGGCACCCATTGCAGGCATCGTTTTTGCCATGGAAGTGATCATGCTGGATCTGACCATGTGGGCGATGATCCCACTTTTGATCGCCTCTGCCACTGCAGCGCTTACTTCCTACATGTTTCTCGGGCAGAATGTATTGTATACCTTCCAGGTGGTTGAAAAATTCCAGATGGACCAGGTCCACTACTACCTGCTCCTGGGTGCCATCGCAGGGCTTGTATCGGTCTATTTTACGAAGGTATACAACGCCATCTCCGGTTTTTTTGAAAAAATCGATGGAGCATGGAAACGCCTGCTGATCGCCGGGGGATTGCTCGGGGCGATTATCCTGCTGCTGCCGCCGCTCTATGGTGAAGGGTACGAAATCGTTAACCAGGGACTGAAGGGCGATATTGCCCAGCTCTTTGCCGGCACATTGTATGAAAGCTGGCAGGACAACTTTGTGCTCGTTGTGCTTGTATTTATTCTGATCATTGGCTTCAAGGTGGTTGCCACCACGCTCACTTTTGCGGCAGGAGGAATCGGCGGGATCTTTGCCCCGACCCTGTTCATGGGTGCAAACCTCGGTTTGCTTGTGGGACTGGTCCTGAACCAGATGGGGGTGGACATCTCCATCAGCAACATGGCCCTGGTTGGGATGGCCGGAATGATTGCAGGAGTGGTGCATGCACCACTTACCGCCATCTTCCTCATTGCTGAAATCAGCAGCGGCTATGAACTCTTTATGCCCCTCATGCTGGTGTCAACCATATCCTTTGCCACCACCCGGTATTTTGTCTCCAATTCGGTGTATACCATACAGCTGGCCAGGCGGGGTGAGCTGATGACCCACCACAAGGACCGGAACATCCTGTTGCTGATGAATGTCAGTGAACTGATCGAAAAGAATTTCAAGACGATCAAACCGGAGGATACCCTCCGGGACCTGGTGAAAGTGATTACCAAATCCAGCCGGAATATTTTTCCCGTCGTAACGAAGGACAATAAGTTTGTTGGAATTGTCAAACTCGACGACATACGTCACATCATGTTCAACCAGGAGGTATACGACTCAACGTACGTGCGCGACCTGATGTTCATGCCCGAATACACAGTGAATATCGATGAACAGATGGAAGCGGTCGCTGCCAAATTTGCAAAGAGCGGCAGGTACAATATTGCCGTGGTCGACAATGGGAAATATGTCGGTTTCCTCTCACGGGCCAAGGTCTTCTCCTCCTACCGGGAGATGCTGAAACACTTTTCAGATGACTGACCCCCGCTGTACCAGGAAAGGAATTCACCATACCCTGCTGCTGTTCCCTGAAATCGCTGTCACTGTTCCCTGTATTCCTTGTCACAGTTCCATTTAATCGCTGTTACTGTTCCATTTAATCGCTGTTACTGTTCCATTTAATCGC
>Ga0180435_10006193_pt1 | contig 11462 bp, 8 predicted proteins | sample SS_ome_3_FD_132467 | JGI IMG/M metagenome (GOLD analysis project Ga0180435, IMG submission 132467) | Hypersaline lake sediment archaeal communities from the Salton Sea, California, USA - SS_3_S_1 metaG | ecosystem: Environmental > Aquatic > Non-marine Saline and Alkaline > Hypersaline > Sediment...
AAGTATAGTGATTTCGTATTGCCATTTTGGCAAACAGGGCAAATTGAACATCAATTTTGCATATCCATCACATAAAAAAACGCCCTCAATATCTACGACAACAGAAGAAAAACAAGATGATTTATCTTTGATTAGAATTTCATAATTCAGTGAATCATCAAATTCTTTGTCATAAATACTAAGGACGTTCTTACCTTCTTTTATCGGGTAAGCTACCGCCATAATTTAAGCATTTATTTTTGCTTGCTCTTGGGCCTTTTTCGCTGCTTGTTCTTGCGCTTTTTTGCTTGGTCTGCCTTTTCGTTTGCTGGCCAACTTCGCTTTTGCTTTGCGCTCAATCTTTGCGCGTCTTGTTTTTTGCAGCTCCAAATATTCAGCAATTTCATTTTTCTTTTTATCCCTTTTTTCAGGGTCAAAAATATCACCTAAAACATCAGCAGTTTGCATGTCAAGATTTTCAAACTCAACCGCGCCCTGTCTGCTTGCAATTCTTTCTGCAAGTGCTTTGTGGTTTTCGTACAAAGGTGCAATAGGTGTTTTGATGTATTTATCAGGATTTGATTCAACATCTTTCAATGATACTTGCGTTGGAACTCCACCAATCACGGTGTTGTAAAAGGGATTAAAAAGGCCCTTGAATTCGCTTTTAACTTTCGCTTTCATTTTGCTTTTCATTTTTTTGAACCTTTGCCTTTGTCACCTTAGTGGCAGCAGCAATTGATTCCGGTGTGAAATATCTTTTCAAATTTTCAAGCTGATGACCTTTCTTGATTAGCTCAATAATATTTTCGCGCGTTGTTGGGTACATTTTTGCACCTCGCGTTGCCTGTGCCAATATTACCTTTGCCTCTCTAAATTTAGCTTGGAATACAAGCTTATCTGTGTTAATAGCCATAACTTTTTTTTATAGTAAATAATCAATTACTGATTGATTAAGCCATTCGGATTTGTTGAGAATGGAACCAAATTGGTATCGGCCCAAGTCTTATCAATAAACAAATCACGATCATTTGGCCTTCCTTGCATTGTTACTGTGTAGTAACTTGTATTTGAATCCTTTTGGTAATTCGTTACGCGCATGCCACCACTCCAATTGACCAACTTATGTTGACCATCTTTGAATTTTACGTGGAAACACACCTCACGATTCAACCAAGAGTCCAAAATACATTCAATTTCAGCTCCATTTCCTGCAACTTGGAAAGTGACAGTGCGATTGTTTTGCTTGTTACCTGTATCAACAATTGAATCAATTGTAAACACGGCACCACTGTCATCATCCTGCTGAACGTATGTAATTGGCTGAAATAATTCTTCTGGCAAAGGTGCAAGAGGGTCTGCGATGTCAAGCGTAACGGTTGCAATCTCACCCTCCGGGCAACATGCCGGTGTTGGGTCATCTCCTACCTCATTGAAGGTGACATTTGTAATGCTACAAGAAGGAACATAATTCAATTCTGCAATACCTGTTGTGGTATCACAATCGTTGCCCCCCAAAGGAAGGACACAAATACAACATTTTGGCGTTGGCATAAATTTTTATTTTTAAAACAGGCCGTTGTGTTTTTCAACAACGGCCTGAAAGATTCAGAATTTTGTTTTCCTAGCAATCAATAGTCAAATCAACAGAATTACCTGATGTTGTTGAGTTGATTTTCACATTGCTAATGAATGAAGGCAAGTTGGTGATTGTAATGTCAGTGAATTCAGGAGCAGAACTTGACAAAACAACTGTTGTTGATGGGAAGATTGCCTCCAATTCGTCTGCAATTGCATCAAAATCAGATGGATTTTTGTAGTCCAAATCAGCATCAACAAGATTGACTGTAATTGTTTGGCCATTAACATCATAAGATACTTCTAAAGCATCTTCAACAGAATTTGCAGCACCATCATTTGAATTGGTTGCAGTACAGAAAATTGTTGGATCACCCTCACCAAGTTTACTTGAGTAAACGATTGGACAAGAGCACTGAACAGCTCCGCTTCCGTTTTGCGCCTCAACTGTACCGGTTACATTGATAACAACACCGCTATCAGTTTGGTCACCTGGCAAAGTGATTGTGAAATTGCTTGATGTGATTCCTGTTTGAGCAGTGCCATCAGAAAGGCTGTATGATAGGTTGTAGACCAAAGTTGTATCTTGTGGTTGGTTTGAGCTAACAGAAACAGCAATTGTTGTTTCATCTGCATCTGCATCATAGGTTGCATTTGTCTCAACTGATGCGTACAAATGGCAAGTTGCATCAACAACGCAATAGTTTTTCACGTTGTCATCATAGCAAACCAATTGCAATTTTGCATTCTCACATGGCCCGCGTTGGTCCAATTTGTTGTCGGTGACAAAATAAGAATCGCAGATATTTGCAGCAAACAATCCCCAATGTTCAACATCTGAACCCATTGGAGGAACGCCACCATAAATATTGATTAGTCCAGGCTTGTCACAATTTGATTCCTTGATTTGAATACGTCCGAAATTGCTAATTGCCTGCTCAACGTTGTCACCGTCATCCAACAGCAACAAGTTACCGCGAACAGTCATGAAGAACAAACCTGTATCATTCAAACTGTTCAAAGGGATGAAGCGATTCAAAGAAAGTCCAATTCTGTCGGCAGTGTTGCTTCCATCCTCACAACAGTCAATAAATTTTCCGTTTTGCTGATCTTCGTATTCCAAAAGCAATTCAGGGTCAATACCAATCACAATGTCATTGACATTAATATCAGAGAAACCATTTCTGTGAATGTATCTCTTGAATTCCTTCATGTAATACTTGAACTTTTGCCAAAAGTTCGTTTCATCAATGTTTTCATACTTGAACAACAAAGGAACGTCATTGATCATCATATTGCGTTGCAACTCAATTGGTGCAAGCATTTCTGATTGTGGCTTACATTTCCAATCAGGCGTTTCAGTACCATCATTCAAAATGATACGCAAATCAATGATGCGCGTTGCAAAAGTTGATGCAACATAAAGTTGATTTGTTGCCAAGTCCAAAGAAGCGTTGAACAAATAATCACGCTTTTCTTTTCTTGTGTTCAACCAAGTCAAGAAGTCCAACAAATATTCATCAGCAGTTGCAAAATCAGTTGGAGCAGCAGAATAACGGTCACCACCTACAATTGCATTGATATAAACATTTGCAAAATCATTTGCAACGCTTGATAAATCAAATTGCAATGTGTGGAAATATTGGCCCTTACTTGCATAGTAAGCTTTCGCCATAATACCATCATCACCGTGCATGTCCTCACCTGAACCGTTGCAGGTTGCCATCAATAGGAACTTAGGCACAAATTCAGTGTATTTTTCAATGATTGATGCAATGATCATGTCGGCCAAATCTGTTCCTTCAAAGTCATCAGCGTTATAATCGCCATGACGTTGTGAAATCATATCTTGCCATTTTGTACCAATGAATTGCTTGATACACATTTGAATGTTCTTTTCTGTATTGACTACATAAAAAGTCTTTTCAAAATCTTCCATGCGGATGCTATCAAATGTAACGCCACATTCATTGACCGCGTGCGCTCCACTGTCTTGTGTGCGGATTGGCCCAACATCAATGCCGTACTTTCTATAACGCAAGCTGTTACCCAAAGACGAGCGGCTAAGACGTTTCAAAAGACCGCTTGACATTAGCGTATTATCAACGAGCATTCGTCTGCGAAGCATTGCAGATTCTTCATTGGTCCATTCCTTACATGGAAGGGCCAAACCGTCATTGATTTTGATTTCCGTTGCACAGTCATTTGCACAACCAACCTCCTGCACAAATGCAAGCTGTTCCGGATTTACTTTCAACATTTTATTGTTTTTTTATTTTTGAATAGATTGATTGGCTATTTTTTACGCTCTTCAAGTGCATTCACAATGTCTTGATACGTTCTTTTTTCTGCAATCGCCTTTGTACCGTTTTTGTGTGAATTTGTATTTTCAACATCTTCCGGCAATTGAGCATCAGAAAGGCCGCCTAATTCTTTGTTATGGGCAATCAGCTTTTCATTTTCTGCTTTTAGCGTTTCATTTTCAGCAGCAGCATTTTGCAGTGCTTCCAACTGTTCTTGCATTTCTGTTTTTTCTGCTTTCAGCGTTTCAATTTCCGCTTTTAGTGCTTCCGTTGAAAGTAGCATTTCAGAATTTGCAGCAGTCAATTTTTCTGCATCTGCTTTTGCCGTTTGCAATTCGTTCTGCATTTGGCTGTTCTTGCTTTTCATTTCGGCAATTTTTGCCTCAACTGCCTGAACGTCTTGTTCTGCTTCGTTTGCTGACTTATCGCCAAACATGCGAGCGAAAAAGCCCAATTTTTCTTCTTTTTGTTGCATAAGATTTTTTGATTTTGATTTACGCTTGTTGCGCTTTTCTCGTTTGTCATGATGACGACTTAAATACCTTGCTCTTTGTACTGCATATTCTAGGCTTTTAATACCATCAATGGCACCAATCTTTCTTGCCTCCGTTGCAGTGTATAATTTACCTTTGAAAACGCTTCCATCATTTTTGATTCCAGGAGCAGAATTTTTGACATCTTTGATGAATGTATCATTTAAGGTGTTCAGGAATTCTTTCATTGGCTCTTGGTTGCCTGCAAGCGCCTCCCTTGTGGGTCGGTTCTTTTCTGTTGAATCATCAGCATAGATTTCAATGAAGTCAATGCCCATGTTTTGCATGAATTCACTATCATCAACCAAAGTGATATATGTGCCGATTGAACCCCAAAGTGAATTTTTTTCAACAGCATAAATTTCATCTGCACCCTGAAAAGAAAAAACGCCTGCACTTGCCATCATCTCAAATGATACAACAGTGGGCGTTTCAGTTGCCTTGATTGCCTTTGATAATGATTCATTACCGAATGCCTCGCCTCCTGGTGTGTTCACTTGGAAAACAATGCCGTCTACATTTTCATTTGCATCAAGCTGCCTAATCATATTTTCAAGGCTTCTTGTTCCCTTGACGTAACCCTCCGCCATTGTGCAATAATCATCACGCATCATTGCACCCATAACAGGAACAACAGCAACAGAATTTTTTTCAATCTTGGTATCAGCTATTGTGGCACCGTTCATGATGGCAATGTTGCCGGCTGCATTGTAGATTTTGATAGCTGCCTTTGCCTTCTGTTCTTTGATGTGTTCTTTGGTCAATGTTTCATTTTGCAAAACACTTGAAGCAACTGCATCATATTGATTCAACAATTCTTTTGCCATCTGCTTTTGTATCAGCATTGGCTTTTGTGCCATTCCAAGAATGACTTTTTTCAAATTGTTAATTTTATTATTATCAGTCATATTTCAAAAATATGCACAAAACAAGACCAAAAACAAATATTTTGCTATTTTAAGGGGCGCGTCATCCCTCATTTTATAGCAAAATACTAGATATAGGTTTATTTTAGTGAAAAAATATATAAAATGGAAGAAACACTGATTTTGAAACTGCGCGTTTCGGCTGATCCCAAAAACGCAAAAACTATAAATGACCTCATAAAGCAAAACAAAGAACTTGCAAAGGTCATCAGGGATGCACCGCGCGAAGGTGAGGAAGGGTATGAAGAATTGCAAGGCACGTTGGAGGCAGCAAAAAAACAATATGCCAAAAACAGGGAAGAGATTCTTAAATTCAACAAGGAATTAAGAACGGGCGAAAAGCAAACTGAGGCAGCAGAAGATTCACTGAAAGGACTATCAAAACAACTGCGAAATTTAGAAAAGGAATACAAAGCACTTTCAAAGCAGGAAAGGAACACCGCACGCGGCAGGGAATTGCAAAGAAGTATTCTAAGGACTAGAAAAGAATTGCTAAAAGCGGAAAAAGCAATTGGTGATTTCAGAAGGCAAGTTGGTAATTATACGCGCACTTTAGTTGGTTTGAATTCAGGTTTTGGAACATTGGCCGTTTCTGTTGGGCAACTACGCACATTGATAGGTGGATTGCCTGCATTGTTCAATTCCGCTTCCACTGCTGCAAAACTATTCCTCACGGCTTTAGGTCCTGTTGCAATTGCCGTTGCTGCCATTACTGCTGCGCTTTCTCGTTTTCAGGGTGTCATTGATAGAGTGCAAAATTTGATTGCCGGTGCCGGTGCCGCATTTGATGTGTTAGTGGAACGTGTAGGCCGTGCAGGTTTGGCATTTGAAAGATTAAGAAACTTTGATTTTAGTGGTTTTGCTGATGAAGTCAAAAATGCTTTTTCGGGCATTGGTGATGAAATACAAAATGATGCCAATGCAGCAGCAGAACTTTCAGCACGATTGCAGCAGGTAAGAAATCAGGAAATAGAATCAAGGTCACAATTGGCGCAATTGGAGGTGGATATTTCAGAAGCAAGGCGAAAATCACAAGAGGCTGAATTGGACAACAGGGCACTTGCAATTTCAGAACTTGAAAAGGCAATTGAACTGACTGAGCAGAAAGCCGACATTGAAAGAAGGATTGCACAGGACACGGAAGATGCACTGCGCGAACAGGTAAACCTATCAACAGAAACAACGCGTGTTGAGGACCTTGCCAAGTTAGCTGATGCGGAAGTCAAAAGGATTCAAATCAATAAACAGTTGAATGATGAGCTCAGAGGCTTGCAGCGTAGATTGGTGCAACTGCGAAAAGCGGAAAATAAAAACAACGCTGATTCATTGAGCGGATTGCAAGCACTTCAAAAGCAGCAAGCGGAATTGACCAACCAATTGAAAGAACAAATTTTGGCTGGCGATGACTACACTGAAACATTGCAGAATTTGGAGGAAGTGACCAAAAAGATAGTTGCAGTTGATAAAACATTCAAAAGCCTAACAGAAGCAACAACGGACGAAATTAAGGCGCAAAAAGGAAGCATTTCTGATATTAACGAACAGCTCAACAAGCAGACAGAAGAACTTGAAATGCTTAATCCTGAAAGCGAAAAATACAAAGAGCTGCAAATGTCCATCGCGCAACTTGAAGCGCAAAGGGATGCCATCACGGGTGATTTGACTGACTCAATAATTGAACTAAACAAAGCACAAGCAGAAAGCATTGCAGTGCTTGAAGATTTGGAAACCGAAATACGCCTAAGAGATGAAGCGCAGGCGCAATTGAAACAGCTTGAAGGCACTTCAAAGGAAGTTGCAGAAAAAAGAACTGAAATAGAACAGCGACTTCAAAACGATTTGAGGCAAATCAGGTTGAACAGAATCAATGATGAGCAAGAAGCACTGCAAGCGGAATTGGATGCTGTTGATGATAATCTGAATGAACAGCTTGAGATTTACGCCAACAACGAAACAAAGAAAGATGAACTGCTATTGCAGGCACAGCAGCAAAGGGATGCAATCAGGCAAAAGGAATTGGAGCTTGAAAAAGAAAAGCTTGACATATCACAGCAAAATTTCTTGGATGCTGAAAAGGAAAAAACAGCAGCAGCAGCGAAGGAGGAAGAAAGAAGAAAGCAACTAAGGGATTTAGCCGTGCAAACATCTGTTGAGGCAGGGAAGAAAATACTTGAATTAATTTCTGTTATCCAGCAGCAGCAAACAGAAGAACAACTTGGCGAAATTCAAAAGCGCGAAGAAGCGGAACTAGCAGAAGCGGAATTGCTAGGAAAAACGGAAGCGGAAAAACAGAAGATTAGAGAAAAGTTTGAAGCGGAGCGCGAAGCATTGGAAAGAAAGGCAGCAGCAGAAAGAAAGGCAATTGCATTGGCTGAGGCAACAATTGACATTGCAAGCGCAGTGATCAACGCGCTATCAACGCCACCGGCACCGAACGCGGCAGCAGCAGCAGCAGCAGGCGCACTTGGAGCAGTGCAATTGGCAATCATCGCAGCAACAAATTTTGCAACAGGTGGACTTGTTCAACCTGTTCAATTGGAAGATGGCAAAATCATCAACACACCAAACATTCCACAATTATCAAATGGTGACAACGTTTTGGCAACTGTCAAAGTTGGTGAGGCTGTTATTAATCAAAGGCAAATTGCAGCGCTTGGAGGGTCAAAAGCAATGGCATTGGCCGGTGTTCCTGGATTCTCAACAGGTGGCAAAGTGGAATTAAACAAGGTAAAAAACGCAAGGGCATTTGCAACAGGTGGTTATGTTCCTAAGTTTTCAAATAGTATCATCAAAGCAAAGGCAATGCAGTCCGGTGGTTTAGTCACACCAAACCAAAAGATTGACATTGAAGGAATACTGAAAGACCAACAGCAGCAATTGTTGCAAGGCATTGAAACAGCAGTTGCAACGGGCGCTGCGAAAGGTGCAAAAGTTGGCATTGAAAGTTCTGATATAAATAATCAAATCGCAAGAAACAATGAAAGACAAGCAGCAAGAAACGAAAGAGCAACTTTCTAGCATTCAAAAAGCATTTATTCAATTAGTCCAAACCAAACCACAAGTTGTGCTTGAAGCATTATCTGAAAATGATATGATAAAGGCGCTTTCTTGGAATGATTCAATCAGGAATGGTGGGAAGCTAGGTTATAGACCTATTGCGGCAAAATACAAGGTTACTGAGGACAAAATCAGGTGGATATTAAAAACGATTCAAGAAAGAAAACAAGATACTAATGCTTAGAATTATATTTTTAGAACCTCCAAGCACGGTGCAAAATTGGATGCTTGATGATGATGGTCAAGTCAGTTTGGATTTGAACGAAAATACAACCGTTGCGCTCACCAAAATAATTGATGACTATATTGAGGCCGGCACAATCAAGCAGGATAATTTCAATGAATTTACCATACCAATCACCAAGAAAAACAGAATGCTTTTTGGTGCAATTGGCAACCCGTCTGCGCTCAATGTGAACAATATAAAGGTATTCAACATTCAATTAATTATTGATTCCGTTTCTTATCCTGCAACAGGTCTTGAAGTGCTGCAAACAAGCGATAATGAAAAGCAATATGAATGCACAATATTTGGTGAAATAAATGATTGGTATAGGCCATTGAGCCAATTGCGCTTGAATGAATTGGATATAGGCACAGATATAGTTGATTTTGCATTCATACAAAGTCAAAGCAACTTTGCCGTATATGATGGCAATGCAATCCCTGTCATGGCTCCTTTGGTGAATTATGGCCGTTGGTTTGTCAATACTAATCAGGACGTTTTTTCAGAGGCATCAGCGCAAACTGTCTTTAATAATTTCAGGTTTTGGCATCAACCGTATGAGCTTGTCAGGCAGGCATTGTGTCAAGTGGGATATAATTTAATTGCACCATACTTTGAAACGGAAGCCAAGCGCAAGCATTGGGTCTATCTTTTGGATCCTGAATTTGAAACAGCAAATCAATTAGACGTTGCCAATCGTCCTTTCATCGCGCAGCGTGCAACAGACTTGCCATTTATTGGTCTTTTTGAAACGCGTGCATCAGGAAGTCAAAATGATGGCGTTTTAAATATGGGCGGTACTCCCGTGCTTGATCCTGGCAACCATTATTTCACACGTCAAACAGGTGGAGCATTCCCACTTGAAAACTTTTATGGTTCATTTTATAGTGGTGGCATTGTTGGCACTTTCTCATTTGTTGCAACGGTTAATTTTACGCCTATAAATGCACCAAGTTTGATTGTTCCCGTTGCGCCTACATTTATAAATTTACGCGTATCAATTAAGAAGGCCCCAAAGTTTGGTTTTAATGGCCAAGATAAATTGATTGACAATTCAACAACGCTTGCAACAAAAGAATATATTTACAAGTCACCTTTTGTGAATGGCGTTTCATTAGATTTTGATTTCAATTTGGTCACTGATAGAATAAAGGTATATCAACACGAGGTTGTTTTTGTGCAAGTGGAATTGGATGCTGAATTGGTCAACACATTAGGTGTTTTTCTTGATGAATCTTTCATTATTCCTGACATGCGATTTTTGGCCGGTGCTGAATTCAAAAACAATGTTGAGTTGCAAGTCATTGAAGAGGGTGACACAATTGAATTTGGCAAGCTGCTCCGAAAGGACACAAGCCCAATTGAATTGATTGCAGGTTTGGCGCACTTGGATGACTTGAAGATTGAAAGCGACATCATCGGCAAAACAATTTCAATGTACCCTGAGTTTAAGGTTGATTTGGGTGGCACTGATGGTGTCCAGGAGGGATTCTTTTTTGAAAATGCCAACAACCCTTTTGAGGCAACGCCAAAAATACATGCGAATTCAGCAGTGCAAAGATTCAGAAATCAGGACTTAGGGCGAGATTTATATTTGAAGTTTGCAGATTCAACTGATGGCTATATTCAGTCTTTAGAATTAGAGGACCAACCAAACAGCAAAAGAATTGATCTTGGTGAGCAGTACAAGGAACAGGAAAACAGAATTGAAAACCCGTTTTTTGAACCATTGCTAAATAATATTGACAGAAGAATCAGTGGATTAATCATACCAAGTGGGCCAAATGTCAATGAAACATCTGCAATTTATATTCCTTTCATGTGGGCCAATGTTCCAACAGATGACAATTACCCTGATATTGGTTTTGATTATGGTCCTAGAATAGCAACAGCACAAGCAAATGGCGTTTGGACAATGTTGCTTGAGCCTTCCGTCACAGGTTATGAAAACGACACCGAAACGCTTTATGTGTACGAAGATAACCTTTTGGCTGCGCATGTTGTTCTTGGCCAAATTTTCCCTGATGGAGCAAAGCGAAAGGATTTCTTCAATACATTTGATTTAACTGATACAATTGTATATGGCAATGACTACATAAACACTGCGCTGAAAGACCAATATCAATTGATTTATGAACGTGCCATAAAGCAGGCATATTTTGGCGTTGTGCTAGAGTTTTTAGTCTGCATTGACTTGATTGATTTTTCAAATCTTTCATTCAGAAGAAAATGGCATATCAAATATTATTCATGCGCTTGGGGCGAGATTGATTTCTATGCACGCATTTCACGTGTCACAGATTATGTTTTTGGGGCGAACATTCTCACACCTGTTGAGGTGATTGCAGACAACAACAATTTCATCTGTGAATAAAAAAAGGCTATCACTTTTGATGATAGCCAAACAACTTACATTTCTTAACAAAAAAACATTATTCACAGTATGAATATGAATCAAAAATAAGGCAAATAATCTGCATTGTCAAAAGTGCGGATTATTTTTTTTCATATTTTTTTTACTTTTTTATTCCAAATATTTGGAATAATGGAATAAGCATCGTATATTTGTAACACAATAACGCATTAAACAACAACTAAAAATTAAAAAAAATATGAAAATCTGGAGCGACGAATACGAAAACAGAGACGAGGTATATAGAGATTATCAAAAAGATTTTGCTTATATCCTGAAAAGGATAGAAGGGTATGAATTAGATCATACTCTAGACCGTAAGCAGAAAATCGACGGTCTAAAGTATGAGCTGCTTGCTCTTGAAAAAGAGCAAGCAGAAGCAGAGCAATCTATTGCTCTGCTAAAGCAATGTGGTATGATTGACATACTGCAATTGAATAGGAGAGG
>Ga0180435_10006195_pt1 | contig 11460 bp, 10 predicted proteins | sample SS_ome_3_FD_132467 | JGI IMG/M metagenome (GOLD analysis project Ga0180435, IMG submission 132467) | Hypersaline lake sediment archaeal communities from the Salton Sea, California, USA - SS_3_S_1 metaG | ecosystem: Environmental > Aquatic > Non-marine Saline and Alkaline > Hypersaline >...
CAGCCACCGCACCCCCCACCCCATGAGGGAGCTGACGGCCGAGCCGAGGATGGCGATGCCGGCCATGGTGCCCAAAAGGTGCACGATATCGGCATGCAAGAGCAGCGCCGTTGCCGCCCGGTACCACTCGCCGCCCAGGATACGGCCCGCACTGGCCGCAAAGGTACTTTTCAGGAAAAGCGCGTCGCTGAATGTGTAGACATATATGTGCACAGCAGCTAAAAGCAACGCCCCCCACACCCCGGCCAGACTCTGCCTGTAATCCAGATACACATCCTCAGGACCGGTGGTTTCGGGCAGATTTTCCACCTGGTACTGCTCAATCAGGCCTTGTGCTTCAACAGCCTGCGCCGGATCGACCCTCAGTTCCCAGCCCTCTTCTCTGCGTACCGCTTGATGGACAATGCCGTGGGAAAGCAATACCAATCCAAAGGTTTCCACATCTTCTTTGGAGAGTCTGTTGAAAAGGGTTAGCATACGTATAACTACCATGACTGTGACAACAAACACCGGCGTATGGAGGTTCAATCCGGCTGCATTCTGGCGAAACCCAAGCGATGGAAAAGTTTTAGCCAGGTTGCAGCCGGCGTCAGAGTGACCAGGTTGCCGATCAGAACGATCATCACCCCCAGGCCCGAACTCATGCTCCAGTGATATGCTTCGAAAAATGTGGAAAGCATAAGGGCGATGACGGGCATGAGCAGCGTAACGTAAGCCGCATACTCGGCGCCGATTCGCCCGATGAGCAGCATATAGCAGCCAAAGGCAATGATGGAGCCGAAAAATGTCAGGTAGAGCATGGGACCCAGATACCCAAAAGACCACTCCATCACCAGCGATCCACCGCCTGCGAAATAAATACCCAGGGTCAGCAGGCCGCCATAGCCCATGCCGTACACATTGGCCTGGGTCACCGGTATACCCGCCCCTGCATTCCGGGATCCCACAATATTGCCTAAGGAAGAAAGGTAAGCGCCCAGCAGCGCCATGCCCAGGCCGATGACCCCTTTTGTGGCGGTCAGCGAGGACAAGTCATGCCAGAAGACTATGCAGATGCCGGACAACCCCAGCATGCCGCCCCAGAAAGCGCGCCAGGCCACTGGCTGACGCATGAACAGTTTCAGGTTCAAAATATTCCACATGAGCATGGTGGTGTACACCACGGATACCAGGCCGCTGGTCATGTAGGATGTGGCCAGGTAGCTCATGCAATAGCCCAACCCAAACAGGGTGAAGCCCTGAACTGCCATGAAAAACTGGTCCCGGAGGCTGAACCGCAGCCGTTTCCGGGTAATCAGGCAAAATGCCAGAAGCACCAAAGCGGCCAGGCAGAATCGATAGCTTACCGATAGGATGGGCGGGACCTGGGTCAGCTGCAGTTTGATGCCCAGCCACGTTGATCCCCAGATCAGCGTGGCTGTGGCGTAAAGTAAGAAATTTACCACAAATAAATTTTCCTAAAGATTTCAACCTCCATCAAGACATGACGACTGGAATAGCAGTTTCTTGAAAGCGCCTCTCTTTCCAGGGAAAATTTATTTGAGTTGGGCCAGTGTTTCTTCCGGCATTTTAAAGGAGTGCTCGGGCGCTGGAAAAGCGGCTTCCTGGACCTCTTTTTTATAGGCATTCAAGGCTTCGAGAATGATCGGCCGGATCTGGGTGTACTGTTTGACGAATTTGGGTATGAATTTATCAAACAGCCCCACCATGTCATGGGTGACCAGGACCTGGCCGTCCACATCCACACCGGCACCGATTCCGATGACCGGTACGTTGACGGCTTCCGCTACCAGTTTGCCCAACGGCGCCGGCACTGCTTCCAGAATCATGGAGAACACGCCCGCTTTTTCGAGGGCTTTGGCATCCTCGATAATGCGCCTGGCTGCTGCCACATCTTTGCCCTGCATCTTAAAGCCGCCCAGGGCGCTGGCGGTCTGCGGTGTCAGGCCGATGTGGCCCTGCACCGGGATGCCTGCCTTGACAATTGCTTCTACGGTAGGTGCGAAATCGACCCCGCCCTCCAGCTTGATCACATCACAGCCGCCTTCCTTCATCAGCCGGCCGGCATTGCGAACCGCCTCTTCAACGGAAATGTTGTAGCTCATGAACGGCATATCGCCCACGATCAGCGGGCCCTTGCAGCCCTGGACCACAGCCTTGATGTGGTGGATCATGTGCTCCATGGTCACTTCCACCGTACCGTCAAGACCCATCACCACCATTCCCAAAGAATCGCCCACCAGGACGATATCCACCCCGGCCTCATCAGCCAACAGGCCGAACGGGTAGTCATAAGCGGTCATCATGACCAGTTTGCGTCCCTCTTCTTTGGCCTTTTTCACATCCAGAATGGTAACTTTTGGATTTGCCATTTTATTTTCTCCTTTTACTAGTTTTAAGCGGATTGCTTCAGTTAATAGGACCTATAAGACTTATATTTCAATGGAACTTAACCTTTTTTGTAGTGTGCCTGCAGGGTCTCCACCAGGGCTGTCAGCGTCCGGTTGACCGGTGCCGGCATCCCCAGCCGCTCGGCCTCTTTTACCACGACGCCGTTGATTGCCCCGATCTCAGTCAACCTCCGGTTGTCCACATCCTGGCCCATGGATGAACGGTTTGCACCGGTTGCCCGGGCCACTTCCAGAACATGCGCCACCACATCGTCGCGCACGTCTATGTTCTGCGCTCCGGCAACGGCAACAGCTTCCTCCACGGCTGCCCGTGAGAGGGCCTTCGTGGTCTCGAGATCCAGCAATTCACCGTTCTTGATGCCGGTCAGCGCGGTAATGGCGTTAATCCCCACATTGATCAGCAGTTTACCCCACACGATGCTGCGCACATCCTCAGCCACTTCTGTTTCGATGCCGGCCTTGGAAAACAAGGCCGCCACCTGGCTTGCCTTTTCCTTCTCTCCATCAAGCCACATGCCGATGGTGGTCAAACCGACGCCGGCATGGCGTATTTTCCCGGGTCCCAGCATGGTGGCACCATATGACGTCGTGCCGGCAATGACATTCATGGGGTCCACATCCTGAGCAATGCGGTCGGCATTCCCCATTCCGTTCTGCAAGGTCAGCACCAGGCCCTGTTGGCTGGTAATTTTCCTGGCGGTTAGAGCGGCGTCTCCCGTATGCGTTGACTTCACGAATACGATCGCCAGGTCGCAATTTTCCACAACGTCCGGACTTGCGGTAGCCTGGAGGTGAACCGTCCGGGATTTACCGTCCCTCTCGATTTCAAGCCCGCTAGTATTGACGGCATCCACGTGTGCTTCCCAGATATCTATGAGCCAGACTTCGGCGCCGGCCTCGGCCAGCAATCCGCCGAAAAGACTCCCCATGGCGCCTGCACCCACAACCCCAACTTTCATGGTTACACCTCCTAAATCCGTATTATCATGCCCCATGATTTCATAGCTATTCAATCCCCATCCCGTGATTCAGCCAGCAAGCCACATAATGCCCTTCTCCGGATTTTGTCAGCACGGGCCGTTCATTCCGGCATTGCTTGTGCACATGCGGGCAGCGCGTATGGAATGCGCATCCGGCAGGCGGATCAATGGGGCTGGGCACGTCCCCTTCCAGCGGGGCGGGCGGCACCTGTCCCTGGGGGTCAGGCAGGGGTACCGCTGCCAAAAGCGCCCGGGTATAAGGGTGCCGGGGTGTTACACTGAAGACGTCTGCCGGCGCTGTTTCCACAATAGCTCCCAGGTACATGACCGCGATCCGGTCACACATGTGCTCCACGACACTCAGGTCGTGTGAAATAAATATATAGGATAGATCGAACTCGTTCCGCAGGTCCTCCAGCAGGTTGATCACCTGGGCCTGGATGGAAACATCCAAGGCGCTCACCGGTTCATCTGCCACGATCAGTTGGGGGCGGACGCACAACGACCGGGCAATGCCTATCCGTTGGCGCTGTCCCCCTGAAAATTCATGGGGATATTTGTCCAGGTCCCCTGCCCTCAAGCCCACCTTTTCAAGCAAACCAACGGCCGTTTCCCTGCGCTCACCCCGTGTCATCCGCTCATGCGCCTTCAGGGGTTCGGTGACAATGCCTTCCACCTTCATTCTGGGGTCCAGGCTGGAAAATGGGTCCTGAAATATGATTTGCATCTGCCGCCGCAACGGACGCAGGGCAGGCCGGGAAAGACGGGTAATATCCTTGCCATTCAGCATAATGGTGCCTGCAGTGGGATCCAATAGCCGCATGACCATCCTTCCCAGGGTTGTTTTACCGCAGCCGGATTCACCCACCAGCCCAAAACTTTCGCCCTTGGCAACTTCGAAAGTAACACCGTTCACAGCCTTCACCCAGGACGTGGGCTTGGATAGAAGGCCGCCGCCCACGGGGAAATGTTTGACCAGATCCGTCACCTTTAGCAGGGGGTTCTCAGGCATAGCAACCACTCCTTATGCATCATTTTGACGTCTTAGCCAGCACCTGGCCTGGTGTCCGTCTCGGATGTCTTCCAGGTCAGGCTGCCGTTCCCGGCAGATGTCGAAAACCTGCGGGCAGCGGTCGGCAAATTTACACCCGTCCACCGTCTCAAGCAGCGAGGGCACCGTCCCTTTGATTTCGTCCAGACGTTTCTTCCTTCCAGCTGCCCGGCTCCCCAGGCGGGGAATCGATTTGAGAAGCCCCTTGGTGTATGGATGAAAAGGACGTTCAAACAAATCCTGAAGCCCGGCCACTTCCACCACCTGGCCGGCATACATCACGACCACCCGTCTGGCCATCTGGGCCACCACCCCCAGGTCGTGGGTGATCAGTAAAAGGGACATCCCTATCTCGCGCCGCAACCCTTCCATAAGAGATAGAATCTGAGACTGGATACTCACATCCAGAGCGGTGGTAGGCTCGTCGGCAATAAGCAGTTTGGGCCGGCACACCATGGCCATAGCGATCATCACCCGCTGCCGCATGCCGCCGGACAACTGGTGTGGAAATTCTTTCAGACGCTTCTCGGGCGCGGGAATTTTCACCCTGTCCAGCCACCGGGCCGCCTTGGCAAGTGCCTCCTGTCTACTGATTCGCTGGTGAACCATTAGCGGCTCGGCAACCTGACGCCCAATGGGAAGGACCGGATTCAGGGATGTCATGGGTTCCTGAAAGATCATGGAAATGTCACGTCCACGGACGCTGCGCAACGCTTTTTCACCCATGGATCTCAGGTTTTGGCCATCAAATAAGATGTCACCGGAATGAATTCTGCCCGGCGGAGAGGGAATCAGCCCCAGAATGCTCAACGAAGTGACACTCTTGCCGCAACCCGACTCCCCCACCAGTCCCAGGGTTTCCCCCTGGGCAATGGACAAACTGACATTGTCCACAGCCCTCCCCACACCTTCGGGTGTATGGAAATGGATAGACAGGTCCTTTATTTCAAGCAGGCTATTCTTCATAACAATAGTTACCGGTCTGCCGGATATAAGTAGTGTAATGCTGCCAGTGCATAGGTATCGGCGGTCGACTTCAGCTGTTCCACATCCACCCACTCATCCTTCTGGTGGGGCACCTGGCGGTCCCCGGCACCCATGGTGACAATGGGAATATCCTTCAGGGCCCACAAATAGGTGCCGTCCGTGGCCCCGGGGACCCCGGCATACTCCGGTTCAGCATTCAGGACCTGGCGTGTGGCCCAGTCAGCAGATACCACCACCGGGTCGTTCTCATCGGTCTTGGTGCACGGACGGTCGGTGAGAAACTCGACCGCGATAGACAAGTCGCGGTTCCGGTCCAGGTCCAGCTGCCGATCATAGGCAGTATAGTGCGCCCGGACCCGTCGTTCAACATCAGCAGCCAGCGCGTTAAGGTTGTCGCGTATTTGCGGGTGATTCTGCCCGGGAATGGTGCGCACATCCACCAGAAGCCTGGATTCACCGGGCATGACGTTCAACTGGGCTGCCCCGCCTGAAGGTGCCTGGATAACCGTCGGGGTAAAACTCGGCCACCCAAGATGACGATCTTTGCCCAAGGTGTCGACCGCATCCTGTTCCAGCTGGTGCAGACCTTTGATCAGTTCAGCCAGAGCCGGCGCCGTGTTGAGGCCGGAAAGGGGCATGGCCCCGTGGCTCATGCGGCCGGCCAGGGAATATGCCGCCCGGACAGCGCCCTTCTGGGAGGTACAAATCAGTCCGTCCTGGGGTTCGCAGATAATTGCCCCGGTGATGTCGTCGGCATGGCCTTTTGCAATGAAGTCTTGAACCCCCAGCATAAGGTCCTCTTCGTCACACAGCACGCCGGCCACAATAGTGCCGGAAAGCGGCACACCTGATTTTTTCAAGGCGTCCATGGCCACCAGCATGGCACAGAGGTTGCCCTTGGTATCGTTGGTCCCGCGGCCGTACATGCGACCGTCTTTGATCTCGGCCCCAAAGGGGTCGTAGTGCCAGGCCTCGATGTCACCGGGGGTGACCACATCCGTATGACCTTCAAACATGAGTTTCCTAACGCCGGGTTCGGCCGCAAAGGTCACCACTACATTGGGCCGGCCAGCCGCCACCTGGTCCATTTGCACGCCGAACCCGCGCGTCTCCGCCCATTGGGCCACGTGTTCCGCAGCTTCCTGTTCGCTGGTGCCTGCCACGGGATCCCAAACCGAATTGATTCTGACCATTTCTGTGGTCAGTTTGATCAGTTCCGCGTGATCAACACTATCAACTACTTTTTTCACTACTTCTTCGGGAATCATGTCACTTCCTAGCGTTTGGTGTTTGGTGTTTTGTATTTTGTGTTTGGTGATAGGCGTATCAAGTAATCGGCAAAACGCGACATACCAAACACTAAATCCTAAATACTAGCGGACTCTCACCATCTTCGGATCCAGGGTGTCCCGCAGCCCGTCCCCCAGGAGATTGAAACCCAAAACCGCCCAGGCAATCGCCACCCCCGGAAAGATCGCCATCCAGGGCGACATGTCCATGAATGTCTGGGCCTCATACAGCATCCTGCCCCAGGATGCATGGGGAGGCTGGGTGCCCAGCCCGAGATAGCTCAGGCCCGCTTCGGCCAGGATGGCCACGGCAAACTGAATGGTCCCCTGGATGATCAGCGGCGACAGAATGTTGGGCAGGACGTGTCTTAAAATGATCCCCCACTCACTCACGCCGCTGGCCCTGGCGGCAGCGATAAATTCCTTTTCCCACAGGGTCATGGAAACCGCCCGGGTCAGACGGGCGAATACCGGGATGTAAAATATGCCGATGGCCAGCATGGCGTTAAGCACCGACGGACCCAGAATCGACGTTATCAGGATGGCCGTCAGCACCGCAGGAAAACCAAATAGAAGATCTGAAAAGCGCATGATGGATTCATCCGCCCAGCGGCCGTAATAGGCGGAAATAAGTCCCAGAAGAACCCCCAGGCTTAATCCGATGGCCACGGTAACCAGCCCCACAATGATGGAATTGACAGCCCCCTTCATTACCCGTGACAGGATATCCCGGCCATACTGATCCGTTCCCAGCGGATGCTGTATGCTGGGCGCTTCCAACCGGTGGCGGGGGTTCATGGCATTGGGTTTGTACGGCGTCCATGCAAAACTGATCAGAGCCATGGCGATCACCACAAAGGAGAGCGCAAAACCCAGTGCAAAATTAAGATTGGTAAAATATTTCTTCATTCGAGCCTGATGCGCGGATCGATGGACGCATAGGCCATGTCCACCAGAAAATTGACGATGATCACCGCCGCGGCCATGAACAGAACAATTTCACGCACCACCGGCAAATCCCGTTGGCCAATGGCCTGAAACACCAGACGTCCCAGGCCCGGGAGGTAATAAACATTTTCAATGATGATCGCCCCGGCCAGCAACTGTCCCAGCTGAAGTCCCAGAATGGTCAGCACTGGTACCAGGGCATTTTTCAGGGCATGCACATATACCACGGACCGTTCCTTTAATCCCTTGGCCCTCGCCGTTCGAACATAGTCTTCACGCAGGACTTCCAGCATGGAGGAACGGGTCAGACGGGCCAGGATGGATGCGCGGATAACCCCCAATGCAAACGCTGGCAGCAACAGGGCCTGCAGCGAACCCCACGCATCTGTGGACCATCCCGGAAATCCGCCGGCAGAAAAAATGCCGAGCTTTACGGCAAACAACAGAATGAGCAAAATCCCCAGCCAGAACTCCGGTGTGGCCAGCCCCAACTGGGTGAAAAACATCACCAGCATATCCCCTGGACGGTTCTGGTGGCGGGCTGCATAAATCCCCAGGGGAACCGATATCACGATGCCGATGAGCATGGCCATGAGCGCCAGGGGGCCGGTAACCGCCAGCCTGGACCAAATCAGGTCGTACACCGGCATGTCATAGTTGATGGACCAGCTCCCCTTGCCGGAAAGAATGTCGCTCAGCCACCCCAGGTATTGGACCCAGAAGGATTGATCCAGGCCCAGCTCCGCCCTGAGATTGGCCAGGGTTTCTTCCGTGGCATTGAGGCCCAGAATGATCTGGGCCGGGTCTCCGGGCAGGACATACAGCACGGAGAACACGGTAATCGACACCAGCAACAGCAGCACCACCAGGGTGATCAGCTTTTTAATGAAATAACGAACCATGGCGAATTCGGAATGTGGAATTATAACTGTTTACGGCCCGCCAGTGGCGGGCCGTAAACAGTTATATAGCGGCGGCTTGTCCGGCGAAGTTCGACCCGTCCTGCCTAGCTCGCAGAGCAAAGACGGAAGAACGAAGATGGAAGCCGCGTATAGAAATAAATTGCGCAAGCAATTTATTTCAGCCAGACTTGAGTACAGTCCAGAGCGATGGTCGGGTAGTTCTCCCACCAGCCCATCACTTCAGCCCGCATGGCCGGCAGTCCGGAAGCCGAGAACAGGAAACCATTGACCGCGTCTTCGGCGATGATCTCCTGGCACTTGCCGAACCATTTGGCTTTTTCCGATTCACTCGGGGCCTTGAGAGCCATGGCGTAGGCATCGCGGAATTCCTGGGAGTCATACTGGAAGTAGTAGTTGGGGTTGGCGTAAATGCCGATGTCCCAGGCTTCCACATGACCGATCATGGTCAACTGATACTCCCTTTTCTTGAAAATGCGTTCGATCCACTGCCCCCACTCAACGATTTCGATCTTCAAGCGGATATTGACCTGGCTCAGCATGTCGGCGATCACCTCACCGGCCCGCTTGGAGTAGGAGTAGATGGCCGGCAGTTTGATGGTGGCATCGAACCCGTTGGGATAACCAGCCTCGGCCAGCAGCGCCTTGGCCTTTTCCGGGTTGTAGGCAAACTTCTGGGTCAAATCCACGTAATAGGGCGTAGAGGGCGACCAGTGGGAACCGATGGGTGTGCCGTAGCCGAACATCACCAGGTCCACCACCGCCTGCCGGTCAATGGCATAGGCCATGGCCTGACGCACCTTTTTATTGTCAAACGGGGCGGCCTTGTTGTTGGTGGACATGATTACTTCGCCGGTGGATGTACCGTTGTACACCTTGAAACGCTTGTCCTTGGACAGCGACATGGCCGACTCCGGTGCTGCAATGTAGCCGATGACATCGATGTCGCCGGCTTTAAGTGCCGCCAGTTGAGCGCTGGCGTCGCCAATAAACTTGAAGGTCACCTTGTCCAGGTAGGGAAGCTCCGGATTCCAGTAGCCGTCGAAACGGGCCATCTCCACCCGGTCGCCGCGCACCCATTTGACAAACCGGAACGGTCCGGTGCCCACGGGATTGGACTTGGCGCCTTTGTATCCCACCATGGGCAGCATAACGGCATCCCCTTCGGCCATGTGGGCGATGAAAAGCGCATCCACCTCTTTGAGGGTGATGATCAAGGTGGTGTCGTCCGGGGTTTCCATCTTGGCAATCCCGCGGAAGTATTCAGGATGGGGATTGACGGTTTTTTCATCCATGGCGCGTTCCAGGTTCCATTTGGCTGTGGCAGCATTGAATGCCTGGCCATTGTGAAACTTGACGCCGGGACGCAGGTGAAAAGTGTACGTCAATCCATCACCCGAAACAAGCCAGGTAACCGCCAGTCCCGGGACAAACGCCCCATCGCTGTTGACCTTGATAAGCCCCTCGTAAATGTTTGAAAAAACGACACGATCAATTGCAGCAGCCGTGTTTCCGGTGGGATCCAGCCCCGGTGGTTCGGCAGGTTGACACACCACCAGGCTGCCGCCCTCTTTAGGTGTGTCGGCAAGTACGTTACCGGCTGTCAGGAAAACGGCCAGCAAAAAGATGATAAACAGGCTTTTTCTCATGATCTCTCCTCCCTTGATAAATTTTCATTATTTTACGACATGAACATCCGAACAAATACCCTCATGATTGCCGAATCTGCTTGTGTGCGGCAAACCATGAAAATTTATATATCTTCAAGATCCCTGAAGGCAACCATCCCACCCAGACTTTCTGCAGAAACGACGGCCTGAATAATAGCGCGCGCCAGGCAGTTTGCAGCCGCATGGCCCAGCATATTGAACGCATCCAAATCCCGACTGGCATAATCGGCATCTGTTGCGGGCAACGCCTTTTTGCCCGTCGCCATACAGAAAACAGTATCTCCGTCCGTCATGGTGTGGATGGGGCGTATAACCCTGGCCATGCCGTCATGAGCCATCTGGGCAATCTTCTGGGCTTGATGTTTGGCCAGAATGGCATCTGTTGCAACGACGGCTATGGTCGTATTGCTTATAGGTTCGTCCACGGGCAGGGGCGTTAATTTGACGCGCCGCTGCCCCTGGTCGCCGAACTCACCATCCAGTTCATGTTTTTGCTCCCACAATTCACCGGTTTGCGGATTTACCACTGAACCACGCGGGTTGACGGCAACCAGGGCTGCCATGGTCAGACCTGATTCCAGTACTGCACTGGCGGTGCCGATCCCTCCTTTGATTCCCCCGGCATACGCACCAGTGCCGGCTCCCAGGCTGCCACACGCCACGGGTCCTGACCCGGCAGATTCGCATGCCATTCTGCCCCAGGCCGCGTCGATGGGGGGGACAAAATCCCTCCCGCGTCCCAGATCGAACAGGGCTGCTGCCGGTACAATGGGTGCCACATGGGTTTCGTCCAGGGGAAAGCCGCAGCCTTTTTCAGCCAGCCAGCGAACAACACCGTCCGCCGCAGCCAGCCCGTACACCGAACCGCCAGTCAACACAACCGCCTGGACCTTCTCCACCAGGTTGCCCGGCATAAGCAGATCCGTCTCCCGGGTACAAGGCCCGCCCCCCCTGACATCTACACCGCCGACAGCCCCTTCTCTGCACAAGACGACGCTTACGCCGCTGGCTGCTTCCTGGTCGGTATATTGCCCGACCTCGATTCCCTCGACATCTGAAATGGCGTTATTTTTACCCGTCCGAACCATTACCGCCTTCCTTTTGACCACATGAGCAACAGGCATGCACCGGGCTACCTGTTTCCAATGAATTTCATGCAAGAATCAGGTTGTAAATAAAAGGTTCGCACCTGTCAATGTATTCA
>Ga0180435_10006197_pt1 | contig 11459 bp, 18 predicted proteins | sample SS_ome_3_FD_132467 | JGI IMG/M metagenome (GOLD analysis project Ga0180435, IMG submission 132467) | Hypersaline lake sediment archaeal communities from the Salton Sea, California, USA - SS_3_S_1 metaG | ecosystem: Environmental > Aquatic > Non-marine Saline and Alkaline > Hypersaline >...
CTGTGCTGCGCTCCAACGTCAAAGTTGACTAAACAGTCGCTTAACTTTACATCGCGTGGGCGCTTAGCACGCGAGCGCCTAACCTCAGCAACAACCGAAGCGAATAAGTAGTCCATTCGCTGATGACGTTTTTCTTCCCAATCAAAAAAGGCCCTCCACAACAAGAACTCCGTGCTAAGGTTCGTTGCTTGGGCCTCCTGCAATGAGCGCGACTGCTTGGCCGCAATTTGCAACCACACCAAAGTCTCGCCCTGCTTCAATCGTTTTTTGCCTCGTCCTCCGACTCCGACTTGAGACCAGAAATTTCCTGGACCTTATCGAACAACGCGGACTGAACACTTGACGGAAACTCTTGAATCTTTTTGACCGGCACAAGTTGACCTTCCGAATCGTACAACGCACGACCGATCAAACCTGCTTGCATCCCGTCAAAATTTTTCACGCCTTTCGGTTTCCCGTCTTGACCGATACGCATCCGCCCGGCCAAGTCGTTCAAATACCGATCCCGTCCCGTCCCGGTCAGTTCCTTCAAAACGTACTGCTCAACCTTGCCGGTCTCGGGGTCTTCAAGTTCCACCGGCACTTCGGCTCGCCGCAACTTGAAACGCATGACGCCATCGCCCTCCGCCGTGTTGGTGGCGGCGTTGGGTGCGGCATCATTTGCTTTGTCAAATTCGTCTGACATTTTTGGGTCTCCTACTCGTCAAAAACAATCGGTTGACAAACGCGTCCGCTACGGTGCGGCCGTCGTTGTCGTTTCACTTGACTCCGGTGCCGTCTCCGTTCCACTTGCGTTGCGGTTCGACGGTTCGATTTTGATCTCGGCGGTCGGCTGTTCGCCTTCCTTCGACGGGTTCGGAATGAACTCGTCCAACCAACCCCAAAACGTGACCGTCTCGCCATCGGGAAACGTGACCATAATTTCTTGGTTGACGTTAATTTGTGCAAGGGCACTAACGTAGCACTCAGGATCGTACGCAACCGTTGCCCCAGACGTGGTCAACGTCTTCAGCTTTTTGGCAGCACGCGTTCGCCAATCCGTGTTGTGCATTGTCGTAATGTCGTTGGGTCCTCCACCACTTATGCCGGGGGGTGTCACTTCCTTTTCTTCAAAGGATATTGCACCCTCGGCAAAGGTAATTAGTGTGGCATGACCGTCTTCTTGGATCGCCATTTGTTGTTCTCCTTTTCCTAGGAAACTTGACTTATCGAAACTAGGCAATTGAGCGTATACGCACGCCGCTCAGTATCTCGATCCGCTCGAATTGGAACCGCGTTGCTTCGTCTGGAAATGTTTTGAATTTTGTAACCTGTTCCCTCGATTGTGATGGACTCAGCAATCGCAGCGTCAATCGCTTCAACGATTGCTTGCATCTTCGCAAAGGCAACCGGTTCCGTCGTTCCCCTAACTTTGACTTGCAAACCTGGATGCTCAAACGTTTGACCGTCCCGCATACTTCGACCGTCCTTGACACCCGCCGTTCCATACGTGCAAATCGCGTTGTCCGGTGTGTCAGGCATTGCGGTGTCATACACTGGCCAATTGCCAATGGGGTCTGCTTCGGGATCGGTTCCCAAAGTTTCAGCGACCATCCAACGGGCAACGATTTCAGCGCATGAATGGTTCATTCCGTAACCTCTCTCAAAACGATTTGCGACATCTCGTCCTGCTTCGTGCGTGCGGGTTCCTCGAGAAAATGGCTTTGCGTCGGCGGTGCGTGGTAATTCTCTTTGATCTCGTGAACAAAAACCGCATAGTCCGTTCCGTACGCTACAAAAACAATCGTCTCAAAACCGCTTCCTTCATGTCGCGTGTTTCCACTTGCACGCAACGGTCCAAATTCAACGGGACACAAAACCATGCTTTCGCCAAGCAAGTAAAGTCCCGCACGTTTCAATCCCCTTTCAATACCTTTAGCGTGTCGACGTCGAACCCCGGCGATAGCTTTTTTGACCTTATCAACGCCTTGGACTTTCATAATATGGCCGTCCGCAAAAATTCAACCGCGTCCAGGTCTGGTTCCTTTGCCGCCTTTTGGATCACGCGTGCGGACGGGTTCGAAAGGGGCACGTCCTCGGATTCCAAATCCCCCTTGACTCCCAACCACAAAACACCGCCCGTCAACACGTCAACACTGACGAACACAATGGCGTTGCTGGTTTTCTCTTCGCCGTGTTCGTCGACATACCGTTCCCGTTTGTCCTCCCAATGACATTTGATTTCTTGCAACGTACCATACGACGCAGCGCCGTGCCGATTCGTACTTGACGGCGGCCAGTATATCGCGTCCTGCTTTAGCAGGTCATCAAGCATGATACTCGTCCTCCTCGCCAAGCCACGTGACGGACGATTCCCTTGGCCGTTTGCTCAACGTCGACAACCCGCCCGCTGTGTCGAGCATTTGTGCCTGCTGACCATAGTGCGTAAGCGACAAATTGAAATCCACTTTTGATCGATACTTGCCCTGAGCCGACCCGATTTTTTTGCTTTCGTATCGGGGGTCCCGAATGGCAAGGAAATGAGCAGCAAGCCACCGCTCAATCAACTCAAGACGGGTGTCGGTGTAACCGGAATCCCCGCAGATTTCGGTCACCAACTCGTTGGCCGTATCAATGAACGGGTCCAAGTCAGTTATTGCGGAATCATGCGAGATAATTTTCTGAACGTTGGCGGCAGTTGTGCGTGCCATGATAGTTACTCCGACACCCCTTGAGATGATTTGTTATTCGTCGCCGTCCTCGTCAGCAAGCAGGTTCTCAACAAAGCTTTCCACCGCGTCCGCACGCAACCCCTTTTTGTTCAGGAACTCTTCGGGTGCGTCCGCGTGCGAAACGAACAACCAACCGCCCGGCTTTTTGGTCACCACAAAATCGGCTTCCTTGGCGATTGGATATTTGTCGGTGACGTCGTTGCTGTTTTTCGGTGGAGGTGTCGTATCGACGACGTCCTCTTCCGGTTGTTCAACTTCGTCCGGTTCGACGGTTGCGGGTTCGTCCCCCTTTACCATTTCAATGACGTCGGGAAACGCACGGTCCAAACGTGCGTTATGTCGTAACACATCCCCCGCCGGCAGTCCCGGTCCGTAGTCAACTTTGTCCGTGTCACGATACGAACCACTGAGCACACGGAACCGATACCTCCCACCCTTTTTCTTCCCCATGTTTATGCTCCAATGTGTTGGGTGTTTCCCCAGTATGAAAAAGACCGGGCAGCGGCAGGGGAAACCAAATCCACTGCCCGGTCGGTGCAACCGTGTTGCCACGGCCAAAAGCGGGCGCTACGCTACGTTGCCGTGGACAATTCCCGTTCGGCTGTTGTAGTCGCAACGAATCTGCGGAACCAAAATCGCCATGACTTTGAAATTGACTTGCATGCCACCCATGCTTTCCCATCGCACGGTGACAACATCCATGCCAATCACAAGTCGGATAACGTCGGTCGTCTGCGACACAAGCACCAGTTGCGTGCCGGTCAAAAAGTCCAACGTCTTGACTTCGTTGATGCCGTCGATTTTCATGAGACGTTCCCGCAAAGTCAGATCGCCCTTGGCTGCCGAGAAATCGTTGTCAAGGTATTGATCCCACGTTGCCGACGCGTACAACTTCCACGGTCCATAGTGGTACGCGTCCATGGACTGCTGCTTCATGGCAAGCACTTCGTCCAGCGTCGTCGTCGGCACCCAGCCGCCGGCCGTCGGGTTGGTGATAACTTTCGTCAAGCGGTTGGTGTAGTTGATGAGACCATACACCGTGCCGCCACCGAACGCGTACGTGCCATAGGTGCCAATCGCCAACTTCTCGGCGGTCTCGGCTACCTTACGTGCGGCAAGTTCACCAGTCGAAACGTCCAACGGCTGACCGAGATTTCGACTGACCGCCAACTCCCTTGCACCGAATTCGAAATCCTTGTGGATAATCGGCAGGGGAAGGCTGGTCAAGTCGTACAACGGCCGATCTGCGTTTCCGCGTCGGCGTGCGTCCATCGAGACGTCCGCGTCGCCAACGTCACTTTGGTTTTGCGTCTGCAACACCGAATGTCCCATCCCGTTCGGCATGGTATACACTAGGTTTGAAGCACGCAAATCGGCCACCAACTTCAGCCGTTGCTGTGCCGCCTTTCGGACTTGGCGGTCAATGTGTTTCCATTCGTCAACCCGCAACGAATACGGCGAGTTCTGAACCGGCACCGCAACCATCAGCGGTTTTCCGGTTTCTTGATTGATGACGAAATTTCCATTGCGGTCTTTTTGGTTGACCGTAATGTAACTCCGTCCGTCCGCACCGACGAAAGGACGCAAGGCACCGGGATTGAAATCGTGCTCCATCAACACAGCACCGACTTCCCCATGAGCACGTCCGTTGAGAACATAATCAAGTGGCATTTTTGATACCTCCAATTTGTAAATTCTTGAAACACGCCCCGACAAAACAGGTTGCCGCGGTCGTCAAATTTTCATAGCACGGACGAGCTCATTTCCGCTCGGTGTGTATGCTTCCTGCGCTTCGAAATCGGTCTGGGCCGGGGTCCCGGTCGACACGATGTAAAGCCCGGACGCGTTTGCAATCAACGCGGAACCAATTGCAACGGTCTCGCCGCTCTTGACCAACACCGCCATTTCTTCACCCGGCTTTGGAACCATGCTGAACACAATGGCGTCATTGGCATAAACGTCGTCGGGTTCTTTGCCCTGCAAGACGTCTTCAACTGCAATACGAACAACTCCGAGGGCGCCCGCGGCATCGCACTTGAGCACCTCCCCGTCGCTGTTCACTTCGATCCGCATGCCCGGGTAGATCGCCTCGTCATCTTTCATCGTGTGTTCATGACGTCGGGCGTCGTCGTCCATGCGAAGATCAATCCGATTGAAACGTGGCATTTTGTTTACCTCCAATTATGAATTTTGTTTCCGAAAAACCGCCCGTCTCGAAAAACGACTAGGCGCTTGCTTCGTCCAACGTCGGGATTTCCATCGGCGCTTGCGGGTCAACGTTCGCGGTCGGACGCGGTGCTGCTGCACCCGAGAACATTGGAACCGTTGCGGGGTCAGACGGTGTCTCGTCAACTTGTGCCAAAGCCGCAAGTCCACGCAACTCGTCAACGGGTTTCGTCGCAAGGAACTCCTTGCTAAACGGGTTCTTCCCGTTCGCCACGATGACGTCAACCAGCCGGGTCTTCTCGGCTTCGTGCGTTGCCATCGCATTGTTGAGAACCGCGGCAACTTCCGGCGGTGCGTTGTTCAAATACTCTTGCACCGTCAACTGCTTTGGCGGATCGGTCGGCGGGGGATCGGTCGGCGTCGCGTTGTTGGTCGGCGCTTCCGGTTCGGTCGGTGTTGGTTCGTTCTCCACCGGCGAGAACAACTCCAACTTGTCGTCGTCTTGGCCCATCAAAAATTCTCGGTGGTCCTCCGTCCAGTTGGTGGCACCGTTGGCGATGAGACCATCGACAAATTTTTTCTTGTCCATGTCGTCACTCCTGTTCTTTGAGAGTTGAGAATCAACGGCATTGCCAACAAAGGCGCCGTCTACGGTTCGATATTCGGTGACACGTACAACCGTTGTAGGTTCCTCGTCACTTAGGGAAACCGTCGTGTCGGTTGTTGTGTAACCTAAACGGAACAGCGTTGGGCCGTCCGAGTATACAAAGAAATCATCATAAACGTCCTCGATCCAAATGTCCGAGGGCACGTCACCGGGTGCGAACCGATCCAACAACTGCTGCCGCAACGCGGATCGGATGTTGTCGTGCGACAACTGATTGGCAACAACTGCTTTGCTTCGGTTCAAAATCGCATACGCTGAATTCTCGTCGGCAACTTCGAGCAGGTTGCCTAAACGTTCACGAATGGTTGACGTATCCGCGGCCGCGTTGCGGTTCAACCCGGCACCGTCAGCAACCGAACACGCACCCGTCTTGTCCAACAAAATGGCCAAGTGATCCGGTCCGTAATTGCGGGCAATTGCGTCATACTTCTCGCCGTTCCATTCGCCGGGTGTTTCCTCGTTGTCGGTGAAGACACCCGTTGATACTTCGACCGTTCCACCAGCGTCAACCGCGCCAAGGACACGACCGTCCAACGCGTTGCAACGTTCTTCGTTCAACCACGCTTCGGAACGCAACCGACCGTCAAAAGCCGTGTTCATAATCATCCCGACTTTGCGTTCCGAAATTATTTTTGGATCACAAGCGGAAACCGCACGTCCGCCAATGTCGGGATGATCGAGCACAATTGGTTTCGTGTTCCACACGACCGGTCGTTTTCCAAGTTCCTCGGCGGGGTAAAGCAACGGTCCTTCGCTGCCCGCGTGAACACCCTCCGTCAGCATGACCATTGGAACAACCCGGTACTTGACACCTTCCAAACTTTCGGTCCGGTGTGTCGTTCCCGACAAATTGAAAACGATCCGTTGGATCATTGCCTTGCTCCTAATGTTGTGTTTCGTTTTTTATTGTGCGTAGCGTTCGGTCCTCAGCATCGGTCTGCCACTTTTTTTCGTAGTGCATCTGTCGACATGCTACCAACACGTCACGCAACTTCCGAAGTGACTCTCCAGTCTGATCCATTATTCCCAAGTGTTTACAAACCTCCTCGGCAACCTTGCACGCTTCAATCCCTGCTTCGTGCAAGTGAAGATTAGAAAATTCGCCTCCCGGTTGGTGTCTCGCCTCCAACCGCACCACTGACCTATGGATCTCGTTTGCTGCTTCGTGTTGTTTAACTTGCACGTCAAGCACCTTTGCTTGAAGTTCCAAGTTGCTTCCAACTTGCTCCGACGTCGCTTGAGATGTTTCGTGGATCTGGTCGACAAATGCTATCAACCTGCCAATCAACAACGTCAACAAACCATCGTCTTTCCCAAGCAACCTCTTGCCAACGTACACAATGCAATAACCAACAAACAGCAAAACTACCGAACCAATTCCAATCGTTTGAACCAACTTGCCCCAATCTTCCATGAGACTTTCCTCCAACCCTGGATGATCGGGAATCAACTATCGGCAGTAACCTCCGCTGCTTCAAGCGCTGCGTTGATAGCGTCAATGGCGGTATTGTTTGCCGCACAATCAACGATGATTGCATTGCACGCTGCTGCCAACAAAGCAACCGCGGCAGTCACGTCTTCGGCAACGGGATCGACGTATTCAAACCAAACTTCGAAATCAACCGCACCGTCCGGGGCTGTCGTCGAAGTAAAGGAATTGTTTGTCGTGTCGGTTGCGGCCGCAGCTTCCAACGTACCACCCGCCGCCAACTTGACGATTGACAAACCCGTGCTACCATACGGCAAGGGCAGTCCGAGTTTCACACCATATCCAACGTCCAACGTGTCACCCGCACCCGCACCCGCGAGATCGGTTAGCACAATGGACGTGATGGTTGCGAACACGACCGAACCCGTTTGATCCAATCCACCGGCAAACGTGAACGCTTCCGAAACGACCGTGCCGTCTGGTGCGGTCCCGTTGACGGTTACGGTAAACTCCGTAATCCCAGCATCGCCATCGGTGAAATTGATGACAACGTTCCGGGGGTGGACGGGTTGAACTAGGTTCGCCATTGAACCATTGCCACCCGTCAAGTCGTACTGATCCGCAGCACCACTTGTCCCCGCAGCCGCAACGTTCGGCAAATACACGTTGCCCGCACGTTGACGTCCCGCAATGACAGCAATTGTATCGTCCCCCGGATCGGTGCCACCGGAATTGTCGGTGATTGCTGCTTGCGTCACAGCCGGATCGGAAATGTGCGACGACTGGTCCTTGGCCATTTGTGCTTGCAGCCAATCTGCATAACTCGTTCCCATTTGTAATCTCCTTGTGAAATGTCGCGTTAAGCAACTGTCAAATAATCCGTTGTCCGTAGTGCCCATGCACCATACGACCGAATGGCGTTCTCCACGGCTTGGCGACTGTCGTATCCAAAACCGTTGTCCCCCCAATTTCCCCAAGAGTTTGCATATTTGAGAACGATGACACCGTTCCGAATGACCGCACGGACGCCGCAGATCGCGTGTCCCTTGCGACCGTAACAAATCGGCCAACCGCGAATTGCAGAAGTGATAATCCCCCGCCACGATGCAATGTCGAACCACTCCCCCGCCTTGAACAGCACACCCGTCTCCTCCCAACCATCGGGCAGCCTAATATCGAAACCCGTATCCGGGTGGACGTGTCTGAACCGTTCGCGGTTCTCGGGAGTGTCAGATGGTAAGGCGCCGCGTGCTTTTAGTTCACGCAAGTTCCCATCAATCGTGGAACCGGAACCCGCACTGCTGCCAACGCGTTTGTACAACGACATGGCGCTGATTGAAACCCAATGCTTCAATCCGCGTTGTATGCGTCGGACGATTTCTTCACATTGCGTTGCCGCGTTTGAAGCACAAGAACCCTCATTGCGTTGGTTCTTAATTTTGGTAACCAGATCATCCAACCCGGTCATGCCTTCACGTTCGCGGATACGGTCGATCCAATCCTCTTCGGGGATCAACGGTATCGCTTCCTCGAAAACGGAGTGCTCGTCACCTAGCACCGTCCCACGTGGCAAACACCCGGTCGCCATCCCATCGGGAATGGCAAAGTCATCAATCAACGCCACCATGATTTCAACCTCCGTGCTTTTTGATTAACGCTTTGACGTCATCAAACGTTTTTGGAACTGGCACAACACACAACGGCGGATTGTCAAGGCCAACGTCGGCGACGAGAAGACATGGAACCCCAACTTCGGCTTCCTCCGAATGGCGTCGGGCGTACGCAACCACCGGGAGGGCATTCGTTGCATCCTTCTGATCCGGGTCCACAACTTCCAACTGGTGCTTGTTCGTCTCCCACCATGTCGGGTTTCCCCGCATGTCCAGGATCAGATTTTTCAACGAAAGGGTTTCCGTCTTCGACTCCCTTAGCAGAATCACGCGGCGGGGGCCGGGGTTCGGTGTCGGTCCCGGTTCCGGGTTTGGAAAAGGGTCTTCAGCCACCTCCAAAACGGCTGTCCCGTATAGCACGGGATACTTGGCAAGGTGTGTTTCGTTCAGGTCAGTCATGGCACGCAACGTTTCAGCATCGACGTCAGCTTCCGCCGCTTCGGTCATTGCTTGCTCATACTTCGCGTGCCACGAATTTGCTTCAACTGAAATCGAGTATTCACCCGCGATCCTAAAGCGGAAAATCAAAACGGGTTCGCCGTCCAACGTCATCAATGGCGGTAGAAATTGAGTGCCCTCCGTCGGTTGCCACTTGACTTCCATTGAACGCATTTGCTCAACGGAAACGCCTTTGACCGTGAACCAACCGTATTCCCCTGCCACGACGGGTTGACTTGGCGGCACAAGTTCCAGTTGCGAAACCAACCCTGCCAAAAGTAAAACCAGCGCGTTCATTGTTACCCCTCCCCGCGTGCGTGTGTGCGTCCGCGTGCGTGACAACCACGCACTATATGCCGAAGATCTTAATCAGCATTTGTATGAGCGGAATGAGCTTCTCAATAAAGGTCACCAGCGCGTCAAAAAAATCTTGCCAATCACCCATGTCGGACGACTTGCACGCGGCGGCATACGCTTCAGGGTTCTCCTCCGCCAACACCGCGGCAATTGCAGCCGCCTTTGTTCTGCGTGGATCACTTTCTGAAATCTCGCCGGTGGATTGCAACTCGCTCAAAATCCTAGCGCCGTTGCGTGCGGTCAACCCCAACTTGCGCCAATTCCGGCTGAAGAACCTGTCCCGGTTTGCTGCTTGCGTTGCGGTTACTTTTTCCCCGTCGGCAACGACGGGTTGGACGACCGGTTTCGGATCGGGTGTCGTCGGGAATATCGTCGCCGACCCCTCCGTCTGTGCAACAACCGTAAGCGGTGCGTCCTCGACGTCAGCAGGTTTTGACACGTCGTCTTGTGCGAACAATAAACATGGAACCAACAGCACGAAACAAATCAGAAACTTTCTCATCGGTCGTTCCCCTTTTGAAAAATGGTGTGTGCTTTTGCACTAGTCAAATGTTTCATGCGTGCATGATACGTACGCACACGCACACGTCAAACCATTTCAAAGGGTGCCCAAAAACGCGAGACAATCGTGTGCTATCAAATGATAGCGAAAACCATCATTCAACCACGATTGGCGATTGGCGAAGAGCGTTCAGCCGTTTTGTCGTCGGTCAAAACGTACGGACTGAACATACCGCGAAAGCTGACGTGAGAAATTGCTTTCGGTCAGGAAAAGAATGTAATCAATGGGGAGGGAACCGACCGTGTCCCCCTTATACTTTCCAAAGGTAATTTCCACCCGTTCGAATTGACTTGCTTCCTGCTCAGTCATCGGACCGGTCGGAGTTGGTTTTTTGTTATGGACGAAGAAATCGATTTTGTCCCGACACAAACGTTCCATGATTTCGAAGAACCGCGTCTTGTCGTACGGTTCCCTTCCCAACAATTCAAGCGCCACGTTCAAGGGGTCAAAGTATAACTCTTCGCCCTCCAACACTCCTTCGACCAACCCAAAAACCGCCTCCGCCAACTTGCGGGACGTCATGTTACGTTTGACCTGCTCCTGATCCATCGTTTCCTCCCCTCAGAATCCGCTGTGCTGAGCGTTCGTTTTCGATTCGATCAAAACAACGGGCGCTCGGGTTCGCTCCCCAGCGGCTCCGTGCTGTAATATGCTTTCACACGCCACCAACCGCCAGGCAGTGGTGTCATGCCCATACCAAAACCAATGGCATAGTTGTCGACGACTTGACCCCACACCATAGGATAGCCGACAACACCCAAATCTTCCATGACTGCAACCGGGTCCCGTCCCCACACGTTTGCTATGCACAAATACCGTCTGTGCATGCTCAGCAAATTACCGCCTCCCTCCGGCATGTAATAACGATAAGCAACGCGTGGAATCACAAACGGGTTGACCACACCGGGCGGTGGAAGTTGTGTCACCCATACCGCCGGTTCCCCAACAGCGTCAGGAAAGAAATCGTAGAAACCGGGTTCCGTGCTATACGCCATCGTCATGCTCCACAACAATGGTGTCCGGTTCGTACTTGCTCAACTCCACCGCTGCTTCAAAAAGCATATCGGCCATCGTTTCGTTGTTTGACACGTCAACAACCATGGAACCAAACATGATCTGATAAGTCTTGTTCCTTTCGTTGTCGGGACTGCACATATCGGCCGCAATACGCAACGCACGTTTGACCTTTAGCAAGTCAACCTCCACCGCTTTGTTGCGGCCGGTGTCACCGTCAATCGCTTCCCTTTCGGTCGTCATCGATTTCCCCTATTATCCTTGGAGCTGACAATTCAAACGTTGCCGGGTTGTCCCGCAACTCGACAACGACAACAAACGGATATACGTGAACCGAATGGATAACCCGCTGAGCATCGGTCGGTCTGGCAATCAATGGGTGGTTCGTTTCAAAGTTGCTGAAATTCAGCATGTCGGACAAATCGTGAATGTAATCCGAGAACTC
>Ga0180435_10006198_pt1 | contig 11459 bp, 17 predicted proteins | sample SS_ome_3_FD_132467 | JGI IMG/M metagenome (GOLD analysis project Ga0180435, IMG submission 132467) | Hypersaline lake sediment archaeal communities from the Salton Sea, California, USA - SS_3_S_1 metaG | ecosystem: Environmental > Aquatic > Non-marine Saline and Alkaline > Hypersaline >...
AAACGCTGGTGGATCGACCACCGCAAGCGCGGCGCCGGCTTCGCGTTGCTCGAGCAGATGCAGGCCTACCTGAGCGGCACGCTCGATCCGCCCTATGACGTGGTGTCCTACCGCGGCGTGCGTCACGTGATGGACGCCAACGGCGACATCACTCGCGACACGATCACGTGGGGCACGGACGAGTCGGGGCTGTGGGCTCGCATCTGGGTGTTTCTCTACACGTCAGCGCCGTCGCCCGCGTCGGCCGCGACCATGGAATCGTACGCGGCCATCGTGCGGGACTGGCTGGCCGCTCACCTGAGCTCGGCCAAGGTGGTCGTTATCCATCCGGACACCCGCCTCTGGGACTATCCGCAGCCCGTGCCCGACTGGGATGACACGTGGGACTGGGACGACGGGCCGACGATTACTGACGCAGCGGAGGTATAGCGTGCCGAAAGACCTGACAGATGTGAATCAGTTTGAAACGGTGGCCGTGCCTGTGGGCACCGATTCGGCGACGGCTTCGAGCGTTGAAACCCCATTGCAGACACTCGCCGATCGGACGCGGTTTCTGCTGTTTCGGCTGATGCTCAACTTCTTCGCCGACTGCGACCTGACCAGCGTGACGAAGACCGCGAACATCTACAGCGCTTGCTACGACGCATCCACCGGGATTTTTACGGCCGGCGATTACGACGGCTACACGCGGTATTCGACCGGCGGGCTGATCTGGGATGACGAGGGCGGCGGCACCCCGACCGGGCCGAACCCAGGCACCGCGAACCCCGTGTACGACATGGACTCCGACGACAACGGCCGGCGGATCGCCTGCGCGGATTCCGGGGCCGGTGACGAGGTCTTCTATTCGACAGCCCTCGGTACGTGGACGGCATGCACGATCACGGGCACGCCTGGCCTGACGTTCCACACTGTCGCCAGCGACAAGGGTGTTACCGGCGTCTGGCTCATCGCCGACACTGCGACGCCGTCTGCGGTCTATCGCAGCACTGACGGCATTACGTTCTCATCGGTGACGGTGACGGGCCTGACGACGCAAATCGTTTCGATCCTGCACACTGGCGACGCGGCAAACAACGTCTGGGTCATGCTGACCAGCACGCAGGTGGCCTATTCGACCGATGACGGCGCGACGTGGACCGTGACAACCCATGGTCTGAGCGCTGCGCCGTCAACAGGATCGCTCGCCTACGATCCCGACACGGGGCGATTCGTCACGCTGATCGCCGGAACCTCAAACGTCGCCTACAGCGACGACGGCGGCGCGACCTGGAACGAGCTGTCCAGCGTGCTGCCTGCGGCGGGCGGCGGCGGCACGGCCCGGCGGCTGGTCGCGGGAAACAATGGCCGCTTGCTCGCGAAGACGGGCAGCAGCAGCGAGCATTGCGCGTCCGGTGACGGCGGCGCGACCTGGGAACAGGTGTTTTTGCCCGCGAGCGCAGGCCTCTATCGTGAAATCGTCCACGGCGACGGGCTGTTTTTGTCCGTTGGCCCAACCGATGCGCAGCGGAGCCTGAGATAGCCCGGTGATATGGCCGAGCGTGACAAAGAGCGGATCGAACAGCTGGAGCACGTGCTCTGGGAGCAACTGCCGGCGGTGAGGGAGGGGAGGAGGAAAATGGCACAGGTATGTCCGGTGCACGATGAGGCGATGACGAACCTACGCGATCGCTATTCGCGGCTCGAAGGGAAGGTCGACACCATCGACAAGAACGTGGGCAAGCTGTCGCTGACGATCGCGAAATGGTCCGGGGCCGTGGCCGTCATCGTGTCGGCCGCGACCCTCGCTGCGAAGTATCTGCTCCCGTGCGTCGTGCTCGTGGTCGTGCTCACCGGCTGCGGAGCCGCCCCCCAGTGCACGACGGAACGCGCTATCGCGGCGGCCTACGTCGCCGGCATCGTGGCTGCTGACGAAAGCCTGGGCGACGACGTTGACGAGGAGACACAAGAGGCGCTGCGCATCGCCGGTGGGGTGGCGGACCTGGGCACCGCGGCCGTCGACGCCTGCGAGGTGCTACGAGACGGGGAAGGCTGGCAGCGTTGGGTGGGCCTGGCGTTGGAGGCCTCAGCGAGCGTGCTGGCCCGGTTCCCGGGCGATGTTCCGCCCGAGCTCCGCACCGCCGTGCTGTTGCTCGAGGCGGCCACGCCATGAGGCACCTACTTGCAGCCGTCGCCATCGCCATCGCGATCGTGGCAGTGCTCACGCTCTGCGGTTGCGGGGCAGCCTGCCCGCGAGAACAGGCCCTCGTCGACAGCATCAGCAACCTTGTTGAGGCCGCCGAGGACGAGGAGGCACGAGCGGCCGCCGAGGAGCGGCTCCGCGCCGCACAAGCCGCGCTGGAGGCCTGCGAGCACGAAGCAGAGGGTGAGTGGTGCCGCCATCTGATGGATCTCACCGCCAAGGTGATCGCCGACCTCATCCGAGGAGCTGCCCGATGAGCGAGAAAACGACGAGGTGCGCCGATTGTAGGTGCGAGTTCACGGATGAGGAACTGGTCGGAGCCACGGCGTGTCCGAAGTGCGGCACCGCGTCGACGCCGATGGACATGAGTGACGATATCGAGCTGCACATCAACGTGCACGAGCTCCGCATACTGACCATCTGGGCCAGCAACTGGGCTGAACAGCACTGCAAGCCGGCCAGCCAACGGACGCTGAGCAGCATCATCAACGCCCTGCGGCCGCAGGTGCAGTCCGGTACGCCTCTCACGATGGGAGACGAGTTCCAAGGGGTGGCCGATACCCTGGGGACCGACGTCGAGGTACACGGTGCAGACGGGAAGCAGGTCATCAAGCCGGAGACGAGGCACTGATGACGCCCCTTCCCCCGCTCGGCCTGTGGATCGACTGCCCACCGCAGCGGGTGCTGCGGCCTGAGTACTGGGACCGCCTCGCCGAGCTCGGTGTGACGACGGCCGCATTGATGATCGACCGCATGACCGCAGCCTGGGATCCCTTCTGGAGCGCCACCGAGCTCGAGGCGGCCGCTCAGCTCGCCATCGAGCGCGACCTGGAGCTCGTGCTGACGACGTGGCCGAGCCCTCGCCTCGCCGACATCGACGCCATGTGTGACGAGATGGCCGCGCTGCTCCTGTGCGGCGCCGTGGCGTGGGAGATCGACACCGAGGGCCTCTGGCGCGGCAAGCACGTCCGCGGCTTCCACAGCCTGCAGGAGGCCGGGCAATACCTGATCGACCGAATGCGGCGTATCGCCGTCCCCGCCGATGTCCGCCTCGAGCTGACCACGCACCCGGGGCACAAGGAGGCCGGCGCTCACGCGATGCTCACGCCTCACGTCGACCGATTCATGGTGCAGGCCTACTCGGTGCGGCTGCGGCTCGGCAAGCACGTGTCCTGGAGCCATCGCCACGGGCCCGGGAGCATGCAGCGCACCGCGCTGAAGAAGGCCGCGACCATTCCAGAGGTGCCGAAGGTAGGCGTCGGCCTCGCGGCGTGGAGCCAGGCCGGGTGGCCGGGTCGCACCGTGGATGAGGCAATGGGGACCGCCCTTGAGGCCGCGCTGGAGCACGACCCGTGCGAAGTGCGGATGTGGTCGAGCAAGTGGGTGATGAAGGATGCGACCGTCGCCGGGTTTCTGGCGAAACACTGGGGAATCTGTTCGTAACATAGGGAGAAGACATGCATGAGGCCGCTGCGAGCTCGGCGGGAACGTCGACGTCAACGGCCACGGGCATCGCCAAGGTCTCGGCAGATGCGGCGGCCGCCGGGAGTTCGACGGCGACGTCGACGGGCAGCTCGACGCACGAGGCGGCCGGGGCAGTGGCCGGAACGTCGACGGCTTCCGCGGTGGGGGCGTCCACGGCCGAGGCTGCCGGAGCCGCGGAGGGCACGGCCACGACGGCGGGGACCGGGGCCTCAACCGTCGAGACCGACGGCGCCGCCGCCGGGACGTCTACCAGCGCAGCAGCCGGCGCGGCCAAAATCGCCGGCGCCGGCGCCGCGACTGGAACCTCCTCGGCCTCAGCTGTTGGTCAGCCGATCCATTCCGCCACGGGCGGGACAGCGGGCACCGCGACAGCCACGGGCGTCGGCGAGTCCACGGCCGCCGGGGAAGGCACGAGCTCGGGGGCCGCCACTGCCGCCGCAGTAGGGGAATCCACGGCCGCGGCCGCCGGGGCAGCTTCGGGCACTGCGACGGCTTCGGCCGTGAGCGGCTCCTCGGTAGGGAGTGGAACGGCGGCCGGAACGTCGACGACGACGGCGACGGGCGCCTCGACGCACCAGGCGGCCGGCACAAGCACGGGGACCGCCACTGTCACCGGCACCGGAGCGGCCACGGCCGCCGGGGCAGGCGCAGCAACCGGCGTTGCCGCGACCTCCGGGACAGGGGCGGCCACGGCCGAGGCTGACGGAGCCGTCGCCGGGACGAGCACGACATCCGGTGTCGGCGAGGCAAACGTCACCGGCGACGGGACGGCCGTCGGGAGCTCCACGGCTGCGGCCGTCAGCACCACGGCCGGGACGGCCACCGGAGTTGCGGCCGGCATGAGCACTGCCGCCGGTGTCGGCGAGGCCACTGCCGTCGGCGTTGGCGCAGCATCTTGCATCGCCGCAGTCTCCGGGGCGGGTGCCGCCCAGGTCGAGGCAGCGGGAGCCGTCGCCGGCACGAGCTCGTCATCCGGTGTCGGCGGGGCAAACGTCACCGGCGCCGGAACAGCCGCCGGGGCGTCCACGGCCGCGGCCGTCGGCACCACAATCGCAGCCGCCGCGGGAGCATCTGCCGGCGCGAGCACCACTGCCGGTGTTGGTGCGTCCACCGTCGAGGCCGTGGCGACGGCCGCCGGAGTTGCGACGGCGTCGGCCACGGCCGCCGCCGGAATCGAGGCGGGCGTTGGGGCATGCGCGGGGGCGGCGACCGTTATCGGAGCCGGTCTTACGCGCCTGCCTTCGCCGGATGTGGCCGTAGATGGAGACCTGGCCAGTGCTGTCAGGAAAACCAGGGCAACCTCGCCGGTAACCGTAGATGGTGGCACCACCACAGTAGACAATATTGTAGTGGGTTGTCGGGGCTTGCCCTGACAAACTGAGGCCCCGTGGGTATCCTTCCTGAGTGCCGCTCCGGCGGCCCTCCTTGGTCGGTGTTGCAGCCCGCGGGGCCTCTTTCGTCTGTACCTCGCCGTCTCGCCCAGCGCGGACAACTCCCGGTCGCAAGTAACTGCAATTCCGCTCTGTTTGAACTACTCGGCCCTGGCCTGTTTCATTCCGCTGCGGAGAAAAAAGCAGGGCGACGAAAAAAAGTCTTGACTTTTGAGTCCGGAGTAGTTCACGGTGGGAATTGCAACACGACCAAGGAGGAGATAGCGCAAGCTAACACCTCCAACAGTACTCCGGCCCTGCAAAACGCGGGGGATGGCTCCGTACGGACTGGCTATCGAGCCGGGGCCGAGCGCGCCCTCTTCTGCGTTCTGGGGGCGATGTATTGACGTGACTTCGAGCCACTGGGGCTCGGAGTCGAGCAGATCTCTGCGCCCGATTGCGGGTGTTGGAGGAGCATTGCGTACCGCCGGCTCACACGTCGAGGCAGCCCACCACATGGCGCCCTCTCTGTTTCTGCGCGGAGAGGGCGCCCCTTCCACTCCCGGGCGCCGGCACGAAAGGCAAGGGTAGTCATGGGTTACAGCATGTACGTCAACACGGCCGAGAAGCACTGGGAAGAGGCCGCGATGAAGCTGACCAGGGCGGGTCACGCGGCCTCGAAGGCGGGCCTGGTGCGCGCTCTCATCGACGCCTCGGTCGAAAACACCTGTGCTCGCCGGGCGCTCGAGGGCGGCGAAGGCAACCGGCTCGCCGAGGTGGGGGCCCGGAAGGTGATCGCCGAGCAGGCCGCACGCATCGAGGACAAGCTGGGGGAGCTTTTCATGAGCCTCGGATGGACCGATTCGCCGCCGGCGTCGACCACGCCGACTGCCGGGCCCGTCGACGCAGCAGTATCTGACCCGGCGGCTACCGCGGACGGCGAAGCGTCGGCGTAGGATGCAGAAGCCAAGGGACATCCTGCCCAAGGGAACGCGCGTCCGGACGCCCGACCAGATCGGCTCGCTGCACGGCTTCTACGGCCGGGCAGTGCAGAAACACCGACGGGCCGGAGTCGACGGGATTATCCGAGCGGCTGTGGCGGGGTGCGGCGGTTGCGCCTACTGGGTGACGCACGTCGACGACGGCACGTCAGCGCCCTACACCGTGGCCGAGCTGGAGCTGCGATGACGGAGCCGTCGCCCGAGCTCGCCGACGTGCTGAAGTGCGGCCACGCCGCGGCCTCGGTGTACCTGCTCTTGGTCGCCGTTGGGGCGGCCGGCCCCGGCGGGTGGCGCGGCTCAGTGCGGCAGCTCCAGGCGCTCTATCGGGAGCTGACACGGGACGACGACCGCCCGAAGGGGCGCTCGATCCAGTGGCCGACGCTCTCGACGGCCCTCGGCCTCCTGGTGGCCGCAGAGGTGCTCATCATTACGCCGTGCGCCCGCGGCGCGACGTATACGCTACGTACTATAAAAGCGCCCCCTGTGGATAAACCTGTGGAATCCGTGGGGAAAACCTCAAATGAGTGCTCTGGAAACTGCAGCACTGCTCTGGAAACTGCAGCACCCAGGGAATCACAAACTAAGGTCCCGAAATCAGCTGCGAAACGGCTGGAGTGCTCTGGAAACTGCAGCACTGAACCCCTCCCCGCCCCCTACGGGGGCTGGGGGAGGGAGGGAGTTCTGGGGCCGGCGGGGCTGTCCACAGGGCAGACGGGCAGGTTCGGCTTGAGGCCGGTACCGGCGGCGGCTCGCCGAGCGGCCCCGATGAGCACCGGTGAGGAGACGGCCCGGCGGTCGCAGCTCAAGAGGCAGCTCGGCCTGGCGTTGGACGACGGAGGGGAAGCCTGATGTCGGCGGCGCAGAAGATCGAGCCCGTGTTTGCGTCGGCGCACAAACAGCGTAGGACCCGACCACAAACACGAGCCGACTGCCTGCCCGGCGGCTGCAACGAGGAGCGGCCGTGTCCGTGGGTGAGCTGCCCCTTCCACCTGTTCCTCGACGTGTGTCGCACGACGGGCGAGGTGCAGCAGGCGCGGGCCTTCGAGGGGCTCTCGGTGTGGGAACTGGAGCACACCTGCTGTCTCGATATGGCCGACCTGGGCGGCGCGACCCTCGCCGAAGTGGGCGAGGCCTACCGGGTGACGCGCGAGCGCATCCGGCAGCTCCAGGCCAAGGCGATGCCGCGACTGCTCCGCGCTCTCAAGAATGAGGGGCTGACCAGCGAGGGCGGCGCCCTCGCCGACATCAAGGTCCGGAGGCAGCGTCGCGGGGCTCGGCCGCTGCTGCTGGTGCCGAAGAAGGAGGAGACGATGCCAGAGGGAATGGACGTTGTGGAGCGGTTCAAGCGGGTGCAGCGCCTGGAGCGCGAGTTGGGCCGCCTCGAGGAAGAGGTCGAGGACCGCAAGCGCGAGCTCGCCGCGCAGCGCCGAATCCTCGCCGCCGAGCCCACGGTTCGGGGCCTGGTGGAATTCGTGGGCGCCATTCCGACACCGGAGCCGGTCCAGTACGAGGCGAACGGTCCGTCGCAACGGGTGGTGATCGCCCGGCTCTTTCGGAACAACCCGGAGAAGAGGTTTCGCCGGCAGGACATCACCGAGCTCACGGGCGTCTCGGAGCGACAGGTGAGCTCTTACCTCAGTCTGCTGAAACGCCACGGGGCCGTGGAACGGCTCGGCGATGGCTGGTGGCGGCGGGCCACCGACGCGCCAGAGGACGGCGACGAATGAAGCAGGCCCGCCCCAACTTCGGCGGCGCCTCGGTGTCGGCCGCGCGGCTCGCCGACGATGTTCTCCGGCTGGTCGTGCCGCTGACGCCGAGCGGGAACCTCGTGGATCGTTGGAAGCTCTCGCGAAACCTCCGGAAGCTGTCCAAGCTGAAGCGCGACGGCCGCTCCGGCGTGCACTTCTCGGTGGCTCAGCTCTGGCCCGGCGGCCAGGTCGACCCGCGGCCGTGGGCTCAGCGCATCAGCATCAGCATCATCCGGTGTTCCGACACGGCGCGGCTCGTGGACGATGACAACGTCGCCAACGGCTGCAAGTACGCCCGCGACGCCCTGGTGACTGTCGGGCTCGTGCCTGACGACTCCCCGGCGCACGTGGTGATGGGCCCGGCCGAGACGCGGACGCGGGGCAACTGGGGCGACCTCGAAGGCCCCGCAACACATCTGCTCATCCGGAGGCTGGCATGAGCAAGGACAAATTCCTAAACCGCAAGCGCGGTGGGTTCCAAGTGTACGACGTGCCGAATCGGCCGCGCGAGCGGCGCCAATTGATCACTACCCGGGCCGAGCTGAGCCTCCGTTTGTACGACGGCCGGCGCGGCGACGCTTTCGTCATCGACTGCCGGGAACGGCTGCGCGAGACCGCCAGAATCGAATGCGAGAGCTGCGACCGGCAATGCAAGGGGCTCCGCAATGAATGCCCCGGGTGGAAGGAGTCCGCATGATACCTGGCAACCTTGGCCCCGACTTCGAGGACGTGTTGCAGCTCTCGCGCATCCTCCTCGCCGTCACCCTGGCCGCCATTTGCATCGCCCTCGCCGTGGCCATCGGCGACTGCGAGGCCCACGCCGATGATGGCCCGTCCCCGGCGGCCGTGGCCGCCGCAATCCGGACGCTGCAGCCCGCGACCGCCGAACCACGGGCGAACCGGCTCGCCACGGTGTTTCACACTGCAGCCCACGACCACGGGCACGACGCGCTGCTCCTGGTGGCCATCGCCTTCCGTGAGTCGTCGCTGAGCAAGGCCGTGGAGCTGCGCCGCCGACGCGGCGCGCTGGGCGAGCTCGGCCTCATGCAAAGCCACGGGGCCGCGCTGCGCGTGCGCCCGGCTGACTGCAACCATCACCTGGTGGGCGCGCGGTGTCAGGTGCAGACCGGCGCCGCCTGGCTCTCCTATGCCCGCATGCAATGCGGCGGCAGTTGGTGGCGCTGGGTGGCGGCCTACGGACTGCGGGCCTGCCCCAGCGAGCGGATGGCCCGCGAGGATGGCCCGGCCCGGGTGGCCCATCGGCACTATCTGCGCATCGGGGGGACCCGATGGCGATGACGACGACGGAAAAAGCTCTTTGGATGGCGCTGGGTGCGGTGGTGGCGTCGATCATCACCCTGTGTCACCCGTACGGCGTGGACGAAGACACCCGGCAACGGGTGATTGACCGACTCAAGAGGCTTCAGGCCGACATCGTGAAAGCGACGGGTATGGAATGAACGTCCGCAACATGACAAACGATCAGCTCGAGACGCTGGCTGAATTCGCCTACAACCTGGCCGAGGAGCGCGCCGCGCGAGAGAAGCTGGCCCGTCGCGTCTCGGAGCTCCAGGCCGACTTCGTCGAGGTGCTGTGTCGACTCAACCGCGTGCTCGACGCCGACTTCGACGACGTCGTCGAGGCCGTGGCCGCCGTCGAGACGAGTGGCGAGCTCGGTGCGTGGCAGAAGGACGTCGAGCATGCCAGGGGCTACCGCGACGGGGTGATGTCGGCCCAGCGAAGCGCCGCCGAATTGGAAGCCGACCGCGCGAAGGGGCTCCGGCTCCTCAATCAGGCTCTTGTCGCCGACTTCGCAGACGTCGCCACCGCGGCCGCGGCCGCCGTGGCCGCGCTCGAAGCGGAACGGGTATGCCGGGGCGGGGACGAGCGATGAAACCGGGCTCTCCCTACCTCACCGTCGCCGAGGCGGCCGAGCACGCGCGGTGCTCGACGCGGCTCATCTACAAGGCGATGAGCACGGGGGAGCTGCGCTCTTGGCGGTTCGCGAAGAGGATGACGACAGCGGAAGCGCTGGCGGACTGGGGGCGTGCTAGGATCGACGCTGCAGTCCCGTGTTGTTCCTCGGAAAGCGAGGCACAGCATGCCGAACAAATGGCAGGGCAAGCGGAAGGCCGTGGGGGTCTATCGCTTGGCTCGGCGGGAATGGCGGGTAAGGGCGGGAATGGTGGACCCCAGGACGGGGAAAAGGAAGGAGGTACAACGTCGCGTGAACGGAAGCTTCGCAGACGCCGTGAAGGCGCGTCAGGTGCTCATGGGCGACCTCGCCGCCGGGCGGGCCGTCGAGGCCCCGAGGCTAGAGCGGCTGACCCTTTCGGTCTTCGCGCGGTCGTGGCTCGAGCAGAGGAGCGTGCGCGTGAGGCCTAGCACCCTGGCACGGTACGCCGAGGCGCTGGATCTCCACGTGCTGCCCGAGCTCGGCGACTACTACATCGACGCGCTGACGACTGAAGACGTCGAGACGTGGCTGGCGCGGGCCGCGATGAAGAGGCACGACGCGGCCAGGGCGGGAGCCCGGCGAAAGCGGAAGCAAGGCGACCCGGCCCACAAGCCCGTGTTGCGTCGCGTGTCGCCGGCCACGGTCAACGGGTGGCTGAGGACTTTCAAGACGGTACTCAAGGCCGCAGCGAGGCTTACCGGGCGCGACATAGGTGCGCCGGTGGCTCCGCTACCCGAGGCGCCGGCCCGCGAAGGGCTCACGCTCAGCGAGACGCGCAAGCTGCTCGCGGCCGCCGCAGATGACATCTGCACCCAGTCGGTCATGCTTCACATTCTCATCTTCACGGGGATGCGATTCAGCGAGTGTGCTGCGCTGCGGTGGGAAGACATCGACGAAGAGACGGGGACCATCCACGTGCGCCGCAATCATCGGCGGGGGAAGATCCTTCCGACGAAGAACAACCGGGTGCGGCGTCTGCCGCTCGTGCCCGAGCTCCGGCCGCTGCTCAAGGCTCACCGCAAGCAGCTCCTGGAGGAGCAAGACCCGGGCATGGCGGAAGGCTGGTGTTTCGCGACGACGACGCGGACCGGCGGCCTGATTCGGCTCCGCGTGCAGTCCACCATGCGGAAGCGGCTGGACAAGTGGCAGAAGGCCGGCGGCCTCGCGCGCCACGTCACGCCGCAGGACATCCGGCGGACCTGGGTAGACCTCAGCCGCCAGGCTAAGGTCGACGTCGTCGTCCGTCACGCCATCGTCGGCCACTCCGGCGACGACGTGCACGGGCAATACTCGACCGTCCGTGACGAAGAGGTCGCCGAAGGGGCCCAGGCCGTCGTGAGGCTGGTGAAGGGGGGCGGGGCGTGATTGTGCCTGAGTACCATCGCGCCGAGACCCGATGGATCACGCCGGATGGCCATCTGGCGCTCGTCTTCTTCGAGACGACGCTGGAAAAGGTGGACGTCCAGGCCTTCGGACCCGAAAACGGCCCTGGGACTTGGACACGGACTTGGACATTGGCCCCAAACGAAGTTCAGCCGGCTAGAGGGTCAATCTCTAACCGGCTGATATCGAACCAAAAAGCTCGGAGCGGGAAACGAGATTTGAACTCGCGACGTCCACCTTGGCAAGGTGGGCGGCCGCTCAATCAACCCGGCAATTTAGCCAATAATTTCAACACAAAACTGCATGGGGATGCACGGGACTGCACCGCTTTGC
>Ga0180435_10006200_pt1 | contig 11458 bp, 4 predicted proteins | sample SS_ome_3_FD_132467 | JGI IMG/M metagenome (GOLD analysis project Ga0180435, IMG submission 132467) | Hypersaline lake sediment archaeal communities from the Salton Sea, California, USA - SS_3_S_1 metaG | ecosystem: Environmental > Aquatic > Non-marine Saline and Alkaline > Hypersaline > Sediment...
AACCAGCCGCCATACGTGAGGTAGTCGAACCAGACTCCTGCCGGACGATAAGCGCGCACACCAGTCAGCAATCTCTCCTCGATCTCATCGAGGAAGGGCTGCTGCGACAGGCAGACCCCCTGCACCAGCGCACCGTGACGGATCGGGCGGCCATCGACCCCCACTGGAACAAGCTCCGGTCGCCTGTCAAGATCGGCCCGGAATGTCGCGAATTCCACGCAAGCCTCGAGTCCTCCCGCGGAACAGATCTCGAACGCCCGCGGACTGAACCCATGGAACCAGGCAGCGTTCGCTCCAAAGTCAGCGAACCGGCTGACATCGTCGGAGGCCGGCACGCCGTAGGGACCAAAGAGGAGGGGCATCGTCATCTCGTCACAGATCCTTGGAGTCAGGTCGCCAGGTCATCGCCGCACAGCTCGGCGGCGACAGCCCTGCGCAGCCTCCGCTGGGCTCGCCACCGGGTCCGCCCTGCCACCAGAGCGGCTTCGGAGTGGAAGCTTGCCAGGGTGCGCTCCTGCCACGCCTGCTCGGCGGCTGTGTCCCTCAGGAGAGTGTCGAGAGATCCGCGGCGCGCCAAGACATAGCCGCCAAGGAACTGCATCTCCGCAGCAACGCCCAGCTTGGACAGCTTGTCCGCATCCCAGACCACGGCGGCCTCGAGCGGAGTCACGGGTTCCTCAGTCCACAGGCCCACGTGCTTGGCGATGGCATCTACCACGGCGTCGATCTTGTCACGAGGAAAGTCCGTGGTCGTCAGGACAGCACGCGCCTGAATGCTTCCCCGGACCCCATGGTCGTCATCCCGCCCCTTCTTGGCGATGTCGTGCAGCCACGCTGCAGCCTCCACTACCTCGCCGTCTGCGCCAGTCAGCTCCGCCAGGCGTAGCGCAAGCCGCACGACTCTCTGCACGTGTGTCCATCGGTAGTTCGCGGGATGATCGCCGACCTGCCACCGATCCTCCGCCTCAAGGACCGTGGCAGCGTGCGCGGCATCTGCTGCATCCCGTCGCCAGTCAGTCTTCTGGTTTGGCTCACCATCGCGCTGCCCCACTTCCGGCCCCCGCACCCCTCCCCCGTCAGCTCTTTGCCTGCACACATGCAAAGCCGACGGCACCGGGCCCCAGATGCGTCCCCAAGACTGGCGTGATGTCCACGGATAGCACTTCCAGGCCGTCCAGTAGTCGACCCGCCCTCTGCTGAAGCATCCGGGCCCGCTCCAAGGCGTGCGTGTGCACAATCGCTACGCGCTCTACTGGGGCCCGCGCCTGGAGCAATTCGACAAGACGCCGCATCGCGCCTTCTGAGGTCCGCACCTTCTCCGAAGCTGATGTACCGTCGTTCATCTTAAGGAGCGGCTTGAGCCGAATCAGGCCCCCCAGCGCCGCCACAACGCTGTTCATCCGCCCACTTCGTCGTAGGAACTCCAGTGTGTCAAGCGCGGCACAGACGTGTGTGCGCCGTCGTAAGCTCCTGAGCCCGGAAAGCACGTCGTCGAGGCCCAGACCCTCCGCCGCCAAGCGGGCCGCCTCCCAGACCAGGAACCCAAGTCCCAAGGTCAAGGAACCTGAGTCAAAAACGGTGACGGGGATGGACACCTGACGGGCGGCAACGCGGGCGGCATCTAGCACCCCACTGAGCGCCGATGACACGTGGATCGAGACGATCCGTGTCGCGCCGGAAGCTGCAATCCGCTCGTAGATCGCTAGGAACGCCTCCGTACCCGGTATCGCGGTAGTCGGCGGCGGATCAGCATCCGGCAAGCGCCGGTAGAAATCCGGACGCTTCAGGTCAACCCCGTCCAAGTAGCTCTCCTCGCCGAAGTTGATGTAGAGCGGCACAACGCCGATGCTAAGCGCATCGATGACGTTGTCCGGCAGATCACACGTGCTGTCTGTGACGATTCCGATATTCACGGTCACCTCCCGAAGTACATTGCTGCGACATAGTCTACACGAAAACCTCGACCGGACATCCTAACTCAGGACTAACCAACGCGTCTTGACAGCCATTACGTTGACCCGTAGCATGGGATTGGGTCCCAACACGCAGTCAGGGACGTCTCAGCCCCGCAGTGCCGGACATGCTTAGGACTAGGTTCCACGTGATCGCTCTATAGCACAGGAGGGTTCGGATGGATGTATCGTGGTGCCCGCGCCGTAGTCTTCAGTTGTTCATCGTCTTCTGCTTGAGTCTCCTACTCGTTCTCGGTGTGCACCTGGCGCTCCAGGGCGATGGCATCGTCCGGGCCGCCGAGCCCAGACAGGCCCGAAGTACGGATTGGGCATCTCCCAGTACCCTGAGGGCCACCGACCTGCCACGGAGGGGCGATCTCCTCAGCGCAGACGCGGCCAGGGAACCAACGGTCTCTCAGCCTGCAGCCCGCAGATCCGAATCGGTCGAAGCCTCGGCTCTCCCGATGGTCGGGCACCCGGATGGGCTGCCGCCCATGCTTCCTGCACGGACTTGGCGCAGCATCAACCCACCCGGCACGGCAATGGATCCAGGGGGCTGGCTGCCGACTTCGGCATCACGCAGCGGCGGGAACCCCATCCTGGGATCTACAGGGCCGGGCGACGCGATGGCCGCTCCGATTCCCGGCGCCGCGTCCTTTGTCGTAGACCTGACCTCGGACCGCGTCTGGGGCTTGGTGTCCGCCGGCGACACAGTCACCGTGACCGTCAACGGAACGCAGGTCGGCGCGAGCTTGGCCGACGATGTTGGCTTCTTCTGGACCACGCTCTTCGACGCCTCCGGCGACCGCGTGGACGTTGCGCCGGGCGATGCAGTGGTCGTCTACGCAGAGGGATCGGTGGAGGCCACCGTCACGGCCCGCGCCATCGCCTGTGACATAGACCTGGTGGGCAACATCGTCACCGGCACCGTCGCCGGGCTGACCTCGGGCTCCGTGGACCTCTATCCCGGGTTCGATGCGCCAACGATGGCCAGCCAGTCATGGACGGCGTCCATCGATGGGTCAGGACAGTTCAGCTACGATTTCGCCGGCGAGTGGGACTTCGGAGCCGACGACGGTCTTGTCGTTGCGTACGGAGATTCGGGGTTCGAGGTCCAGAAGCGGTTCCACGCCAACGGACTGGTCGTGCTTCCCTGGCCCCTCTACAACATCGTGGGGTACGCCACGCCGAACACCTCTGTAACGGTGACTGTAGTGATGTCGGATGGCTTCACGACGCGCGCAGACGCGACCGTGCAGGCAAGTGCCGACACGGGGCGCTATGAGTGGCGACCTGGAGGCGGCGAACTAGAGGTCACCGACATCGTGTTTGCGGAGATGGAGGGCGGAGACGTCCTCAGCCGCACCGTCGACAATCTGGAGCTGATCAGCGGCGCCGCTCAAGACCGCCTGCTGGGAGTCGCTGAGCCAGGGGCGAAGATCATCGGCCGTGCCAACGTCGCCACCGCCCAAGGCTGGCAAACGGTGCAAGCGGAATCCACCGTGGACGCCGGGGGCCTGTTCACCATCGAGATGGGCGCTGAGGGCGATCTCTGGCCCGGTACCTGGTACGGCGTCTACGTCCCGGATGCAGAGGGCGATGACCTTGTCACCTGGGCACCGGCTCAGGGTGCAGTGGCAGTTGACGTCTACAACAGCGTGGTATGGGGCTTCGCGCCTGGCCCCCCGGCTGGGGTGGGTGCCGGCGCAACAGTGTCGATGACGCTCTATGACGCCGGCTCCGCCAGTGAGACTGAATACACGGTTGAGACTGGGTGGTTTGGCGAGTACACGTTCACCGTCGATGACCACGGGCTGCCTGAGCTCGAAGTAGGTGACGTGGTGACCGTGGAGAAGCACGGCTTTGCCTGGCAGGGCGTTGTCGAAATCCTGACACTGACCCACAGCGCTGACACGGCCCTGAACCGGATCACCGGCGAGGCGGAACCGACTGGGTCTCCGATCTACCTGGACGGACGTCCCTGGCAGGACTGGGCGCCGCAGGACCTCTATCCTGTCGCCGGGCGTGCCGCCATCAGCACAACGGCCAGCAGCCCGTGGACAGTCACTCCTGCGGGGCTCGACGTGCGCGGCGGGTTCAGCTACTGGGTAGAGCGGCGCAATGCCGAAGGCAACCATCAGGACGACTTTGGCGCAACTGCCTCGCTTCGGGCTTGGCCCGGCGGCCCAGGCGTGTCGGTGCACCTGCCTGCGTCTGGGACCCCATTCACCCTCACGCTGCGCGATGGCGGCGGCAATGAGAAGGCTGCCATCGAGACAACCTACGACGCCCGCGACGGCGAGTCCCAGTTCGTGGGCTTCGGTGAGCAGGGCGTGGACTTCCTGCCCGGCGACCAGCTCGAGCTGTTGACAAGCGATGGCTTCACCACCAGCGTCGAGATCGTCAACGTATCGGTGATCCCGGACCTGGCAGCCAATACTGTCAGCGGCACAGCGCCGCCTAACCAGTCCGTGGTGGTCAAGGTGGGGTCCACCTGGGAGGAAATCGATGCGGACATGGGCTTCGTGCCCACAGGGCCCGACGGGAGCTTCCTGGTAGATGTCAGCCAGCTGCCCCTGCAGACCGGTGACGGCGTCGTCACCTTCGGCGAGTCAGCGACGGTCTGCGGACAGGACTTTGCCGGTAATCAGGTCTGTGCCTGGTACGCGTGGCCCCGGATCATCGCCAACTACAACATGGAGGGCGGCAGCCAGGTCTGGGGCAACAGTGCCGCACCCGAAAGCACAGTTCTGATCACAGTGACGAACTTGATCGACGAGGTGATCGCCACCGCCACCACGACCGCCGGAACCTGTCAGGACTGCGGCCCCGCCGACTACGCCGTGGACCTGCCAGACGACACCGTGGCGCCGGGCAACACAGTAACCGCGAACTTCGGGGACGGCTGGGTGGAGAGCACCGTCGTGGCAGGCATCACGGCAAACATCGACGCGGGTGCCGACGTCGTCACCGGGACCGCCCCTGCGGAAAGGGGTATCCATCTGAACGTGGAGCACTTCTGGGGCGACTGGGGCGACCTGGACACCGACGTCGACGCAAGCGGCATGTACACTGCCGAATTCCAGTCCGACATCGGCTGGGACATCGTCCCCGGCGACAGCTTCAACGCCCACGTCAGCGACGACCGCGGACACGAGACCCAGTACTCCTTCTGGCTGCCCGCACCGGAGTTGAGTGTGCAGAAAGAACGCCTCTCCGGTTACGTGCGGCCCGGCGGCCTAGTGGTCTACCGCATCGACTACTGGAACGACGGCATCGGTACCTCGGAGCAGACCTACATACACGACACGATCCCTGTCTCGACCACGTATGTGGATGAGACCAGCGGCGAGGTGGTTGGAATCTCCGGCCGCAACGTTTACTGGTTCTTGTACGACGTCGAAGCGGGCACCGGTGGGTCCTTCTACGTGACACTGGGGCTGGACACCGGCATCATGACCGGTTCCGAGGCACTGGATCAGAACTGCGTCGTCATCACCTCGACGACGCCGGGCGAGCTCGACCCGGGCAACAACGGCTCCTGCGCCTGGCACTACGACATCTGGGAGAGTGATGTCGACGTCAGCGTCGACAAGTGGCCCAACCCCAGCGACCCCGCGCCCGGGGAAGAGCTCGAGTACACGGTCAACGTCTGCACCGGGCACGGCGGGGCGGGAACCGGAGCCGCAACCGGCCCTGTCTGGCTGACAGACACCCTCCCAGTCTCCACGTCCCTCGTCAGTTGGTCCGTGGAGCCGGAACACGAGCAGGCACTGTGGGAGGAGGTGACAGCGTCGGACGATGAGCTTGTTCTCTACGCGCCAGGCCTCCCCGGTGAATGGTGCCACGACGTCCGCATCAGGCTGGAGTTGGACCCGCTGGCGCCTGTGGGGATGTGGCTGGAGAACGTCGCCGAGGTCTACACCGACGGCGACATCGATCCAGACAACGACCGCCGGGTGAACACGGATGCCGTGGTCAGTGAGCCACGCTACGACCTGCGCCTCGACAAGTGGTACAACCAGGGCGTACAGATCCCCGGAGGCTACCTGGGGTTCGGCATCGGGTTCGCCAGCAACGGCAACAGCGCGGCGGACGCTCGCATAACCGATACACTGCCTACTGGAACCACCTACATAGCCGGCAGCGCGTACCTGCCCGGCGACCCGCACCCGACGCCCTTCGATCCGGTCCTGGTCGACGGCGACACCATCGTCTGGGACCTCGGCGCTGTGGGCGTCGGTGAAGGCGGCGACTTCTGGTTTGAGGTCGAGGTAGACGGCGACGCCGTCACCGGCACCGTGGAGAACTGCGCCACCATCGGCAGCCCCCTGCCGGATGCCGACCCCAGCGACAATGATGCGTGCGCCTCTGTGGACCTTTACGATCCCGGCCCCAACCTGGCCGTGGAGAAGTGGGCCAACTACAACCAGGGCGACGATCGCATTGGCTACACCGTGCGCGTGCTCAACATCGGGGACGAGATCGTCGACAACATCGTCGTCACCGACACCTATCCGCTGGACACATACTTCACCGGCGACCAGGGCGTCGACGGAGAGTACCCGTTCATTATCGACGGACCGTACGATGACCCGGGCAACCGCACGCTCACGTGGACGCTGGAGTACTTGGAGCCCGGGTGGTCGTGGCAAGCTTGGTTCGACATCGGCCTGGATGACCCCGGCGCCGCGCTGCGCACATACACCAACACGGTCGAGGTCACCACACCCGATGGCGATCCGTCGCCGGAGGACAACATCTACACCGACGTCCAGTTCAGCGGCGGCGAGGTGCAGAACGTGGACCTCGTCGTCGGCGAGACGCGCATCTGGGCCTGCGCACGACCCGGTGGCGGGCCGATGACCGTCACCACAGCCTACGAAGAGTATGAGTTCGGAGAGTGCTTCGACGAGTGGCTCAACAACCCGATGATGCCCGGTGACACCGTCACCGTATCGGCGGGTGCTGGTGCCCTACCGGTCGTAATCGAGATCCCAACGCCCTTCGAGGCGCTCGGTGACTCCGTCACGGATAAGGTGACGGGTCAGATCGACAGCCTGGACAGCGAGGAAGTCGAGGGGCAGCTGCATGGCAGCGGGACCGCATTCACGACGCAGACCGACGCAAGCGGCCACTTCACGGCAACGCTGTCGGACATCCCGCGCGGCGGCGAGGGCGAGGTGCGGTGGTACACGCAAGTCTCCTACGCCGACGTCGGATACCACAGAAACTTCGGGACCCTGGACATCGTGCTCCAGGTCAACGAGGCCCACGAGTGGGTTCAGGGCAACTACGAGGCCGGCCATAGCGGCGTGGTCACGGTCACGGACTCCGGCGGCAGCGTCAAGGCAACAGCCCTGATCACGACCGGCACCGTGCCGGACTGGGGTCCCGGCAGCCGTCCCGGATTCTCGACCAACACTGCGGGCTGGTCAGGCGAGCAGCCTGATATCCAGCCGGGTGACTGGGTCCACGCTGGACTCACGAGCGGCTACACGGCATCAGTGCACGTGGGCACGATCACCGGCTATGTCGACGCGGCAGCCGACACCATCACCGGCACGGTATACGCCGAGGAGCTCTCTGACCCAGTGCCTGTTCAGTGCGAGCCGTGGGGCGCGCCCGAATACGCTCCGAACCCTGCATCCAAGTACGATCAGGTCACGCCGGACGGCTCGAATCCCTACAGCTGCAGCTGGGATCCCGCCACCGAGTGGGACGTGGAACCTGGTCAGGACATCGGCGTCTTCTACACCGATCCAGACGCCCACCAGGTCTTCAGCGCCTTCTACGAGCCGGCCCCCTACCTGCGCATCGAGAAGCAAGTACCGGGCTGGAGTCGACCGGCTGAAGGCGGCAACTTCGTCTTCGAGATCACGGTCTGGAACGACGGAGGTGCCGACGCTGAAGGCGTCGTGGTCACCGATACGATGGACGGGCTCTCCTACCTCACCGACACGTCGGGCATCATCCCGACGGGGAGCGGGAGTGGACCGATCATCTGGAATCTCGGCACAGTGGCAGCGGGCGCGACCCAGCGCTTCCGCCTTTTCGCCCAGATCGACGCCCCGGCGCCGGACACGGTGACAAACACTGTCGAGGCTGCCACAGCCAACCCGTTCAACCAGTCGAGCTGGGAGGAGCGCACGCACTGGTGGACCGACCAAGTGCAGCCCAACGGAACCCAGCTCAATCTGGGGAAGTGGGCCTGGCAGGCACCCGCCCCAGGCTACGATGCGATCTTCACTCTCAACGCCTGCGGCAATGGGGAGACTGCCTCCACTGCCGTCACGTTGACCGACAGCCTGCCGCCCTCGATGACCCTCAAGAGCTGGTGGGCCGACGACCCAGGCTGGCAGCAAGTGCTCAGCGAGACACACACGCTCGTCGTGGCGATTCCCTCGCTACCTGGTCAGGGCAACTGCAGTGCGGTCTACCTGCGGGCCGGCCTCGATCCTGCGGCAGAGGTCGGCATCTACATTACGAACACGGCGACCATCACCGCGAGCAACGATCTTGACCCCGGAGACAATGAGGCGTTCTGGGACGGCTGGGTGAACCATCCCTACCAGAATCTCTACATCGACAAGTGGTTCAACGGCGGCACTGCAGTGCCCGGCGGCGAGCTGCGCTTCAGCATCGGCTACGGAAACGAGGGCAGCATCCCCGTCGACGGCCCGATCTACATCACAGACACGATGCCCGCCGGCACGAGCTTCAGCGAGGCTTGGTGGTACGACAATGACGGGCCGCACCCGATGGATCCGATGGTCATCGACGGGCAGACCGTGGTGTGGGACGTGGGATCTCTCGAGAGCGGTGAGAACGGGCAGTTCGACGTGCACCTGAGCGTCGACACCGGCCTGGTGCCGCCGGCGGTGGTCACCAACTGCGCCAAGATCGGTGGTGCCGTCTTCGACGAGAACCCCTATGACAACGACGCCTGTTTCGCGCAGCCGATCGCTCAGGACGGCACAAACCTTGCCATCCACAAAGACGGGTGGTGGGAGGACACGCAGCGCGCCGGGTACGGGGTGCTCATCGAGAACCTCGGCACAACGCGCGTCGACAACGTGATGATCACCGATACGTTGCCTGTCTCGGCGACGTTGGATCCGAACTGGGGCATCGACTTCCACCGGTGGTGGCAGGGCGGCGGCGACAGCAGCACGCTGACGGCAACGATCGAGTACATGGAGCCTGGCGAGACCGCGTGGCTGAACTTCTCCGCAGACTTTGCTGACCCACTGCCATACGGGGTCGCGATCGCCAACACGGTACAGGTCACAACGCCGTCGGACGACGTGAACGCAAGCGACAACGAGCACACCCAGGTACTGTACACCGGTCCGGACCTTGCTGTGGAGAAGTGGGGATCCGCCGGTAACCGCAGGCCGGGCTCGCTGCTCACCTACACCCTCCACATCGAGAACGAGGCCTGGTGGGGCGGGATGGGCGATGTATGGGTCACGGACACGCTGCCCGCCGACGTCACGTTCGTCGATGCTGTCTGGCGGCTCTGCGGCCCCGATGGCTACTTCTGTCCCGCGCCGCCCGATAGGGTCGAGGGGAATGCCGTGGGCTGGGAGTGGGCGTCCGGCGGCTTCGACAGCTGGTGGCAGGACCTGGTTGTCACCGTACGGATCAGCGACACGGTCCAGGGCGGTGAGCTGCTGAGCAACGAAGCAACCATCGGCTCCAACGACCCTGGCGACATCGAGCCGGACTACACGAACAACACGAGCGTCAGCATCGCTGAGATCCTCAACCCGGTCTTCGCAGTGAGCAAGGAAGCGGAGAGCTCCGGTGTCGCCGGAATGCCGCTGACCTACACCCTCACGCTTACCAACACGGGCAACCTGACCGACACCAACATCGTGCTGAGTGACACGGTGCCGCTGGTCCTCACCGACATCGACACCGATGGCGACTACAGCAACGGTGACGTGACCTGGCTGATCGGGGAACTGGTGCCTGGCGGCCTCATCAACGGCTGGATCAGCGGTCTCCTGCCCTGCACGCTACAGGATGTCGTCAACGACCAGTATTACGTCATTGAAAGCGACGAGGGCTTGATGAGCCCTCTGGGTCCGGCGGTCACCACAGCCGTTGTCGCGCCGAGCATCAATGTGTCGCTGGCCGACAGCGGGCCGGCGGTGGTCAACGAGACCGTCTACTTCACGGCGACTGCGTCGACCGACGGCACACCGCTCACCTACCAGTGGAACTTCGGCGCCGGGCCCGAACCAGGAACCGCCGCCGCATCCCACGTCTTCAATGTCGACGGCTCCCATCCCGTGACTGTCACGGTCACCGATGGCTGCGGCTACGACGAGCAGGGCGTGATCGCCGTCGAGATAACGCCGCCGGCGCTGGTGGCGGACTTCACTCACGAGCCGGATCCCGCGGTCATCGTCTTCGACAACAGCGTCGCGTACACCGATACCTCGACCACCGACGGCCCTGCTATCGTGGCTTGGGCGTGGGACTTCGGGGACGGCGGCACGAGTGGCCTGCAGCACCCGACCTACGTCTACGAGTCCGTCGGAATCTACGACGTATCGCTGACGGTAACTGACAGCCTCGGATACAGCGACACAGTCCTCAAGCCGAACCTGGTCACCGTGACCAGCGGTTGCGTGCCGCTGACCTCTGTCGACAGCTTGGCCTGGTCACCCTCGCATCCGGTGATTCACGAGACGGTTACGTTCACTGCGACGACATCGCCGGCTGGGGCCACCCAGCCCATCAACTACACATGGGCGTTCGGTGATGCTCAGGGCACAGCGGGGACAGCAGCGACGGTGCAGCACGCGTACGCGATCACAGGCACGCTGACGGTGAGTGTGACTGCCGTCAACCCGTGCACGCCTGCCGGCGTGACCCGGCAGGTAGAGCTGACCGTCCTGCCACTCAAGGTCTTCCTGCCTCTGGTCGTAAGGGACACTCCCTAGAGGGCCAGAAAAACAGACGCGGGCCCGGAGCTGGTGCTCCGGGCCCGCGATCGCTGTAGTTGCCGAGGTAGACTACGCTCTCGCGATCATCGCCGACAGTGTCATCCCGGTGTCGTGCACGTGTCGAAGGAAAGCCCCCTCGTCCCGGTATCCCGAGCTGTGGATCGACACCTCCATGCTCACGCACTTCCCATACGCCGACGATGCGATGATGCGGCTCAGTCGCCTCCAGTCGACCGTCCCCGAGAGGACCGGTCTGTGCTGGTCCGCCGTGCCGTCGTTGTCATGCAAGTGGACCGAGATCAGCCGGTCCTTTGTCTCCTCCAGGTGCGACAGACCTTCTCCGCCCAGATTGCCGTGCCCGGCGTCGTAGCACAGGCCCAGGAAGTCTGACGGATAGCGATCGAACAGCTGTCGCAGACGCTCGAAGTCGTCGTGGCCCATATTCTCTAGGGCGATGCGCATCCCGTGCTCCCGAGCGAACCCGGCAAGGTCATCTAGAGATCGGGACACCCTGAGCAGCCAGGGGTCCCCTTCCCCGGAGGCAAC
>Ga0180435_10006201_pt1 | contig 11458 bp, 9 predicted proteins | sample SS_ome_3_FD_132467 | JGI IMG/M metagenome (GOLD analysis project Ga0180435, IMG submission 132467) | Hypersaline lake sediment archaeal communities from the Salton Sea, California, USA - SS_3_S_1 metaG | ecosystem: Environmental > Aquatic > Non-marine Saline and Alkaline > Hypersaline > Sediment...
AACGTGATCTCCATCACCGACGGCCAGATCTTCCTGGAGAACGACCTGTTCTACCAGGGCGTCCGGCCCGCCATCAACGTGGGCATCTCGGTGTCCCGCGTGGGCGGCTCGGCCCAGACCAAGGCCATGAAGAAGATCGCCGGCTCGCTGCGCCTCGATCTGGCCCAGTACCGCGAGCTGCAGGCCTTCGCCCAGTTCGGCAGCGACCTGGACAAGGCCACCCAGAACCAGCTCATCCGCGGCGAGCGCATGGTCGAGATCCTCAAGCAGGGACAGTACGTGCCCCTGGCCCTCGAGAAGCAGGTGGCCATCATCTTCGCCGGCACCCAGGGCTTCCTGGACGACCTGGCGGTGGAGGATCTGGCCGAGTGGGAGAAGGACTTCTACGTCTTCCTCGACGAGAAGCACAGCCGCGTGCTGGCCGACATCCGGACCAGCGGCAAGCTCGAGGACGACACCGCGGACACGCTCAAGGCCGCCATCGAGGAATTCAAGGCCTCCCGCTAGGCGGGAGTCCGGGAGGTAGCCCATGGCTGGGGCCGGGATAAAGATCATCAACAAGCGGATCCGCTCGGTCAAGTCGACCCAGCAGATCACCAAGGCCATGAAGATGGTCTCGGCCGCCAAGCTGCGCCGCGCCCAGGACCGGCTGCTGTCCGCGCGCCCCTACTCGTCCAAGCTGCAGCAGCTCCTGCAGCGCCTGGCCGAGGCCGGCGGCGACAGCCACCCGCTCTTCGAGTCGCGCGAGGTGAAGCGCCGCCTGTTCGTGGTCGTCACCTCGGACAAGGGCCTCTGCGGCGCCTACAACATGAACGTCATCCGGGCCGCCCGGGCCGAGATCGACGCGTCGATCGCGGCCGGCGTGGAGACGAGCGTCTACGCGGTGGGCCGCCGGGCCCGGGACTTCTTCCTGAAGCGCGATTACGACGTGGTCGCCTCCCACGACGATTTCGGCGGCGCGGCGAGCGACGACAAGGCGCGCCGGGTCACCAAGTTCGTGGTGACGCGCTTCGGCGAGGGCGAGGTCGACGAGGTCAGGTTCGCCTACGCCCGGTTCATCAGCACCATGACCCAGCGCCCGACGGTGGCGACGGTCCTGCCCATCACGCCGCCCGACACGGCGGACGAGGACGGGGTCGCGCTGGACTACATCTGGGAACCGGGACGCGATGCCATCTACACGGCCCTGCTTCCCCAGTACCTCCGCAACACCGTCTACATCATGCTCTGCGAGGCCTTCGCCAGCGAGCACGGCGCGCGCATGAGCAGCATGAGCGCGGCGACCAAGAACGCCGGCGAGATGATCGAGGCCCTGACGCTGCAGCGGAACCGCGAGCGCCAGGCCGCCATCACCCAGGAAATCAGTGAGATCGTGGGCGGCGCGAACGCCCTGTAGACTCAATCAGGAGAAGAGAAGCCAATGGCCGAGAACACCGGAAGCGTCGTGCAGGTCATCGGTCCCACCGTGGACCTCCTTTTCGACTCGGACAACCTGCCCGCAATCCTCAACGCCATCAAGATCGTCGAGTCCGAGAGGGACATCGATCTGACCGTCGAAGTGGCGCAACACATCGGCAACAACCAGGTGCGCTGCATCGCCATGGACTCCACGGACGGCCTGGTGCGCGGTATGAAGGCCGTCGACACGGGCGCGCCCATCAGCGTGCCGGTCGGCAAGCAGAGCCTCGGCCGCCTCTTCAACCTGCTGGGCGAGCCCATCGACGCCAAGGAGCCGCTGGAGGAGCCCGACAAGCGGGCGCCGATCCACCGTCCGCCCCCGAGCCTGGAGAACCAGGGCGAGGCCAACGAGATCTTCGAGACGGGCATCAAGGTCGTCGACCTGCTCGCGCCCTACGTGAAGGGCGGCAAGATCGGTCTGTTCGGCGGCGCCGGCGTGGGCAAGACGGTGATCGTGATGGAGCTGATCCGCGCCATCGCCGCCGAGCACGGCGGCTACTCGGTGTTCTGCGGCGTGGGCGAGCGGACCCGAGAGGGCAACGACCTCTACCGCGAGATGTCCGAGTCGGGCGTGCTCAAGAACACGGCCCTGGTCTTCGGCCAGATGAACGAGCCCCCGGGCGCCCGCCTGCGCGTGGCCCTGAGCGGCCTGACCATGGCCGAGCACTTCCGCGACGAGATGAAGCAGGACGTGCTGCTGTTCATCGACAACATCTTCCGCTTCACGCAGGCCGGCTCCGAGGTGTCCGCGCTCCTGGGCCGCATGCCCAGCGCCGTGGGCTACCAGCCGACCCTCGCGACGGAGATGGGCGAGCTGCAGGAGCGGATCACCTCGACCCGCAACGGTTCGATCACCTCGGTGCAGGCCATCTACGTGCCCGCCGACGACCTCACGGACCCGGCGCCGGCCACGGCCTTCTCCCACCTCGACGCCACGACGGTGCTCTCGCGCCAGATCGCCGAGCTGGGCATCTACCCCGCCGTGGACCCGCTGGACTCCACCAGCCGCATCCTCGACCCGCGCTACATCGGCGACGAGCACTACAAGGTGGCCCGCGACGTCCAGGGCGTGCTGCAGCGCTACAAGGACCTACAGGACATCATCGCGATTTTGGGCATGGACGAGCTGAGCGACGAGGACAAGCAGACCGTCCAGCGCGCCCGCAAGATCCAGAAGTTCCTGTCGCAGCCCTTCTTCGTGGCCGAGGTCTTCACCGGCGCGGCCGGCCGCTACGTGAAGCTCGAGGACACGATCAGCAGCTTCAAGGATCTGGTCGCCGGCAAGTACGACCACATCCCCGAGCAGGCGTTCTACATGTGCGGCGGCATCGAAGAGGTGCTCGAGAAGCACGAGAAGATGCAGGCGGAGGCATAGCCGATGGCCAAGTCGTTCAAGGTCACCATCACCACCGCCGAGCAGCAGCTGCTCGAGACCGACTCGGTCTCCCTGACCCTGCCCGGCATCGCCGGCTACCTCGGCATCTGGGCCAACCACGCCCCCCTGGTCACCGCCCTGGTGCCCGGCGTGATGACCCTCAAGCACGACGACTCCGGGAGCAAGGGCTCCGTCAGCTACTTCGCCGTGAGCAACGGCTTCGTGGAAGTGGCCAACAACGAGGTCTCGGTGATGGTCGACTCCTGCGAGCCCGCCGCGTCCATCGACGCCTCGCGCGCGGAGGAGGCCCTCGAGCGCGCCAAGCGCATGCTCGCGGACAAGAGCCGCCTGAACGTCGACATCTCCAGGGCGCAGGCCTCGATCGACCGGGCCAAGGCGCGGTTGATGGCGGCGGGGATGGAGAAGTAGCACATAAGCAACAGTGGATTGCTTCGGAGCCCTCGCTCAACGGGGGCTCTTCTATTTCTGCCAAGTTGCGCGAATATTGCTCAATATCCGCCTCTCTTCATACAACCGGGTCAAGGTTCGGTTGATGGCGGCGGGGACGGGGAATAGAATCTCATGATTTGACATCTCCGCACATTTTAAGCGAGCTATATTCTTGTATATGTTTCCCATATATACCCTTAGCCGAGATCCGATGTATTGCCGTTATTGATATTGACACATCCCGTTCAATGTGGTAGTGGTTAGATGTTGCCTGATATTCTCGCCCAACCAGGGCCTGCCGACTGCTGAGCGCTGAACGCGATATCCAGCCGGTATGGTTGTTTGACGTGGGCGAGAGGAATATTGAATGGCTTCGCGTTTATCTCTTGGCCGTTTGTCCTTAACCCTTTATTTCGTAATCTTCAGAGCCTCACAAGCAGGGAAATCCTTCCTCCCACCACAAATCGAAACTCTCGAAACAACCGAGCAAACGAACGGAGGAGCGGTGTAGTTGCACTGACCTGGGAGCATACCGCCCGTTTCGAAAGGACGATTAATATGAGGACTTCCAGTTCTATTCGAGTTCTCCCCCTGCTGGGTCTTGTCGCGGTGCTTCTCTCGAGCCAAGCTCGTTCAGCGGACCCGTCTGCCGATAAGCACACGACGTATTTCGAGCCGAACTCCGTCGTTGCCTTGTCAGTTGGTCCAGCCTCGGGGACCGGTGCGTCGACCGGGGTTACGCTTTCAGGCGCCATGGGCTTCATGTCACCGGTAGGCGAAGCGAGCGGACCGGGCTCTTCCTGCCTACCGGGCTTCTATGCCTCATTTATCGGATTCAGCGAGGTCGTCGACGTTCCGGATGGGACGGCCTTAAGGACGTATTTGAAACAAAACCATCCTAATCCATTCAATCCGGTCACCTCGATCAGTTTTTCCCTCAGCCGCACGACCTTGGTCCGACTCGAGATCTATGACTTGCGGGGAAAGCGAATCAGGACATTGCTGAGCGAAGAGCGTGACGCCGGCATCCACGATGTGGTCTGGGACGGGCGCAATGGCATGGGGGAGATCCAGTCTTCCGGAGCCTATTTGTTTCGCCTACAAGCGGGCGACTATACAGAAACCAAGAAGTTGACGGTCATCAAGTAACAGGGGGATGCCATGAGACGTCATCAAATTATCGTAGCAGGGCTTGTTCTCGCGGGGGTCGCCTCGATTGTGCTCGCGGATGTGCCGATGCTAATCAACTATCAGGGAGTGCTGTCGGGGGATACCGGTGAACCGCTAGAGGGCGCACATGACCTCACGTTCAGGCTCTATCCGGACGATAATCCCGCATCGGATGAATTCTGGACGGAGCTTCACGAGGATGTCGAGGTTCAGGGAGGTCTGTTCAGTGTGATCCTGGGCGCTCTGACACCACTTGATACCGATCATTTTGACAATTCAAACCGCTGGATTGGCATAGCCGTTGATGGGGCCGAGGAGATGCAGCCGCGGTTCCGAATCACATCAGCACCATGGGCACTTCGGGCGGCTGTCGCCGACTCCGTTGTGGATTTCGGCGTAGATGGCAGCTCGCTTGATGCCGCAGACGGAGATCCCGTCGATGTTCTCTATGTGGACGATGAGGGGCGTGTCGCGATCAACACAACCGGGGTTTTCAAGTCCTCTATCCCGGGAGGAATGAAGAACTCCAATTCCGAAACCGGCCTGGTTGGCATGGAAAAAGCGCTCTATGAGAAGCTCACGATAGAGAATGATGTGACGCATGAGGTATTAAGGCTGTTGGGGCCGGATGGGTCCTATAAATGGGGTGCCCGTTTGAACTTCGGAGATGGGCAGTACGCATATATCGAGGAAGACGACGACGACGATCTCCTGATCCACGCGACCCGTATTGCTATTGACGGAAATCTGGGCGTTGGAACCCTTGTACCAACCTATCCGCTGGAGGTCGCTGGTGCGATCTCTTCGACTTCCGGGGGATTCAGGTTCCCGGACGGAACAGTTCAGACGACGGCTTCGACCGGTGAACCTGGGAACAGCGGATGGATCCACGACGACGGCAGTGTTGAACTCTATGACCTAGGGGATCTGGTCGGTGTTGGGACGGCCTCGCCAGAAGAGAAGCTGGATGTTGTCGGAAATGCCCGCATTTCGAATACCAGTGGTGAGTTGATTCTGCGGACCACGACCCACAACAGCCCCGGCAGATTCAAGCTCAAGTTCGACAACAACGGAATAGCACCGATTATCGGTGACGACACGGAAGACCAATATTTCAACTTCTACACGGATTTCAGCGATACTCGTAGCTATGATGCGCACCTGAGGATATATGGAAAATCGACATCTGACTGGGATAGATATACGGAAATTACTCATGATGGTGACGATGGGTTCATGAGCACTGATGTCGGAGCACTGATCTTGGAGCCACAAGATTACAGAGTTGGCATCAATACTCGCACCCCGAGCGCGAATCTTGAAGTCAATGGAATGGGAGGGGCGTCTGCGGCCCTGATGACCACAGCATCGCTATTTTATGACGGCATCAAATCCTATACTGAATCAGGAACTGCGGTGTATGGAGAATGCGATGAAGCCATTGGAGGACTATGCGGAAGTTTTTATGTCGGTGGTTTACCCGGCACCGCAGGTGTCTACGGTCGTGCAGATCCCAGTGCATCCGATCTCGCGGGCCAATTCGCAGGTGACGTGGCGATCCATGATTATGGTAGCGGCGAGGAAGTTATTGTGTTGCACGACGACGGCACGACGACCACGAAGATTCTTGAGATCACGGGTGGATCGGACATATCGGAACGTTTCGATATCATAACGGACTATCCATCCATGGCGATTGAAGCCGGTACAGTTGTCAGCATCGATCCCGACAGCCCCGGGATGCTTGCGGTTTCCAATGAGGCGTACGACAGAAAAGTGGCAGGGGTGGTCAGCGGAGCGAACGGTATCAAGCCGGGTCTGATCCTTCATCAAAGCTCCGGTGGCATGGATGGAAAGAACACCGTTGCGATCACCGGGCGCGTCTACTGCTTGGCTGATGCTTCCTTTGGGTCGATCCAGCCGGGCGATCTGCTTACAACGTCGCCGACTCCCGGCCACGCAATGAAAGTAAGCGACCATGCGCAAGCGAATGGCGCGATCATTGGCAAGTCGATGAGCGCTCTGGCGGATAGCCGGGGCAAGGTGCTTGTGTTGATCGCCCTGCAATAATGACATTTGGTTGCACAGGTGATGATACTGGGCATGGAAGGTGGTCCGACATGGCGCGAGCGGGGGAATCAAGAAGTGGTTCAAAGATTATCACACTCTTAATCGTGATTATACCTTTTGTAATATGTATGCCTGAAGTCTTGGTCGCACAAACTGAGTTCGATCTGGATGTATCGATCGAAAATTACTGCTTTAAATCAAGCCATAACTCCTACGAACCGCCCTTAGTGATATCCGAACTAGTAGAAGATCTGAACATCTGGTGCCTCGAACTCGACTTGTGCGGGTACTATGAGGACGGATTCATAAAAGTGGAGCACTGCGGAAAGGACAAGGGGTCGGATGAAACAGGCTATGCGAGGGCGGATTTCTATCTAAGGGACATTCTGGAATCAATCAGCGAATTAAGGGGAATCGATGAACGGTTTATAATCTTGTTTTTTGACATCAAGATGGGTGGACTCAATCCCTGGGATGGCGATGATCAACAGGAGCGAATGGCGAGCATTCGGTGGGAGCTGGGAACGTACCTGGCATGGGAGACAACATTCTATTCGTGTGACGAGTGGATGGCAGACAACCAAGTGTGGCCGAGCATCAATCAACTAGTCGCAGCCGGTAAGAAGTACATCTGTTTCTATGATGAGAATGACGGAAACGATTATGATGAATTCTTTTTCATCACAGCGCAGAGCAAGGCCGAGGCGCAACTCAGAGATTATGTAGCGCTCGTAAACATTGGGGACGGAGACACGAGTGGCGGCAACACGCCGAGCGCGTCAGATGGTTGGCTATGGCGCGGGTATTACCTGAACGACGAACAGAAATACAGAGACGCAGCCGCAGCAGGCTTCAATATCCTGGCTACCGACGAGATATATGCTGAATGGAGCTATGACTGGCCAGTCCATCCACCCGTGCCAACCTACTTGAATGCGAAGGCTCCCTGCTACGACATTCCGTCTGTCTGCGCTTCAACGCTCGGGACACTTGGCCTGCCATTCGCGGCAATAGAGGACGGCGGAAATTGCACATCACATTGTCCGGCCCTGCTCACAGACCATGCTCTCGACTGGCCCCTGCCGAGGAATTCCAAGGTGATTCTGGCCGGGGGCGATTATCCAGGCGTGTTCACGATCGATAAACCCGTCGTTTTGAGCCATGGCGAGAGCGGCCTTGTATCCGATCCAGGACCAGCCCGACTTGGAGCAGGCACAATCAAGCACTGACGTCCGCTCTTTTAGGCACGCGCGCAGTTTCCGGAGGATTTCTATCGCGGGAGAATCTGATCTCATGGCGGGACGAACAGGCGGCTCAAGGAAACGCCGCCTTTCAGTGTACGTGGTCACAGGGGCATCTATATGTCTAGCTGCAGCCACGGGAGCCTATGGAGCCACAGCTCCGGACGTTCATGGGCAGTTCGCCGCCCTCAAACACCACGGTGAGGCCCTGGGCTTCCACCTCGGCGTCTCGGAGGATCCTACCTGCGGGCAGCATTTCCAGGGCGTGGCAAGATCGACGGGCCCCGGCTCCACCTGCCTCTTCATCAGTCACAACATCGGACATGTCGCTGGACTCCTGGTCGTCGAAATGGCCTCCCGTGGAGGCGATGGCGAGCGCCTTCGTTCCAATCGCCTAAAAAGAGGCGCACACACGGATTTTACGCTGCCGCCGACTAGCGATCGCGGTGTGGCTAATCTGAGTTTTCCGGAATACGAGCATGCGGGGGGCATACAGCTGGTAGATGATGTGCTCGCGGTCCCCCTGGAGGTACCGTCTTCCGGAGCTTCGCCGGGGCGGCTCGTTCTCGTAGATGTGTCCGACCCGATCTTGCCGCAAGTCATTCTCGAGTATCCCCTCACGCACAAGGCCGGTTTCGTGGCCTTCGCCGAGCTCGCCCAGGAGAACTGCTATATATTCCTGATCAGCGGTAGCGATTCCGCACTTCAGGACGGCAAGATGATCAAGCTCTACAAGACGAACACCAACGATCTCCACGAGCCGAATCTAATGATCGAACCTGCCGGGGAATGGGTCTGCTCCGGGGAGTGCCGTGGTTTCAAGACAGACATCGGCGCCTATCAGGCCTTGAATTTCGTCGAACAGGATGACGGCGAACTTCTGCTCGTCGGCACGAGGCGCACTGGGTGGCAGGTGTCATGCACATGCCCACTTGATACATGTGAGGATGAAGCGGATTTATATCACTTCGAGTATTTGATGGGCTTATGGCAATTGACCTACCAAAGCACGAAACACTTCTATCTCCACGTCGACTGGGAGCTCTCGGGCGAATGGTTCGGCAACTTCGCAGCTGCTGCAGGGATCTACGTTAGCCCGAGCGGCCAGCTGATCCTCTACTCCATTGAACATGAGAACGAGGGGTTCGGCGGCATGGTCCGGATGGGTGAGTTTCATAATCACGGCCTGAATCACGAGGGGCGGGCCGGCCCATGCACGGCCTGGCTGGAGTTGTACGACGACGATCACGGCTGGACCGGTAACGATCGCAGCCTCGTTTTCGACGGCCGGGACCGCTATCTGGAGGATCTCGACAACCTCCACGACCACGACTACTTCGGCGGCAAGGCCAGTTCGGCGAAGTGGTGCGCGCCAGTAGGCTGCAGTTTCATTCTCTACGCGGATTCGCTGTTCACTGGCGATATGGTGGAACTACTGGGGACGGGCGTGTCGGAGGAGGTCGGGGACCTGGCCGTTGCACCATGGAATTTCGGCGACCGAACGAGGTCGGTCTGGTTCGAGGGCAATTGCGCCACAGGCACGATTCTGGTGCCTGAGCAGTTTGATACGGTCTCACAGGGCATCAACGCTGTGGGAACCAGCCCATGTGATTCTGTATCGATACGGGTTGGAATCTATCCAGAGACTATGACGATCGAGAAGCAGGCGACCATAACAAGCAGAGATGGGACCGCAACCATCGGACAAGAGCGGTAAGGTGGTAATGGGCATTCCAGAGCTCCCGTTCACGGGGGCTCTTTCCATGTCATCCCGCGCGCGCTACAATCCGCCCGGACACCAACCGGGAGATCCGAAATGAACGACACGAATACGCGCAGCCGCCTCGCCCTCGGCCTCTGCATCGCCGCCGGCCTCGTGCTGCTCGGCTTCGTTCTCGGCCGCAGCGCCCTGCAGGTCAAGAGCCTCGAGCGCGTGGTCACGGTCAAGGGGTTGGCCGAGCGCGAGGTGCCGGCTGACGTGGCCCTGTGGCCGGTGGTCTTCACGGACGCGGCCAACGATCTCGGCGCGCTCTACGGGTCGCTGGAGACCAAGACCGAACTGGTGGTCGCCTTCCTGCGCGAGCGCGGCTTCGCGGACGATGAGATCACGGTCTCGCCGCCGTCGATCACCGACAAGCTGGCCCAGCAGTACGGGGGCAACCAGAACGTGGCCCTGCGCTTTGCGGCGAGCCAGGCGGTGACCGTCTACACGGAGAAGGTCGATCTCGTGCGGCTAGCGAAGTCCGAGGTGGCGGACCTGGGCAAGGCGGGCATCGTGATCAAGGGCGAGGATTACGAGAACCGGACCGAGTACATCTTCACCGGTCTGAACGAGATCAAGCCCGCGATGGTCGAGGAGGCCACGCGCAACGCCCGCGAGGTGGCCGAGAAGTTCGCCCGCGATTCCGAGAGCTCGGTGGGCAAGATCAAGCGGGCGTCGCAGGGGCAGTTCTCGATCAACGACCGGGACCAGAACAATCCGCACATCAAGAAGGTGCGGGTGGTCTCGACCGTCGTCTACTATCTGGCGGATTGAGGCCGCGTCAGAACGGGTTCGTCGCGAAGACCGAGAACTCCGGGATGAACCCCCGGTCGTCAATCTCCAGCGCGCCGACGATGGCCGTCGCGATCTCCTCCGGCCGCAGCTTCTTCTCCGACCTCGCCTGCTCGCGCCCCAGCTTGGCGAAGAACCCCGTCTGCACCTCGCTCGGGTTGACCAGCATGACACGCACGTCGTGCGGTCGCAGCTCGGCGCGCCAGCATTCGGTCATGCCGCGCAGGGCGAACTTGCTGCCGGAGTAGGCCGTGGCGCCCTTGCCGCCGCTCAGACCGGACGTGGACGAGATGATGATCAGATGGCCGCTCTTCTGCGCCACGAAGATCCGCGCCGCCTCGCGTCCCATGAGCATGGCGCCGATGACGTTGGTGCGGAACACCCGCTCGAAGTCGGCCAGATCGAGGTCGACCAACGGGCTGCCGCCGCCGATGCCGGCGTTGTTGACCAGGATGTCGAGGCCGCCGAGGGCGTCGACCGTCTCCTTCACCGCGCGAACGGCGTCGGCCTCGCGGCCCACGTCGCCGACCACGGCCGTGGCGCCGATCTCCGCCGCGGCGGCCTTCACGGTCGCCGCGCTGCGCCCCATGATCGCCACCTTCGCCCCCTTTGCGATCAGCGCCTCCGCGATCGCGCGTCCAATCCCTTCGCTGCCGCCGGTCACCAGGGCCCGCGCTCCGTCTATCTTCATGGTCGTCTCCTCGTCGTCGAATGCGTGGGGCGGATCATCCCGCCAGGTAAAGCCCCGCCCCCGGCCCCAGCGGCCACCCCGCCGCCAGCCAGATCACCAGCAGCACCATCCAGCCGATGGTGAAGGCCACCGAGTAGGGCAGCATGGTGGCGATCACCGTGCCGATGCCCGCCTTGGCGTCGTACTTCTGGACGAAGGCCACGATCAGGGCGAAGAAGGACATCATGGGCGAGATCATGTTGGTGGCGCTGTCACCGATGCGGTAGACGCCCTGCACCAGTTCCGGCGTGTAGCCGAGCAGCATGAACATGGGCACGAACACCGGCGCCATGAAGGCCCACTTGGCCGAGGCGCTGCCCATGGTGAGGTTGATGGCCGCGGACAGGAGGATGAACGAGAGCATCAGCGGAATGGCGCCCAGGCCCGACTGCTCGAGCCCCGCGGCGCCC
>Ga0180435_10006202_pt1 | contig 11457 bp, 8 predicted proteins | sample SS_ome_3_FD_132467 | JGI IMG/M metagenome (GOLD analysis project Ga0180435, IMG submission 132467) | Hypersaline lake sediment archaeal communities from the Salton Sea, California, USA - SS_3_S_1 metaG | ecosystem: Environmental > Aquatic > Non-marine Saline and Alkaline > Hypersaline > Sediment...
ATCGAATCACCCGAAAAAATGTTCCGGCGGGTGGCGGGCTTCATTGCCGAGGCCGAAAAAAACTACGGCGCCGACGAGAAACGCGTCCGGGAGGTCGAAGAGGCGTTCCACCGTATCATGGCCGAATTCAAATTCCTGCCGAATTCCCCCACCCTGATGAATGCCGGCCGCCGGCTGGGCCAATTGGCGGCCTGCTTCGTGCTGCCGGTGGAAGACAGCATGGAAGGCATTTTCGGGGCGCTTCGCAGCGCCGCATTGATTCACAAATCCGGCGGCGGCACCGGATTTTCCTTTTCGCGGCTGCGGCGCAAGAACAGCACGGTGGGGACTACCGGCGGGGTCGCTTCGGGGCCGGTCTCGTTCATGAAAATATTCAACACCGCCACCGAGCAGGTCAAACAGGGCGGCACCCGCCGCGGCGCCAATATGGCGATCCTGCGCATCGACCACCCGGATATCATGGAGTTCATCTACTGCAAAAGCAACGGGGACGAGCTCAACAACTTCAATATTTCCGTCGGCGTCACCGACGAATTCATGCAGGCGGTCAGCGAAAATCGCGAGTACAACCTCATAGATCCGCGTGAGGAACTGCCGGTGGGCACGCTAAAGGCCGGGGATGTCTACAACGCCCTGGTGAGCCAGGCATGGAAAACCGGGGATCCCGGCATTATTTTCCTGGACCGGATCAATGCCGACAACCCCACGCCGGCCATCGGGGAAATCGAGAGCACCAACCCCTGCGGCGAACAGCCGCTGCTGCCGCTGGAGGCCTGCAACCTCGGTTCGATCAATCTGGCAAAGTTCGTAAAAATTGCCGAGGGCAGCCCTCGGATCGACTACCCCGAACTGAAACAGACCGTCCGCACCGCGGTCCGTTTTCTGGACAACACCATTGACATGTCCCGCTATCCACTGCCCGAAATCACCAACATGGTGCGCGGCAACCGCAAGATCGGCCTGGGGGTGATGGGGTTTGCGGACATGCTGTATCAACTCGGAATTCCTTACAACAGTGAGGCCGCGCTCTTAAAGGCCGAGGAGGTGATGCAGTTTGTCCAGGAGGCGTCGCACGACGCATCCCTGGAACTGGCAGAAGCCCGCGGGACCTTCGAGAACTACCCTGAAAGCACCCATGCCGCGACCGGCACCCCGTACCGCAACGCCACCACCACCACCATTGCCCCAACGGGGACCCTAAGTATCATCGCCGGTTGCTCGAGCGGCATCGAGCCGCTTTTTGCGCTCAGCTTCGTGCGGACCGTGCTCGACAACGACAAATTGATGGAGGTCAACCCGTATTTTGAGCAGGTCGCCCGCGAGAAAGGCTTTTACAGCGCGGAGCTCATGGACACCATCGCCCGGACCGGCACCATCAGGCACCTCGAAGAAATCCCCGAAGAGGTCCGCAAAGTGTTTGTCACGGCCCACGATGTGTCGCCGGAATGGCACATCCGCATGCAGGCCGCTTTTCAAAGATATACCGACAATGCCGTATCCAAGACCGTAAACCTGCCGCGAGACGCCACGATAGAGGACGTGCAGAAGGTATACGACCTGGCGTACGAGCTGGCCTGCAAAGGGGTCACCATCTACCGTGACGGCAGCAAGGAGAACCAGGTCCTGTCCTTCGGCAAAAAAGACGAAAAGCCCGATCATCTCATGGCGGCCGTCAAGGAACGGCCCGAGACCCTGACCGGCTTTACCACCAAAGTCAAAACCGGTTACGGCGCGCTTTACGTGACGGTCACCGAACTGGAAGGTCAGCCGTTCGAAGTCTTCGCCACCATCGGCAAGTCCGGCCGCTCCACCACGGCCAAAACAGAGGCCATCGGCCGCCTGGTATCGCTGGCGCTGCGCTCAGGCGTCACGGTCGACAAGATCGTCGATCAGCTCAAGGGAATCGGCGGCGAGTACCCGGTGTTTCAAAACGGCGGCCTGGTGCTGTCCATACCGGACGCCATCGCCGGTGTTCTCGAAAAGCGGTATCTGTCCGAAAACGGGCGGCTGACTTCCGCTAAAGGCCACAACAGCCTGCTGGGGGAGAAGTGCCCGGAATGCGGCCAGACGGTTAGTTTCGAGGAAGGCTGCATGATGTGCCACTTCTGCGGGTTTAACAAGTGCGGATAAACGCCCAAAGTACTTTGCACGTTTATGTTGCCTTGATCACCTTCATGCCGTCTTTGCCGTCCTGGACGATATAGCCCAGGGCCTGAATGTCATCCCGCAATCGATCCGAGGCCTCCCAGTCCTTTGCCTGGCGCGCCTTTTTGCGTTCCTCCACCAACCCCTGGACTTCCGGGGGGAGTGCGTCGGCCCTGTCGAGCACATCCAGATCGAGCCCCAGGACGCTATCGAAATCCAGCAGGGTGGCAAATTTGTCGCTGTTGGAAAGAGCGCTTTTCAGCAGCGCCTGGACTGCGGCCATCGCCCGCGGCATGTTCAAATCGTCATTGACGGCCTGCAGGAATTGATCACGAAATTCTGCATTGACTTCGCCGGCCGCGGCCGCCCCATCCTCTGAAATCCGGCGCACCTGGTTCTGGAGATGCTGAAGTCCATTGCGGCCGGCCTGGAGCGACGTCTCGCTGTATTCCATCGGCTTGCGGTAATGGGTTTGAAACACCGCGTAGCGGTATGCCAGCGGGTTGATATGGCGCTTGATGAAGGTATTTTCCAGGGTCAGAAAATTGCCCTCGCTCTTGGCCATCTTTTTCCCGCCGGACACGATCAGAAAGGCACCGTGCATCCAGAAGTTGAAAAACGCTTTTCCGGTGGCGGCCTCCGACTGCGCCATTTCATTGGTGTGATGCACATCGATGTGGTCCGTGCCGCCGCAGTGAATGTCCAGCTGATCCGCTAAAAATTTCATGGCCATGGCCGAGCATTCGACGTGCCAGCCCGGAAAGCCCACGCCCCAGGGCGATTCCCACTCCATCTGGCGCTGAACCCCTTCAGGGGAAAATTTCCAGAGCGCAAAATCGGTCGGATTGCGCTTTTCGGGATTTTTTTCCACCCGCGCCCCTTCCTGAAGGGCGTCCAGGTTCTGACTCGACAGCCGGGCATAATTTTCAAACCTCGCGGTGTCGAAGTAGACGCCGTCGCTGGTTTGATAGGTGTAGTCCCTGGACTCGAGCTGGCGAATCAACGCTATCTGTTCCGGAATCGTATCGGTGGCCCTGCACCAGATAGTGGGCTCCTGGATGTTGAGATGGCGCATATCGCGTTTGAAGGCATCGGTGTAGTGTGCCGCAATGTCCCATGCGCTCTTCCCTTCCCTTCGGGCGCCGGCTTCGAGCTTGTCCTCGCCCATGTCACGATCGCCGGTCAGATGCCCCACATCGGTAATGTTCATGACGTGCCTGACCCGGTACCCGTTGTATACCAGCACGCGCTTGAGAACGTCTTCGAAGATATAGGTCCGCAGATTTCCGATGTGCGCGTAGTTGTAGACCGTCGGCCCGCAGGTGTAGAGCCCGACCGAGTCTGCCTTGATCGGCACAAATACGTCCTTGCGCCGGGTCAGCGTGTTGTAGAGGTGAAGCTTCATATCAGAGTCCCTTTTTGATAATGGCCACCAGCAGCCAGACGCCCAGAATGGCGGCCCCCAGGAACAAAATAATGCCGATCAGGGAAATGCCGTAGAAAAGCGGCGGCGTCTCCGAAATCACAATCAGCGCCGAACCGATGATCAGCGCCGCAATGATGATCGAGAAGGAAAGCCGGTTGCTGATCCGATCGTGAGTGGCCAGCATGTCGCCCAACCCGCTGTGATCCAGTTTGACAGACAGCCGCTCGCGGCGGATCATGTGAAACAGGTGGAGCACCTCCCGCGGGAAACGGTCCAGAAACTCGAGCAGACGCGCCACCCCATCGACGGTGTCATCGACAATCCGCTTTGGATGAACACGGTTCATCTTGACCTGGCGCACGAACGGCCTGCAGGTGGAAATCATGTCAAAATCCGGATCGAGCATCCGGCCGATGCTCTCCACCGTCCCCAGGGCTTTGAACATCAAGAAAATGTCCGGCGGAATCCGGAGCTGAAAAGCGGTGGCCAGTTTTAACAGTTCGTGAAACAGCTTGCCGAATTCAATGTCCTTCAACGGCTTGTAGAGATGATGCCCCATAAAATCGGCGATTTCGCGCTCGAATTGACGCCTGTCCGGCGGCTCGTCCCAGTCGGTCAGGCGTAGCAGGACCTGGGCGGTGCGGGTTTCATTTTGCTGCACGATGGCATCGACCAGGTCGACGATATCCTCGCCGGTCTGACGGTCAACCACGCCCATCATTCCGAAGTCGAGCAGGCAGATGACATCGTTGGGCAACGCGAAAATATTGCCGGGGTGTGGATCGGCATGAAAAAACCCGTGTTCGAAAACCTGCTTCAGAACCAGCGCAGCCCCCCTGGCACACAGCCGCCGGCGATCCAGACCGGCCGCATCCAGCTGCGCCAGCCGGGAGATTTTGATGCCCCCCGCCACAAACTCGGTCGTCAGAATACGGGTCGATGACAGTTCCCGGAAGACTTTGGGGATATAGACGCTGCCGTCCTCCAAAAACTGGCGGGCCACCCGTTCCGTGTTGGTGGCCTCGCGCTTGTAGTCCATTTCGTTTTCCAGCGTGCGGGCGAATTCTTGGACGATTTTAACGGGCCGATGCAGGGCCAGCTCCGGCAGATGCTTCTCGGCCAGCATGGCCAGGTGCAGCATGATTTCAAGATCGACTTCAACGATTTTGCGAATCCCCGGCCGCCGAAATTTCACCGCCACCTGTTCGCCGTCCGGCAGGACCGCCCGATGGACCTGGCCGATGGAAGCCGTTGCCACCGGTTTGGCGTCGATGCTTTTGAAAATGCTGCCGGCGGGCGCTTTCAGCTCTTTTTCGATCAACCCCCGGACCAGCGCAAAATCAAACGGCGGCACATGATCCTGCAGCTGGGAGAATTCTTCGATGAAATCCATCGGGATCAGGTCCGGCCGGGTGGAAAGAATCTGGCCCAGCTTGATGTAGGTCGGGCCGAGTTCTTCGAAGACATGCCGGACCCGCTGCGGCCGGGTGAGCCGCTCGTCGCGGGACTCCCGTTTCCTGGAAATGATCTGCATGCCGACCTCGAGGTACTGATCGATTTTGAGCATTTCCAGCAAATCGTCAAACCCGTACTTGATAAAAACAGCCAGGATCTGGCGATAGCGGCTCAAGTGCCGGTAGGTGCGGCCGATCACCCCTATTTTACGGATATTCAGCATGGGGCCAGTGGGTTTCGCGGTGAAGGATTCATTCGGATCGGCGGGATCACGCGTGAGAAGGGCCCTGCCCCGTCGGGAGGCGGCGTCTTCTATTCCCTGGAAGCCGTTTCCGCGTCGCTGTTGATCATTTTTTTCAACTGGTGCACTTCCTTCTTCAGGGCCTTTAATTCATCCCCCGTGACGACATCCGCTTTTTTTAAAAATTCCCGGACCGTTTGCTCCACCCGGGCTTCGAGTTTTTTCTGGACCTCATCGTAGCGTTTCTGCAGATCCTCGAGGAAGCGGCGCCCTTCAGTTTCGGAGAGTTCGCCCTTTTTGACCATTTCCTTGGCGACTGCTTCGACCTCATCCCAGGTTTTCAGCGCCAGACCGATGCCGGCCAGAAGTGTTTTTTTAATCATGTCTTGCAATGCGTTGGTCTCCTTTTCTGTCTGCAGATAATCCGAGCATCGAATGGACGCCGTGAATCAAATCCGGCGGATCTGCCCCGATGTCAGGGAAATTCATTCGATCCGGCCTGATATGCACCGAATTCAAGCCTATTTAAACTTGCCGAGCACCGCGCTGGCGATCGTGTTCTTCTGGATCTCTTTGGTGCCCTCGTAAATTTCGGTGATCTTGGCATCCCGGTAAAACCGCTCTACCTCGTATTCGGTCATGTAGCCATAGCCCCCCAGCAGCTGGATGGCTTCATCGGCCACCTCGACGGCCGTGCGGGCGGCATACATCTTGGCCATCGAAGTCAACTTCGGATCAATCCGGCCCTGATCGTAATTCCAGGCCGCTTTGTAGGTAATCAAACGGGCCAGTTCGAGTTTTGTGGCCATGTCGGCGAGCTTGTGCTGGGTGACCTGAAACTGGGCGATTTTCTTGCCGAATTGCTCGCGCTCCTTGACATATGCCAGGGCCCGATCGTAGGCCCCCTGGCCGATGCCCAGCGCCTGGGCGGCCACCAGAATTCGGCTTTCATCAAAGAACTCCAGCACCTGATAGAAGCCCCGGCCTTCTTCCCCGATGAGGTTGGCGGCCGGCACGCGAACGTCCTTGAAATTGACTTCGGCCGTGGCCATCAGGTGGATCCCCATTTTATCGCCCACGTCGGCCGCCGAGACGCCCTCGCGATCGGCCTCCACCAGGATCATGCTGATGCCCCGGTAAGGCGGACTGGACTCGGGATCGGTCTGGCACAGCACGCAATAGAAGCCGGCCAGGCCGCCGTTTGTGATAAACGTCTTGGTGCCGTTGATGACCCATTCATCGCCATCGCGTGCGGCAGTCGTGTCGAGATAGGTGATGTCGGACCCGTGACCCGGCTCGGTGAATGCGCCGCCTGAAAGCATTTTGCCCTCGGCCACGGGCGGCAAAAATTTTTGTTTGAGGTCTTCGCTGCCGAATCTCAGCACGCACTCGGACGCGAAGCTGGACAGGATGACAGCGGAGCCGATGGAGGAATCCTGCGCGCAGAATTCATCGGCAACGATAATGTTTTCAAGCACGCCCAGACCCTGCCCGGAGTAGGCCTCCGGGTAGTGGATCCCGATGAAGCCGAGTTCACCCGCTTTGCGCCAGATTTTTTTTGGAAATTCGTGGGATTTATCCAATTCCAGTGCAAGCTCTCGATCGAATTCCCCTCTGGCAAATTCACGCGCCGCTTTCTGAATCTCTTTTTGTTCTCTGTTGAGTTCAAATTCCATTCTGACGGTCCCCCAAAATAGTTGATGGCGTTGTTCGTGGCGGTCCTGTCCACCAGGATGAAAATCTTGTTCGGATTAGCACAAGCCGGTAGCCATTGCAAGCGGTTTAGGGGGCCGTTTCAGCCATCGCTGCCGGTTGATCGGGCTGTTTTTATTCAGAAACCCGTCCATCCGCTTCGTCCCGCAAGGCGCCGTTGGGCAGTCGTTCGCCTCCGATATGCGGGTCAAAAGGCACTTGACGGATCGCGGGAACTGACTTAAGTGTTGTCAGTCGCCATAAATTCGCGAGAAAGGACATTACCTGGAATGAGTTATACCGTAGCTTTCGCCGGCAAAGGGGGGACAGGCAAGACCACCGTTGCCGGGCTATTAATTAAATACCTGCTGCACAAGAACAAAACACCGATCCTGGCGGTGGATGCCGACTGCAACGCCAACCTGAACGAGGTGCTGGGCCTCGACATCGCGGAAACCCTCGGGGGAGCCCGCGAGGACATGAAAAAGGGCAAGGTGCCGGAAGGCATGACCAAAGACATTTTCATGTCGATGAAAATGGAGGACGCCATCGTCGAGGCCGAAGGCTTCGATCTGATTGTCATGGGACAGCCCGAAGGCGCCGGCTGCTACTGCGCCGCCAACTCGCTGCTGGTCGGATTTATGGAAAAGCTGTCCAAAAACTATCCATTCGTGGTAATGGACAATGAAGCCGGAATGGAGCATGTCAGCCGCCTGACCACCAAGAACGTAGACGTGCTGTTTCTGATATCGGATTCATCGCGCCGGGGACTGCAGGCGGCCATGCGGATCAACGCGCTGGCCCGGAGTCTGAATATTGTCGTCGGCAAGAGCTACATCGTCATCAATCGCATCAAGGAACCGCCCTCCGGGGAAACGCTGAAAATCATCAGCGACGGTGGTGTGGACCTGGCGGGTACGATTCCGGACGACCAGACCGTGTATGAATACGACTTCAACGGCCGCCCGACCATACAAATGCCGAACGAGAGTGCGTCGGTGCAGGCAGCCTTCTCCATCTTTGACCAGGTCATCCGGTAGGGGCGCGTTGCGGCCCGTCCGGCGGTCAAAAGGGCTGTCGGCAGCGTAAGTCACCCTGCATTTGACGGCGGGTGCCAATCGAGGATACCCTAACCTCATGAAGAAAACCGGTTTTCTATTCGACGAGAGGTATCTCCTTCACGAAACCGGCCGCTACCATCCGGAAGTACCCGCGCGGCTGAAGGCCATCTACAGGGGCATCGAGGAAGGGGGATTGCTGTCGCGGGTAACCATGATCCCCGCCAGCTTTCCCGAGATGAAGTGGATCGAAATGGTCCACGACCGGGGCTACATTTCGCGTCTGGAAAAAGCGTGCCGCTCCAATGAGACCATCTTCGACAGTCCCGACAACCAGATGTGTGCGGCTACCTACGAGACCGCTCTGCTGGCAGTCGGCGGCATCCTTGAAACTGCGAGAATGGTGATGGAAGGGACCCTGGACAATGCGTTCTGCGCGGTGCGACCGCCCGGGCACCATGCCGAAATCAACCGCGCCGTGGGGTTCTGCTATTTCAACAACGTGGCCGTCGCCGCCCGCTACCTGCAGAAACAGTGGGCCGTTGAACGCATCGGGATTGTGGATTTTGATGTCCACCACGGCAACGGCACCCAGCATATTTTCGAAGACGATCCGTCGGTGTACTATTATTCGATCCACCAGCACCCGTCATTCGCATTTCCGGGTACCGGCAGGGAGTTCGAACACGGCAAACAGATGGGGCACGGCTTCACCAAAAACACCCCGATGCTGCCGGGCCGCGGAGACGCCGAATACCGGGAATTGATCGAGCGCGACCTGCTTCCGGCTTTTGAAACCTTTCAACCCGGGGTGCTGCTGGTTTCGACCGGCTTCGATGCCCACCGGGAAGACGATATGTCCGATATGAAAGTGTCCACCGAGGGGTTCAGCTGGATCATGCGGCAGGTGATGAAACTGGCGAACAATACTTGCAACGGGCGTTTGATCTCGGTACTGGAAGGTGGTTACTGTCTGCGACGCCTGCCGGAGCTGGCCAGAAACCACGTCGAAATATTGTTGGAAGGGTAATCGGAAGGGGTCCGGGTTGACAGACACTGTTTTTATCGCCATGCCCTCTGTCCACACACGACAGGCCGCCGGCCGCGTGCCAGGCTGGATCAAAAACCCGGACCGCTGAATCTCAAACCATTGGGGGACCCATGTTTGTAAGCAGATCCATGACCCGGAGCGTTATCAGCACCGGACCGGACCGCAGCGTATTCGAGGCGCAGGAATTAATGGCCAAAAACCATATTCGCCATCTGCCGGTGGTGGACCAAGACCGCCTTCTGGTCGGCATTGTCACCGACCGGGATATCCGCAGTGCGCTTCCGAATCGCTATCTGCAGGAAGACATCAGCGCCGAACAGAAATCGAAACTGTCGCAGCTGAAAGTCGGCGACATCATGACCCGAAAGGTCATTTCGATCTCACCGACCTACACCATTCAGGACGCACTGCTGATGGTTCAGAACGCCAAGGTCGGCGCCCTGCCGGTGGTGGACGAGGACGGCCGCCTCAAGGGCATACTGTCCGTACGCGATCTGCTGCGGGCGTTCATTAACGTGCTCGGCATCGGGGAGCCGGGGACGCTGCTGGGGATCGTTGTCGAGGAAAAAATCGGCCAGTTGAAGAAGATCGTCGACGCCATCACCGAAGAAAATGTTTCCTTCGGCAGCGTTCTGGTGGCACGTTTCTGGGACGAGCAGAAGCGGGCGGTATTTCCATATCTGCTGACGCAGAATGTGGCCCACGTCAAAAAGAAACTCGAATCGCTGGGATTCTCCCTGCTGGACCCCATGGACTGGTACCTGGACCAGCTGCAGCGGGATGACACCCCATCTGCCCGGGATGACTGAAGAACGGCCTTGCCCGGCGCCCTGCGAACACCTTTACATTTACCACATCGAAGGCCGGATCGCCCCGACAGAGGCCCCCGTCCGGCCGGATTTCATCGGGCTCTGGCAGGAAAGCGGTTCGGCCTTCCTCTTCTTCTCCACCCCGGCGCCCGGCACCGTTTCCGAACTGGTGCGCGGTGACCCCGGCCTGACCTACCAGGACTGCTACCATCTGACATACGACCAATGGCACGGCGGGCCTTTTGATGCCTTTCAGCAGGGGTCGCTGCGGGTCGTCCCGGCCTGGCAGGCCGGCAGCGAAATGCAGGCGGGTCGCCCGGGATGCAAGCGGATCCTGCTCGATCCCGGTGTCGTCTTCGGGGTGGGCACGCATCCGACAACCCGCGACTGCCTGGCGGCGCTTCAGCTGGCGCATCGGAACAGCCGCTTTACCGGTGTCCTGGACCTCGGCACCGGCACCGGCCTGCTGGCGTTGGCCGCCGCCAGTCTCGGCCGCACCCGCGTGTTGGCCGTGGATCTGAACGCCCTGGCCGTGAAAACCGCCCGGGCCAACGTGCGCTTGAATCAGCTGGAAGATTCCGTTATGGTGGTCCAGGGCGACGCATTGGATCTGGTGCATTGCCGGGCCGACCTGGTGGTCGCCAACATCCACTACGATGTCATGCGGCGCCTGATCCAGTCGAGGGCTTTTCTGGAGAAACAGCATTTTGTGCTCTCCGGTTTGATGCGAAGAGACGCCAGGGATATCGCCGGGGAACTGCGGCGACGCTCGATCGACATCATTCGCGACTGGCAGCATGAAGGCATCTGGTTCACCTTCTACGCCCGCCGCCGACGATAAAGATAGCGTGACACAGGCCCCTGGCAATCACACTTTTATTGCGTACCGTGCGACAATTATGTATTCTAAAGGCATAGCGCACGGCGCATCGCGCATCGCGTATGCTATCAGATCTTCTTCGCATCCGCTCTGCGCTCTGCGCTTTGCGCTATGCCGTTTATGATCCGTCGGATAGAATTTCATCGTGTGGATTGACACTGTCTGAGGGGAAAAGGGTATCATGCTTGTTCGTTGCTGGGGATCCCGGGGGTCCATTCCGGTTTCCGGCGATTCCTATCTGAAATACGGGGGCGACACCACCTGCCTCGAGATCCGCGCCCGGAGCGGAGATATTATCGTGGTTGACGCCGGTACCGGAATTCGGCGCTGCGGCAATCATCTGGAGAGTGAATCGCATGTGGCGTACCACCTGATTTTCACGCATGCCCACTGGGACCACATCATGGGCTTCCCGTTCTTCAAACCCCTGCATTCCGCGGAAAATCACATCCGTCTGCAGGGCTGCCCGTTTGACGCCAATTACGTCAAAAGAATTCTGTCGCAGGTCATGGGCGAACCGCATTTCCCGGTGGCCTATGCGGATATCCGGGCCAGGATTTCCCACGAGCCGCTCTGCCCGGACAAGTTTGACATCGGTTCGGTGACGGTCGAACCCATCCCCATCAGCCACCCGAACGGGGGCAGCGGTTACAAATTTAGCGAAAACGGTAAACGCTTCGTTTTTTTGACCGACAACGAG
>Ga0180435_10006203_pt1 | contig 11456 bp, 11 predicted proteins | sample SS_ome_3_FD_132467 | JGI IMG/M metagenome (GOLD analysis project Ga0180435, IMG submission 132467) | Hypersaline lake sediment archaeal communities from the Salton Sea, California, USA - SS_3_S_1 metaG | ecosystem: Environmental > Aquatic > Non-marine Saline and Alkaline > Hypersaline >...
ACACAAATATATTGTAAATAACAAATTATCAGGAGTTTATGCGTATTTTTCAAAACCCAAGAATTTGTAGAACTTTCAATATTTTTTGAAAGAAAGATCAAAAAAGGGGCTTGAATGAGTACTTTTTAGGTGAAAAAAGTAGCTGAATGGTACTTTTGTTTAACGCTGAGCTTTTGTGAATAAGTATATCGCTACACCCATGAAAATAATATTGGGTAACCAAACACCGAGAATAGGGTTCAGGCTTTGGTTGGTTGCAAAGGTGACCGAAAAGCGAGACAAGAAAACAAAAATTGCTCCCAGACTAATTCCCAAGGCCAAATGTAAACCTAAGCCCCCCCTGACCTTACGGGAAGCAACGATCATTCCGATCAAGGTCAGAATGATAATCGTTCCGGATTCAGCGGTTCGCCTGTGCAATTCCACTTCGTAGGCTCTCAGATTGGACCTTCCTTTAGCCCTCTGTTCGCTCAAGTACGCACGCAATTGCGTCGAAGTCATTTGTTCCTTGTCATTCACAAAACGAACAAAATCCTTGGGATATAGCTCTAGCGCTAATTCTTCTGAACTATCCTGAACGATGATCAGTTGCTCCCCTTCTTCCCCAAAGCGATGAATGCTGTAATTACTGATCTCCCAGACATTAGGAGGTCTTTTCCAATCCATTCTTTCCACTTCCGTCACTTCTGAAATTTGCCCGTCCTTAAATTTTTCAATTCGTACATCTCGGGCAGTGGTATCCGATTTTCTGTAATAGCGTACAAACACTTTAGTGTCCGGTCCTACCATCATGTGGACATCCCGGGTTTTACCCTTATCATTCGACTTGAAAATATGGGTATTTTCAAAATCAAACTTGATTTTATTGGCTTGGGGGATGATGTAATGACTTCCCCAGAAAAATAAAATCGCTATAAAAACCGAAGTGATGAAATAGGGAAGCATTAACCTTCGAAAAGAAACGCCCGCATTCAGCATAGCAATAAATTCAGAATCCCGGGCCAAACGCGAAGTGAAGAAAATGACCGCAATCAGCACAAAGAGTGGCCATAAAAGGCCGTTGATATAGGGGATGAAATTCAGATAATACTCTGATAAGATCCTTGTCCAAGGAACCTCTTCCTTGATTAAGTTTTCTGACTTATCCGCAAAATCAATCACTACAGATATCAGTGTAAACAGCAAAGCTGTATACAGGAATGAAAGCAGAAACTTTCGAATGATATAGCGATCAAGAAGCTTCATGTATTATAAACGCACTTGTACCCTCTGAACCATATCCCGCTTCCAACTTGAAAAATCACCCTGGACAATATGACTTCGAGCTTCTCCTACCAGCCAAAGGAAAAAAGATAAATTATGTATGCTCGCTAACTGCGGTCCCAAGTATTCTTTACTCGCAAACAGATGTCTTAAATAAGCCTTTGAATAGGTCTCACTGGTAGGGCAGGGACCTCCTTCATCAATGGGCTCAAAAACATTTTGCCACTTGGCGTTCTTAATATTGATAATTCCATTTCGGGTATAGATGAGTCCATGACGAGCGTTGCGGGTAGGCAATACACAGTCAAACATATCTATTCCTCTATCTATACATTCTAATAAATTGGCAGGAGTACCCACTCCCATAAGGTATCTTGCCTTATCCTTAGGTAAAACACCACAGCACACCTCTGTCATTTCATACATGTCCTCATGCGGTTCTCCGACAGACAAGCCCCCAATGGCATTGATGGGTTGATCTTGCTCCGATATATATTTTGCGGAAGCGATCCTAAGGTCGTTATAGGTACTACCCTGTACGATGGGTGCTAGGATCTGTTCATGGCCATACCGCTCCTTAGCTTTTGCGACTTCTTTAATACATCTGTCCAACCATCGATGCGTTAAATGCATGCTTTCTGTCGCATAAGCCCGATCGCAGGGATAAGGTGGACATTCATCAAATGCCATCATGATATCGGCGCCAATTTGTCTTTGAATATCCATAGCCTTTTCAGGGCTGAAAAAGTGTTTAGAGCCGTCGATATGAGAGCGAAACTCCACGCCCTCTTCGGTGATCTTCCTTCGTTGGCTGAGAGAATATACCTGATAGCCTCCGCTATCGGTGAGCATAGGGCGATCCCACTGCATGAATTTGTGCAGACCACCGGCAGCTCCTAAAACTTCCATTCCCGGCCTGAGATACAGGTGATAGGTGTTGCCCAGGATGATTTGAGCTTTCACTTCATCCTTTAGCAAGCGTTGCTCCACTGTTTTCACCGTACCCAATGTGCCGACCGGCATAAAAATGGGTGTTTGAACCTCTCCATGTGAAAGCGTCAGCGTACCGGCTCGAGCATCTGAGCCTTGTGTTGTTGCATCTATCCGAAAAACCATAGTCCAAAGGTATCAAAGATTCGGTTTATGACCTCAGGCAGATCGTTCCCGGTCCATCTTTAATAAGACAGCCATCATCAAACTAAAAATGAGTAGCGAAGAGCCCCCGTAACTGATGAAGGGTAATGGAATACCAATGATGGGTACCAAACCCATGGTCATCCCCAGATTAATCATCACATGCACAAAGAGAATACCCGCCAGCGCATAGGCATAATGGCGGTCAAAAGGGACCCTTGCTCGTTCAGCAATGATCGTGATACGCAAAATGAGCCCGAAAAAGAGCACAATGATCAGCGTGCTTCCCAGAAAACCCCATTCTTCTCCAATGGTACAGAAAATAAAATCTGTAGACTGCTCCGGCACATAATTAAACTGGGTCATGGTGCCTTTTAAATACCCCTTGCCGGAAAAACCTCCTGAACCAATAGCCATTTTAGATTGCAATACATTATACAAAGAGCCCCGGGGATCGCATTCTTCTGGTTTAAGCCAAACGTTGATACGATCTTGCTGGTGTGCTTCCAGAAAATGATTGAATGCAAAATCAGTCCCAAAGGAAATCAGAGACATGACGATCATAGCGGGCCATAATATAGACGGCCATTGCTCTTTTCGATTCCTCAGCAAAATGACCGAAAGCAGCAGCAAATAAAGCCCCATCAACAGAAAGCCATATAGATAAAAGGATTCAATCATCAAGATGACGGCTATAACTGCCACTAACAATCCTGAAAAAATCCATGGTAAGCGATTCCGGATGGCAAAGGTGAGTAATGCAATTCCGGATATCCCTAAAAAGGTAATCACTACCTTACTTTCAAATATCAGAGAGAAAATCACCAATGCGGCCAGCACTGCCACCAATAGATACCATAAAGGATTTAAGCCCTCCCGGAAAAGCACCAAAAAAAACGAAAGAAAAACCAAAGCACTTCCTGCGTCCGGTTGCAATAAAATGAGTAAGACCGGAAGAGAGAAAATTCCTATAGCCACCCATCGGGAAGAGGCTTCGTTGAGGTTGGTTTTAAAGTAGGATAGGTAGGCTGCTAATGCTAACGCTGTTGCAAATTTCATGTATTCAGAAGGCTGAAATGAAAACCCACCAAAGGTGAACCATGAAGTCGCGCCCTTAATTTCACTACCGAAAATCAAAACCAAGACCAATAGTAAAAGACCCAAGAAGTACAATGGATATGCAAAGGTCCGCCAGAAACGGGCATCCATGATTTGTACCAAAAAGAATACAAAAGCGGATAATCCTACCCAAAGTAATTGCTTTCCGGCATTCGTGGCCAAGCTAAACGGGCTATACGCTTCATCAATGGTATATTCCGAAGCATAAATCATCAGCCAACCCAAGACCAAAAGGGCCAAAAGCAAGCTTAATGTCAGATAATCATAAGATTGAGTTCTCTTCTTAAGGCTCATACCGCTGAATCTCAAAATAACGTTCAAACGTTATATCATCGCGAATCTCCAAAGCTGAAGGGTAAGATTCTTTCAGAGTATATAGTAGCGGCTTGATATCCAAGCGTTTTTGTGTCGCCCCAACTTTCAATTTATAAAAAGGTGCTTCATAACTCCAATCATAGTCCATATCCGAAAACGCCTCTTCAAAATTTCGGATTTCAGCATCTAAGGTCCGGCGACTTTCCACCCCAACCACTAAAACTCTCCATACTCGTACAGTCGGCTTCCTGTTATTTTCTTCCTCCCAAATATCCCAAACCCTTCTCACCTCCTGATCCATCAGGGTATAGCTCAAAGGCTGGTCTTGAGCTTTCATGACCATCGTCAAAGGAAGGAAGCAGGTAATCCATAACCATTTCATACACCAAAGTTAATCATTTTCATCGCGCTTTTTGTACCTGCACATAACGGAATCCATCAGATATAACTTATCTTAAGCCCTCTTAAATTGTACACTTGAATGAAAATAAAATATCTTGATTTTGTCCAACAGACTTATGACTTCCCACAAGAGGAATTTTCATTGGACGCTGATAAACTTTTATTTCATGGCATATCCATGTTGGACCTCGTAGAGCAATATGGAAGCCCATTAAAATTTACCTACCTGCCAAAGATTTCTGAGAACATCCAAAAAGCCAGAACATGGTTTCAGGATGCTATGGAAGAACTCGATTATGAGGGCACTTACACCTATTGCTATTGTACGAAAAGCTCCCACTTTTCATTTGTCCTTGAGGAGGTCTTGAAAAATAATGTCAGCCTGGAAACTTCCCATGCTACAGACCTACAATTAATCGAACGCCTTGCGGCAAAAGGGAAATTGGATGAGCACAAGCAAATTGTGTGCAACGGTTTTAAAACGGAGGCATATATTGAAGGTATCGCACGTCTGAAATCTAAGGGTTATCATAGTTTAATCTCAGTGCTCGATGCCGAATCAGAACTCGATAAGTTGGCTGCTGCCCTCCCGGAAGGAGCGCCCATGCCAATTGGAATCCGAATAGCATCAGAAGAAGAGCCAAAATTTGAATTTTATACCTCCCGCCTCGGAATTGGATATAAAAATATCCTCCCTCTGTACAAGAACAAGATTGCAGGAAATAAGAAATTCAGCCTGAAAATGCTGCACTTTTTCATTAATACGGGGATTCGGGATACCGCCTATTATTGGAATGAGCTTTTGAAATGCTTGAATGTGTATGTGCAGCTCAAACGTATGTGCCCGGAATTGACTTCCTTTAATATTGGGGGAGGATTCCCCATCAAGAGCAGTCTGGCTTTTGACTATGATTATGCTTATATCATTCGGGAGATTGTGGATCAGATCAAAAGGTACTGTGACGCTGAGGGAGTACCTGTTCCCAATATCTTTACTGAATTTGGCTCCTACACGGTAGGCGAAAGCGGAGGAGCCCTTTTTAAAATTTTAGGTCAGAAGAAGCAAAATGATCGGGAAAAATGGAATATGATCAATAGTTCCTTCATGACAAATTTGCCGGATGCCTGGGCGCTCTCTAAAAGGTTTGTACTGCTTCCGCTGCACCGATGGGAGGAAGAGTATGAACGGGTATTTTTAGGAGGAATTACCTGTGATAGTGATGATTACTATAATTCAGAGCAACATGTAAATGCTATCTATCTACCCAAATACAGTGAAAAGAAGCCGCTCTATATCGGATTTTTTAATACCGGCGCCTATCAGGAATCCCTGGGCGGATTTGGAGGTTATCAACATTGTCTGGTGCCTAACCCTAAGCATATCCTCATCAGAAAGAACGAAAAAGGAGACATTGAAACCAGCGTGTTTGCTCAGGAACAAAAGCCTGAAGTATTTTTAGATCTATTAGGCTATTAAATACAAAGAATGATGAACAGAACCTATGCCGGCATTCCGGAAGAGTTGGCAAGCTATGAAAACGCGAAGATTGTGTTACAGCCCGTCCCTTATGATGGCACCAGCACTTGGGGGAAAGGCGCAGATAAAGGTCCGGAAGCCTTTCTAGAGGCTTCTGAGAATATGGAATTGTATGATATCATCACAGATTCTGAAGTATACAAAGAAGGGATTTACCTGGCTGAGCCTCTAAAAGGACATAATAGCCCCGATGATATGGTCTCCGATGTGTATCAAAAGGTAAAAAAATACTTGATCGAAGGAAAATACTGCACCCTCTTTGGAGGTGAGCACTCCATCAGCATAGGTAGTATCAGAGCATTTAGAGAAGAATATGATAATCTTACCGTATTGCAACTTGACGCACATGCTGACCTGAGAACAGAATACGAAGGCACCCCTTTTAATCATGCTTGTGCAATGTCTGAGGCCAGTAAAACCACAAATTTGATACAAGTAGGTATTCGATCAATGGATCGATCTGAAAAGGAGCACATAAATTTCAATAAAACCTTCTTCATGCACAAGATCTACAGGGATGAAGACTGGATCAAAGAAGTAGCTAAACTTTGTACTAAAAAAGTCTATCTCACGATAGATCTCGATGCCTTCGATATAGGATTGATGCCTGCCACCGGAACCCCGGAACCCGGCGGATTGGGATATTATTCGGTCCTGAAACTCGTGAAAAAGGTCATGAAAAAATCAACCATCGTTGGCTTTGATATTGTTGAACTGGCACCGGACAGTAGCCACCACGGGGCCAACTTCCTGGCCGCGAAGCTATATTATCAACTTTTGAGTATCATTTTCGATAAAAAATAGACTATGGGTAACATCAGAAACTTCACAGATAAATATTACCTGCATTTCAATGCCGCAGCACTTGTAGATGCCGCCAATGGATACGAAGCCTTATTGAATCAAGGGGGCAAAATGATGGTCACCCTGGCAGGTGCCATGAGTACAGCCGAACTCGGTAAAATCCTTGCAGAAATGATCCGGCAAGACAAAGTGCATATTATTTCTTGCACCGGAGCAAATTTAGAAGAAGACCTGATGAATCTGGTCGCTCATGACCATTACAAAAGAATCCCTGAATACAGGGACTTAACCCCTATGCAAGAAAGAGATTTGTTGGACCAAGGCCTCAATCGGGTCACGGACACCTGTATACCTGAGGAAGAAGCCTTCCGGAGACTACAAGGTCATATAGAGCACCATTGGAAAGAGGCAGAGGCAAAAGGAGAGCGCTTGCTACCCCATGAATTTATGTATCGTCTGATTCTGTCAGGTGACTTGGAACAATACTATCAAATCCCACCGGAAGACTCCTGGATGATTGCAGCTGCAGAGAAAAACTTACCCATTGTTGTCCCGGGTTGGGAAGACAGTACGATGGGGAATATTTTTGCCTCCTATTGTATCAAAGGTGAATTACAATCCACTACTGTAAAATCCGGAATTGAATACATGATGGAACTGGCGCAATGGTATCAAGATCATTGTTACGGAGCAGGGGTAGGATTTTTCCAGATTGGGGGAGGCATTGCAGGGGATTTCCCTATTTGTGTCGTTCCGATGCTGTATCAGGATCTTGAACTAACAGAAATTCCTTTTTGGAGTTATTTCTGCCAAATTTCAGACTCGACCACTTCTTATGGCTCCTATTCCGGTGCGGTTCCTAATGAGAAGATTACCTGGGGAAAACTGGATGCAGACACGCCAAAGTTTATTATTGAATCCGATGCTACTATTGTTGCGCCCCTAATTTTTGCCCGAATTTTAGGCTGGTAAGTATTAAGGGAGCATGTTTTCATGGGGATTTTTCTTGGAGAAAATCACTTGAAGTGAATCTCCAATGCTGAAAGTTTCTTGCGGGTTGACTTTTGAGCCATTGTACATCTTCCCATCGTGCTCGAAGGTGTAATAAACCGTTCGCTTTTTCCGGTAACCTTCCGGGTCTATTTTGTAAATCCAGGCCTGAGTCGGTAAAGGATCTGTCATCCACTCCGACCCCTTAATTAGCCTGTTTTTCAAACTAAACAGCAATACCAACAGGAGCACAAAAACAATGAAATTGGCCAATCGAAATAATCCGCGTTTTTTCCTGTAAGCCTCATGAGTATAATCGTCCAGCAGAGCAAACAAAATAAATGCGAAGGCGAAAACACCCAAAAAGGAACTGTACAGAAAGATTTCCAGAAATTGAAGATGCCAGTGTTCCGAGAAAAACGGAATCACCGATGCAAGAGCGGCGCATTGAACAGCGATGCCATAACTCATCCATTTATGTAGGCTCCAGCCCATGACGATTGTTCTGCTTAAATAGGAATTCATTTAAAATTACTGTTTTGTCCCGCGCCTTGACTGTTAAGATATAGAACCTGCCGATATCCTTATATTAATTTCCTGAATTGACTGCTTAACAAGCCTGAGAAAATTTGAAAAAATCGTAGTTTAACTTTCGAACTAGTTGCGTTCAAATGTCAAATCAAGCACGTCAAACTCAGAGTCATATCTACATTCACGGTCTTTCCGGAAAAAAGCCCTCCATACCTTTTCATTTTGAGGAGCTGGAAAGACTTGCTCAAAATCAACTATCCGCTGAGGCATTCGCCTATGTAGCCGGTGGAGCCGGACGAGAAGATACGGAGCTCAGGAACAGAGAAGCCTTCCGCCAATATCACATCCTTCCAAAAATGTTACATGGAAAAGTAGAGGCCGATCTTTCTATAGAGTTATTTGGGGATACCTATCAACATCCCTTTTTCCTGGCACCCATCGGAGTCCTGGACATGGCATATCCCAAAGGAGATCAACTAACCGCCAGAGCTGCTGCTGCCACAGAAACACCCATGATTTTCTCAAATCAAGCATCTGCTCCTATGGAGGAATGTGCGCGGGAAATGGGCAATCACCCCAGGTGGTTTCAATTGTATTGGAGTCAGAGCGATGAATTGGTCCAAAGCCTGGTTCAACGTGCAGAAAAGACAGGCGCTAAAGCGATTGTCGTAACGCTGGATACCACTCAATTAGGCTGGCGACCAAGAGATTTAAAGCTGGCCTATTTGCCTTTTTTAAGGGGAATGGGCATTGCGCAATACACCTCTGATCCTGTCTTTCAAAAAATGCTGGATGAAGGAGCCGGTAAGGCCCTTGCCAACGCCCCCCAGCCCCGTTTCAATCTGACCACCCTGAGAAATGCGCTCGCCCAAAAGAGAAATTATCCGGGCTCTTTCTGGTCCAACTTATTCTCCGATCGCGCCACCAGAGCTGTCCGATTATTTATTAATATTTACGCACGCCCTGACCTATCCTGGGAAGATCTGCCCAAATTAAGATCCTATACCTCGCTCCCTATCGTGCTCAAAGGAATCATGCATGAAGACGATGCTCAAAAAGCAAAAGACCTCGGGATGGACGGTATTATCGTTTCCAATCACGGAGGAAGACAAGTAGATGGAGCAGCGGCAGCCCTCACTGCCCTCCCGCGCATCACACAAAGAGTTGGGCGTGATTTTCCTGTGATGATGGACAGTGGTATCCGATCCGGAACCGATGCTATGAAAGCACTAGCCTTAGGCGCCAAAGCTGTTTGTATTGGCAGACCCTACGTGTATGCATTGGGTATTGGCGGACAATCAGGAGTGGAAGACCTTATTCGCTACTACAGGGCTGAACTGGAATTAAATATGTCTTTATCTTCTGTCCGCGCTGTTTCAGACTTGGATCCTCATATTTTTGAGCCTTCCTAACGGGCTTTATACTTAGATCGGGTCAGCACTTCCTGAGCATCTCTAAGTTGTACCAAATCTTTAACCTCTGCACCCGTTTGTTCCATATAGGCTTTGACAATCTTATACCCTATATAATTGGCCGTCTGTCCCGGAGACTCAGCGGGCATGCCGGCAGAACTAGGAGCCGGACGAATGAGGGTAGCGATATCTGCCATTCTCCTGCTGTATAAAAGATCCCTATCAATAAGGTGAGCCCATATTTGCAGCTCGTTATTTTGACACCACTCCAGTTGTGCCGGCGTGCATTCAAATAATACTGTATCTGCCATTTGCGGAAGCAAATGATCCAAGATCACTAATTGAGCACCGTTTTGAATCATAAAATCGATCAATCGGTTATCACGAAGGGGCTGGAATTGATCTTCAACCAAGACCTGAATGGCTTTGCGTACCAAATGATCTTTATTGAAGGTGCGTGTCATGTAAGCAGAAAAAGTGGACTGACCGGCCCGTCCTAAGCGCAAATAAGGAAAGCCCTTGCCCAGAAAGAATTCAAGGCTGATGCCCAAGGCATCTTTCAGCGAATCCTGGCGGAGCGTATCCATAAATAAAAAAGCACCGACAGAAAACTCCGTGCAGGATGTATATACATTCGGAGCTTCTTCCTCCGGGAAATAATATTTATAAAATCGAAAAGCCTCTGTTAGTTGCTTTTGGATATCTTCGGTTTCAGAAAACCGCAACTGAATGCTATCATTCAATGCACGAAGGGCCTCACTTTGCAAAAGTGATTGGATCTGTCTGCTACTATCGATAGGCAATCTCAAAATACGCTCAAAGTAGATTTCTGAGAAAGATGGATACTGATTCACCAATTCTGTAAGAGCCAACTCAAATCTCGCTGTATCCAATTGCATCAACGCTTGATCAAACCTTACCCATTCAAATGAAGCATCTATATGACGCACATCCGGCGCTTGCTCATCCGTGCTGCAGCCCACGAGACTTATCGCCCATAGGATAACCAGAATAGATTTAGATCGAATCAAGATTTTCATAGTGTTTTTATTTTTTCGCTTCCGCAAATATGTGAACTCTTGAGATTTATTATCTTATCATCAAAAGATATGTTCATTCGAACTACCATATTGACGGTTGCTTTTCTATTATCATGGCCCGGCATTTCTTCTGCCCAATTAGATGAAATGGATTTCAGCAGATCGCGTTTTGGCGTTCAAGCCAGCCCGGTGATCAGTTTCATGTATGCCAATGACAACCAAATCAATTCTGACGGCATCAATCTAGGGTTAAAACTAGGTTTGATGGCCGAATATTACTTTGCGGAGACCTATGCTATTACCAGTGGGCTCAACATGGCTTTTAATCATGGGGGGCCAATGATTTATGAGGTAGGCGGTGCATTTTTGCCGGATTCGGAATTATCCGATGAGTCCCTGAGAGAAGTAGCTGATGGTACACGGATAAAATACAATCTTCAATATCTGGAAATTCCTTTAGGCCTGAAGATGCGCACGGAAGAGTTTGGTTATGTGAGGTACTTTGCAGAAATGCCTATTTTTCATTTGAATATCCTAACGCGAGCCCGGGGAGATATAGATGGTCCTGAGGATCGATCGGAAAACGAAAACATCAGCCGAGACGCCACCTTTTTCAATCTTACGTGGGGCTTTGGCGGAGGTTTTGAATACAGCCTGAGTCCCAACAGCTCCATTGTGACCGGTCTCTACTACCATCAAAGCTTTGTAGACATCACGGATGATAGTGGTCAAAAAAATAATGGGCGTGATGAAAACTCAAAAGGTAGTTTCGGGTTGATTCAATTACGTGTTGGCATATTATTTTAACTATGAAAGGACAAAAGATGGATATTGCCCAGGAGCAAATCAATCAGTTTATTACCGATGCTTTAGCTGAAGACATCGGAACGGGGGATCATACCTCTAATG